>Ga0209573_1001654_pt1 | contig 32843 bp, 22 predicted proteins | sample TNRBio252014_DNA_FD_185870 | JGI IMG/M metagenome (GOLD analysis project Ga0209573, IMG submission 185870) | Wastewater treatment Type I Accumulibacter community from EBPR Bioreactor in Madison, WI, USA - TNR Reactor_6/25/2014_ DNA (SPAdes)... | ecosystem: Engineered > Bioreactor > EBPR >...
CCTCCAAAATGGCTGAAATAATTATTTCTGCAAGTTCAAAACCCGATACAAACATTTTTAATCTTGACAAAATCAGAGAAATCGCCAAATATGAGGCCATTAACCTCTAATGGTGGCCAACATATAGTCTTGATTTTTACATCAAAAAAGGTCAACAACGTCCTCTTGTAACAAGTTCTGAAAATCGAAAGCCCAATTTGGGGATAGACTTCTTGTTTGGTCACACGTTCTGGCGACCTAAGCGTAAGAAAGTTCTTTATTATCATTGCGTAATGGTTGTTGTTTCTTCATGAAAAATCGTTTATTATTTGTTTTAGAGTTGCAATTTGATACAAAATTATTCGCAATTCCTATTATTGAACCAAAAGGTGGCGTAAACGGAAAGATTCATTAACCGTTATTGCAAATCAAAAAGGCGGGCGCAGTAAAAAAATGTAATGGCTATTGGGTAGCGTAATGGCCCAGAAATGTTCGGTAAGGGCGGCAGCGTGGGCATTTGGAAAGGAGCGAATCCGCAATCGCTTGCTACCAATTTCAAGAATACCCGGATCGGCCAGTTTTTTTGAACCCGGCCAAGCGCCTTCAAACTTTACAAATTGCTGCCCATAACAGTCCGCATAAACTTCCCAAATGTTTTCAGTGTCTTTGGCCAATAGCACATTTTGCTTGGTTGAGATCTCTGGCGTGGTTGAGATCTCTGGTGGATTAAGAAATTGTCCATCAAAACCTAAAAAACCTCCGATGGCCCAATGCTCATCATATTGTCCGGTTTCGCTTCTGAACCACACGGAACGCTTAAGGTTATCCAAAATAAAAGAAAGGGTTTGGGATTCTGGTACTTCGAGCAATGCCCGTGCAATGGATTCGGGTAATTCCGAGACTGCTTCTAATGCTGTTTTTCGATACCTTACATTTCCGACACGCCAAGCCAAAACCACAAGGGCAGTTTCTAAGGTTTTTAGGTCATGTATTTCATGTACAATGCTTTGTATCCCGATTAGCCAACGTGAGGTATTTAAATTTTTAATACTTAGGTTATACGCCGCATTGACCAACTTCTGGAGGGCTTCATGCGGAGAATGTTCAAAGAGTGGCAAATTTGGAAGGACGAAATTCCAGATTTTTGCAAAGATGGGATGTTTATCCCAGAGGCCACGTCCCATAAGGTTTAAGCCTGTTTGGTATAGGACAAATAAGCAATTTGTGTGTTGTTCTGTGGTTATTTCGCGCTTTTCTATGGCATAAGGTTGAAGCTGGTTTTGGATAAAATCGAGAACCTTTTCTTGGTCTAACGAGGAGAAATGAACCTTTTGCACCTCAAAAAACTTGTTTAATGGGCTTCGGTGCGTTTCTAACCAAGACTTAAAAGAAGGCGTTAGAGGTGCTCGCATGACTGTTTATAGTCCGACATATAGGCTGCATCCAAAACCCGTTGAATTTCCGCTCCGCGCCAAAAATCAGGCTCGCCGTTTTCACCATTTAGAATCGCCGTGATAAATCGCTGGTAATTTTCTGGAACCGGTTTACACTTCTTTCGGCGCCACCGTCCTTTTAAGAGGTCTTCACCTTTGCAGATTTCCAGCACATCCCAACGATCCTTTTCGTCCAATTCCAACTTCAGTGCCCCGTATTCGCCATGGATTTGTAAACGTAGGGTATTTACGAATCCTGTTGCCCAGCGGGATGCTTGCACCGTCCCAAGAGCACCATTATCCATCTCCACAATGGCGGTAAAAGAGTCATTGGCATCTAATTTATAGGCTCCAATCTGGTCATTTTCTGCTTTAGGAAAGGTTTTGAGTACGCACTGAACACTTTCATATGTCCCAATGGGGAAGCCTGCAAGATCAAAAATATGAACCCCAATATCGCCGAGAACCCCTTTACTGCCGTGGTCGGTGGAGAGTCGCCACAACCAAGCATCGTTTTCGCGCCAGTCTCCCCAAGCGGGTTGTGCCAGCCAACTTTGCAAATAGTCTGCCTCGAAGTGCATGATTCGTCCAATCTGACCTTCTTCGATCATTCGTTTGGCCTCATACAGTGCCGCAGAACGACGATAGGAAAGGTTCACCATATGCACCACATTGGCTTCTTCCGCAGCTTCGGCCAACATTCTGGCGTCTTGGAAGGTCTCTGCAAGGGGCTTTTCGGAGAGGAGGTGGATTTTCTTGTCTAAAACCTTAAGTCCTATGGGCAAGTGGAAACGATCTGGTGTTACATTTGTTACAGCGTGGATATCAACGGTAGAGAGCATTTCATCCACGTCCGTAAAGACGAAAGGGATGCTGTGGGTGGCGGCAAATTCTTCGGCCCGTTCACGCAGAATATCACAACAAGCGACTATATTGACTTCTTTGATCGCAGAAAAAGCCCGCGCATGTGCATGTGCCATGCCACCAGTGCCAATAATGGCCAACTTAACCTGATCCATAGATTTGTATTTAGGCTTCGGAAAACGCAGCATCGAAAGCGCGGTTTGAGGATGGGAAATCCTTCGCACGAATAAAAGCACAAGCCTCTTTTGCCCCATACGCCCTGTCCATACCACTGTCTTCCCATTCGATTGAAAGGGGGCCTTGGTAGCCAATCCGGTTCAAAGCCCGAATGACCTCCTCAAAGTTTATACTGCCCCGTCCGGGAGAACGGAAATCCCAAAAACGTCTGGCGTCGCCAAAATTCACATGCCCACCAAAAACACCTACGGGTTTTGCTACACTCGACCACCAGACGTCTTTCATGTGTGCATGGTAAATCCGGTCGCCAAATTGTTCGATGAAGGCCACATAATCTACACCTTGATAACCAAAATGGCTGGGATCATAGTTAAATCCAAACGTTTTACGGCCATCTAATGCTTCAATGGCGCGTTGGGCAGAGGCGAGGTCGAAGGCAATCTCGGTTGGATGAACCTCTAAACCGAACCGGACGCCTACTTCGTCAAATACGTCTAATATGGGATTCCAGCGTGTTGCAAAATCTACATATCCCGCCTCAATCATGGCATCTGTAACTGGCGGGAACGAATACAAAAGATGCCAGATGGAACTTCCCGTAAAGCCATTCACAACGGATACACCCAATTTAGCAGCAGCACGTGCCGTGTTTTTCATTTCCTCGGCAGCACGTTGCCGCACGCCTTCTGGGTCGCCATTGCCCCAAATTTCAGATGAAAGGATGCTTTTGTGTCGCTCATCTATCCGGTCACAAACGGCCTGACCAACCAAGTGATTGCTGATGGCATAGACTTTGAGGCCGTAATGTGCCAAAAGATTCTTTACATTTTGGCAATAATCTGGCTCGGAAAGCGCTCTATGGGTCTCAAAATGATCTCCCCAACAGGCTAACTCAAGGCCATCAAAGCCCCAAGAAGCAGCTTTCTCGGCCAACTGCTCTAAAGGAAGGTCTGCCCATTGGCCTGTAAATAAGGTTATTGGTCGTGGCATATTGTTTATTAGGTTGCTTTGAGGTAAACTTTACAATACGGTTTTCAGGTGATGAGATCAAGTACCACGTATTATTTTATTGTAAGAATGTGGATTAGCGTAAGGATGTTGTATTTATGTTTCCATACTCAACGGACTTGAGCGTTTTAGGGCAAATGGTGTGGTAAAGGGGGCTATTTTCGTGCCACGATCATTAGCCCAAGGCCGATCAGAAGAAAAAAAACATGAGGGAAAAGCGTTGTAACCAATGGATCCAACTCGCCAGAGTAGCCAAATGGCTCTATGGTTTTAATCATAGCCAAATACACGAAGGCCACCATGATACCAATCGAAAGTTGGGCCGCTTGTCCGCCTTTTCTTCGTGTACTTGCTAACGAAAAGCCCAATATAACCACAATGAGGTTGGTAAATGGATACGTGAACTTGGCATAATAAGCAACCAAGGGCCTACCCAGTTCGGATACCCCGCTGTTTTTAAGTTCATCCAAATAGGCTTTTGCTTCAGGTATGTTCAGAAGATCAATATCGTTTGCTGTTCGGCTTAAGTCTTCTGGTTTTAGGTCTAAAGGTATGGTGATAGAACCGGAGGTTTTTGTTCGTTTTATGGTACTATCGGCCTGAAATTCATGTGTAACGGGGTTGGAAAGAGACCATTTATGCGTTTTATCAGACCAAATCATTTGCTCGGAATCTATGCGTTTGGTCATTTGTTTTTCGGCATTATACGTTTGAAGCGAAACAGAAATAGCGGTGTTTTGCTCACGGCTGAATGATCCGACCTGAAGCATGCGATTACCGCCCAATTGACGGAAGATGTTGTTTGATGTTTCTAATTGCTCTCTGCCCTTGTTTAGGTATTTAGACTCTAGACCAATCCTGATTTGCTCCGTTTCTGGTAATATCCAGCCGCTGATGTAAAACATGGAGAGGGAAAAGAAGACACCAAAGAGCAACAAAGGCAAAAGGATCCGGTAAAATGAGACGCCTGCAGTATAGATTGCTGTAAGCTGAAGTTCTTGCGCGAGTTTACCCGTCAGATAAATACACGCCAAAAACAACGCTGCTGGCATGATTTGATGGAGGATAAAGGGTAAGGCATTGGGATAATAAGACTTGAGAATCAAGCCTTCTGTCGCACCACGATCTATAAAGTCGTCTATATATTCTAAATAGTGGAGTAGAATAAAGAAAGAGGCCAGCATTGCCACGAGTACGAAGGTGGTTGCAAATAGTCTTCTCAGGATGTGCAGATCAAATGTTGTCATGGGTAGCGAAAGATTATGGATGCAAAACGGATAAACAAAAAAGTAGTTCCTAAAAATTAAATCCGTTATTGCAAATAAAAAATTCAATTTTAAACCATAAAGCCTTAGCATTATTACACGTAGCTTTAATTGGCAACGAAAACCCTCAAAAAAACACTTACGGAAAATCTCATGAAAGTACATGAATATCAAGCCAAGGAAGTGCTTGCACAATTTGGTGTAGCAACACAAGGCGGTTATGTGGCAACCACCGTAGAAGAAGCAGTGGCTGGCGCCGAAAAATTGCAAGCTGCTGGTGCGACACTTTTTGTGGTAAAAGCCCAAATCCATGCAGGTGGGCGCGGAAAAGGTGGCGGCGTAAAACTGGCAAGAACCATCGAGGAAGTCCGCGAAAAATCCGAGGCCATGTTGGGCATGATGCTCAAAACCCACCAAACCTGCCCAGAAGGGCAGAAGGTGAAAAAAATCCTGATCACCGACGGGGTGGATATTGAAAAGGAATATTATCTCGGTATTACGTTAGACCGTAGCCGCAACATGAACGTTATCATGGCCTCGACTGAAGGCGGCGTTGAAATTGAAAAAGTGGCAGAAGAAACGCCAGAACTGATTCATAAAACGTGGATTGACCCGACGATCGGCATCCAAGGCTTTCAAGCAAGACAAATCGCTTTTGCACTTGGTTTTCGGGGTGACCTGTTTAAGCAATGTGTTGGTTTCGTGCTAAAATTATATAAGGCTTATGAAGAGACCGACTGCTCTTTGGCTGAAATTAACCCCTTGGTCACGACCAAAGACGGCAAATTGATGGCTTTAGACGGGAAAATCAACTTCGACGACAATGCGTTGTTCCGTCATGCAGACTTGGCAGCCTTGCGCGACACCGACGAAGAAGACCCCTTAGAAGTAGAAGCCAGTGAGTTCCACCTCAATTACATCAAATTGGATGGTAACGTGGGCTGTATGGTGAATGGTGCAGGACTGGCGATGGGAACAATGGACATCATTAAAATTGCAGGGGGTGAACCTGCAAACTTCTTGGACGTGGGTGGATCTGCGAATCCGCAGACGGTAGAAGCGGGCTTCCGAATTATTTTGAAAGACCCAAATGTAAAAGCGATCTTGATTAATGTTTTTGGCGGGATTGTCCGGTGCGATCGGGTTGCTCTTGGTGTGGTAGAAGCCGCTAAAAATGTAAACATCAATATTCCTTTGATCGTTCGCCTACAAGGGACGAATGCGGAAGAAGGCCAAGAAATCCTGAAAAACAGTGGTCTCAAAATTGAAACGGCCATTTTGTTGAAGGAAGCTGCCGAAAAAGTGACCCATGCACTTGCAGCTTAGGTTCCTTTACGTAAGATTTTATGGTCTAAATTGGTTTCAGCCCGTCTTTTTACGGGCTTTTTTTATTCGCAAGGTGTTGATACAATCTCCACTCGGCGACACTGCGCATTTGGTTTGTTAACACATCCGCTTTCTGGTTTATCGGCGCCCAAGGTCGCTTGTATTCTGGAAGGAGCAATCCCACGTGCATTCAGAAAATTAGCCGTCTGCCTTGCCCGTTGTCCTGCACGCTGCGCTGTGGGTTCATTGCCATCTCCAAAGCCCTTAATCGCCAAACAAACTGATGGGCATAGGAGCAGTTGGTCTAATGCACCTTCTAAGGCAAGCTGTGCTTTTGCACTAAGTTCCACATTTCCGGACGAAAATTGGATCGCGGGAATGTGTCGAATGGTTTTACAAATTTGGTTTCGAGTGACAAAAACGCGGGTAGATCGAATGGTTTTGCCACATTCACTCTCTACCGTAACGCGAAGCGTCTGGAAGCCCGAAGGCAAGCGTGCCATTACATTTGATGCATTGGAGGCCGTGAAGGACGGAAATTCCCAGTGGAATTGTAACGGATCAGTCCCATTCCCTTTGGCAAAGAAAGCGGTTTTTTCACCTTCTATTATGTGCGCTGGCACTTGTATGGCGGTGATAATGGGTGGGATACAAGCAGGAATGGGTTCAATCACTTCTACCATAAAGGTTTCGGAAAATTTTCGTTTTTTGTGAATGATCTCCATGGTTGCACGAACCTTGCCAGTTTCGGCAAAGGTAAGCACAGCCTCTTGTCCGGAAAAAGTTTGACCGTCGCTAAATTTCCAATTCACCACTGCAAGGCTGTCTTCAGGGGCAAGCCGTAACCTAAAGGATACTTGCTCGTTCATTTGGGCAACGGAAGGGATTTCTCGGTCTAAGATGGCAACAGATTTTTTCTCCAGATTACGCTGATCTAAGGCTTTTTTGCTAAAGTGGAACTGTAGTCCAACGGCATAATAGTTTTGATAAACGCCTTTTTGAGCCGAGTTTGTGGCGTCGGGTAAATACCGGATTTGTGCTTTTCCGACGAGAACAAGCGAGGGTTGGAGTTTTAACTTGATCCCCCAACCCGCAAAAGGAATGGTTTTCGGGGTTTGTCCAGACGCATTTAAGTGTTGGGTCGCGCCTACATGCAAGAAGGGTGAAAGCACGCTCCTTGTGAATACCAATAACTGTGCATCGGCAGAAATTTCCTCTAACGTAAATTTATCCGAGGGCATTTGTTTTTTCATAAAACCACCAAGACCCACATTGAACCAAGACAAAAAAGAATGACGGAGCGATAAGCCAAGCCCGGAAAATTGCATTTCTTTCTGCGATATCAAAAGCGTTCCTAATTTGGGTTTGGAGGATGTTTTGCCATCACTCCAGCGAGGTGTGAGTTCCAAAAAAGGTGTTTTTTGGGCATTTAATGGACTGATTGATGAAATTAGAACACCAACGCAGACAAAAAAGCGCCAATAAGGCATAGAAAAAACAAGACGAATCATTGGATCGCCATTTAAAGTGAAAAGAGGTGGTGGTGGGCGAGAAGAGAAGGATACGAAGGCTCTTTACAAAGATTTATACATCCGGCGTATCCTTAAACGTATTTTGGTAATGCGCTAAACAATCTTGAGTATGTATAATTTATCACCAACAAAGGCTATTATCAAGTTAAACAATATACGTCATAACCTTAATTTGTTTAGGGGTTACACCGGCCATTCAGAAATGATGGCTGTCATAAAGGCAAATGCGTATGGGCATGGCGCAGTGCAAGTGGCAAAGTGTTTGGAAAGCGAGGGCATTACGTGGTTTGCCGTTGCAACCGTTCCAGAGGCCATAGAACTGCGAGAAAACGGTGTAAAAGCCAGAATATTAGTCCTTGGAGCGCCCATCCCAGAGGCACTTCCGGCATATGAAGCATATCACTTAGACCTAAACTTACATGACAAATCTCTTGTAGATCGTCTGACTGACGTTCCATACCATCTTAATATCCATGTGAAGGTAGATACAGGAATGACGCGACTGGGGATTTTACCAGCGGAATTTGAAGAAGTAACGGCGGCTTTGGCCAAATATCCTCGTCTAAATGTGGTGGCGAATTGGTCTCATTATGCTTGCTCCGATGACTTTGCCCAGGATGACTTCACCCGTTTCCAGAGAGATTTGTTTTCCGTTATTGCAAAACAAAAAAACCATATTCAAAATACCGCCGGAATCCTTAACCCAATAGCACATTCAGAAAAAAATCCTCCTTCCATAGTGCGGATTGGGGTAGGAATTTGGGGTTTTGACCCTTGTGAGCCACAGCAACTATTCGAACTACGCCCAGCAATGTTGTTCCAAAGTAGAATTGTACAAGTAAAATGGATCACGAAGGGAAGCAGCGTCTCCTATGGTAGAACATGGTTTGCTCCTGAAGACACGTTCATTGCAACCGTGGCCGCAGGTTATGCGGATGGTTACACACGCAGTTTGAGCAATAAAGGCTGGGTGGAAGTAAACCACCAACGCTATCCGGTTGTCGGACGGATTTGCATGGACATGTTTATGATCCACGTTGGTAGAAAACAAACTGTATCGGAAGGCGACGAGGTCACCCTCTGGGGAAGTGACACGTTGAGTGCCTCCGAAGTTGCAAGATGGGCGGAAACCATTCCATATACCCTTGTTACGGGTGTTTCACATCGCGTACCAAGATTTTTTGTTGAGGAATAGATTTTATCATGCATTACAAATGCTTATCTTCCAAAAAACTCTTTAACCAAATTAACTTTACCATGCGATTTTCGATAATTCTCATACTGTGTTGCCTCTTTGCCCAGACAACACGTGCTCAATTGAAGGCCACCTGGTCTGATCGCACAGATTTGAATGCAACATTGCCCACCTCTATCCGTGTTTTTGAAGACAAGGTTATTCCAGCCTATTATGTCCAAATTGACTTGTCGGATACGACTAACTTCGTAATTAAGAGCTTGCTTTCCTCATCTGGAACCGAAACGGTATCGTCCTTTGCGACTACAAACAAGGCATTTGCAACCATTAACGGTGGTTACTTTGGTGGATCCAGTTCTTATAGCCTAATCGCCCAAAATGGTAAAGTTTTGGTTCCGAATATCAAGCAATTAACGAGAAGTGGCGTGCCTTATTTCCCAACCCGATCTGCCTTCGGGATTATGGATCGCAAAAAGAGAACACCAGATATTGCTTGGACGTATGAAGTGAATGGCGCTATTTATGCCTATCCTGCGCCTTCTCCAAACAAACAAGGTACACCGCAACCCCAACCAACCGAAGCCACACCAGGAGGTGGAGCTATTTGGAATGTGTATGAAGGAATTGGTGGAGGGCCGGTATTGGTAGAAAATGGGGTGCAAAAAGTTACTTGGGAGGAAGAAGTCTTTTTTGGTTCGGGAGTCGAGTCCAACATCCAAGACCCACGCTCGGCCATAGGCTATACTACCGATGGTAAACTAATTCTGATGGTGGTAGATGGCAGAGGCTCCGGACGAGGAGCAACACTACCGGAAATGGCCAAGTTGATGATAGACCTGGGCGCTATAGAAGCCATGAACTTAGACGGTGGTGGTTCTACTACATTGGCGATCGGACAAACCGTCATCAACAAACCAAGCGATGGCGTAGAACGTAAAATCCCGACTGCGTTTGCGATTATGCCAAAACCAAAACCACCTACACCTTCGGCAGATACTTTTATTGATACGGGAGATACTTGCTGCTACAAAGAAAGTGGGCCTAATGGTTGGTTTGAAAGTGCCAATACCCCTTTTCATGGAACCACCAAAGCACGCTTAAATGAAACTGGCTCCGGAAACGATAAGGCTACGTTTTACCTGAAAAACATCCCAAAAGAAGGAGATTATGATGTCTCTGCATGGTGGATTCCTTCTTTTAATCGAGCCAAAGATACACCTTTTACCATTTACCAAAAAGGTGTCGGAACCACCATCAAGGCAGATCAATCCGTACCAACAACGGCTGGCTTGTGGAATAAACTTGGTACGTTTAAACTTGCACCAACGGATTCCATTGTCGTCACAGATAATGCTAAAGGAGAAAGTTCCCCCAGTTATGTAGTAACCGATGCTTTAAAACTCACCTTAAAAAGCACAACGCCAACAGAGCGAGAATCAATACCGGCTCAATTTAGCACCTTATCAGTTTTCCCGAATCCAACACAAAACCGCTTTTGGGTAGAAGTCTCTAATCCTAAAATGGAAACCGTTACCCTTGAAGTCTTTGATGTATTAGGGCGTCAAATCTTACTCGATACATCACGGTTCTCTGGAATCGAAAGACGTGCCCTCTCGCTCGCGGGAAAAGCAAATGGCATCTATTATGTTCGTGCAACGATCGGTAGCCAAACCATTACTCGTTCTGTCTTGTTGAAGGAATAAGGGCGAAATGTGTTGTTTTTATGAAGACAATCCATCGTCTTCACAATATTTGTATCTTGTCTTCATAATTCGATTTTGTTTCCTTAACTCACCGGGCTACGTAAAGCCTGAAAAATAAAACATTTATGGTTAAGACAACCAATACTTCTCATCTTACCATTCTCGTCGTGGATGATGAGGAAGATGTAAATGACGTGATAACTCTTTTTCTATCTCAAGAGGGTTATAATGTGATCAATGCCTTTGACGGGGAAGAGGCCATTGCAAAAGCCACTACGGAAGTGGACTTGATTGTGTTGGACATCATGTTGCCAAAAATTGATGGCTTCGAGGTTTGCCGTCGGCTTCGTTCACGGGTAGAAACCGAGACCATACCGATCGTTTTCCTAAGTGCTAAAGGCGAAGAAGAAGACCATGTCCGCGGCTTAATGCTGGGTGCAGATGCTTATTTGACCAAGCCCGTTGCACCACAAGTCCTTATCGCAAATGTTAAAGCGGTCATTCGCAGAACTGGTATTGAAGAAAGCCGTACGCTTACTGTTCGCGACCTAACCATCTTTGAGGAAGAATATCGTGCAGAATACGAAGGTAAAGATTTAGGTCTTACACTGACCGAATTCGAGTTGCTGATGTTCTTGGTTCGCCACCCACGGAAGGCTTTTACCCGCCAGCAACTCCTCGAAACCATCTGGAAAGATGCTATGATGGTCACCGAACGCACAGTTGATGCGCACATTAAAAACCTACGTGAAAAGTTAGGTAAATTTGCTGTCTATATCCAAACCGTTCGTGGCGTAGGCTATCGTTTCGTAGAAGAGGACGTGGACAAAGAATGATGTTGCATTCGAAAGGGAACCCCCCAAAAAAAAGGAATTCCTTCGATAAAAAAAAACTGCCTAAAGTGCTGGCCTGGTTCGTCAATTCCATATTTCGACGGGCCAGCACCCAATCATGGCTAATTGCGACAAATCTACTATCCTTGGCGGTTATTTCCATATCCATTGCGCTTTTTGTCCAACTTTACAGCAGCCCAAGACTCACGCTTTTAGAATCCCAAGAAGCAGAGCGCCAAATCGGCATTTTGTCTAAATTGCTCCAAAGCAGCAACGGCCTTGAAGAAGCAAAAGTACAGCTTACGACCATTTCAGCGCTTTCTGGAACAAGTTTTGGCCTTTTCTTCCCAGATGGAACTTCAATAACAACACCTGATTTTCGGGCCGAAGGCAAGATCACTGCCAAAAAAAACATTCCGCTCAATCAACTAAAGGGTCATACACAAGGAACCCTCATTGCCAACTATGGGCATTCTTCCTTTCTAAATGAAATGAATAGGAATAGAATGTATATCCTGCTCTTCTCTATTATCACTGCAATTTGCTCTATTTGGCTAGCAAGTTGGCTTGCATCGAAAAAGATCACGCAGCCTTTACAAAAGATCACTCAAACAGCTAAACACATCATTAACGGCCAATTAGACGAAGAAATAAAAATTGAATCCCAAGCGGCAGAAATTCAGGACCTTGCAGAAAGCCTGACCTTGATGGCACGCCGCTTTCGACTTGACATTAGAGAACTTAAGCGCTTAACAAGTTTCCAAAATGAGTTTCTGGGGAATGTAAGCCATGAAGTCCGTAATCCCATTTTTGCCATCGGTGGCTATATTGAGGCACTTGGTGCAGATAATCTTACCCCTAAAATGAGGCAAATATACGTGGGCAAAGGTTTAAATAATGTACAGCGACTGAATGGGCTATTTTCAGACTTGCTTGAAATTGCTCGTTTAGAATACCGTGAAGAAGCTATTAAGCCGGAGTCCTTCGATCTGAAGACACTTTTAGATGAAGTTGCAGACGAGTTGGACTATCTGGCGCAAGAAAAATCATTAGATTTGGTGGTGGATAACGAACCCCAAAAGATCTATGCAGACCGCAGCAGAATTAGGCAAGTATTGTCTAATCTAATTCAGAATGGTCTAAAATATACGGACATTGCCCATGGTGTTGTACGAGTTAGGTATCGTAAAAATGGCAATAAAGTACGGATTGAGGTCTTGGATAACGGACGCGGCATCCCCGAAGAGCATATAGATCATATCTTTGAGCGCTTTTACCGTGTTGATGCTGCACGCTCGAGGGCTATGGGCGGAACAGGGCTGGGCCTAAGTATTGTAAAGCAGATATTAAATGCACATGGTGAACAGATCCATGCAGAAAGCACAGAAGGCAGAGGGTCTCGGTTTTGGTTTGAATTGCCTATTTCTGCACCTGCTTCGTCTGCAAATTCAATTTAAGCCATTCTTTAAAGAGGCTATTTTTTGTATATTAGCCCGTAGTCCAACGTTCCCCTGTGCATTGAATGACCTACGCATAATTTGACTACGTGTCCAATTTGCGGGATAGGTTGTGGAGCGTTTAGAGACCAAACGACCTTTATCATCGTTTCTTGCTCATTCGTTATGCTACAAACTTCTCCCTTAGCAATGGAAGTTGCTCCAGAATTGCAAACACAAATTACCTCGCCAACCAGAGGACACTGCGTTGATTTGGCTCCAGAAATGGTTACTTTGAACAATTTCTCCAAAGATACCGCCTTGAATGCCTATCGGACAATGTACACGGCTCGTCGGTTGGACGAGAAAATGCTCATGCTTCTAAAGCAAAACAAGGGTTTTTTCCATATTGGTGGTGCGGGCCACGAAGCCATCCAGATGGCGCTGGGTATGCAAATGGAGATTGGTCAAGATTGGGCGCATATCTATTACCGTGATTTATGTCTAAGTTTGGCTATGGGGATTACCCCTCGCGAGGTTCTACTTCACCACTTGGCCAAGGCCGATGACCCCTTTTCGGGTGGCCGCCAAATGTCGGAACACTTCTGTAGTAAAACACTGAATATTGTTGTTCCATCTGCCGAAGTCGGTTCGCAATTTTTACCTGCCACTGGGCTTGGTTTGGCACTAAAGCACAAAAAGGAAAAAGGTTTGGCATATGTTGGATGTGGTGACGGTGCAACTTCTCAGGGATCCTTCTTTGAGGCGTTGAACTGGGCTTCCCGCGACAAAGCTCCCGTCCTTTTTGTGGTTCAAGACAATGGAATTGCCATTTCAGTACCCGTATCAGACCAAACAGCCGGCGGATCCGCTTTTAAACTTGCAGCAGGATTCGAAGGCCTTGCCCGAATTGAAGTGGATGGAACTGATTTGGCTAAGAGTTATGCAGCTGTTGCTGCTGCACGAAAGCATATCCTTGAAGGAAAAGGCCCCGTGATGCTCGTTGCACATACTGTACGCCTTTTACCTCATTCTTCTTCGGACAACCACACAAAATACCGCCCCAAAGCGATTTTAGAAGCCGAAAAGAAACGAGATCCAATAACTCGACTCGAAATTCAACTCATTGAAGCAGGCTATGCCACAGAAGATATTCTACACGATATTAAGAAGCAAATCAATAAAGACATTGATCACGAAGCACATTGGGCCGCCAAACAGCCAGACCCAGACCCCGTTAGCCTGAATAGCCATGTTTTGTTTGATGGCGACTTGGGCTTGGAATATGAAAATTCTGTACCAAATGGCCCGGATATTGTGGTCGTGGATGCCATCAACAATGCACTTAAAGAAGAAATGGCACGTGATAAAAACGTGATTGTTTATGGCGAAGATGTCGCCGATGGTAAAGGAGGGGTCTTTACAGCTACCCGTGAATTATCGAAAATGTTTGGTCACGACAGATGCTTTAATTCTCCATTGGCGGAAAATTCTATCATTGGGACGGCCGTTGGCTTCAGTCTATTGGGGTATAAGCCCGTTGTGGAAATACAGTTTGCGGATTATGTTTGGCCCGGGATCCAAGCGATTCGAAATATGGTTTCTACGTTTCGCTGGCGTTCCAATAACCTCTTTGAATGTCCGATGGTTATTAGAATCCCAACGGGGGGCTATATTCATGGCGGGCTATGCCATTCTCAAAACATTGAAGCATTTTTTGCCCATATGCCCGGATTGGTTGTGGTAATGCCTTCCAATGCAGCCGATGCAAAAGGATTGCTAAAAACGGCTATTCGGTCAAAAGACCCCATTTTATTCTTAGAGCATAAATTTTTGTATCGGCAACCAGTTGCTAAAACGCCAGAGCCAGACGAGAACTACTTAGTGCCCATCGGCAAGGCAAAAGTCATTCAAGAAGGAAAAGACCTCACCATTGTTACCTATGGCGCGCTGGTTTATAAAGCGATGAATGTCGCGCGTGCCTTAGAAAAACAAGGTACTTCGGTTGAAATTATAGATATACGCACCATTTTGCCATTCGATGCCGAAACCGTCCTTGAGTCGGTTAAGAAAACCAATCGAGTGATGGTTCTTCATGAAGATCATGAATTTATGGGTTTTGGGGCCGAAATTTCAGCTCAAATTACCCAAAGAGCCTTCCGCTATTTAGATGCACCCGTAAAACGGGTTGCTGGAACTTTTACGCCATCACCTTTCTCTGACGTCTTAGAGAAAGCCTCTTTACCTCAAGACCAAGACATCCTTGAGGCGGCAAAAGAACTTTTGGCTTTTTAAACTCCGAAATCATGCGGCATATCTTTTACACGTTTACCCTACTCTGTTTGGGTTTCTCAACGCCTACCCTCGGTCAAGCGATCGAAGTAACACTTCCAAGCCACATTTTTGGCAATATCACGGAAGGCACAAAAGCCAGTCATGTTTTTCGGTTTGTGAACCGGGCCAAATCGCCATTGAGCATTCGCGATGTTCGGGCATCTTGTGGGTGTACAACGCCAGAATGGACGAAAAAGGAAATACAACCAGATAGTATTGGTTACATAAAAGTCGTTTATGACTCAACTGGGCGTCCCGGACCCTTTTCCAAATCTGTGGTCATGACCACCACCACAGGCGAGGAGGTGTTTTTTGGGATTTCAGGTAATGTGGTCCCCGTCTCTTTGAGCGATAAGCCGCGCCAAGGCGCTTTAGCCTTTGAACGTGAACGGATTGACTTGGGGCTTGTTAAGACCTTAGATGTGATAGAAATTACCTACTTATTCCAAAATGTAGGATCAAAGCCCGTAAAAGTCCTAAATGTATGGGTTGCCGGAAATCAGGCCAATGGCACTTGGGAGAAACAACCAATTTTCCCGCAAGAACTTTCCAAAATTTTTCTGAAACTTTCAAGTGGTTTGGTGTCAAAAGTCGGAAAATTTGAAATTCCTGTACTTATTGACACAAATGATGCAGAACAGCAAAAAAAATCCCTTCTCGTTGTAGGGGAACTTGAAGGGAGCTAACGATTAGGAATACAAACCATTAATACCAATTAGCTATTAAGCACATGCTTTATCCATATCCATCAACGCTTCTACCCCCTTTGGGTGTTGTAAGTTGATGCTGCTTCGTCAGTTTGCTTTGCTCCTGTCAACACCTAAAAGATTGAAAACGAGCAACCCATAAAACAGTAATTTTCCCTAATTGGTATTATTTGATCCCTGCAAGATCAGGATGATCATCCACCAAGTATTTTTCAAAACTATTGGGATAGCCCATGGCAATTAGCTGCTCTTTCGCTAAAATTGCATCCTCTTTCCGGTTATATTTGCCATATAAGACACGGTACATGATGACACCTTGTGCGGTTCTATAACTGCGAATGGTGGCTTGATGACCTAATTTTGCCAATGCTTTTTCTGCTAAAACCCTTTCTTTTGAGGAAGATACTTGAATAGCCCACGCCTCGAAATCTTTTGGAACACGGGACACGTAATCAGGAACTGGGGAAAGAACATAAATCCGTACAGGCACCACGCCCGGATTAATCATGCCAATCTCTTGTGCAGCACCGAACGAAAGGTCAATGATATTGTTGGAACCATACAAAAAAGGGCCTCGGTCATTGATCCTTACAACGACTTCTTTTTGGTTATTCAGGTTAATCACGGAAACCATCGTACCAATGGGCAGGTATCTATGCGCGGCTGTTTTAGCACTTGCATCGAACACCTCGCCGGAAGAGGTAAGCCGTCCTGAATACGAATGGGCATAATAGGTAGCCCAGCCAGCAGCAAAAGCATTACCAATCGGTACTGCTGGTCGCCCTGGGTTTTTGATTGTTACCGCATTTGATCCGGTATTGGTTGCATAATAACCCGCATCATAAGACGTTGCCATTGGGTTTGGTGCGGCACTTTTGGGTTGTGCAACGATGTTAACCTGCATTATGTAGTAGAATGCGATGGTGAGGAGATGGATTTTTTTCATTGTTTTAATAATGTTGCGGAAATAATAAGGGTATTGTTTATAGCAGCAAAATTCATTCCAAATAGCAACTAAACGATTAATAAGTGTTGATGTTCTAAACGTTGTTCAACGCACGTTCCAAGTCCTCCATCAAGTCATTTACATGCTCAATCCCAACAGAAAGTCGGATCAGCGAGTCCGATAGCCCGGAAGCATGTCGGATTGAAGCCGGAATAGAAGCATGCGTCATGGTTGCAGGATGATTTACCAAACTTTCTACGCCGCCCAAGCTCTCGGCGAGCGAAAACAATTTGGTGGAAGACATAAATTGGATGGCCTTTTCGATGACATCATTTTTAAGCATGAAACTCAGCATTCCACCAAAATTTCGCATTTGTTTTTGAGCTAAACCATGGCATTCATGTGTTTCAAGACCCGGATAATACACCTCACCCACTTTTGGATGGTTTTTTAGGAATTGGGCAATTTTTAGGGCATTTTCGCCATGACGATCCATGCGAACGGCCAAGGTCTTGATGCCTCTTAGCGTCAAGAAACAATCCATAGGCCCCGGAACCGCTCCAGCGGATTTGACTTGGAAACGGAGACGTTCGATCCAAGCTTCATCACTTGTACAGATAGCGCCGCCAATTACATCGGAGTGGCCGCCGAGGTATTTGGTGGTAGAATGTAAAACCAGTGTTGCTCCCAAACGCAGTGGTTGCTGTAAATAGGGCGAGGCAAAAGTATTGTCCACTACAACATCAATTCCAAATTGAGTCCCTAATTTTGCAATGGCTTCTATGTCTAATATGCGAATTAATGGATTGGTAGGGGTTTCGATCCACAAGATGCGTGTTTGTGGTTTTATGGCCGCTTCAATTTCGGGAAGGTTGCGCATGTCCACAAAGCTAAAAGTGAGACCAAACCGCTCGAAGGTTTGTGTAAATAAGCGGTAGGTTCCGCCGTAGAGATCGCTGGTGGCAATGATGTGATCTCCCGGCGACAAGGAACGCATAATAGCATCGGTTGCTGCCACTCCTGAAGCAAATGTAATTCCTGTTTTTGCTGCTTCAAGTGCTGCCAAGTTCTCTTCTAAGGCGGTTCGAGTGGGGTTATGAACCCTTGCGTACTCGTAGCCCTTGTGGTCTCCGGGAGCCGCCTGCACAAAGGTTGAGGTCTGATAAATGGGCGTCATGATTGCACCCGTTGTGGGGTCTGGATGTTGGCCTGCATGGATGGCTAACGTTTCTGCGTGGTAGGTATTCATGTTTTTAAAGGAGGTTAAGTTGAATTAAAAAGGCTAGACCTCTAAAAAGATCTAGCCTAAAATACATCAACAACTCAAAAAAAGAGGTCTTAATTTCCAGCACAGCTATATGCTTCCGTCGTTTTAGGATCTTTGGTACCCAAAATCTGTGCATAGATGCTAAACAAGGACTGGCAAATTTGCTTGTTGTCGCGCTTGGCAGCGGTGTTCTGTGCCCGAACTTTTTCCAATAAAGGCATTGCTTTGCGGAAGAAATTGTCTCGCTCTCCTTTGAGCGTATTAAATTTCTGGGTTTCATCCGGCTTTAGCTCAATCATTAATTTGTTTATGGCAGCCGCTTTGTTAAAGTATGCGATACCGATATTATAAACCACATTCTCGTCCTCGCTGTTCAGCGAAAGCGCACGTTCCAAGACAGGCATGGCTTCATCAAATTTATCCAATTGTAACAAGAGGTTACCCCAACGGAGGAGATTGTCAAAGTCTCTTGGATTTTTTTCGTCTTGCGCTTTATAATTAGCCAAGGCACGATCTGCTTGGCCTGATTTACGGTACGCATCTGTTAGCATCGCCGAAATCTGCTCGTTGCCGGGGAACTTAGTCGCAGCCGGCTCTAAAATCCGGAGTGCATCGTTTGCTCGATCTTTGAGAAGGTATAAGTATATATTGCCAAGGAGTACATAAGTATCTTCTTTGGCACGGCCAGATTTAATGGCCTGTTCATATGGGCCAGCAGCCTCTTCGTATTTTTCCATTTTGTAAAAACTACGCCCCAATAATTCAAACGCATAGGTAGAATCTGGTAAAAGGGTTGTGGCATTCTTAAAGTGCCCGGCTGCTTTTTCTGCCATACCTGCTTGTGTACTATTAAACGCATTTACACCGTCGTTAATCTCCAATGCCCACGAGCTGAGTGCAATGCGCCCAAGATCAGCAACTTGTTTGGGGTCTAATTCCTTTGCTTTTCCAACGGCTGTAGCCATATCGGCATATTTAGTAGCACGCACGAGCGGATCCGTCGCTCCTTTTGCAATTTCAGCCAAGGCCATTGCCTTATACTTCCATGCTTCCGCATTATTTGGGTTTGTTTCAATAGCCTTCTCAAATTTGGTAAGGGCTGTTGCATAGTCTTTGCTGTTCATATTGAGTTTGCCCCCCTCGACGTTGGGGTCACTCGAACAACCAGCACCCATCGTAAACAAGCCTGCTACAACAAAGGCTAAAAGCAGGTATGGGTTTAATCTTTTGTACATGTTCAAAACGTTTAATGGATAGGAAAAGGAACGGAAAAAGCTCTCCGTTGTGGAATATTAAAGAAGGTAACAACAAAAAACCAGAAGAACAACGATCCAAGTTCAACATCGGTGGATTACCTTCAATCTTAAAAAACATTACACCTAAATAACACTTATAAATGTAGGGGATTCACCGAAGATGCAATCATTTATCCATGTACCTCAATTTCACCCTTTCCCTATTCAGAATCTGCCCTATGGGGTTTTTTCCTTGCACGGTCAATCCGAAAGACATGTTGGTGTGGCCATAGGGGATTATGTTTTAGATTTAACCCTTTGCGAGAGGATGGGCTTTCTTTCGCCATTGGATGCTGTTGGGTATTTTCAAGATGGCGTCCTTAATACCCTCATGAGCCAAACCTCAGAAGTGTGGTCAGCAGTAAGAAAACAAATTATTAATCTTTTGTTAAGAAATTCCGTTTTGGAGAAAGAAGGTTGCGAAATTTGGCAAAAAGTAATTGTCCCACAAGAAAATATTTTAATGTATGTACCTGTAAATATTGGAGATTACACCGACTTCTATGCCTCCATTCACCATGCAAGCAATGTAGGGAAAATTTTCCGTGACAAAGAGAATCCTCTATTATTAAACTGGACAAAAATGCCCATTGGCTATCATGGGCGATCAAGCAGTATTCGGAAATCGGGCACGCCTCTTCATCGGCCCAAAGGACAATATCAAAATCTTCAGACTGGGGACGTCATTTTTGGCCCCAGTCTTCAGTTGGATTTTGAGTTGGAAATGGGGGCATACATCGGAACTGGCAATGTACTTGGCGAACCAATATCGGTTCTTGAGGCGTCACGGTACATTTTTGGATTCAGTTTGCTAAACGATTGGAGCGCACGAGACATCCAACGCTTTGAGTACCAACCACTCGGGCCTTTTTTGGGGAAAAACTTTGCTACCTTCATTTCCCCGTGGGTAGTTCCGATGGAAGCTTTGGAACCGTTTATCGTTTTTTACCCCAAACAAATGGGTATCTCCGATTATCTGGAACAAGAATTGTTGCCGAAGATAGAAGTAACGCTTCAGGTTTTTCTAAAAACCAAATTTAGCAACGATTCTGTTCTTCTCAGCCAAACCAATACAAATGAGGTGTATTGGTCTTTTGAGCAGATGATCGCCCACCACACCATTAATGGCTGTAACCTTCGTCCCGGGGACCTCCTTGCAAGCGGGACGATCAGTGGTTCGTCACCCGATGCTTATGGCAGTTTATTGGAAATGACTTTCGGAGGAAAAGTCCCAGTTGCTGTCGGGGCAGAAAAACGAACGTGGTTACAAGACGGCGATACAGTTACCCTCAATGCGTATGCAATGCATCCGGAGTATTGCATCGGCTTTGGAGAGGTGACGGGTACAATACTCCCACCGAGATAAGTTTTTCACCACCAATCTTTTTCACATATAAACTGGAGTGTATAATGCTTCGGAAAGGTGTATTGGTGGGCATAAGTTTGCTCATTTACAGTATTGTTGTCGTCAATGCACAATGTGCATTTCTTCATAAAGTTCCTCTTGAAGATCGCATTCGTGATGCAGCATTTATTGTCGAAGGTGAAGTCATTAAAAAGACCTCTTATTGGGATGACCAAAAGGAGATGATTTATACAGCCTATGAGGTTTCAGTCCGACAAGTCCTAAAAGGCTTGCCTCATACCGAGAAAATCACCGTCATTACACAAGGCGGACAAGTTGGCGCGATAGGGGTTGATGTGCACCCTTCGCCCGGATTGGAAGTGGGCGCTTTGGGGATGTTTTTACCCGTACAACCGAACCCCAAGAGTCTTTCTAAAAAGAATTCATTTGAAGGGCCTATTGGTTATGTTGGCCCTTTGGAATACATCACCTACGACCCAACGGACTTCACCCCAGCCGATCCTCTAAATCGCTATGCTTCTCAGCAGACTTTGTATCAGGGCATCCGCGCACTAACCGGAGAGAAAGCAGCATTTGTACGGGAATTGCCCAAATTTCAGATTCCGGTATTAAATAAGAATGCAGCTACACCTTCTATTTCAAGCCTCTCCCCAACAACCATTGCCGCCGGAGCAGATCAACAACTTACCATCTCTGGCTCAAATTTTGGTTCATACAATGCCAGTAATTCTAAGGTCTATTTCAAAAATGTGGACAATGGAGGCTCTACATATATCGAAGCCCATTCAAGCCTCATTGTTTCTTGGACCAATACCCAAATTGTGGTTAATGTGCCTGCAAAAGCTGGCTCTGGAACCGTGAGGGTACAAAATAGTGACCCCGCAACGGGAACCTCCTCCTCGGTGATTTACGTCCCTTATGCACATGCAACGCATACCCATGGATATACAGGAAACATTACCCGAAGAAGATTAATTGACAACAATGCAGAAGGCGGATATACCTTTTCTTATAGCACTGAAACATCGGGGAATGGGGTGAATTTTTACACCCATGCCGCGAAATCAGCCTTCGAGCGCGCCATAAATACTTGGAAAACCAATACGGGCTTTAATGTCCTAAGCGGTGGAAGTTCGAGTCTTAATGTGAAAGCTTTCGATGATGTAAGCCTGGTTCGATTTGACAATGATAGCAACCTCATTGGTTCAGGAATCTTAGGCACAGCGAGTTCGTGGTATTCCGATTTTTATCCATCGCCAGGAGATCAGTACGACATTTCTGTGGTTCTTGAACTGGATGTCGTTTTCAGGAGGAATGGCACGGGTGGTATTACCTGGAATTTTGGCCCGGGGGCAACGCCCGGTTCCCCGACGCAATACGATTTTGAGTCGGTAGCTCTGCACGAATTGGGGCATACCCACCAGCTCAACCATGTGATTAATTTGGCAAATGTTAACTTTGCTCCAAATGATGGTGGTGGTCAATTCATACAAACGCCAAATATGGTCACGTCTATCATGCACTATAACATCTTAAACAACACCGATTTAAGAACACTATATGCTGGCGATATTGATGGTGGTGAAGAGATGTTGGCTATTTGCACCCCTCAGTTCGAAATCGAAACTGGGGAGACTTGCATGACCCCCGCATCATTACCAATTTCAATGGTTAGTTTTGATGCAAGTATTGCTCAAAAGGACATTATGTTGAATTGGGTTACCATTAGCGAATACCAAAATTACGGATTTGATGTGGAGCATAAAGAAGGCAATGACCCAAACACCGCCTTCGAAGTGATTGGATTTGTACAAGGAAATGGGACCACCAGCGAACAAAAACATTACCAATTTCTGACGAATGGCTTGTTACCCGGCCTACACACCTTCCGGCTAAAACAACGAGATGTCGGATTTGGGTTTTCCTACACACCTGCCATTGAGGTCGTCTTACCGGGTGACAACCTTTATGCAGTTTCTGGCTTGTACCCCAACCCGTTTTCAGAACAAAGCACCTTCAGGATGTCGGTACAGAAAAAGCAGCAAGTACAGATAACGGTTTATGATCTTTTGGGAAGAAAAATAACAGAAATGTTCCGTGACGAAGTTCCCGAAAACGATATTCGCACCTTTACCTTTTCCTCCACAAACTTGCCTTCCGGCTCCTATTTAATTAGGGTACAAGGGGAAAATTTTGGCCACACCTTTAAAGCAATCTTGAAAAAATAAGCCATCAGGGATACAGTCCGGACAAAATTTGTTTATCAGTGGAGGATTTGTATTATGCAGATTCCTCCACTGTCCTGCTGAATCCATCATGCGCTATTTTAGTACGATATTTTTATTTTTACTTATCGGGAACGTCGTTTCTGTTGATGCGCAAAACCTCGTACAGGATACTTTACAAGTAAAGATAAATGGTTTATATCAACTTAGGCCCTTTATTGAGCGCAATTCCTTTACACTTTTTTCTGGACAGAGGTCTCTTGATACCACTTGGTATCGTTTGGACGTGAAAACAGGTTTACTTAGACTTCTCAAAGAGCTGGATTCAACACAGCCCTTGGTTGCCCGATACCGCGCATTCCCTCTTGATTTTCGACAAACGTATTATCGGTATTTACCACCAAACTTCAAGCCTGACACCACCTTGCTGCGTGACTTAAGCGCATATCGGCCACCTCCACCCAAAAACTACAACCCATTTGAAGGCAGCGCTTTGCAAAGAAGCGGCTCGATTACTCGCGGAATTATTGCTGGAAACAGAAGAGACGTAACCATCGCTTCTGGATTTAAAATGCAACTTAATGGTGAAATCGCGCCGGGAATACAGCTCAATGCCAGTCTAACGGACGAAAACACGCCCATTCAGCCAGAAGGAACCACGCAGCGTATTAGTGATGTAGATCGAATTGTCATTGGACTATCGAGCAAAAGTGCCAGTTTGAATTTAGGAGACTTTGACCTTACGATGAACCAAGGCCAGTTTGCCAGAATCAACCGGAAATTACAAGGTGTTTCGGTAAAAAGTACGTTTCAACCTTCGTCAACATTGGTGGGTGAACAAAATGTCCGAATCTCGGCGGCAACATCAAGGGGAATTTACCATAGTATGCAATTTAATGGGCAAGAGGGGGTTCAAGGTCCTTATCGGCTCTATGGGAAACAAGGAGAATCTTTCATTATTGTCATTGCAGGTTCAGAACGTGTGTATATGGATGGACAGTTGTTGGCACGTGGCGAATCGTTAGATTATGTCATTGACTATGCTTCGGGCGAGATTATGTTTAGCACAAGAATAATGATCACTTCCGTAAAACGCATTCAAGTTGAATTTGAATACACCACCAATAGGTTTTCCAGAAGCCTTGTGGGTGCTCATGCCACATCCGCCTTTTTTAAAGACCGACATGCACCTTCCGGACGTATTTCCTTTGGAGTAAATGCCTTGAGAGAAGCAGATGCCATCGCTTTTACGGAGGAACTTAATGTATCTGACTTAGAATTGGAAGTCCTTAAAAATGCTGGTGATAACCCATTGGCGGCGGCTGTTTCGGGTGCAACTTTGGTACAATTCGATCCAAAGGCTTCTTATACCCATTATGTAAAACGGGATACGGTCATTGCCGGGATACACCAAACTTTTTATCGGGTAATTCGGAATCTGGCGGAATCTTCCGAGGTTTATCGTGTTCGGTTTACCCAAGTTGAACAAGGAAAGGGGAGCTACATCCGTATTGGGGAAGTTGCCAACGGGATCACCTTTCGGTTTGTTGGGCCAACAAAGGGGAATTATGAACCGCAACGTTTTTTACCGACTCCCCAAGAAAAAGCATTGGTTACGATGAATAGCCAAGTCCTCGTTCTGCCCGGCTTGGAACTGAATGGGGAATGGGCGCTATCTCAACAAGATTTAAATCGTCTATCCCAGATAAACGATAATAATAATTCAAGCCAAGCGCTTCAATTCGGCCTCAATCTTAAACCAGTCGCACTTGGGGCATGGCGTCTTTCAGGTAAAGGGCAATATCGCCATACAGGGAGTGGGTTTGAAGCCTTCGATCGAATCCGTGACATTGAATTTGCAAGACAGTGGAACTTAAGTGAGTCAGCAACGGGAGTTGGTTCGGGCATGAAAGGCTTTGCCGAAAAGAGCCGAGAATTTGAAGTAGGCGTTTCACACGCAACAAAGTCTTCGCTTTCTGTTTCTGGAGGTTCAATTTCTTATCCGGGTTCATTTGAAGCCAATCGTTTGGCAGGACAATTAAAAACAGCGCATCCCAAATGGCTACAAACGCTTTATTTAATCGAGAAAATTGACAGCAAAGACAATGCAAACAGGAATCAATCAGACTGGTTAAGGCAAAAAGGCACACTGCGTTCTTCGGTTGATAAAACCCCAATTCAGGGCATACTCTCTTTTGAGCATGAGCAAAAAATGATTTACAATTCCTTGGTTCTTCAAAAAGGGTCTTTTTCTTTTATAGATTTGCGGCCCGAAGTCTTTCTTAATGGTTCTAAAACCTCTGGTCAGATGGGCTTTGAATATCGGAGAGAGAAAAAAGTGTTGGATCAATCACTTATCCCGGAAAACCAAGCTTTAACGGCTCGTGCGGCATTTTCCCTAAAACCAATTTCATGGATGAACGGGGAAACGGAAATGGGATTTCGTCGCAAGCGATACACAGAAGAAATGAAGCTTAAGGCCGAAGCAAAGGACGCCTCTTCACTGCTCATAAAAGGCAACCTTCGAGCTTCTCCTTGGAAACGCACCCTCGAAGTACAGGGATTCTACGAAGCCACAACCGAAAAATCCCCCATACTTCAAGAAATCTTCCGTGAGGTACTACCGGGAGAGGGAACGTTTGTGTGGGTAGATGTCAATAAAGATGGCTTGCGCCAAGTAGATGAGTTTTTGCCTGCCCTTTCGCAAATCGAGGGTAATTATGTGCGGTTGTTGGTCCCTTCCGACGAATTAAAACCTGTTGCTAATGTAGAAGCGCGACTTCGGATTTCCTTTGTGCCGCAACGTATTTGGGCCCAAAGTACCCATCGCCTTGCAAAGATCATTCGGATCATCGAAACACAGACTATTGCCGATGTTGTAGAGAAAACAGAAGAGACGAGTTTGGGCAAAGTGTATCGTCTTGCTCCAGAGGTGCTAAGACAACCAGAAAAAACCATAAATGGCCGCATTCGCTTTTCTCAGGACGTACATCTCTGGCGAAATCATCCAACCTATGGTGCAAGTTTACAATTTTTGCGCCTAACAAACCTGTCTCGATTGGCGGCGGGCGTAGAAAACCGTTTCCAAGAACGGTGGAATATTGAAACGCGCTATAACCCTTCGGTGGTCTTCAAAATCCGTATCATTGGTTTGTTAGAACACAACCAGCAAGAAAGTAAAACATTCCTTTCCCGTAATTATAATATTTATTCCCAAAATGTACACTTGGAGGTTCAATTCCAGCCGAATGTACGCAACATGTTTTCGTTAGGGGTTTTATTCGCTCAAAAAGAAGACCGCTTTGCGAATCCCGCAAAAGCTGCAAATGTTGTACGGATTCCGGCCAACATCCGCTTGGCACGTGCAGGGAAACTCCAATGGAGCGGCCTTGTGGAATTTGCTTCAATTCGCTTGAAGGGCAGTGCGGATGGCTTGGCGGGCTATGAACTAACAGACGGGCGGGGCGCTGGTACAAATTGGCTGTGGAGTTCACAGGTGCAGTATAGTTTTAACCGCTTATTACGGGCTTCAATTTTTTATGATGGCCGCACTGCCACGGCCTCACCCACGCTCCACAATTTTCGTGCGCAAGTCAACGCAACTTTTTAGCAGTCTGTGATTTTCGTAAAGCACTTTTTACCAAATTTAATTCTTTTTTTGATTGCGAAATTGATCCTATGCTCATTTCTGGAAACTCAGCAAGTCTTGTTTACGACACTTGCCTTCAAAGCATACTAAAACAAGAACTCTTTTGACGGAAAAACCATGTCTATATAGAAAAAAATATTTCATTGCCCATAAAAACTTTTTTTTCAAACCTCTTGACGTGGAAAAATAAAATTAGTATTTTCATTACACTTCATTACACTTCATTACACTTCATTACACTTCATTACACTTCATTACACTTCATTACACTTCATTACACTTCATTACACTTCATTACACTTCATTACACTTCATTACACTTCATTTAAAAAAGAGGTATGTTATGTTCAAAAAAATTATTTCTTCCGTTGTCTTGGCCGCGCTCCTTTTTGCACCCATTTATGCAAAACCAACCTGCGAGGCAGTTGGCTCTAGGATAGGTGGCAGTGATGCCGATTATGGTTGCGTCATTACTGTTACACAGTTCATGGAAATGACTGGGCCTTGGGATTGGGCTTATTCTGGTTGGAAAAGCGTGCGACGTTGTGCAGGTATGGCTACAGAATATTTTCGTGGATCCGGACAGTACCACTCTTTTGGATACACAAATTTTTCCAGTTCTACTTGCCCTTATTTGTAAATAATTCACCTCCTCAACAATAAATACAACAATTATGAAAAACGCATTATTACTCATTTTTGCTTTAGCTCTTTCTGCTTGTTCAGACAATCTTGGCCCCTCCCAAATGGTAAAAAAAACTACCCAAAATGGTGAAGTGAAACGAGTTTTGTTTGGGGATCGTGAAACGGACTCTTCTAAAATTACAGACCCTTTGGCGCATTCCAAAGCAGTCTGGAAAGGGGAGGAACTTGGATTAGCGCTTCATGAAGGCTATGCCAATGGGCTTTCATTGGCTGAAACTTGCAAACGGGCAGATAAGATGCTAAGTGAAAATGCAGAAGGCGCTTATGCGTACCAAACACAACAAGCCATTGCTCTTTCAATGGTTAATCTGTTGGTGGATAAGAACTTGGATGAGCAAACCAATGCCTCACTTAAGCAATATACAAAGATTCTGGTGGATTCTAATAACCCAGACTTGCCGCTTTTACGCAAATCGTTCCTGAAACTAAAAGGACATTGGGAAATTACCGAAGCCGCCTTGTATGAAAAGAAGGCCATCCAAATAGCGGAAGCGTGGCTGGGGCAAGAAGCAAAAAGAAAGCTTATGAAGAAGGAAGGCTGTGACGGTTGCCCTAAAGAAATTAAGGAAGGTGCAGAAATGGAAGATGCTGCAACAGAAAAAAGTGTTTCGAGCGTAAAAGATGCCTTAAGCCTGATGACTAACTCGTAAATACTAAGCTACCATTCGATTTTAAAAGCGGCTCTTTCTTATGAAGGAGCCGCTTTGTCGTTTAGGGTAAAGCCTTTTTGTTTTGACGTGTTTACACCTCTGCTCTGAAGGGTGTGTGAAGAGAAGGACGTTGGCACATTTTCCTGATTTGATTTTACCTTCTACTTTAGAATTTAGGGTTGCCTGCGATGGCCTTTTTTGTTGGCTTTAGCTACGTCAAACAAACTGAAGGAGTGGAATAGGGGAGTGTGGTTGAAACAAAAAGCCGCTCCAAATCATGAAGCGGCTTCTGCTTTCATCGGTTTGAAAGATTAGTCCGAATTGGTAGATTAGAAACGAACGTTTAAGTTGGCTTGGAGCGTAGTTCCATTAAAGCCAAACTGGTTCACTTCCCACGGGTACTTAAAACGTCCGCCGAGGTCGGTCACCACATCGCCTTTGTTGTCAATCGCGTCGGGATAGACATTGAGCAGGTTTGCAACAGTCACACCCAAGCCGACTTTTTTGGAGAAACGGTAGTTGAGTACCAAGTCCGTAACCACCTTTGCGCTAAAGGTTTGGTCCTTGTTTTTATCGGAATCATGTTGCCAAGTCACCTCGCCAAAACGGGTATTGTTCAGCGAAACGCTTGCTTTGTTGCGGGTATAGTCCAATGCCAACGTAAATTTGTTGCGCGGACGTGCGGTTGTTACACGGGCTTGCTCTTTACGATTGAACAATACAGCGCCAGATTGCGTGAGTGCTGAGGGTGTTGTAGGCTCGCCATCCAAAACCGTTTCGTTGATGTTGCCGGAAAGTGTTGCGTCCAAATAGCCACCAGCAAGGCCAATTCCTGCGTAACTGATTACGGCATCCACGCCAGAGGTCTTGGTGTTCAGGGCATTAATGAAGAATTTGATGGACGTTACATCATAGGTCTTTAAAACTTTACCTACCGGAGAGTTTGGATTGCTTGAATTAATCTCGCCGGAAAATAACACACGGTCATTAACGGTGATATTGTAATAGTCTATGGTTGCAGACAAGCCGGGAAGTGGTTTTAGGGCGACCCCGGCGGTAAAGTTAAAGGCTTCTTCTTGTTTCAGTTTTGGCACACCTAATGCACGTAAAACGGGGCTTGTATTGGCAAAAGTCCCTTGGTTGGAGATTGTGCCACCCGAAATCAATGTTTGGATGTTGCGGGTATGGATTTGGTGCAAGGAAGGTGCGCGGAAGCCCGTACTGGCCGATGCACGAATGACCACTTTATCATCCGCCAATTTGTAGCGAGATTGAACTTTCCAGTTGACGGTATTCCCAAAATCGGTATAATGCTCGTAGCGAAGTGCACCGCCAATTAAGAAATCCTTGGTTACGTCCGCAGTTGCATCTACATAGAACCCAATGTTATAACGTCGTGCATTAACGGCATCCGTAGGCTTGAGACCGGGGAAGGAGATCGTTCCACTGCCTGTGTAAGATTCTGGTTGGCCTTCACGCGCAACAAAGTTTTCCAAACGAAATTCCGAACCGAGGGAAAGGTTGAGCTTTCCAAAACTACGGGAAACGTCTAAGTTATTCACAATGTGGCTGAAGGCATTCCCGCCCGTATCAAAAGAAACGGGACTGGCAGCTCCTAATGACTCATTGTAACTGTTGTTTACCAAATAATCAGCTTTGTTGCTACCCATCGAGGTGCTTAAGTCATAGTTCCAATCTTCCTTTTTGCCGCGAACGCCCAAGACCAGCGTATTGTCCATAATATCGGTTTCAAAGGTTGGCTGGAAGCCATCGAAGGTGGTTCCGGCTGCATGGAGTAAGTTGTTGGGGTCAGACTTCCAGTAGGGCGGACGATAAAGCGCATAACTGGTTCCCTTCCGGAGAACCGTTCCACCAAGGGCATACACTTCGGCCTCGCCAACGGGTAAATTGGCATTAAAGAAGATATTGCTCGACGTCATGTTCGGCTGGCCAATATGCATGCCCAAGTCTGGATGTTTGGCCAACCAAGACTTCCAAGTCGGATCGTTTGCTGGCACACCAAAAAGACCATCCGCACCGGGTGTGCCCGGACGATTGGTTTCTTGTTGGTCGGCAAAACCTGTCGTGAAGTTAACAAAGCCTTTTGTGCCAATTCTGAATCCCGTATTTGCAGAGAAACCCGCCATCAGACCATCCCCTTCGGTGGTCATACCAGAGAAAAGGTTAATGTCTGTGTATTCCACTTCGTCGTTCAAGATGATATTCACCACGCCAGCGATGGCGTCAGAGCCATATTGGGCAGATGCACCATCTCGCAAAATCTCTACCCGCTTAATTGCGGCGGTTGGGATGCTCTTCATGTCCACACCCACTTCGCCTTTTCCGGGTGTATCATTCAGATAGAGCAAAGAAGAAGGGTTTTTCCGCTTTCCATTAACCAAAACCAATGTGCGAGACGGGCCGAGACCCCGAAGATCGGCAGGATCAAAATGTGCAGTGGCGTCGGAAATGGTTTGTTGGGTAGAGTTAAAGGCCGGTACTTTGTACATCAGCTGCTTGTCGAACTGCATTTGCCCAGAGTTCATCAGGTCTTGCGCCCGAATATTATCAATCGGAGCAGGTGAATCTGTTTGCGTTCTTGGAAAAAAGCGGCTACCAACGATAATAAGTTCATCGGACTGATTGACCACTTCAGAAAGCCGGATGTTCAAAGGCTGATCGTCGTTAACGGTTACGTCTTTGGTCTCGTATCCCACGAACCGAAATTGAAGGGTTACAGGTAATTTGGAAACCTTTAGCGAGAATTTTCCCGTTGTGCTTGTCGTGGTTCCTCCGGTGGTTCCGAGGACTAAGATATTTACACCCGGTAGGGGGGTGCCCGAATCCGCATCGGTGACTTGGCCCGTCAGGTTAACCTGTGCAAAGGCCATTGGCAGGCCAAAGAACAGAAAAACCAGTATGAGTCCTATACGGTTTAACATAAGTGTTTGGAGTTTGGAAGGTTATGGTTAAATTGCAAGGTATATCATAGTACGATATTATCTTCCAATTATGCAAGATATGATCTATGGCAATAATGCAATATTTTGATTTCTTCAACAGAATATTAACAGCTTTGGCAAAATAATCTCTCACATTTTGAATATCCAATGTGATTTGGGGCAAAAAAATGAAACACAGACCTTGGGTACAGTGCTCTTTTTGCGTGTTTTTCGCAATGGTTTTAGGGGCGACAAGCCTCTTTGCACAAAATGCCAGAACGCAAGCGGGCAATTTTCTCTTACATCATGCCAAGATTTATACGTTGAACCACCAATATCCGCAAGTGGATGCCATGGCGATACGTGCTGGGCGAATTGTGGCCATTGGTTCCTCCAAACAACTTATGCGGCAATTTCCCAAACTTCGTAAAATTGATGCCGGTGGAAAGACGGTTATTCCCGGTCTAATAGATGCTCATGCACATCTTATGGGGTTGGGGGAAAGCCTTTTGGCCGCCAATTTAGTTGGAACCACCTCTAAGGCCGAAATCATCCAAAGATTAAAAGACTTTGCAGGAAAACAAACCGAAGGCGAATGGGTTTTGGGTCGAGGCTGGGATCAGAACGACTGGGACGAAAAAACCTTCCCAAGCGCAAAAGATTTGGATGCGGCTTTTCCCAATAAGCCCGTTTGGTTGGTACGGATTGATGGTCATGCGGGCTGGGGAAACACGGCTGCCCTGAGACGACTTGGCGAAGCGCCCGAAAAAACTGTGGAACCCGCCGGTGGGAAAATTTTTAGAGATGACAAGGGCTGGCCGACGGGTATTTTCATAGACAATGCCATGAATTTGATCGAGATGAGAATCCCACAACCTACTGAATCCATGCTGGATCGAGCTTTACAATTAGCCATACAAAACTGTATTTCTCTGGGCTTAACGGGAGTTCATGACGCAGGCACTTCACTTACAACGCTCGAACGGTACAAAAAAGCCATCCATCAAAATAAATTTGACCTACGGGTTTATGCAATGGCGGATGGCCCGCTTGGTGCTTTTGAGCATTTACGCAAAAATGGCCCACTCATGAACTATCGGCATAAGTTGACCATGCGTTCCGTTAAGTTGTACATGGACGGCGCACTCGGTAGCCGAGGCGCTGCATTGCTGGAGGATTATAGCGACGATACCGGAAACCAAGGGTTATTGCTCACCCAAGAAAATTATTTTAGGGAAATTGTCCAGAAAGCAGTACAAGCAGGGATTCAGGTCAATACCCATGCCATTGGAGATCGTGCAAACCGGATTGTCCTAAGCGTGTATGAAGAAGCTCAAGCCTTACGTTCCACAAAAGACTTGAGAAACCGCGTGGAACATGCGCAAATTGTGGCTTTGACGGATGTTCCTCGGTTTGCAAAAAGCGGGATTATTGCTTCCATGCAGCCCACACATGCCACAAGTGATATGCCTTGGGCACAAGACCGTGTAGGGCCAGAACGGATAAAAGGCGGTTATGTGTGGCAGGCCATGCTAAAATCGGGCGCACGTTTGGCGCTTGGATCAGATTTTCCAGTGGAGTTGGTGAATCCAATGCTCGGCTTTTATGCCGCCATTACACGACAAGATGCCCACGGGCAACCGAAAGACGGTTGGTTCCCAGATCAAATCCTTAGCCGGACAGAGGCGCTGCGTGGCTTTACCTTAGATGCCGCATATGCTGCCTTTCAAGAAAAGGAATTAGGCTCCTTGGAAGTTGGTAAATGGGCTGATTTTGTGGTCTTAGACCGTGACATTATGACGGTTCCGGCAATAGAAGTACTCGAAACCAAAGTGCTTGAAACATGGATCGGCGGAAAACGGGTATATCAAGCTAAATAACTGATGTTACGCAGTGGCCTATCTGCCCGACTATATTAAGATACTGCCCGACTATATTAATATGATGAACCAGAACCGCCTCGACCTCTACACGGACTACCTGAGCGTCACGTTTGGCTACGCCAC
>Ga0209573_1001655_pt1 | contig 32831 bp, 30 predicted proteins | sample TNRBio252014_DNA_FD_185870 | JGI IMG/M metagenome (GOLD analysis project Ga0209573, IMG submission 185870) | Wastewater treatment Type I Accumulibacter community from EBPR Bioreactor in Madison, WI, USA - TNR Reactor_6/25/2014_ DNA (SPAdes)... | ecosystem: Engineered > Bioreactor > EBPR >...
GTTCGCAAGGGGAGTGGAATCGGACTCTCCGGGTCGGCCCGCCAGGTCGGCACCTGGGTCCGCACAGCCGCCGGTCCCGGCGGACGATCGAGGCCGAATTCCCGCCACAGGGCCCGGGTGGTGTTGATCCGGTCGGTGCGGGTCGCCACCTCGGCGCTGCGGACCCGGTGCAGACCTTGGAGACCTTGCTGTTCCACGGTTTTGACCGGTACCGGCAGGATAGCGCCGCACCGGTCGGCCTCCAGCAGGGCGGCAGCGTCGGCCCGGTCCGTCTTATTACGGCGTACATAGGGCCGCACCTGCTGGGGTGGCAACAGCTTGACCTCGTGACCTTGGGCTTGGAACGTCCGTGCCCTGGGGTGGGCCGCGCTGCAGGCCTCCATCACGATCCGGCACGGCGGGCGGTTGACGAAGAACCGGGTGAAATCCTCTCGCGACAGGCGCTTGCGCTCCACGAGGCAACCTTGTTTATCGCTGATCGCCCGCTCGAAAACAGTCTTTGCCAAGTCAACGGCGACGGTGGTAGCGCTCATGGTCGGACTCCTTCTGCACGATGAAGGGGATTCGTTTGACTCTTCATTCTGGCACTGTTGATGCCGATGAGAGGCGGGAGGAGTCCATCCCAGCGTTGCACCGGAGACCGCGCCATTATCTGTTGTGGGTGATTTGAAGTACAGTAAGGCGCGGCCCCGGTGAGCAAATTCGTTAGGCTCACCAGAATCAAGCTATGGCGGGAAGAAATGGAATCAAATTCTGAGAATGATGAGAAGGTGCGCAAATTTCAGGAAGGGTTACGAAATCAGCCCTTTTAAGGTGGCAGCGTAGAATCAACAGGTTGTAGCGAAATTTCGTCAAGAATCGTGCCAAGCAGCAAAATTAAGTTCATAAATATCAAATAGTTATATGATCACCTTAAAAGGGCTGCTACTGTCACCCCGGCAGAGCCGGGGATTTACCCAATTTAATCACGGGTTCCTCGATGGCTCCGGGCAGTGTGAACCAGACACAGACGCCTTGCCCCAAACCCGCTGACTCCAGCCAGACCGCACCTCGATAGCGTTCAACAATCCGTTTGACCAAGGCCAAACCCAGGCCAGTGCCCTCACTGTTAGGATCGAGTTTCTCGAACAGGCCAAACACTTTTTCCTGGTGCTGCGGGTCAATGCCCATCCCGTTATCGCGTACAAAGAAGTAGATATCGCGATCATGACGCTCGATGCCGATTTCAATACAGGGCACCGGTTGCTCGCCCAGGTACTTGACCGCGTTTTCGACCAGGTTCTGCCATAGATCAATTAGACGCGGGGCATCGCCGACCAGGGCCACAGCGTCGTCGCTCACTCGCACCGCAACGCCGTGCGCCGCGATGCTCCCGGCCACCAGCCGCAGGACTTCGTCCACCACTTGGCGGAAAGTGATGCGCACCGCCGGATGCGCCATGCGGCCTGCGCGGGAAAACTCCAGCAGATCGTCCAGCAGTTGCCCCATCTTGTCGACCGCCGTCCGCATATAGCTCAGATCGCGCTCCACCCGCCCAGGGTCAGAGCGCACCAGATCCTGAGACAGATAGCCCAGAAAGGTCTTGACGGTGACCAGTGGACTCTTGAGATCGTGCGAGATGAGATAGGCGAAGCGTTCCAGTTCGGCGTTCTTCTGCTCCAAGCGCTCGAAATTGCGGGCATTGGACAGCGCCAGGGCCATGGCCGGCATAATCGCCAGCGCGAAGTTCAGGTAGCGCTCCCGATGCCGGGGCAAGGCGACGCGCTCCACCCACAGCACGCCCATGCTCTCCGCGCCACGCCCGATGCGGACGATGAACCCCGCACCCGAGTCGGTCCAGGCATACGGCGCGTGAAAATCAGTCAGGTACTGATACAGCGCCACGTCACCCTCGATGGGCGGCCAAGTCAACAGCCGGCCCGGCTGACCGTCGCTCACCGGTAAAAAAGCCATGGCCGCCGGGGCGCACATCATCTCAAACAGTTCGAAGAAGGCGTGATGCACCTTGTCCTCGGTCTCGAAGCCGGTCAGCCGGCCCATCAGATCGAAGACTGCCGCGTAATCGGCCAACGGCGTTTCCACCGCCGGGGCAGAACCGCAGGTTTGCGGCGCCGCCCGCCATGCGCCCACGCTCTGGGCCAGTCGCGCTTCCAGCAAATCCAGACCGACCGGTATGATCTCGCTGGGTCGATCAACGAAATTCGCCAGATCCCGCAGCGCGTTCGGGGCGCCTGGCTCCACCCCGGTATCAAGCAGCAGCAGACGGCTGCATGATTCGGCGAAAAATGCCCGCGCGGTCGGCGAATCGAAGCGCCATTCCGCCATGCGCCGGCGCCAGTTGCGCAGCCAGCCGGGCGTCAGCAGGTAAACGCCCTGGCGCTGATAGTGCTCGACCAGTGGTCCCGGCAGAAACAGCTCAAAACAGCCTGGCAGAACGGTCGCCCGGTCCTGGTTTTGCAGCGCGGCCAAGCGGTCGGTCTGCGCCAGACAAGTTCCGCCAATCACCAGAAAGCGGTCGAACCGGTTTTCACTGTGTTGCAGGATACGGTCGAACCGGGAGGGTGCTAACCCCGGCTGACCGCAGCGGGCGGCGAAGATGACCACCCGCACCTCGTTCAGACCGATGGCCGCAACCGCCGCCGCAACCTCGCGCCGCAGCGCCTGACAAACCAGAATGCCGTAACGCGCCGGCGGGTCCGCGCGGCTAATCGGCATCATCCACCCAGTCCAGCGGATAACGTCCCCAGCGCCGCGCGGCATCCGCGATGGCCTGTAGCACGTCATCGCGCACCTGCCAGGGAATTTCACCGTGGTTGTCGGCCAGGATAAAACCGCCGCCGCGCCCGGCCTGAGCGATAGCAGTCTTGACCGCTGTCTCCGCCTCGGCGAGCGTCCAGCGGCGCATGGCGATACCGTTGAGATGGCCCAGCAGGGTCAGCCGGCCTCGGCAGGCGGCCTTAAGCTGGGCCAAGTCCTCCTCGACGCTCACTCCCACGGCCGCCGTGCCGGTTTGAGCCACATCGGCCACAATGGCCAGGCAATGCCTGGAGGCGAAATGGGTCGCGGTCGGCCCCTGGATGCGAGCGAGGGTGCGTTGCGCTACTCGAAAACCGGTGCGGCGGTAACATTCCGGAGGAATGATGGTGGGGGAGGACACCGGATCGAAATAGCAAATCGCGGTCGCGCCGGCCCGCATTTGCGCATTGGCCCAGGCCACGCAGAATTCCTCATTGACCTGCATCAGGCGTTCGAACCGGGCCGGCTGTTCGTACAACAGTTCGATATAGCGGTCAAAGCCCAGTTGCATGACCGGCAACGAGAAGGGCGACATCACGACGCCGATGATCGGCGTCTCCTCGCCAACCTGCGCCTTCAGCCCGGCAATGGCCTGGAGTGCTCGACGCAAACCGGGCGTCCGTTCCACTTCGGGCGGCGTCAGACCATCAATCTGCTCCCAGCGGCGAATGCCGGGTTCGCCTGAACTGGGCGGTCCGTCTTCGACGAACACCACCTCGCCGCCCCAGGCTTCCATCTCCAGCGCCGCATAAAAGAATGGGTACAGGCAATCGTGCTGATATCTGGCTCGCAATCGCAGTTGACCCTCGACCACGTAATCCGCCCGAGCGAAGTAGTCGCGGATCGACAGCCCCAGCTCCTTGGCCCCATGGAGGGTCAGCAACAGAAACAGGGGCACCCGGTCTGGTTCCTGATGGCCAAGGGTTGTCAATACCCGATGCAGTGAAGAACTTTTGGACTCGATCATGATGAGTCTCCGGTCAAGGCGGCCACGATGCGCACCGCATCCGAAGCATTCACCCCCATGGCGTCCGCGCCCATCTCGCGCCACAACTGCGGATCGAAGCGGAACGGCGCGCCACCGACCACGATCCGAACCGGGCAACCCAGCCGATCCAGCGCCGCCCGCACCCGCGCCACCCGGAGCGCCGAAGGCAACATCAGCGCGGAGAGCAGCAGGATTTCAACGCCCTGTTCGGCGACCCGCCGCGCCAAACCCTCCACATCCTGCCGGCCATAATCCAGCAACTCATAGCCGCTGGCCCGGAGCACCGCGTAGACCATGCGCTTGCCCAGCAAGTGATAATCCTCCAGCACCGCCACCGCCATTTTCGGCTGATCCTTGCGGATCGCGCTACCCGACGGCAGCAGCGCATCCACCAGGTCTTCGCAAATCCGCCCGCTCATGTACACCTGGGACAGCGCGACCTGACCGTACTCCCAGGCCCGGCCGATACGATCCAGCGTCGGCGCCACCAATTGCTCCACCCGGCGCATCGGCGATTCCCCCCCTTCCGGCGCAGTGAGCAACCGCGTCGCGGTTAAGCGATCCAGCGCCAGCAGCGCGGTTTCAAATTCGCGCACCGTCGTTTCCGAAATCGTCATCGTGGCCCCCTTCGCCTTATTCCATCACCGCTCCACCGGCTCCCTGTCGCCTGTCCTGGATTCAACCCCCGGCAACAGCGGCCAGGGCGTCAGCATCAGGGCGCAGCCCACCGCCCCCATCAGTACGCGGTGATCACGCGGGATGACCGGGACTCGGGCTGGGCGCCGCCGGTCAAAATATCCAGCAGCGCCATTGCCGCCAGCAACAGCGCGGCGTTATTGAGCAAACCCAGCAGGATATTCACGGCGGCTCTGCCACTTCCACCCGGTTGCGCCCCCGGTCCCTGGCGCGATACAGCGCCCGGTCGGCCCGGGCCAGAATGGCGTCAGCATTGCAATCCCCAGGTGCTAACCAAGGCGTTTCCACATCCGCGCGTCCGGTCAACCGCACCTGGAGCAGCCGGTCATCCGCCCCGCGCAAGACAATATCCATGTGCAGTCTACTAGCGTGGTAACAGTATGATTAATAAGGTAAATAAGGCCACTGACATCCAAGTTGAGATAGCCAGCCGGTGCCTGGTTGCGGCCCGGCTCCGTTCCGGATCACGGATCATCGGACTTTGCCAGCGGCGGATCGGCGCCAGACGCGGCGAGCCGCGCCCGCCGTGCGACTTCCTGCTCGGCCAAGGCCCATTGAACTTCCTTGAGCCGAGTCACCTCCACAAACGACATCACGATGCCCGAGAAGGCCCGTGGCCCCACTACATAAGGCGCCACCCGCATCAGATACCAATGGTCGGACTGGGTGCGAACCTCCAGCTCCAGCGGCTGACTGGTGATCTGCACCCGTCGCACCGCCTGAATGGGGTCGCAATCCAGAAGATAGTGGGCAATGTGGGTAATCGGCCGGCCCACGTCCTTGGCCAGCAGCTTGAAAATTTCAGTGATCCTGGGCGAAAAGCGCCGCACTTCCAGATTTTCGTCCAGCAATAACTGGCCGGTCTGGGTGACGCTCAGCAGGTTATCCACATCGTTGTTGACTTCGGTCAGCTCGATAATCTTGTTCTGGTATTCGGTGTTGACCGTAAACAACTCTTCGTTGGTGGATTGCAGCTCCTCATTGGTGGACTGCAATTCCTCGTTACTGGCCAGCAATTCTTCATTGGTGGCCTGAAGCTCCTCGTTGGAAGTTTCCAGTTCCTCGATGGTGGCCTGCAAGTTCTCGCGGGTGAACTGGAGATCCTGCTCCAGATCCCGCAACCGCTCCTCAGCGGCCCGCGACAGGTCATAGGAGGGGACCGCGTGCTCCGGATCCGCCGGCTCTATCCTTTTTACTTCACCGACGAATACCGCCACCAGCGGTTCCTGCCCCCGTTTTTCCGGCAGGGGTCGAATACGCAAATCCACCAGTCGCACCCCGCCGTCGCGCGGCAGGCGGATATTGGTGAACCGCAGTTCCTGACGCTGCCGGAAGACCTTCTCGGCGCCGGTCGCCAGCGGAATCGCCAGTTCCTTGGGCACCATCCGGGAAATGTCGTTGACCATCTTGCCCGAAGGCAGTTTGAGATAGTCCCCAGGATCACCCAGAATGTGCAGCACCTCCAGGCGCGTATTGATAATCATGGTCAGCGGCAGGTAATCCAGCGCAATGGCCTCGACAAATCGTTCCAGCACTCGCTCTTCGTCGGCAATGCGGGACGCATGGCGAACGTTGGCAAACTGGCCGCGCAGGTGGGCGGCGCGGTCATCGGCCACCGACAGCAGGTGGGCCGCATCGGCCAGCGGCTTGAGCCGGCCCTTGGAGCGATACAGCTTCCACTTCGGGTCCAGAACCTCGAAGTAGTCGGTCATGTCCCCGATTGTCTCGCTGGCCCCCAGCACCAGGATGCCGCCGGCGTTGAGTGAAAAATTGAAAAATTCCAGAACCTTGCGTTGCAAGACCGGTTGCAGGTAAATCAGCAGGTTGCGGCAACTGACCAGCGAAATATTGGTGAAGGGCGGATCCCGGATCAGGTTGTGCTGGGCGAATACGACCATTTCCCGAATGGCGCGGGTGATCTGAAAGTTGTCCTCGCGCTTGTAGAAATACTTGGCCAGCAGGCGCGGCGAGAGATCGGCGGCGATGCTCTCGGGATAGACGCCATTGGCGGCGTAATGAATTGCGTCGCGGTCGATATCCGTCGCAAAAATCTTCACATCGCGGGTCATGCCGAGCATCTCCATGCCCTCGCGCGCCAGAATAGCCAGGCTGTAGGCTTCCTCGCCGGTTGAGCAGCCCGCGATCCAGAAGCGGATTTCCCGACCGCTGGCATTGCGCAACAGCTCGGACAGGCGGTGCTGTTCCAACCGCTCAAAGACCACGGGATCGCGGAAAAAGCTGGTGACGCCGATCAGCAGTTCACGGTACAGCGCTACCACTTCGCCTGGATTGCTTACCAGAAACTTGACATAGTCCTGAATCTCATCAGTGCGGTTAATGGTCATGCGCCGTTCGATACGCCGATTGACCGTACTGGGTTTATAGAAGGTGAAGTCCACCTTGCACTTTTCACGCAGAATGGCGAACACCCGGGTCAAGCCCTGTTCGTCGCTCAACAGGGTGTCGGAACGATCCACCTTGGTCACATACGGATGCTTGACGAAAGCCAGCAGTTGCGCCGGCATCTGGTCCGGCGTCAGGATGAAATCCGCCAGGCCGGTGGATATCGCGGCCCGTGGCATGCCGTCGAACTTGGCGCTCTCCTCTTCCTGCACCATCACCATGCCGCCGTATTCCTTGATCGTGCGCACCCCCCGCATGCCGTCGCTGCCCGTGCCGGAGAGAATAATGGCCATCGCCTTCTCGCCCTGATCCTCGGCCAGCGAGCGCAGGAACACGTCTATCGGCAAATTGATGCCCTTGCTGTGATCCTGCTCGCTCAGCAGCAGCTTGCCGTGAAAGATCGTGAGATTTTTCTTGGGCGGGATCAGATAGATGTGGTTGGGCAACACCGACATGCCGTCCTCGGCCCGATGGACCGGCATCAGCGTCTTCTTGGACAGCAGCTCAACCATCAGACTCTTGTAGTCGGGCGAGAGGTGCTGGATGACCACGAACCCCAGACCGCTATCGACCGGCATATGACTGAAAAAGGCCTCAATCGCCTCCAGACCGCCCGCCGACGCGCCCAGCGCCACATAGTGAAGGGGCAGTGCGGGTTCCGGTGAGGCGCTGTCTTCTGGCATCTCCACCGGAGCTTCCTTTCGGTTGTCAGTCATTTTCTTCATCAATATTCCCGTTAACCCATCCCGCCTGAAGGAGAACCCGCGTCTACGCCACCCCGGCGCTCCGGGCCTGGACATCCGCATGATAGGACGAACGCACCAGCGGCGCCGACGCCACATGGGTAAAGCCCAGCGCCTCGCCTAGAACCCGCAATTGCTCAAACTCTTCCGGCGAAGCATAGCGCGCCACCGGCAAATGATGGACGCTGGGTTGCAAATACTGACCCAGCGTCAGCATGTTGACCTCGTGAGCGCACAGGTCGCGCATGACGGTTTCGATTTCCGCCATCGTTTCCCCCAAGCCCAGCATCAGGCCCGACTTGGTTGGAATCGCCGGCTGCCGTTGCTTGAAGCGCTGGAGCAGCGTCAGCGAGTATTGATAATCAGCGCCGGGCCGGGCCAGGCGATATAGACGCGGCACGGTTTCCAGATTGTGGTTGAACACGTCGGGCGGCTCCCGCTCCAGGATGTCCAGTGCGACATCCATTCGTCCGCGAAAGTCCGGGACGAGGGTTTCGATGACGATTCCTGGCCGCGCCGCGCGCACCGCCCGGATGCAATCGGCGAAATGCGCCGCGCCGCCGTCGCGCAGGTCATCGCGGTCCACCGAGGTGATCACTACATAGTTCAGCCCCATCGCCGCCACCGTGCGCCCCAGATTTTCCGGCTCCTGGGGATCGAGCGGCTCCGGTCGGCCATGGCCCACATCGCAGAACGGACAGCGGCGGGTGCAAATAGCCCCCATGATCATGAACGTGGCGGCGCCGTGGCCGAAGCACTCGCCCAGATTGGGGCAACTGGCTTCTTCGCAGACCGTATGCAGGCGGTTTTCGCGCAGGATCTGCTTGAGCCGCTGCACTTCCGGGGTTCCTGGAAAGGGAGCGCGAATCCAGGCCGGCTTGCGCAAGCGCTGTTGGGGATCGGTCGGGGCGATTTTGACCGGGATGCGGGCCACCTTGTCAGCGCCACGCAGTTTCTCGCCGGGCTGAAGTGGGGTTTTCGCCGGCGGTGCGGCAGGCGCGTCGCAGCAAACAGGAGAATCGGACATGAGCGGTTTCCGCCAAGGATGAGAGAGTGAACGAACGGCATTGGATTTCTGATTATGCCTTGAAATTCACTGCAAATCCCCTGCGGGCGCTCATGTCAGCGCCGGTCCGGCAGGCCCTCGACGCGGCTAAAGCGGGCGTGACCCAGGCGGTGGCCCAAGCGTGGCAACAATTCCCCGGCGGCGGCGTCCAGGCTCAGATCAATGCCGAGGTCGCGCAACTGGGTCACCCGCAGGCCGCGATAGCCACAGGGATTGATGCGGGTGAACGGCTCCAAATCCATCGCCACGTTCAGACTCAGACCGTGATAGGAACGACCCTGACGGAGGCGCAGCCCCAGCGCGGCAATCTTGGCATCGTTGACATAGACCCCTGGCGCATCCGGCCGGGCGTGGGCGGCAACGCCATGGGCGGCGAGCAGCTCGATGACCGCCTGCTCCAGCGCTGTCACCAGCGCCCGCACGCTCAGCCCCAGTCGCCGCACGTCCAGCAGGCAGTACACCACCGCCTGACCGGGACCGTGATAAGTCACCTGGCCGCCCCGATCCACTTGAATCACCGGAATATCGCCCGGCGCGAGCAGATGTTCCGGTTTGCCGGCCAGGCCCTGGGTAAACACAGGGGGATGCTCGACCGACCACAGTTCATCGGCGGTATCTGCAGTGCGTGCTTCGGTAAACGCTCGCATGGCGGCGAAAACCGGCTCGTAGTGCTGATGGCCCAGGTGGCGAAACCACAGGGGTTGGGAACAGGAAACGGGCGCGGGCGCGGCCATGCCCACCCTCACAGCACCAGCCTGATCTGCGGATGCCGGCTCAGTTCCTGATAAAGGGCGTCCAGTTGGTTCTGGTCGCGGGCGTTCAGCACCACCGTCACCGACTGATAGCGCCCCGTGCGACTATCCCGGACGTGAACCCGTCCCTCATCCAGATCGGGGGCATGCTGGCGCACCAGCGCCACCACCAGCGCCCGAAACTCGCTGCCGCCTGCGCCCATGACCTTGATGGGAAAGTCGCAGGGAAACCGCAACAGCGATTCCTCAGGCATGACCGCCTCTTGAAGCATTGGCGCTCAACTGAACAGCGAATGGAAAAACAGCAGGATCGCGTCAATCATCCGCCCGAACCAGCCGCTTTCCGGCACTTCCTGCAAAGCCACCAGCGGAGTTTTACTCATTTCCTGGTCGCCAAGCTTGACCACGATCTCGCCGAATGGCTGATCTTTTTGCACCGGCGCGATGATCGTGGGCTGCACCGTAGTCGTGGTGCTGACCTGGGCGGCCTGGCCCTTGGGCACCGTCACATACAACGGATACATAACCCCCAGCGGCAACTCGTTCTCCTGCCCCTTCCAGACCCGGGTGGTCACAATGGGCGTATTGGCGTCGTGCAGCTTGCGGCTCTCATAGAAACTGAAGCCGTAATTGAGCAGCGCTTGGCTGGCCTGAAACCGCTCCCTCTCTTTCTGCGCACCCAGCACCACGCCGATCAGCCGGGTGTCATTACGCTTGGCCGAGGACACCAGACAGTAACCGGCCGATTCGGTATGGCCGGTCTTGACCCCATCCACCGAAGCATCGGTCAACAACAGCCGGTTGCGGTTCTGCTGCTCGATGTTGTTGTACTTGAAGCTGCGCACCGAGTAGCGGGCGTATTGATCAGGGAAATCGCGGATCAGCGCCCGGGTCAGGGTCGCGATGTCGCGGGCGGACATGTAGTGGTTAGGATCAGGCAGGCCGGGCGCGTTGGTGAAATGGCTGTTTTTCATCCCCAACTGTTCCGCCTCCTGGTTCATCAGTTTGGCGAAAGTCTCCTCGGAACCGGCCAGATGCTCAGCCAGAGCCACCGTCGCGTCATTACCGGACTGCACCACCATGCCCATCAACAAATCTTCTACGGACACCTGGCTGCCAATCTTGATGAACATCTTGGACCCTTGCGTCCGCCAAGCCCTTTCGCTGATGGTGACCTGATCATTCAGGTGGATCTTGCCCGATTGCAGCGCCTTATACAGAACATAGGCGGTCATCAGCTTGGTGATGCTGGCCGGCTCCATCCGCTCATCGCTTTTCAGTTCCGCCAGCACGTTGCCACTCTGGTGATCCAGCAGGATATAGCCGCGCACCGGCACTTGCGGCGGCGGCGGGATGGGTTCGGCCCGGGCGGTGATTCCGCTCGACAGTAGCAGGGTCAAAGCCAGCAACGGCGCCAGCAAAATACGAACGACATTTAAATACGGCATATCAGGGTGGTCTTCCGGATGGGCAAACAGATTAGCCGGTGATTCTAGCGACAAGTCCGGCTTGAAAACAAACCGCCAGGCCGCGACCCGCCGTCCAGACGGCGACGGGAGCGGCCTCAATCCACCTCAATCGGCGACGCCGCGTCCCCGGTTGAGCTTCAGGCTGGCCAGCCGAACCGTCGTCGGCTTGGACTCGCTGGCTTGGCGCGTGGGAACCGGCTTGCCATTACGATTGGCGTTGGGAGCGGGGACGGGGGGCCGGGTTGCCCCATCCCGACCTTTCGCGATGGGCGCGGGGGCTGCTGGACGGGGACTGGCGCGCGCTGGACTGGGGGTTTCCTCTACCTTGGCCGGTTTCACGCTGGCCGCTTTCGCTACGGCTTTTTTCGGTGCGCCGCGCTCCACATCGGCCAGCGCCAACCGCACCGGCGGCAGATCAGCCCGCTGAATCAACGGCTTGTTCAGCGCCTGATTTCGCACACTGGCCAGCGCCAACCGCATCGGCGGTTTCTCCGCTACCCTGACCGCTGGCTTGGCCAAAACCTTGATGGAGGGTTTGTCCATAACCCTGACCGACGGCTTGACCGGAGTCGAATCCCGTTCTCCACCCGCCAGCGCCAGCCGCACCGGCGGCGGATTCCGCTCCAGACTGGCCAGCACTTGCGCCGGCGGCCGGCCCGGCGCTTGCGCCGAGGGGCGAATCGGCGCGGCATGGGCGAACTCAATCCGGGCCGCCTCTCTCATCCTGGCTCGTGCGGCGCGGCTGGCCAGCAATTCCTGCTTCTCAGCGCGGCGCGCCGCCAGCGCCGGCAGGGACTGATACGGCGCCAGCGCGACCACTTCTACCGACGCCGTACCCTGATCGAGCATGTCGAGCCGGGCGGCGGCGGCATAGGACAGATCAATCAGCCGCGTACCGACAAACGGCCCCCGGTCCGTGACTTTGACTACGGTGCTGCGGCCATTGTCCAGATTGGTGACTCGCACATAGGTCGGCAGCGGCAGGCTTTTATGGGCGGCGGTCAGCTCGAACATATTGAACGGCGGACCGCTGGACGTCTTGCGGCCATGGAATTCCCAGCCATACCAGGATGCAGTGCCCTGTTCCCGATAGCCGGCGCTGGTTTCCTTGACCCGGTAGCGCCGCCCGAACACCACATACGTATCGGGATTGCCGCTGCGACTGGCCGGTTCAACCTGGGGAACCGGTTCGTTGTCGCTGGCGGTATCCAGCGCACCCGGTAACACGCCCGCTGAGCGCGGGCTGTCAGGAACGGTGCTACAACCGGCCAGCGCGCCCGCCAGCGACACCCAGACCAGAGCATGGCTCCAGGAAGATTTAGCCATAAAAATTCTCCCTTCCGCCGGCGCCGCGCCCAAGACGCGCCCGAACGGTGCGGTTTTTGTGGTGATTGTCAGGATGACTCAATCAGCGCGAGTCATGCGTTCCGGCACGGGGGCGCCGGCATAAGGCCGCTGCTCATAACGCTCGCGGATTTCCCGACTCAGTTGATACACCGCCATGGCGTATAACGAGCTGTGGTTATAACGGGTAATAACGTAGAAATTATCAAAGCCCAGCCAGTACTCCGGTCCCTCCCGACCCTGCAACTCCAGCAGCATTGCGGTCTGGGCGTCGTTCACCGGCTCCAGAGGAATCACGCCCTGGACGCGCAGGCGGGCGACGCGATGCTGGGGCGGTTTCAACTGGCGGCTGATCAGAGCAGCGTAGTCCCCGCCGCTGACCTGCGCCGGGACTGCGACCGGTTCGCCGGTGCGCCAGCCGTGCTTCTTGAAATAATTCGCCACGCTGCCGATGGCGTCGCGGGAATTGCGCCACAGATCGCGGTGGCCATCGCCGTCGAAGTCCACCGCATAGGAACGGAAACTGCTGGGCATGAACTGTCCATAGCCCATCGCCCCGGCGTAGGAACCGCGCGGGGTCAGGGGATCAATACCCTCGGCGCGGGTCAGCAGCAGAAAATTCTCCAATTCCTTGCGAAAGTAGGAGGCCCGGCGGGGATAGTCGAAGGCCAGCGTCGCCAGTGCTTCCAGCACCCGGTACTTGCCCATGTTGCCGCCGTACTGGGTCTCCACCCCGATGATGGCGACCACGATTTCCGCCGGCACGCCGTGAACTTGCTCAGCCCGCGCCAGGGCGGCGGCGTTGGCCCGCCAGAACGCCACCCCGCCCTGGATCCGCTTGGGATTGACGAAGATCGTCCGATAGGCATACCAGGGCTTGGCTTCGGCGGGCCGCGACATGGCGGCGATGATCTCGGGCTTGGCGTAGGCGCGAGCGAAGACTGCTTGCAGGCGCGCTGCATTAAAGCCCTGCTGGGCGACCATCTCGCGGATAAAGGTCTGGACATCGGCCCGCTTGGCCAAGGGCTGGCCGGGCTGGGCGTTGACCGGCTGGGCGGCAGTCGTTTCGGGGGTGGTTTCCGGGGTGGGGATACTGGAGAGATCCGGGGCGGGCCGAACCGGAGCGGGCGGCGCGCAGGCGCTCAACAACAGGGCGATACTCAGCAGATACAGTTTCTTCACACGCTGGTCTCGTCGTAGGCCAGAAGGACAGTCATCGCAGCGGGTTCCGGCGGTGGGTATAGATGCTCATCAGGATACCGAAACCGGCCATTAGCGTCACCAGCGACGTGCCGCCATAGCTGAACAGCGGCAGCGGCAAACCCACCACGGGCAACAGGCCCGACACCATGCCGGTATTGATGAAAGCATAGAAGAAAAAAATCAGGATGAGGCTGCCCGCCAGTAACCGCGTGTAGGTATCGGGCGCCCGGCTGGCCATGTACAGGCCACGGGCGATGATCAGGAAATACAGGGTCAGCAGCAGAGTTGCGCCCATCAGGCCGAATTCCTCCGAGAATGCGGCAAAAATGAAATCGGTCGAACCTTCTGGCAGAAAGTCCAGATGCGACTGGGTGCCATTGAGCCAGCCCTTGCCATAAATCCCGCCCGAACCAATCGCAATTTTGGATTGAATAATGTGGTAGCCCGTGCCCAGCGGATCGTTTTCCGGGTTCAGAAAGGTCAGCACCCGCTGGCGCTGGTAGTCGTGCATCACATACGTCCAGAACAGCGGAATCGCCGCGCCCAGGGCGATGGCCAGACTGAACAGCAACCACCAGCTCAGGCCAGCCAGAAACAGCGTGAAGGCCCCGGCGCAGCCGACCACCAGCGCGGTGCCCAAATCCGGCTGCTCGGCGATCAAAATGAAGGGCAGCACGGTAATCAGCGCCCCGCCCAGCAGGTGGCTCCAGCGCGGTGGCAACGGCTTGTTGGCGAAAAACCAGGCCATCATCATCGGCACCGCCAGCTTCATGATCTCCGAGGGCTGGAATCGCACCACGCCCAGATTGAGCCAGCGCTGCGCCCCCTTGGAAATATCGCCGAAGACTGCGACCGCCAGCAGCAGGACGATGCCCGCCAGGTAAAGCCACGGCGTCCAGAACCGGAAATAGCGCGGCGGCAGTTGCGCCAGCGCCAGCAGAATGCCGAATCCCAAACCCAGCCGCATCGCCTGACCGATCACCAAATCAAGATCGCGCTGGCCGGCGCTGTAGAGCACCACCAGCCCCAGGCCGGATACGGCCAGCAGACCCAGCAGCAGCAACGGATCGAGATAAAACAATTTAAGGAATTTGCCGTGATCATTCCCCATGGGGCGAACCGTCCTGAGCGGGCGGAATCCCGGCGGTGATGGAATTGTCGTACTTGTTCAGCAGCCAGGCATCCATGACCTTGCGAGCCAGAGGCGCGGCGGTGGAACTGCCGCCGCCGCCGTGCTCGGCAATCACCGCTACCGCAATGCGCGGCTCCTCAACCGGAGCAAAGGCAATGAACAGCGCATGATCCAGCAGGTGCTTGGCCAGCCGCTTGGCGTTGTATTTCTCGCCCTGACCCAGGGTGAACACCTGGGCGGTGCCGGTCTTGCCCGCGATCCGGTACTTGGCGCCCGCGCCGATCTTGTGCGCGGTGCCGCCCTCGACCACATGAATCATCCCGGCAATCACCGCGTCCCAGAACCGGGGGTTTTTAAGCGTGACCGGCGGCAGCAGGCGCGGCGGTTCCAGCGTTTTGACCCGGGTGCCCGGATGTTCCGTCGCATACAGCACCCGGGGCTTGAACGCCTTGCCCTGCTGCGAGATCACCGCGGTGGAATGCGCCAGTTGCAGCGGCGTCGCCAGAAAATAGCCCTGACCGATGCCCGCGCTGAGGCTGTCGCCGGCAAACCACGGCTGTTTTTGCACCTTGCGTTTCCACTCGTCGGACGGCAGCAGCGCGCCTTTCTCGCCGGGTAAGTCAACGCCGGTCGGTCGCCCCATGCTGAACCGGTCCAGGAATTCATGGGTGCGACTAATGCCCAGATTCAACGCCAGTTGGTAGAAGTACACGTCACAAGACTGGGCAATAGCGCGGTCCATGCTCACACTGCCATGCCCGCCGCGCTTCCAGTCGCGAAAGCGGTGGCTGGAACCGGGCAGGCGGTAGAAACCGGGGCAGAACACCCCGCTGTGGCGGTTGACCACGCCGTATTCCAGCCCAGCCAGCGCCATCAGCGGCTTGATGGTGGAGCCGGGTGGGTAAATCCCGCGCAGGGCGCGGTTGAGCAAGGGCTTGTTCTTGGAGGTGTTCAGCGCGCGATAAGCGGCGAAGTCAATGCCGTTGACGAAGGGGTTGGGGTCGTAAATTGGCTGGCTGGCCAGCGCCAGAATTTCACCGTTGCGCGGATCGAGGGCGACGATGGCGCCGTTGTGGCCTTCCAGCACTTTTTCCGCAACCGCCTGCAAGCGGATATCGATGGAGAGATAGAGATTCTGGCCGGGCGTGGGGGGTGTGCGGCTCAGCACCCGCAGCGGGCGCCCGTCGGCGTTGGTCTCGACCTGTTGCCAGCCGGTGCGCCCGCGCAGCACGTCTTCGTAGGAGCGCTCGACGCCGGTCTTGCCGATGTGGGTGCTGCCGCTGTACTGGCCGGGGTCCAGCTTGCTCAACTCGCCCTCGTCAATACGGCCCACATAGCCGATGGCATGCACGCCCAGCGGTCCCAGCGGATAGCGCCGGGTCAGGTCCGCCTTGATGTCCACCCCCGGCAGCCGGTACAGATCAATCGCCAGCCGGGCGATTTCCTCATCGGTCAGCCGGAAGCGCAGCGGTACGCCGGTGTAGGGCGGCGCGCGCCGGGCCAGTTTGCGAAAGCGGTCGATGTCGGCGTCGCTCAATTCGATGCGCTGGCGCAGTTCCGCCAAGGTGGCGTCCAGATCCTTGGCCTGCTCGCGGGTAATTTCCAGATGATAGGAGGCCAGATTGTCGGCCAGCAGCACCCCGTTGCGATCAAAGATGAACCCACGGGTCGGCGACAACGGTTGCAGCCGCACCCGGTTGCCCTCGGCCAGCAGGATAAAGCGATCGTGGTTCAGCACCTGCAAATACACCAGCCGGCCCCCGACCGCCAGCAGGCCCACAAAAGCAGCGAACAGCATAAACAGCGCGCGCCGGAAAAACAGCTCGCTTTCGGCGGTATTGTCCTTTTGCCGGGTCAGCAGCTCATGAGTCGCAGGTTTGGCGAACGGATGCCAGAGTTTCATGTTCAGGGACCGGATCGCTCAGGTGATTTGAAAATAGCGGCGCACATCGCGCAGGACCACGAACAGCAGCGGCCAGCAAATCATGCCGCCGACCGCCGGGGCCAGATACCAGCCATCGCGGGGTGGATAACCGATCACGCCACTGATCCAGAACACCAGGAACTGCTTGACCAGCAGAAACACCAGTACGCTGAACGCCTGCCGCCAGGGCGAGAACAGCCGCAACCGGCGGTGGGTCTGCCCGGCCAGATAAGCCACCGCCGCAAAGGCCAGCGCGTGCTGGCCCAGCAACGCGCCGCGTCCGACGTCGACCAGCAGGCCGATCCACCAGCCCGTGCCGATCCCGAACCGGTGCGGCAGGGCCAGGCGCCAGTAGATCAGCACCATCGCCACCCAATCCGGCCAAAACCGGCTCAGTTCGTCCGGCAACGGCACGCTGGACGCCAGAAAAGCCAGCAGAAAACTGCAAGCGATAACCCAGCCGCCGGTGGCATGCGCGGTGGTCATGGCTGCGCCGGCGCGGCCGCCGCAGCGGCCGGTTGCGCGGTGTCCGGGGCGTTCTCCAGCAGCAGCACTTCCCGGATGCGGTCCAGTTGCGCCACCGGCCGGGCAACGATGTGGGCGAAGGGACTGCCGGGATCGAATTCCACCTTGGTCACCGTTCCGACCGGATAGCCGCGCGGAAACCGCCCGCCCATGCCGGAGGTCACCAGCAGATCGCCGACCTTCACATCTTCATTATTGGGAATGTGCGGCAGTTCCAGTTCCTGGAAATGGCCGGTGCCCAGCGCCAGGGTGCGTGCGCCGGTGCGGTTGATCTGGATCGGCAAGGCGTGGTTGGGGTCGGTGATCAGAATCGCAGTGGCGGTCAATGGATCGACCCGGATGATCTGGCCGATGACGCCCTGTTGATCCAGCACCGGCTGGCCGACGTAGAGGCCGTGCTGACGGCCCCGGTTGAGCAGAATGTGATGGCGGTAAGGATCGAAATCCACGGCCAGCAATTCGGCGATCAACACCCGTTCCGGGGTATTGACCGCCGACTCCAGCAGCGAGCGCAGCCGGCGGTTTTCCGCTTCCAGCGTGGTCAGTTTCTGCAACTGGGCGTTGAGGAAAATCTGTTTCTCGCGCAACTGGGCGTTCTCGTCCAGCAGGACGGTGCGTCCGGCGAGATTCGTGCGCAGCCAGTCGCGCAGATCGGCGGGCGCTCGCGCCAGGTAATGCAGCGGATACAGACCGGTCGCCAGGACAGCGCGCGCGCCATCCAGAGTGTGATAGCGATGATCCACCGTCATCAGGACGATAGACAGCGCCACCCATAGTCCCAACTGAAGGGTGGCCTGGGGATTGACCGCGAACAAGTCGTGGATGCGCCGGCTGGGTTTAAGGGCGGCCACCGCTTATTCGATAGCGAAGGCATCGACCGCGCGCTCGTCCTTGGCAATCAGCTCCAGCACCCGGCCGCCGCCCCGCGCCACGCAGGTCAGCGGATCCTCGGCGACGACCACGTTCAGGCCGGTTTCCTCCATGATCAGCTTGTCGATATCCCGCATCAGCGCGCCGCCGCCGGTGAGAACGATGCCGCGCTCGGCCACGTCGGCGGCCAGTTCCGGCGGGGTCGCCTCCAGCGCCATCTTCACCGCGCTGACAATGCCCGACAGCGGCTCTTGCAAGGCTTCGAGAATTTCGTTGCTGTTGAGGGTGAAACTGCGTGGCACGCCCTCGGCCAGATTGCGGCCCTTGATCTCGATCTCCCGCACTTCATGGGTCGGATAGGCGCTGCCGATCTCGTGTTTGATCCGTTCAGCGGTCGGTTCGCCGATCAGCACCCCGAAATTGCGCCGTACATAGTTAATGATGGCTTCGTCGAAACGGTCGCCGCCGATGCGCACCGCACCAGCGTAGACGATGCCATTGAGTGAAATCACCGCCACTTCCGACGTGCCGCCGCCAATATCCAGCACCATCGAGCCGCGCGCCTCCTCGACCGGGATACCGGCGCCAATCGCCGCCGCCATCGGTTCGGGGATCAGATACACCACCCGCGCCCCTGCGCCCATCGCCGACTCGCGGATCGCCCGCCGCTCCACCTGGGTCGAACCGCAGGGCACGCTGATCAGCACGCGCGGGCTGGGGTTGAAGAACTTGCGGGCATGAACCTTGCGGATGAAGTGCTGAAGCATTTTCTCGGTCACGGTGAAATCAGCGATCACGCCGTCTTTCATCGGCCGGATGGTCGAGAGGTTATTGGGGGTGCGGCCCAGCATCCGCTTGGCGTCAGTCCCCACCGCCGCGATGGTGCGGATGCCCCGAACCGGATCCTGATTGATGGCGACCACCGAGGGTTCGTTGAGGACAATGCCGCCCCCCCGAACATAAATCAACGTGTTAGCCGTACCCAGATCAATCGAGAGATCGTTGGAGAACTTGCCGCGCAACCATTTGAACATGTTATCGAAAGCCCGGGTTGTCAAAAGCCGCCAATCCTAGCAAGCAGGGCGGTTAGGAGCAAGCCGGCGAAATATGCTAGGGTTAGGCTTCTCATCACGCTGTCAGGAGAATTTCTCGATGTCGCTGGGACCCGCTGAAGTCGCCAAAATCGCCCATCTGGCGCGACTGGCCATCCGCGTTGAAGAAGCGCCCGCCTATGCCCGCAACCTGTCGGCCATTCTGGATCTGGTGGCGCAAATGAACGCCGTGGACACCACCGGCGTCGCGCCGATGGCCCACCCGCTCGACATGGCCCAGCGCCTGCGCGTTGACGCCGTTACCGAACCCGACCAGCGCGAACGGTTCCAGGCCATTGCTCCGCGTACCGAAGCCGGATTGTATCTGGTCCCGAAAGTCATCGATTAAACCTGCTGTTGCCAACCGCCATGCACGACCAAACGATCACTCAACTCAGCGCCGGTCTCGCGACCGGCGCGTTTAGCAGCGAGGAGCTGACCCGCGCTTTTCTGGCGCGCATCGACCAGTTCAATCCCGCGCTGAACGCCTTCATCACCGTGACGGCCGACGCGGCGCTGGCTCAGGCCCGCGCCGCCGATGCGCGCCGCCAGCGCGGCGAAGCTGGGCCGCTAACCGGCGTGCCCATCGCCCACAAGGACATTTTCTGCACCAGCGGCGTGCGCACGTCCTGCGGCTCGCGAATCCTGGACCGCTTCATCGCGCCCTATGACGCCACCGTGGTTGAAAAACTGAACGCCGCCGGGGTGGTGATGCTGGGCAAGACCAACATGGACGAGTTCGCCATGGGTTCGTCTAACGAGACCAGTTTCTATGGCCCGGTGCGCAATCCCTGGGATCTGGACGCGGTGCCGGGCGGCTCCTCGGGCGGGTCCGCCGCCGCTGTGGCCGCACGGCTGACGCCCGGAGCGACCGGTACCGACACCGGCGGTTCGATTCGCCAGCCGGCGGCGCTGTGCGGCATCACCGGCATCAAACCGACTTATGGCCGGGTGTCGCGCTGGGGGATGATCGCCTACGCCTCCAGTCTCGATCAGGGCGGGCCGATGGCGCGCACCGCTGCGGATTGCGCGCTGCTGCTGGGTGCAATGGCCGGCTTCGATCCGCGCGATTCCACCAGCGTGGATCGCCTCGTACCCGATTACATAACCCTGCTCGACCGGCCGCTGACCGGACTGAAAATCGGCCTGCCGAAGGAATATTTCGGCGAGGGGCTGGAGGGTGAAGTGGCCGGCGTGGTGGAAGACGCCATTGCCGAATACCGCAAGCTGGGCGCGGAAACCGTGGAGATCAGCCTGCCCAACAGCCAGTTGGCGATTCCCGCTTATTACGTGATCGCGCCGGCGGAGTGTTCGTCCAACCTGGCCCGGTTCGATGGGGTGCGCTACGGCCACCGCTGCGAGAATCCCAAGGATCTGCTGGACCTGTACACCCGCTCGCGCGCTGAGGGGTTCGGGGCCGAAGTCACCCGCCGCATTCTGGTGGGCACCTTCGCGCTCTCCGCCGGTTATTACGACGCCTATTACCTGAAGGCGCAACAGATTCGGCGGTTGATCAGCGACGATTTTCGCCGGGCGTTCGACCAGGTGGACGTGATCGCGGGGCCGACCTCGCCGACCGTGGCCTTTAATCTGGGCGAGAAAGTGGACGATCCGATCACCATGTACCTGTCGGATATCTACACCATCGCGGTGAATCTGGCCGGATTGCCGGGATTGTCATTGCCCGTCGGCTTTGTCGGTCAGCGCCCGGTCGGTTTGCAGTTGATCGGCGATTATTTCGCCGAAGATCGGCTGCTCAATGTGGCGCATTGCTACCAGCAGGTCACTGACTGGAACCAGCGCGCGCCCGCCGCGTTTGCCTGACAAGCTCTCCCTCGCCCTTCGGGAGAGGGGCTAGGGTAAGGGCATTGCTTTCAAAAATTCGGGGTAGTGCAACATGATGGAATGGGAAACGGTCATCGGGCTGGAAATCCACGCCCAACTCGCCACTCAGAGCAAGATTTTCTCCGGCGCCGCCACCGCTTACGGCGCGGAGCCGAACACTCAGGCGTGCGCGATTGATCTGGGAATGCCGGGCGTGCTGCCGGTGCTGAACCGGGAGGCGGTGCGCATGGCCGCGATGTTTGGACTGGCGATTGGCGCCCACGTGGCCCGGCGCTCGGTGTTCGCCCGCAAGAATTATTTCTATCCCGACCTGCCCAAGGGCTACCAGATCAGCCAGTACGAACTGCCCGTTGTGCAAAAAGGCGAACTCACCATTGATCTGGAAGACGGGATCAGCAAGGTCATTGGCATCACCCGCGCCCATCTGGAGGAAGACGCCGGCAAGTCGCTGCATGAGGATTTTCACGGGCTGTCCGGGATTGACCTCAACCGCGCCGGTACGCCGCTGCTGGAAATTGTCTCCGAACCGGATTTGCGTTCGGCGAAGGAAGCGGTGGCGTACATGAAGAAACTGCATCAGATGGTGGTTTATCTGGGCATCTGCGACGGCAACATGCAGGAAGGCTCGTTCCGCTGCGACGCCAACGTGTCGGTGCGGCGCAAGGGTGATCCCCAGTTCGGCACCCGCGCCGAGATCAAGAATCTTAATTCCTTCCGCTTCGTCGAGCGGGCGATTGAGTTTGAGATTGATCGGCAGATTGATCTGATCGAATCCGGCGGCAAGGTGGTGCAGGAAACCCGGCTGTATGACCCGGATCAGGGCGAAACCCGCTCGATGCGCAGCAAGGAGGAAGCCAACGATTATCGCTACTTCCCCGATCCCGATCTGCTGCCGCTGGTGCTGGACGAAGACTTTATCGAAGCCGCCCGCGCGGCGTTGCCGGAACTGCCTGAAGTCAAAAAGCAGCGATTCATGACCCAGTACGAGCTGTCCGGCTACGATGCCGGGGTGCTGACCGCCAGCCGTGAACTGGCGGATTATTACGAGGCGGTCGTTACCGCGCTGGGCGGTGAGCCGAAGCTGTGCGCCAACTGGGTCATGGGCGATTTCTCCGCGCTCCTGAATAAGGATAACCGTGACATCGCCCAAAGTCCGGTCAGTGCGGCGCAACTGGCCGGTTTGCTGCGGCGGATTCAGGATCAAACTATCTCCGGCAAAATCGCCAAGGAAGTCTTCGAGGCGCTGTGGGCTGGCGAAGGCGACGCCGACGCCATTATCGAGAAGCGCGGCCTGAAACAGATTACCGATACGTCCGCGATTGAAAAAGTGATCGACGACGTGATCGCGGCCAATCCCGAGCAACTGGCCCAGTATCGCGCCGGCAAGGACAAGCTGTTCGGCTTCTTCGTCGGTCAGGTGATGAAGTTGTCCAAGGGCAAGGCCAATCCGCAGCAGGTGAATGAGTTGCTGGTGGAGAAGTTGAAGGGATAACCAACGGTTCTGGAATGGCGCGAAACTGAAATTCGCGCTGTCCTTACGCCCTCGGTAGCGCTCCAACCGGGCTAAGTTGACGAAGGTAGGGTGGATACGCGGAGTGCATCCACCACCCGTCTGCTGGGGTAGATGCGGCGCCAGCGCCTGATCCGCTCTACCCCATCACGCCATTTAAGCGGTTGGAGCATTAGAGGCGTAGGTACTCTGCTCGACGGAAGCGATCATGCTAACCTTTGATCGCTCCTTCTTAGAAGGTCTTACTCGGCTTCGAAACCAAGCCGATTGCGCCCCGACAACTTCGCCTGGTACAACAAGAAATCCGCCTTCGCCAGCATGGCATCAAGACTTTCAGCGCCGATATTTCCGCATAATCCCATGCTCATAGTGACTTTCAAGGTTGGATGCAGTTCATACCATTGATATTGTTCAATGTGCTGGCGTAATTTTTCGCAGACCCCCACTGCTCGATGTAGAGGCGTTTCGGGAAACGCGATGACGAATTCCTCACCACCATAGCGTGCCACAATATCCACAGTGCGAACGTGACTCCGCAGGATCCCGCTGATTCGACGTAAGACTTCATCTCCCATAGCATGGGAAAATTCATCATTGACGTGTTTAAAAAAATCAATATCGCCGATCATGACGGTGAAAGGTCGCTGGTAGCGCGCTGCTTGGTTGAACAAAGCCTGCGCTTGTTCTCCGAAGAAGCGACGATTGTGCAATTGAGTCAAATCATCGCATATACTCAATTCTCTAAGTTGTTCCGCTTGCTGGCGAACCTGTTCATGCGCTTGCCGCAATTCCTCATGATTTCTTGCTAATTCATCACTCATGCGATTGAATGCGTGGGCCAGCACACCCACTTCATCGTGGGAATTAACTACAACCTTTTGCTTCAAGTGGCCTTTTTCCATCGCCTGGATCGCAACAGTCAGCCGTCGCAGGGTGGCGCTGAGTTGGTGGCCCAAGGCTAAACCCAGCACCAAAGTCAGTAAGATGGAAACCGCAGTACCATAGAGAAAAGCTTCACGGATAGCCGACAAATAACCGAGGTCGAAATCAGAATAGTAAATATGTCCTTCCGGCGAGAAATACGCCACGATCTGTCCCTTTAACTCAATGGGCAAGATTTTCTTGTGTTGACCCGCCCGGATCAGTTCACCGACGCGGTAAGGTTCCAGCGGCAATAATGCGCGCCATTGGGCATCGAAGAGATAAAATCGGAAGGGTGGAGTATGTAGATTCTCTTTTGGCAAATGTATTTCGTGGATTAAAGGTTCTATTTTAATGTCCCGATCTCCGGCTAACTGAAGGACCGGATTGAGTCCTTCAACTAAAGGAAGTCCCAGCTTTTGCCGCCGTCGCTCCGAGAATGATGGAAAATCTTCATGTTGTTGTGCCTCTTCCCAAGAACCATAAGTATTAAAATAAGCACTCACGTCATTGCGAAAACTTTGCAAGGCGCTCTGCAAAGCCATGTCATCAAATTTATTGACCAAGCGCGCATAAGCTACGCCAATAACGAAAACTGAAGAAACCATACTGGTCGCCAGCAGAGCTATAACAAATTTGTATCTCAGGGAAGTCATTTTTCGCCGGTTTTTTTAGGCTGATCGAGTTAAAAATAACTCTGTCTATCATGCGGATGGCTATATAATATCTCAAGTGCGTAGACCAGCCCTTTTAAGGTGATCATATAACTATTTGATATTTATGAACTTAATTTTGCTGCTTGGCACGATTCTTGACGAAATTTCGCTACAACCTGTTGATTCTACGCTGCCACCTTAAAAGGGCTGGTGCGTAGACCAACCACAAAGAGATTGATAGGGTGCGCAACGTGGTTCAAGGAGGTTCTGAGTGTTTCACAGTTCCCGGAAGAGGGGGAGGTGAACGGCCAGGAATCTATCGCTCATCATACGCAACTTTCGGATGCTCTCATGCCTCAACCTCTGCAACATGCTCCATCGCTCTGGACTCCGGCCAGTTGGCGTCACCGGCCCGCAGCGCAACTGCCGGTGTACGACGACATCGCCACCCTGGCCGAAGTTGAAGAACGGCTGACTCACTCGCCACCCCTGGTGTTCGCCGGTGAAATTCGCACCCTGCGCCAACACCTGGCCGAGGTCGCCACCGGGCGGGCGTTTCTGCTGCAAGGCGGCGATTGCGCCGAAAGTTTCGCCGATTTCAGCGAACGCACCATTACCGACACTTTCCGGGTGCTGTTGCAAATGGCGGTGATCCTGACCTTCGCCGCCGCCTGTCCGGTGGTCAAGGTCGGGCGGATGGCCGGACAGTTCGCCAAACCGCGCAGCGCGCCGACGGAAACCCGCCACGGCGTCACCCTGCCCAGCTATCGCGGCGATATCATCAACGACCTGGACTTCACCGCCGCCGCCCGGCAACCCGATCCGCGCCGGCAATTGCGCGCCTATGCGCAATCAGCGGCGACGCTGAACCTGCTGCGGGCGCTGGCCCAGGGCGGTTTCGCCGACCTGCACCGGGTGCAGCAATGGAATCTGGACTTTCTGCGCACCAGTCCCCAGGGCGCCCGCTACCGCGATCTGGCGCACCGCATCAGCGAAACGCTGGCCTTTATCCGCGCCTGCGGGCTGGACGCCGCCACCGATCCGCAAGTGCGGCAGGTCCATTTTTACACCTCGCACGAGGCGCTGCTGCTGGACTACGAACAGGCGCTGACCCGGCGCGACCCCGCCAGCGGCGAGTGGTACAACGGCGCTGCGCATTTCGTGTGGATTGGCGAACGCACCCGGCAACTGGACGGCGCGCATGTCGAATTCATGCGCGGCATCGCCAATCCCATCGGCCTCAAACTGGGGCCGACCGCCGACCCCGACACCCTGTTGCGCCTGCTGGACGCGCTCAATCCCGACGATCAACCGGGTCGGCTGACCCTGATCAGCCGGATGGGCGCGGACCGGATTGCAGCCGTGTTGCCTTTGCTGATTCGCGCGGTGCAGCGCGAAGGTCGGCGGGTGGTCTGGGCCTGCGACCCGATGCACGGCAACACCATCGAATCCGCCACCGGTTACAAGACCCGGCCGTTTACCCGTATTCTCGACGAGGTGCGCCACTTCTTCGCCATCCACCGCGCCGAGGGCAGTATTCCGGGCGGGATGCATTTTGAACTGACTGGGCAGGATGTGACCGAATGTCTGGGTGGAGCGCAGGCCATCACCGAACAGGGCCTGGCCGACCGCTATCACACCCAATGCGACCCGCGCCTGAACGCCTCGCAAAGTCTGGAACTGGCGTTTCTCATCGCCGAAATGTTGAAAAACTACCGACGGGCGACCGGTGCGGAGGCCGAAGCGACTTCCGAGGATCCGCTGCGATGATGAAGCGTCAACCCCCGCGCCCGCGTTTGCTGCTGGTCATGCAAGCCGCCGATGCCGACGCGGGCCGCTGTGGCCGCAAGCTGCGCCAGCGCGGCTACCGGCTGGACTACTGCTATCCGCTGGCCGATCAGCCGCTGCCGGCCAGCATGGACGGCTACGCCGGCGTAGTGATGTTCGGCGGCCCGGTGAGCGCCAACGATGACGGCAAGCTGCCCGGCATCCGGGCGCAACTGGACTGGATTCCCACCGTGCTGGACTCTGGCCGGCCCTTTCTGGGGATTTGTCTGGGCGCGCAACTGCTGGCGCGGACCCTGGGCGCAACGGTCCAGCCGCATCCAGAGGGCCGGGCGGAAATCGGCTATTTCCCGATTCGCCCGACCGCCGCCGGTCAACCCATGTTCGACGACCCGCTCTATGTCTACCACTGGCACCACGAAGGGTTTGCGTTGCCCGCCGGCGCCGAACTGCTGGCCACGGGCGAGCATTTTCCCCATCAGGCCTACCGCTACGGCGTCAACGCTGTCGGCGTACAGTTTCACCCGGAAGTGGATCAGACCCTGCTGGAAAGCTGGCTGGTGGAAGGCGCGCATGAACTGACGACCCCCGGCGCGCAATCCGCCGCTGAACAGCGTCAGCAGCACGCGGCTCATGATGCGGCGCTGGATCGCTGGTGCGAGGAATTTCTGGATCACTGGCTGGGTGGGAAACCCGGCTGACCTGCGCCGCCGCCCTCAGGGCGTTCAGTTCTGGGCAAAGTAGGCGCGCAGAAACGCATCGAAGGACACCGCGTCCGCTGCCTCGATCTCTACCTGTTCCCGCAACGAGCGCTCCGCCGCCTCGGTGAAAAAGCGCGTTCGTTCTTCCGGCAGGGGCCGTGCTTGAAAATGGGCGCGATGCTGTTCCGACAGTTGCTGGGCGCAACGGAAAAAGTTCTGGTCGCTGGCGCGCATGAGCGCCAGCATTCGCGCCGAGGGGGTGCGTTCGGGGTCGGCCAGGACTTGGCACTGTTCGGTCAGCGCCGCCGCATAAGGCCGTCCGCTTTCACCGCTGTCCAATAATTCGCTGATCGGCTGCAAACAGCCCAGAATCTCCACCGCCCAATCCCGCAGCCGAACCGCCGGATCCCGCCGCCGCTGCAACACGAGCGCCGGATCGCGACCCTGAAGCGCCGCCGCCATTTGATTATCGTCAATCATCCGCCGCTCCTCGGCGTCCAGCGGCGGCGATTCCTGCAACAGGCAGAACAGCAGAAAGGCTTCCAGAAACCGCAGTTGGGGCGCGGTGACGCTCAGCGGCTCCAGCGGGTTGATGTCCACCGAGCGCAACTCCACGTATTGCACCCCGCGCCGCCGCAGCGCCTCGACCGGCTTCTCATTGTCACGCGGCGGCTGCTTGGGTCGCATCGAGGTGTAATACTCATTCTCGATTTGCAGCACATTCGCGTTGAGCTGCCGGTAATCGCCCGCCACCTTGACGCCGATCTGTTCATAAGGCGGCCACGGGGTGATCGTGGCCTGGGTCAGACTGGCGATGTATTCGGGCAGCGAGTTGTAGCAGACATTGACGCCGCTCTTTTTCTCGGTGCGGTTGGTGTAGCCGATGTTGCTCATCCGCAGGGAGGTGGCGTCGGGGCCGTAGCAGGTGTGATCATCGAACTCGGGCAGGGTAGTCGCCTTGCCGTCGAGGAACGATTTACACACCGCCGGCGACGCGCCGAACAGATACAGAATCAGCCACCCAAAGCGTTGCAGGTTGCGAATCAGGCCAAAATAGGACTCGGAGCGAAAATCCTGCGGCGCGCGGCGGTCGCCTTCCTGTTCCTGAAACGCCGTCCAGAATTCGTCCGGCAAGGAGAAATTGAAGTGAATCCCGGCAATAACCTGCATGAGCCGGCCATAGCGCCAGGCCAGCCCGCGCCGGTAGACATGTTTCATGAATCCCCGGTTGGAGCGGCCATATTCGGCGATGGGGATGCTGGCTTCGCCGGCGAGAATGCACGGCATACTGGCCGACCACAGCAGTTCATCGCCAATCCGGGGCTGGACAAAGCGATGAATTTCATCCAGAAAGGTCAGCAGCGGCTCTACCCCGGCCAGCGGCGGGGTGATGAACTCCAGCAGCGCTTCGGAATAATCGGTAGTGATGTAAGGATGAGTCAGCGCCGCGCCAAGCGCCGGCGGATGCGGAATTTGCGAAATATAGCCGTCGGGCGCGACCCGCAATGCTTCCTTTTCCAGACCCAGCAGACGGCCAGCCAGTAAAGCGCGCGGATCGGCGTTGAACAGCCGGGTCAAACGCAGGTCAAGCATTCGGTGCATGGCGTGATTCTCCCAGGTTGGGAACAAAGCGCCGGAATTTTGCGCCATTCACCGGTGAAAAGCACTGGACGATCATCCTACAGGCCCTTCCCCTCTGGAGAAACTGCATGACCTCCGCCCTGCTCGACCATCCCACGCCCGATGGCGTTTCCCTGATCCCGGTGGCTGAAAACGACTTCAGCGCCTGGCTGGACGTGCAGGATGACGCCTGGCGTCGCTGGCTGACCGCGACCGGATTCAAGGCCAAGCCCGACAGTTACTGTCTGCTGGCTGGCGCGGATGGGCGGTTGCGGGCGGTGGTCGCCGGCATCCGCAACGCCGACGATCTTTGGGCGCTGGGCGGACTGCCGGCCAGCCTGCCGGAAGGCGATTACGTGCTGGATACCACATTCACCCCCCGGCAGATAGAGCAGTTGACGCTGGGCTGGGCATTGGGCGCGTACCGGTTCACCCGCTACAAGGCCCCGAAACGGGCCATGGCCCGACTGGCGCTGGATCCCGCCTGCGACGCCAGCCGCATTCAGCGCCACGTTGCCGCCGTGACGTTGGTGCGTGATCTGATCAACACGCCCGCCGAGGATTTGATGCCGGAACATCTAGCCGAGGCCACGCAAGCGCTCGCCCAGGATTTTGGCGCCACGTTCGCGCAAAGCGTCGGCGCTGAACTCCTGGCGCACGGGTTCCCGGTGATTCACGCGGTCGGGCGGGCCAGCATCCACCCACCGCGCCTGCTCGATCTGCGCTGGGGCGATCCGCAGCATCCCAAAGTGACTCTGGTGGGCAAGGGCGTGTGCTTCGACAGTGGCGGACTGGATTTGAAACCCTCCAGCGCCATGCGGCTGATGAAAAAGGATATGGGCGGCGCAGCGACGGCGCTGGGTCTGGCGCGGCTGATCATGAGCAGTGGCCTGCCGGTGCGGCTGCGGCTGTTAATCGCGGCGGTGGATAACGCCGTCAACGGCAACGCCTTCCGGCCCGGCGACGTGCTGCGCTCGAGGCAGGGACTCACCCTTGAGATCCATAACACCGACGCCGAGGGCCGGCTGATTCTTTGCGATGCGCTGACGGAAGCCGGCGCTGAACGGCCCGACGTGATGCTGGACTTCGCGACCCTGACCGGCGCGGCGCGGGTGGCCCTGGGGACCGAGATGCCGGCGCTGTTCTGCAACGACGAGGATTTAGCCCAGGGCCTGCTGGCGGCGGCGGAGCGGGAACAGGACCCTCTGTGGCGCTTGCCGCTCTATCAACCCTATCGGGAGTTGCTGGACAGCCGGATCGCCGATCTCGCCAACGCCTCGGATTCATCCTATGCCGGCGCCATCACAGCGGCGCTGTTCCTGAAAGAGTTTGTGCCAGAGGGCATCCCTTGGGCGCACGTCGATCTCATGGCCTGGAATCTCAAGACCCGGCCGGGGCGACCGGAAGGCGGCGAGGCTATGGCGCTGCGGGCCGCATTCGGCTGGCTGGAATCGCAGTACGGCGGGCGGATGAACGGCTGACCCGTCCGAACGAAGGATAAAGCATGCACCTGTCAGTTTCCTGACAACCGCGCGCGCTGACTGTGCGAAACCGCGCACCATCGCCGCCACCTCTCACCCAACCCTCTGTTCTTTTAAGACTATCGATTCTGGCGTGTACTTTGCTTAACCCTTGGCGATTTCCTCTGCAAGGCTATTGCCATGACCGCAGCGCCCCGTACCCTTGTGATTGACGACACCACTCTGCGCGATGGCGAGCAGTCGGCGGGAGTGGCTTTTACTCAGGCGGAGAAACGCGCCATTGCCCGCGAACTCGTCGCGCTGGGCGTACCGGAACTGGAAATCGGCATCCCGGCGATGGGTGCCGAGGAACAGGACAGCATCTGCAACCTGGCGACTTCGGGACTGAACGCCCGCTTGCTGGTGTGGAGCCGGATGCGGGAAGCCGATCTGCGGTTGTGCCGCAATCTGGGCGTGTGGGGCGTAGACCTGTCCGTGCCGCTGTCCGATCAGCAGCTGCGCCACAAATTGGGCTGGACTCGGCAACAGGCGCTGGCGGCGATTCGCCGCTGCGTCCCCCAGGCGCTGGATCTGGGACTGGAGGTCATTGTCGGCGGGGAAGACGCATCGCGGGCGGAGAGCGACTTTCTGCTGCAAGCCGCCGAAACCGCTCAACATGCAGGAGCGCGGCGGTTCCGCTTCGCTGACACGCTGGGGATTATGGAGCCGTTTGGCGTGCTGGCGATCTTCCAGCGCCTGCGGGCGGCGCTGGATCTCGAACTGGAAATCCATGCCCACGATGACTTGGGACTGGCGACCGCCAACACCCTGGCTGCGGCGCTGGGCGGCGCAACTCATGCGAACACCACCGTTAATGGTTTGGGCGAACGGGCCGGCAACGCCGCGCTGGAAGAGGTGGTGATGGGGCTGCGGCAACTGTACGGTTTCCAGATAAATATTGACCTGTCGCGGTTCCCGGCGCTGTCACAACGGGTCGCCGCCGCCGCCAACCGCCCGTTGTCCTGGCATAAGAGCCTGGTCGGCGAGGGCGTTTTCACCCACGAGGCTGGCCTTCATGTCGATGGCCTGCTCAAGCATCCGCTCAATTATCAGGGCGTCGACCCGGCGGCGCTGGGCCGCAGTCATCGACTGGTGCTCGGCAAGCATTCCGGCGCTCAGGCGGTGCGCGCGTTCTACCGCGATCTGGGCATGGTCCTGAATCCTCGCCAAACCGATGCAGTGTTGCAGCGCATTCGCACCTTCGTTGGCCAGCACAAACATCTGCCGGACGTCGCTGATCTGCGCATGTTCTACCGCGATCTCGATAGGATCCTTCCCTCTTTTTCCGACCTGGCCGGGTGATCCCCATGACCACGATGACCTTTCTTGAAGATCTGACCGAGATGACCTCCGCCGAGGATTTTCTCAACTATTTCAGCATCGCCTTCGATCCGGCGGTGGTCGAAGTCAATCGCTTGCACATCCTCAAGCGGTTTCACGATTATCTGCAACGCACCGACCCGACCGACTGGGAGGGCTATGCCCGGAATTTGCGACGGGCCTATCAGGATTTCGTGGTCTCCGACGCCCTGACCGAGAAGGTGTTCAAGGTTTTTCACCGGCAGGCCGGACGGCGTGAAGTGCGGATCGCGCTGGCGGATATCGGCCGTTCCGCATGATCCTGCAACCGCGCTTTGCCAGTGACGATGAGGTGCGGGTGATTCGTAACATCCGCAACGATGGCACCTATCCAGGCCAGCCCACCGGCGCGTTGCTGGTGCGGCGCGGCTGTGTGGGCTACGTCCGCCATGTCGGGGTGTTCCTGCAGGATCAGCTCATTTACACCGTGCATTTTCTGCAGACCGGCAACCGCATCGTGGGGTGCCGGGAGGTCGAACTGATTCCGGCCGACGCCCCCTGGATTCCTAACCGCTTCGAACGGGGCGACCGGGTCATGGCCCGGCAGGGGCTGGCAATGCAAGGGACTGTGGTGGTGGCGGCGGGCGCGGTCGGCGAAATCGTCGCGGTCCTCCGCGATCCGGCGCCCACCCATTATCACGTCCTCTTCGGCGCGCGGGTGTTCCAGGTGCCGGAAAGCGGATTGGATGAATCGCCGAGCGAACCCGGCGCACGCTAGCCGTGGCAACGCTTCGATAAAGAGGTGTCCACCGTTGCCGGACCAACACGATCGGCAGGGGCTGGCCGGTAATTCCAGCCAGCGTCATCACCGGTTCTTATACCCATTCTCAATCGGTTTTCGTCATTCCCGTCCTCGCGAACGCGGGGAACACGGGAATCCAGGCAGCCGCTGAACAACGGGATACCCGCTTTCGCGGGTATGACGAACGGAGTCGTTTTTGATCTGAAAAAGATAAAATCTATCGGTAAACGGTATTAGCTGGAGGTTCAGCCAGCGTAACACCCTGGCCGGCTTCCTCGTAAGTCTGTCCGTCCCGGATGTGATAGAGCCGCTTGAAGGTCGGAATGATCTTCTCGTCATGGGTCACCACGATAATCGCTGTCTGATAGTGCTGGGCCATCTCGTTCAAAATCCGCACGACGGCTAACGCTCGTTCACTGTCGAGCGGCGCGGTCGGTTCATCAGCCAGAATGATGGGCGGCTGGTTGGCCAGCGCCCGGGCGATAGCCACCCGCTGCTGTTCGCCGCCCGACAGTTGCGATATGGCCGCCTGAGCGCGATGGTCCACTTGCAACGCCGTCAGCAGTTCCCGCGCCCGTTGCCGCGCCTCCCGGTTCGAGCGTCCCGCCAGCATCAACGGTAAGGCCACGTTGTCGGTCACATCGAGAAACGGGATCAGATAAGGCGCCTGGAATACGAAACCGATGGAGTCACGACGCAGGGCGCGGGGATCGCGGTTGCGCCAGCCGCCGTCATAAACCGGCTTCCCAGATAGCGTGATGCGCCCGGCGCTGGGTTCGATAACCGCGCCCAGGCATTTGAGCAGGGTGCTTTTGCCAGAACCGCTCGGCCCGATCAGGCCCACCACTTCACCGGGGGCTACGGTGAGATCGACGCCCTTGAGCGCGTCTACCGCCGCATCTCCGGTTCCATAGCGCTTGCGCAACCCGTGGACTTCAATCGCCGGTTGGGCGGGTGAAATGCGCATCTCAACCGCCAATCGCCGCCGCTGGATCAACGCGCAGCGCCGCCCGGATCGCCAGTGTGCTGGCAATGGCGCAGATCGCCATGACTGCCGCGAAACCGCGCACGGCGTCGCCCGGCTCCAGCAACACATATTTGGGAAAATAGGGCGCCCAAAGGGTCGCTACGGTCTTGCCAACCATGAAACCGATCAGCCCCAGACCGAGC
>Ga0209573_1001656_pt1 | contig 32762 bp, 24 predicted proteins | sample TNRBio252014_DNA_FD_185870 | JGI IMG/M metagenome (GOLD analysis project Ga0209573, IMG submission 185870) | Wastewater treatment Type I Accumulibacter community from EBPR Bioreactor in Madison, WI, USA - TNR Reactor_6/25/2014_ DNA (SPAdes)... | ecosystem: Engineered > Bioreactor > EBPR >...
TCTTATGAGACAGATCACCCTCTATGAGGGTCACTATGTCAGAAACAGATGCCATTTGTGTCTTGGTTTGTGAAAAATCTTAAACACGGCATCTGTTTTTTTGTTTTATACTTTGGCCAACATATAGAACTATATCTTGGTCATATAGAAATAAATCGTCTCAAAAAATCAATCAAATTAGGAACAGTATTGAGCCACTCTTTAACTTGCAACCCTTTACCATGTGTTTTGGGTTAATCAAATCAAGCCTGTCAAGAGAGGGCAGACGGGCCTACTAGTTGAGCGCAGACGGGCCTACGGCGGATTTTTCTAAGGGTCGCCCTGCCACGCGAGAATCATGGAGGAGCTCACGGAATTGCGTAAATGCTGGTTTTTCAAGGGCTTGATCTACTTTTGAATGCACCGCAAAGCCCCGTAGGGGCGACATCTTAGTAGAAATCCGGTTCCAAATGTACGGCAAAGCCCCGTAGGGGTGGCATCTATATATGACGAGGAATATCTGGTTTAACCTAGCCGAAGCCCGGTGGCTGAGCTATTAGGGGGATTTTTCTAAGGGTCGCCATGCCATTATTGAACAACTCATCATGCTATAAGATACGGGCGATCTCTATATAATTTTTCGTTTTGTTTATTGGGCTTCGTGGCTTTTTTTCGTTTCGCAGAACGTTTTGCGGCTACCCGAAGGTGGCGATTTCGGAGCACTTCACTGTCAACCTAGCACGAAATTTGGTAGAAGCACAAAGCTTGATTTAACCACTGAACCGCCACTTTTGGGTAGGTGCTGTTGGGTGCTGTTGGGTGCTGGCCTTTCTTTTTCATTTGCCATTAGTGTGAATAAATAATCAAAATTTTTTGATGTTACTTATAGTCTTTGATTTATAGTCAACATATTCGGACTTTTGCACCGTGGATGTAAAATTAAAAATTGGTCAAAGGATAAAACAACTCCGTGAAACTGCTGATATGTCGCAGAAGGATTTGGCATATACTGCTGACCTAGATAGAAGCTACATCGCAAGCGTTGAAAATGGACAAAGAAACATTTCTATCGTGAATATAGAAAAAATATCCAAAGCACTTGGCGTAACACTTAAAGAGTTTTTTGATGACATTGAATTTGATTAGCATACAAGAAGCGGTAGATAATTTTAAGCATTTAATTGAAAGTTCTATTATTGAAGGTGGAGCTGCTGCAAAAGAGGCAATGATTCGTTCTTCTAAACCTATAAACAATATTCACGAAGCCGTTAAGTCTGACTTGATTAGAAATGGTATTGCTCCACATCGTATTCATCCGCCATTAGGAGCTACAAGTCTTGAACTTAAACTGGCGGGTTTTATTAAGCAAAAACATCAAGATGTTTGTGTTGAACCTGAAGGTTATGTTCCTGAAACAGAAACATTGTCTGAAGGTATTTTAAGAGAAGCAACTGATTACTACGGTAAAGCATTTACGGAAAGAACTATTTCGATAAATATTAGAAGTCAGATGAGTTCACTCGCTAAGAACTTTGATACTCTTTACGAGAGAACAATAGCAGAAGCACAAAATTTACACGTTAGATGTCCAAAAATGGTTCTTGGAGAGGTTTATATGATTCCTGTTAAAGAATATGATGCAGCTGCAATGAAAAATAATGAAGTAAAATTCATTGATAGAATTGGTGCTGTTGAAAAATACATAAAGTCATTTCAGGCAATAAATGGAAGACCTGACTATACGAGAGAAGATTATAAATACGAGCGTGTTTGTTTGTTATTGGTTGATTTTGAGCAGACACCTGCAAAAATATATGGTCACAATCAAGAGTTGTATGATGTTGGTTTACTCAGTTCAAGTTCTGATGCAGTAATTGATGAACTATGTTGGGAAACTTTTACTAAAAGCATTTTATCAACTTATAACCAAAGATTTGGACATAGGTAGTTCTAGCCCATATTTTGCTACTAAAAAGTCGTCAATTTCGTTCAAATCACTTGTCTTTCTTATCTGGTCTATTTCTTTTTCTGAAAGTTCAGGGATAGTGAATTTTTCAATAAAGTTTTTTTGATAACAAGGGTAACCGCCTTCAATCGCTACACTTGTTTTAGTTACATAATAATCCATAACCACAGAGTTGAGAATTTTTTGGACTACATCAATATTTTCAACTTTAGTTATAGGGTTAATAAGTTCGTCAAAAAGACCAACCGAAATTGGTTCTCTGAAAAAGAGACCGTAGCCATTTGTGAAATATGATTCTTCTTCATTAACCAACAGAAATCTTGGTTTTTGACTGAATGTGGGGTTTAAAATTCTTTTACCTGTTTTTGTTAAACCTTGTGTTCTTCCCCAAACATAAAACGGGTCAAACTTAACTTTACCCTTATCTCTTCCAAGAAGTCTTTCCTTTTCGGAAAGTAAGTATGAATAACATTTTGGAAACTTTGTTTTAAATTCGTTTTCCAAAATGGGTGTGGCACTTCCGTTATTTACATAGTATGGGAATATTATCTTTCTCGAATTTTGTTCAGCTTCTTCCTGTGATTTAAAGTCAGAAATCTTGTAAACTGATTTGACGCAATTTTTCTCGATTTCAAATACTCCGCTTTCGGTCTCTTTTATGTAACAACCATTATTCTCCTTACTGCCATCAATAAAATATACATCATCTTTTAATGTTGCAATACCAACGCAGATGTCAAAAAGTTTTCCAATTGGTGTTCCTATTGATTCTATTGCCTTAACATTTTTCTGCTCGTCAGATTTTAATAATCTCCATTTTTTTATGTTTAGATTTTCCAAGTAATTTGGAGAACCATTTGCATTTTTTAGAAAATTTTCTGGCGAAAAATCAGGTTTTATTCTGTCGTAAGTAATGGCTTCGTTTTTTTGTTTGTTCAAGAAAGTAATTGCCGTATAGGTTTGAGCATCAAATACTTTCTTATGGCTAAAATCTACAATCCGAGTTACACATTTTTTGTTTTGGAAATACTTTCTCAACGATTCACCTGCTAATGATGTGAAATAGTTGTTTGGAGTGATGTAACCTAATTGACCTGTCGGTTTCAATAATTTATAACCTAGCTCAAAAAAAGCAAAATATAAATTAAAAGTGCCACCTTCTACCGTTGTCCAGTTTTTTGTTAAATAGTCTCTGCTTTCGTCAGAAAGGTCTTGAAATTTAACATATGGTGGATTGCCAACAACATTGTCAAATTGCAGACTCCAATTAGCTTTTAAACTATCTTGGTGATATAGGTTGAAATCTGATTCAAATAGGAATTCATCATATTGCAAAGCATAAATTGTCAATATCAATTTTGTCCTGTGTATGTTGTATTCTAGGATATCTGAACCATAAATATTCTCTTTAATAACATCCTTTATTTTCTTCTTAAAAGTCTTTCGATAATAATCAGTTAAACCCACCAAAAACGCACCACAACCGCAACTTGGGTCAAGATTTTTGTCAGATTCTCTGGGTTTAACTTCGCTAATAATGAAGTCTATCACATAGTCAGGAGTAAAAAAGGCACCATTAAGTTTTCTATCAGAAACAGGAATTATTAACTCTAGATGGTTCTCTAGCTCTTTTATGTTTGAAATGTTTAATGCTTCTGTGTCAAAATACAAAGTAGGAATTTGCTCAAAGTCATTAAAGTAGCTTGTCAAAATCGGACTTTGTTTATAGTCCAAATTGTTATTTTTCAGGAATGTATAAATCAAGTGTTTCTCAAGACTCTCTATGTCTTGAGTTTGAATTAGCTGACTTAATATTCCTTTTTTCATTTCTTCTTTTATGTTGACTTTGAGTAACAAAAGTACGGAATTTTTGTTTTATGCCAAGGAAAAACTTTTGGAAATTTTCACCTTTTTTGTCAGTCAGGAAGTTCTCTTTATGGTAGTGGTGTTTTTTAGGCATGCACCCAACTATTGGATATACGCACTATTGCGTATATTTTTTGCCTTACGCACAACTTGACTCCTGCCTAAATTGCCTCCTTTTTCAAGATAAAAAATAAATTTATCTCCAACAAGTTATTGAGCCAGCCTTTAACTTGTAATCATTTACCATGTGTTTTGGGTTAATCAAATCAAGCCTGTCAAGAGAGGGCAGACGGGCCTACTAGTTGAGCGCAGACGGGCCTACGGCGGATTTTTCTAAGGGTCGCCCTGCCACGCGAGAATCATGGAGGAACTCACGGAATTGCGTAAATGCTGGTTTTTCAAGGGCTTGATCTACTTTTGAATGCACCGCAAAGCCCCGTAGGGGCGACATCTTAGTAGAAATCCCTTTCCAAATGTACGGCAAAGCCCCGTAGGGGTGGCATCTATATATGACGAGGAATAGCTGGTTTAACCTAGCCGAAGCCCGGTGGCTGAGCTATTAGGGGGATTTTTCTAAGGGTCGCCATGCCATTATTGAACAACTCATCATGCTATAAGATACGGGCGATCTCTATAGACCTGACGTCAAATTCCCTACAAACCTACACGCAGGCTACTTACACGAATGCTTCGTAAAAAAAGCTACTATTGCTTGTTCACCAATCCGTTTAATTTTATGAATACCTCCTCTTTCCCAAGCGATTTGGCCATTTCACGCAAGGCCAACCTCCGAGCCATCCAAGACGTAGCGGCAGATTTAGGACTTGAACCTTCGGATCTGTTGTTTTATGGAACCACCAAAGCCAAAATAAAACTCTCAGTTTTGGATGATCCACGGTTTAGGGATCGGCCAAATGGACGTTATATAGATGTAACCGCCATTACCCCAACACCCTTGGGCGAGGGGAAGACCACGACGCTCATTGGGCTTACACAAGCATTGGGGAAAATGGGGAAGAAGGCGGCCTGTTGTATTCGTCAGCCTTCTATGGGGCCAACGTTTGGGATAAAAGGTGGTGCGGCCGGTGGCGGTTATGCGCAAGTTGTGCCTATGGAGGAGTTTAACCTGCACCTTACAGGTGATATCCATGCCATTAGTGTGGCGCACAATCTGGCCTCGGCGGCCATAGATGCACGCTTGTATCACGAAAGCCGTATGAGCGATGCCGCCTTAGAAAAATTAGGTCTAAAGCGATTAAATATAGACCCTTACAACATAACTTGGCCGCGTGTGGTGGACGTAAACGATCGCTCGCTACGCCATATTACCTTGGGATTGGGTGGCGTATTAGACGGCATCCCGCGAGAAGGTGGCTATGATATTGCCGTTGCGTCCGAATTGATGGCCATCATTGCGCTTGCGTCTGACCTGAAAGACCTCCGGAAACGGGTTGGACGAATTGTTTTTGGACTGAACCGCGCCGGACAGCCGCTAACGTTGGAGGATTTGCAGGTGGCAGGAGCCGTGACGGTTCTGCTACGGGATGCCTTGTTGCCAAATTTGATGCAAACGCTCGAAGGGCAGCCGGCTTTGGTACATGCGGGGCCTTTTGCAAATGTGGCACATGGTAATTCTTCTATTGTAGCAGATAGAATCGCACTAAAATTAGCGGATTACGTCCTAACAGAGTCTGGTTTTGGCTCGGATATTGGGATGGAGAAATTTGTGCATGTAAAGTGCCGCACGAGTGGCATCGTACCCGATGCCGTTGTATTGGTGGCAACCGTGCGGGCCTTAAAAACGCATGGTAATGGGCCGCCTGTGGTTGCAGGTCGTGCTTTAGATGTGGCTTATACCCAAGAAAATTTGACTTTGCTGCGCGAGGGCTTACCCAATCTAATCCGGCATATCGAAATTGCACGAAAGTTTGGGATTCCCGTGGTCGTGGCCATCAACCGTTTCCATACGGATACCGAAGCCGAGATTGCCGTCATCCGCGAGGCAGCATTGGCGGCAGGGGCCTACGATGCCGTCCCGACAACTCATTTTACGGATGGAGGCGCTGGTTCCGTGGACTTGGCGCAGGCAGTCATGAAGGCGGCGGAGCGCCCCAAGCAATTTCGGTATTTGTACCCGCTTGAATTGGGCATTGCAGAAAAAATCGCCATCGTAGCCCGTGAGGTTTATGGGGCAAGAGGCATTGCGTTAGACCAAAAAGCACAAAAACAAATTGCGCGTTACGAAGCCGCCGGATTTGGAAACTTGCCCATTTGTGTGGCCAAAACCCATCTAAGCCTTTCGCATGACCCCACGCTGAAGGGCGTGCCACACAACTTTATCTTCCCTATTCGTGAGGTGCGGGCAGCGGTTGGGGCAGGGTTTATTTATCCAATCGCTGGAGACATGCGGACTATGCCCGGTTTGGGAGCAAAACCAGCATATATGCAGGTTGACATAGATGAAAATGGCGAAGTGGTGGGACTCTTCTGACAAAAAAACAGGTTTATCCAATTAACGGGGATCGAACAAGGTGGTTTTTTTGTAATTTAGCCTCCTTTGTTTCACGAAACTGCCACCAGTGTGATCTATTTATACGAGAAAAATCGCCGCTTCTTTGCCCAAATTGCTGGAGGTAGTGAAGGTTTGGGGATTAAGGAACTGATCAAATTGGGTGCGACGGATGTACAAGCGGCCTATCGAGGGGTGTATTTTCACGCAAAAAACGAGGCCCTCTATCGGGTGGTGTATAATGCTCGTATGCTGTCGCGGGTATTGGCTCCATTAGTTGCTTTTGATTGCCATAGCGAGGACGGCCTCTATGAATTTGCGCGAAACCGAGTGGCATGGGATGATTTTTTGACACCCGACCACACTTTTCTCATTTTTGCAAATGTGGGCAATAGCCGCATTAACCACTCCCAATATGCGGCATTGAAGCTAAAGGACGCCATTGCAGACCAATTCCGAGACCGTTATGGGGCGAGGCCAAGTGTGGACAAAGAAGCGCCAGATGTCTCGTTTAACCTGCATATAGACCGAAATAAGGCCATTATTAGCCTGGATGTGTCGGGTGGTTCTTTGCACCGTCGCGGCTACCGAAGGGTTGCTGGCCCTGCTCCGATGCAAGAAACCGTAGCGGCTGCGATCCTCGAAATGGCTGAATGGAAAGGTGAAACTCCACTGTACGACCCCATGTGTGGTTCCGGTACACTCTTGGCCGAGGCGCTTATGTTGGCCGGGGAAATTCCGGCAGGGTGGCCGCGACCGCATTGGTGCGTACCGCACTTACCAGACTACGACAAACGGCTCTGGGAAACAATCCGAAAGCAATCCGATGCCAAAATGATTCCGGTTCGCCAAGGATTGATTCGTGGTAGCGATGTTGATAGCAAGGTATTGCGTGCTGCTCGTGAGAACCTAAACCGCTTGCCAGAGGGGAACAAGGTGGAAATGCGTTGCTTAGACCTCCGCGAGCTGCTTGGTTTGGAAAACCAAACCTTGGTCGTGAATCCGCCTTATGGCATTCGTATGGGTGAGGCCCGTGAAGTGGCGGCCCTATATAAATCCCTCGGCGACTTCTTAAAGCAACATTGTAAGGGTTCCACGGCCTACATCTATTGTGGCAATCGGGAACTTATCTCGGCCATTGGCCTGAAGCCCGCCTTTAAAAAGCCCCTTGTGAACGGGCCTTTAGATGGTCGCTTGGTGAAAATTGAGTTGTATTGATGACTTAAGCCAACTCTTTTAATAACAATAATATAAACACCATAACTCATACTGATTAAGAGCGTTTTCCGCACTGTATCGGCTCATTAAATTGGGGTGCTCTTTGGGAGCGACAAAACCTTATTTGGATCTGCTTTTTGGAGAAACCGTTAAGAGAAACCGGAACGTTGTTTGCATCGTTTTTAGGGAAATGCTGGCAATCCGTTTGTTTGATTTGTAACAGATTGGCCGGGGAGCAGTCGTTTAAACATAAAACTGAACTGCGCGAAGGGAATAACTCCCTGTTTGACCAACGCTTAACGTGCTTATACCTATTAGAATAAAGCACATGCTTTATCCATCAACGCTTCCACCCCCTTTGGGTATTGAAAGGTTGAAAACGAGTATCCTATAAACAGCAATTTTCCCTAATTGGTATTATATGACCTTCCTTAATCCGTTGATATTATTGGGCTTATTAGCTGCGGCTATTCCCATCTTGATCCACTTGTTCAATTTTCGGAAGCCCAAAAAAGTGGACTTCTCCACATTGGCTTTTTTGCGTGAATTGGAAAAAACGGCCATGCAACGGGTTAAAATTGAGCAATGGCTATTGTTGGCGCTACGGATTTTGGCGATTTTGTTTCTGGTTTTGGGATTTGCCCAACCCTTGCTAAAAGGCTCTGCAAGCGATGCCCGTCACGCAAAAACCGTATATGCCATTGTTTTGGACAACTCGTTGTCTATGAAATTGCGAAATGTACGGGGCGAATATTTGCAGCAAGCACGCGCAGTGGCCTCAAAATTGATACAGCAGGCCAAAAAAGGAGACGAGTTTTTGCTCCTTACAACGGCAAACAACGGCCTTACGGCGCGTAACCTCTACCGAAATACAGGACCACTATTAGAAGAACTGCGCAAAATACAAGCGGAACCGGGTGCACGCTCCCTTCTAAGAACCACCCGTCAGGCATTCCGGCGGTTAGCGGAAATCCAAGACCGCAACAAAGAAGTCTATTTGATCTCGGACTTGCAGCGGGCCACGTTTTTAGATTCCTTAGAAACCGAAAAACCTAAAAATGTCTCCCTTGCCTTGGTTCCAATTGGTAGCGACGCCCCCGCAAATGTGGCCATTACGGAGGTACAGATAGATAGTCGGATCATTGAACAAGGACAACCAGTGGGTGTGACCGCAACCCTAACCAATTACAGCGACAAAGCCTTGAGCAATTTTCAGGCAAATGTGTATCTGGAAGGCCAACCCGTAGCACAAGCCCTTGCAAACATTGCCCCGAAAGACCAAGCAAAGGTGCAATTTACACTGACGCCACAGAAACGAGGATGGCTCGGAGCTGAAGTACGCATTACTGGAGATACCTTTGAAGACGACAATCGGCGGTATTTTACACTTTTGGTTCCAGAAAAACGGTCGGTTTTATTGGTAAGAGGAGATGGTGAACGTACCAATTATGTAGAACTGGCGCTCTCGCCACAAGTAACCAATGGACGTGTGATCTTCCAAACGCAAACCATTTCCGAAGGGATGCTCGGCGGAACAGCCTTGGAGTCCTATAATTGTGTACTCCTTGTGGGCAAAAAACGCTTCTCTTCCGGCGAAATCGCAAACCTTAAGCGCTATGTGGCATCCGGCGGGGGGGTTCTAATGTTCCCCAGTGGAGGCATGGTAGCAGGGGACTATACAGCCCTATTTTCGGCGCTCGGCGGTGGAAAGGTGGCTGGTTTTTCCGGACAACTGGGCGGGCCTTCGATCGGAAAATTTGACCGCGTAGAGACGGAGCATCCTCTTTTCGAGGGCATGTTTGCCCAAGGCGATGCGTCCATTGGTAAACAAATCGAAACCGTGGATGCACGTTATACGCTGCAATATCAGGCGGGGACAGGAGATGAACAAACCCTCATTCGTTTAACCAATAATCAGCCGTTCTTACACGAAATAAGGCAGGGGAAAGGCTCGGTCTTGTTGGTTACCGTTGCGCCAGATCCTCAGTGGAGTGACCTACCTTCGCGTGGCTTGTTTGTCCCGTTGCTTTATCGTTCTGTGTATTATCTCGCGGCCAGCCGAGCGCAAACCGAAGGTAGTTTGGGTACGTCCGATAGCGATGAGGTCTTTGTTTCGGGCTTACAAGGCGCAGAACCCATTAAGTTGGTGGGAATAAAGGGCGACGAATATACACCACAACAAAATCCGGTGTACAATGGCATGGTGATCTCGGTGGACGACGCCATTCAGCAATCTGGACTCTACGATGTGATGCAAGGCAGTCGGATTTTGCGCAAAGTGGCCGTCAATGCGGATAGCCGAGAGTCCGATCTTGTCCGCATCCCACCGGAAGAAGCCAAGCAACAAATCGAACAAATTACCAAAACGGAGGTTCGGATGGTTGATGTGGGCGCCGGAACCGATCGTCAGATAAAAGACGCCATCGGAACTGCACGTTTTGGTCAAAATCTGTGGAACGTCTTTTTGTTTTTGGCGTTGTTATGCCTGCTTGCCGAAATGTTTGTGGCACTGCGTAAAAAAACAACCATCCAAAAGCCCTAAACCATGTTTTGGGATATCCTCACGTACTTTCATGATACACTGTTAATGGCACTGACCATCTTCGGGGTGTTATACGTGAGTGCTCTTTTGAGAACACGGTTTTCGCTCAAAAATGTCCTGACTTCTTGGTACACGCCCCACCGTTTTTATCTCCCACGATGGATTCTTTTGGGTATGATTGCGAATTTGGGACTTTGGATGGTACTTGCCGTTGGAACAGGTAAGCCTATCTTGGGTGCTTTGGGCGTATATGCCATTATTACCTTTGCCATTCTCTTAACTGGTTTGGCTGTCAGTAGAACCCTCGTCACCGAGAAGGGCATCGTACAAAGAATTGGAAACCAAAAAATGTGGCTTGCGTGGGGGCAAATCGAAGATTATGTGGTACACGAGCGTACCCACGGGGAAGTTTATGTTTTCTTCTGCCGGAATGAGCATCAACAAAGAATGCGTTGTGAATTGCTGGTTCCAAAAAACCATTCTGCCTCCTTTCGGAAAATTGTAGAAAAGCACTTAGACGCCCGCTTCAACTTTTTGGTCTTTCAGTCCTTTGGCTCAAAAGCCCTCAACGATTAACATTGAGCCGACAAGTCTTTACACGTCTTTTGCACGGAACTTCTAACCCCTTTCCGAAATTCGTTTCTTAGTAATCTCCCAAAGGGCATGTTCATGTGCGACACCAATCCACAAGTTGTTCACAGAACACGAAAAGGTTAAGTTTTCTCCTTACCCATCGTCCCAATAATGCCGTATCTTGGCCGCTCCGATAACCTCCAAAATCATGGCTTTATGACGACGCGCTTCTCCCACTTGGTTTGCTCGGTTTGCGAACGCACGTTTCCTAAAAACGAACCACAAACTTTTTGCCCAAACTGTAAGAAACCCTTATTGGCGATCTATGACCTCGCACCTTTAGACAAACGCATTTTGCAGGATAGAAAAAAGGATATGTGGCGCTATCGCGAAATGCTACCTGTAGAAGATGAGCGGTACATCGTGACGCTTGGTGAGGGCTTTACACCGCTGTTGCCCCTCGAAAGATTGGGTTCAAAAATAGGCTTAACCGATGTTTGGCTTAAAGACGAATCGGGAAATCCAACGGGATCGTTTAAAGCACGCGGCCTTTCTATGGCCGTCTCTAAGGCACATGAATATGGTGTTCGGGAAATGGCCATTCCAACAGCGGGAAATGCCGGAAGTGCCTTGGCCGCATATGGCGCAAGAGCCGGTATTAAAACCCATGTCTTTATGCCGGAAGCAACACCTATGGTTTTTCAGACCGACTGTGCTTGGATGGGTGCCTCTGTTACAACGGTCTCCGGTAGCATTCGAGATGCTGGCCAAGCCATGAACCGCGCCAATCCGGGGCACTGGTTTGATGTCTCTACCCTTAAAGAACCATACCGCATCGAAGGCAAGAAAACAATGGGCTACGAATTGGCCGAGCAGCTAAACTGGCAAACACCTGATGTGATTTTATACCCCACAGGTGGCGGAACAGGGCTGATCGGCATCTGGAAAGCATTTAAGGAAATGAAAGCTTTAGGTTGGATTTCCGAGATTACAACCCGCATGGTGGCCGTTCAGGTGGAGGGCTGTGCCCCCATTGTTCCGGCATTCGAGGCACAACAACAAGACGGACATCCGGTAGCAGATCCGCCCGAAACCATTGCGAATGGCCTTCGCGTACCAGCACCCTTTGGCGATCGCTTGATCTTGGAGGCGCTTTATGAAAGCAATGGAACAGCTATTGCAGTTACGGACGAGGAAATGAAGACGGGTCTTCGCGAAATGGCAAGCTCGGAAGGGCTGTTTATTGCTCCAGAAGGGGCTGCCGTCTGGATTGCCCTGAAAAAGCTAAAAGAATCGGGTTGGCTGAAGGCACACGAAAAGATTGTACTGCTCAATACGGGTTCGGCCTATAAATACATTGAGCATCTGTGGTAGAAAAAACGGCTCCTAATCGTAGTTAGGAACCGTCTGTGGGGTTATGGTAAAGGTCATTTTATCGGTATTTGCCAAAAATGATTGCAAAATTGGGGGTAAGGAAGGTTTTTTGTGGCCCACGAATCACCTCCTCCATCAATTGCACAGAAGAAGGATAATACTGGACATCTAAGCCGATCCGAATGGCTTGTAGCGAGCGACGGCTTTTGCCAAATTGCGCACCGAGTGCAAAGCCGCCCCCCAAACCTATAATGGGTTTGCCATGCGGAATCGAGGAAATGGAGTCGTAAATACGCTCTATATCCTCGTATTGCTTGTTCTTGTTCTGGTCATCAAAATATGGTGAAACCCATGCCACTGTTGGACCTGCACTCACTTGGACATATGGGCGGAAGCTATCGTCTATGACCTCACTAAACAATCTCTTTTGGATACCTGCCTGAATGGGTACAAGCAAGAGATAGTTCAGTTTATAAGGAATAATACTATTCCCCCACCAGTCAAAGTATTTTTCTTCTTTTTCGTCTTTTTCGGAACGGAGAGACGCCTCAACCGTAAATGCTACGTCTTTGGATAAAGATTTTGTCCAAAATCCGTTTAGCCCAAACCCACTGTTGTGCAAATTAATGGCCAAACCCTTATTATTGTTAAAATTAAAGGGAGGCGTTCCATTTTTAGGCTTTTGTGCTACAACAACCGTTAGAGCGAGCAGGGATAACAAGGCACCAAGTATGGTAGTCTTCATCTTTAGATTGTTTGGTGAAAATCAATCGGAAAACAGGCTTTACACGGCCATCTTACAAAATTGATTCCTACTTTTAAGAAATTGTTCCTACCCCAAAAGCCGCCTCTGGCCAAATGGGGGTAACGAAAGTTGGTGATATGGATTATCGTCTATTAATTGCACGTCGGTATTTTGCAAGCAAGAAACAGGTTTCGCTGGTTTCCATCATTTCGGGGATATCGGTCGCGGGGATTACGCTCGGAACGGCGGTTCTTATTGTGGTGCTGTCTGTATTAAATGGCTTCTTCAATTTGGTTCGCGACCTTATGGTCTCCTTCGATCCACACGTCCGAATAGAATCTGCAGAATCCCGTGGCTTTTTAAATCCGGACTCGCTCATGCAACCCATAAGAAGTATGCCGCATGTCCAGTCCGTAGCGCCCTATGTTGAAGGGAAAGCCCAATTTATTTGGGGAAACGGGGAACATGGAAACAAGGTGGTGATTGTACGCGGGATTTCGGACCATTTGCAAAAAGGGAAAAACACGGTTACGGATAAAATGACAAGCGGAAGTTTGAACTTAACGCGCGAATCCGGCGAGCCGGGGATTGTCCTTGGTGAAGCGCTGGCCAATCGAATTGGTATTTTTTCGCTTAACAATGATTATGGGGCTAACCGTGTTGAACTTCGGTCGGCAGCCGGACTTGCCCGAAGTTTGACCACCTTTGGGTTTCCAGACTTTCCGCGATTTCAGGTTCGCGGTCTTTTCCAGATAGATCCCACCTATGACGAGAGCCATATTTTTATAGACCTTCCGGAGGCCCAACGTTTGTTTCGGATGAATGGGAAAGTTACCGGAATTGAGCTACGATTAGATAATTTAGAGGCTGCGGCACAGGTAAAAACTAACCTTACCCAACAACTTGATCCGGCAAAATTTCGGGTAAGTACTTGGTTTGATATTCAAAAAACCCTTTACGAAACCATGCTTTTCGAGAAATGGGGCGCTTCACTGATTCTTGGCCTCATCATTTTAGTCGCCGCCTTTAATATTGTCGGTTCACTTACGATGGTGGTTATCGAAAAACGACGCGATTTAGGGATTTTGCAGGCGATGGGTGTTTCTCGGTCTCACATCCGCCACATCTTTTTAATAGAAGGGCTGATGATCGGCGGCATTGGTATCCTTGTTGGAACAGCCATTGGCTTAATCCTTTGTTTTCTGCAAGACCGCTTTAAATTGGTTCCACTCATGGGTGGAGATTCCTTTATCATTGACGCATACCCCGTTTTCGTACAATATAGCGATGTCTTAGTGATTGCAATCGGCGTATTGGTCTTGTGTACCCTTGCAGCCGTTTATCCGGCATGGCGTGCCGCCCAAACCGAACCTGTTGAGGCTATACGTTGGGAGTAGCTACCATCCCGCGACACCCGGAACCGAGGCGTTTTCTGGTTTTTTCAATTCTTCTGGCGTCCAAGGTGTTGTACGGTCACGATAAAACAACCGCACCATTTTGACGTCATCGGCGGGAACAGGTGTGGCCTGATTGTCCCAGTGTTGTCGGATGTAAGTGAGAATATCGGCAATGTCTTCATCATTCAAATGTCCCCAAGGTGGGCATGTGCCGCGATATACTTCGCCGCCAGTGGTCAACTCGCCCTCTAGGCCATGAAGTGCCAGACGGATTAATGGGCCATGTGGGCCGATAACGTTTGGGCTGTTTTTTAACGGTGGGAACGTCCGAACCACGCCTTCGCCATCCGATTGGTGGCACGAGGCGCATTGTTTTTCGTAAAGCAACATCCCCACCGGAGGGAGTGGTAATGGTTGCGTTTTTTGTTTGCAACCTACCAGCACCACCAAAAAAATCCAAGAGAAAATGGTTTTATACATCCTTAGTTCCGCTTATCGGTTCGGGGAAGCGAGGCGTCTGTCAAGATCAATACATCACCCAAGTCTCGATGTTCCGTCGCGGAGTAGTTCGGGAAGCCCATTCCAGCGTGCATGGTGATCGTGAAAATACGGGCTTTTTTGTGGTAATGTCGCACTTGTTCGGGCGTACCTAAGCCGCTTTCGCTGTGAAAAACCCCGTTGATATGCACGACGATTGCATTTTTATGTTTTTTAAGGGCTTGTGCGACTGACCACCCCATTGTGGCATCTCGGAGGTTTTGGGCTTCCAGCATTTTAGGATTGTTATGTGCCGCCCCCATTTGCCGTTCCATTTCGGCATTAAACTTTTGACCATACGCCGTAGATGCGGGATGTAGTGGCAAAGGCGGGAACCACTGTTTGGCTACTTTGGGAAGCATATTTAATGCGGCAATTCCCTCGCGACCTGTCAGGCTAACAAACCGCCTTGGGGCATTCCCCGCAACGACCGGAATGCGGTTTGTTTTCGCAAACTCGATCATCGGTTTATAATCGGTATCGTAGTTTGTCCATGGGCGGCTGTCCAATTTCAGGTCTCGCTCCCGTATTTTTCCGTCTAAGTACAAATCCACCACTTCTTGAACATCGCGCTCGAATTGCTCCATCGCAAGCACGATGGGGCGGCTTTTTTCGGCCTCGAACAAGGCTTTAAGCAGCTGGAATTGAAGGTGATGTGCAACAGGATCGTTGTGCTCTTCTCCCAGAAACACAACATCGGCTTTTTGCATTTGTTGTACCACTTCTGGGATGGAAAGCGGCGCTCCGTCTTTTCCAAATATCCGATAATGCGCCGAGGTAATCGTCGAATCTGGTGCGTCTGCCCTCAAAAAGAATGGCGATAAAGAAGTAATGACAAAGAAAAACAGAAGCCTCATAATGGGTTGATTCTAAATGAACGATGGATGTAAAAAACATTTCTGTTAAGTTACGACATTTCGCCCCCGTTTTTACCCAACTACAAAAAACCCCTAAGTGAATCGCGGAAAGCGTTGCAACAAATTTAAATATGTTTAAACATGTATTTATAACACATGAACTTAGCCTTGTCTCGAATTAAGCGTTTTGCCTTTCTTAAACATCAAAAGTACATCTTCATAAAAATGCCCCTACCAATTATCTACCTTAAATCTTATGTCATACTCTTCGTCCTACCCCCCGGAAGTACCTCTGAAATCATTCGACCCCGGCCCACCTTATATAGATCCAGAGCCGGAGAAGCCCCAGCCTAACAATTCATTATGGCCGCTTTTGTTGGTGACGGGCAGTATTTTGGGGCTTATTGCGGGTGGTGTTTGGGGATATCAGGCATGGGTTAACGCGCCTGCTAAAGCAGATAAAAAGCCCCAAGTCTCGGTCTCTAAACTCTTGGCCAAGACGATGGATCGTTCTAAGATGGCACAGCCGCACCAACACCCACACAAGGTATTTCTTGGCGCAAAAGGCGAGGTTTATGTCCAACAAGAAATGCCCATTTACGTAAAAATTTCGGTTTCGGAAGATCCCAAGGCGCCTTCTTATCGGCTAACGGGCATGAATACATCGCCGATGAAATTGGATGGGCCGGGCGAGCACCATCTCCGCCATTCCCATACGGATCGTGGCGGGGCAGACCTAAACATCTTTAACCTCACCTCGGATGATGCCGCACCAAAGGTTTGGACGGAATTTAAAGGAGCAGAACGACATGCCAAGGACAGCACCATCTATTATGGAAAAGGACTTCAGGTGGAGGTAAAGTCCGAAGATACAATCTCCGGCCTGCAAGAAAGTTATGTCTCGGTGGATGGAGACACTTTTATCGCAAACCGCTCGGTACTGATTTTTGACAAAGAAAAGCCGTATAGCCTACGCACCTATGGCGTGGACAATGTGGGGAATGCCGGAAAACCCAAAGAAGAATTGTTTATCGTGGACTTAACCGCGCCAAGGTCTAAAATGACCTTACAAAAGCCTTATGTCTCTGAAACCATCTCGCCGCAAACAACCGTAGTCTTGAGTGCAGAAGACAACCTCTCCGGTGTTCGGAAAATATATTACCGCTACGAGGGCGAAACAACTTATCGCGAATACGATGGAAAAAACATTCAATTAGGAGGGCTGAAGGAGGGTGGTAATAAGTTGTACTACTATGCCATAGACCATGTGGGCAACCGTGAACCTGATAACGTTTTTTCTTTTTACTTTGATATGACAAGCCCCTTATCGTCCTCCGAGATTAAGGGGGATAAGTTTTTGGTGAACAACCGCCAATATGTCTCTCCGCGAACCGAGGTTAAACTCGCTGCCGCAGACAATAAAATTGGTGTAAATCGGATTGAGTACCAAATCAATGAAGGTGGTTTTGTAAAATACGTACAACCGTTTAGGGTTCCGCAAAACAATGGAGAATACCGCATAGACTACCGTTCGACGGACAACGTGGAAAATACGTCTAAGCCCAAACGCATGGTGGTTTATATGGACTTGGAAAAGCCCATCTCGGACTATGTTTTTGACGGGCCTACGTTTATGCTCCGAGATACCCTCTACATTACCACACGTACACTTTTAAAATTGCCAGCAACGGATAAATATTCTACCGTAAAGTTGGTGAATTATAAAAAAGATACCGACCCGCAAAAAATCTTCTCTAAACCCTTTGTAATACAAGGACGCGGCTTCCACGAGGTTATTTTCCATGCCATAGACCAAGTGAATAACCGCGAAGAAAACCGAAGGGTTGCCTTTGTTGTGGATGACCGGCCACCACAAATTTTTAGCCATCTGAGTGCCAATAAGTACGAAGACATCCGGCAAGGCAACGAGGTGCTGGGCGTTTACCCACAATTAACCCAAATCTTCCTTGCGGCTACCGACGACATTTCCGGTACCAAATCCATATGGTATTCCATTAATGGCGGGAAAGAGATGCCTTTTGTGGGTTCGATTAAAGGGTTAAAACAGGGGATTTATACCATAGACATTAGGGCACAAGACAACGTAAGCAACGAAAGCCGATCTCGTGTTCGCTTTGCTATTGGTCGGTTCTAAAAAACCTTCTCATCAATAATGAGGCCTCGTCTTTTGGCGAGGCTTTTTTTATGGGATCAAAAGGCACAAAAAAACCGGATTTCCTAAGAGGAATCCGGTGGAGTATCCAGTACGGGACTCGAACCCGTGTTGCCGCCGTGAAAGGGCGGAGTCCTAACCGCTAGACGAACTGGACATTTTTGATAGACCCGCAATATAAGTGTTTGCAGGTCTATAAATCAAGACACATCCACAAAGATAAAATGAAGTTCTACAAAGTTGACCGTATTAGATCCCTATTGGTTTAGTCATCACAATCGGAAAGCGATATTGACACAAACGCATTATGGCCCTGTTGTTGGGCTGAAAGAAGTCACCTGTCCACTTCTTTTTTTTGCTGCGCTTTGAATTGCGTAAGAATTGGGCCCACGGCCATTCTGCTGTGCATCTGGAGTCTTTCTATGGCTTCTTCTACGGTAACGAATTGTTGGAAATGTTTAAAGGCGCGGGTAAGTTGCACCACAACCTGAACCGGACGAGAAGGGGCGGCAAAAACCATGCGTCCGCCAATGGTCTTTACTTGTCGGTGCAAATAAAAAATAGTACCCAAGCCTGTAGAATCTAAGATGCCTGTATTGGCGAAATCCAACACAAAAAACCGAACACCCTTTTCAATTTCCTTCATGCACAACGCTTTAAAGGCAGAGGCATTTCTGAAATCTAAGGTAGGGCCAATTTCGGCAATCGTAATAAGGTCTGTTGCAGGCTGAAGTTGGAAAGCCATATCTTGTTCGTAACATAAACAGGTGTAATGTTCGGACGTTGCATCCAATTCCATACCATTATTTGCAGAAAGTCGTGAATTTTATTAACCAAATTGAGAACAACCGAATTTCCATAGGCATTGTCTGCGCTTTCAATATAGACGCACTTGCTTATCCGCCTTCGTTAGCGGCCGAGTTGCAGAGATGGGTTTCCCTTAGAAAACAACCACTTAGCGAAAAGGAAGACGCCACCCGAAAGGCCGTCAGAGACATGCTTCGGAATGGGAACTATAAGCCAACAGGACGTGGAAAGCCAGCAAGTGAATATTTGTTAAGGGCTGCGCAAGAAGAAAATTTCCCAAGAATTAATGCGCCGGTGGATATAAACAATTTGATCAGCATCAAATATTTACTCCCAATCTCATTGTGGGACTTAACATTGGCCGGCGTCGAGGATTTTGTGTTTCGGCTGGGTAAAGTGGGCGAGACCTATGTTTTTAATGCGGGTGGGCAAGAAATTGGCTTGCAAGATTTGCCTGTGGGCTGTGCGCTTTCTCCCGAAGAGCCACTGGGCTTACCAATCGTTAACCCCATAAAAGATAGCCTGCGCACAAAAACCCTGCCAGAAACCCGTGATATTGCGGCAGCGATCTATGCGCCTTCGCAAACGATTAACAATCAAGAACTGTACAAAATCACCTCCGAATTTGCTACCTTGTTGGGTGCTTGTGGAAGTGCAACAACCCAAATTATGGGTGTGATCCCTCCAGAAGGCCAGTTGTATTTGCCGCGTGCTTAATTACGTGTTTTCCTTATACCTTAAAAACCTAACACTGTGGAATCTTTGCTTGTTGGTATATTCGTGATTGGATATGCCGCTATTGCCTTTGAGCACCCCATAAAAATAAACAAAACAGCAACTGCGCTCCTAACAGGGGTACTTTTATGGACGGTTGTTGTGCTAACTACCGGCGATGCCCACCATGTTGAGACAGAACTGGGACACCATCTCACGGAGATTGCACAAATTCTATTTTTCCTCTTGGGCGCAATGACCATTGTGGAATTGGTAGATGCGCATGAGGGGTTTCGGTTGGTCACGGATCGTATCAAGACCCAAGATGTACGGAAATTACTCTGGCTCATTTCTTGGGTCACGTTCTTTTTATCCGCAATCTTAGACAACCTCACGACTGCAATCGTGATGGTGAGCCTTTTGCGTAAGCTGATCAAAGACCACGAGATGCGGAAAATGTTTGCGGGTATGGTCGTCATATCAGCAAATGCCGGTGGAGCCTTTTCGCCTATCGGTGACGTCACCACCACAATGTTATGGATTGGTGGCCAAGTCTCGACGGTCAATATCATCACTTCTTTGTTTATACCAAGCGTTATTTGCTTACTGGTTCCACTGGTTTGGATTGGCTTTCATCTTAAGGGGACAATTGAGGCGCCAGCAAGCCCTTCGAAAGACCATACGCCAGATGGGAGTACGCTTATGCTGATCCTTGGGGTCGGGGGCTTGGTTTTTGTCCCGATTTTTAAGACGGTTACGCATTTACCTCCTTATGTTGGTATGTTGTTTTCGCTTTCCATTATTTGGATTGCCTCGGAGTTGTTGCACAAAAACAAAGACGAAGAGATCCGCAAGCCTTATACCGCTTCGGAAGCACTCAAACGGGTAGATACGCCAAGTGTTTTGTTTTTCTTGGGCATTTTATTGGCGATCTCGGCCTTGGAGGTTGCTGGTCTTTTGGGTGCAACCGCTCGTTGGTTAAACGATACGATTGGTAATTTGGACATTATTGCAGTGGTCATTGGAGTGCTCTCTGCAATCGTGGACAATGTGCCCTTGGTGGCGGCAACGATGGGTATGTATGACTTGGCTACGTATCCGATGGATGCTAAAATCTGGGAATTTATTGCCTACTGTGCCGGAACAGGCGGTTCTATTCTCATTATTGGATCGGCGGCTGGCGTGGCTGTGATGGGGATGGAGAAAATAGACTTTGTATGGTATGTCAAAAAGATTTCGATCTGGGCGGCGATTGGGTATTTTGCTGGAGCCGCGGCTTACATTGTTATTTATGCCCTACTTCATGCACATTAATGGAACAAGGCCATGAATTTACGCCTATTGGATGGTCTTGAAGCGCTTAAAAACCACCATCAGCCCTTTGTTAAATTGTTTGAACACGGGACGTTGGTGGTGGAATTGTACGCCCCTAAAGAGCGTGATTTGCAGACGCCACATAGCCGAGACGAACTTTATGTGGTGGCGCGAGGTACAGGCTGGTTTGTAAATGGTGACCAAAGACATCCCTTTGCGCCGAATGACGTGCTCTTTGTTCCAGCGGGTGTAACACACCGTTTCGAGGATTTTTCAGAGGATTTTGCCGTTTGGGTCATGTTTTATGGCCCAGAGGGTGGGGAATCCGCCACGCCGCCCCTTGCCCTTCGGATCGTAGAAAACGAGTCCGATTGGCAGGCCGTGAAAAACATCCGTGAAGTGGTTTTTATCCAAGAACAAGCCTGCCCGCCGGAAGAGGAGTGGGATATGTTCGATGAAACCGCTGAGCATGTTTTGGGAACTGTAAACGGAGCACCTGCCGCTTGTGCAAGGTGGCGCGTGATAAAAAGTGGAGATGGGGATGGAATCGCGAAATTGGAGCGGTTTGCAATTTTAGCACCATACAGAGGCAAAGGCTATGGCCGCAAATTGGTACAATGGACGATGCAACAAGCAGAGCGTGCCGGATACACGGTTCAGACCATGCACGCACAAGCACATTTACAGGTATTTTATGCCTCGCTTGGGTTTAAACCGATTGGGAAGCAATTTGAAGAGGCTGGGATTCCGCACATCCGAATGTTCAGGAAGGGATAAACGTTAGTACGGCAGGAATTATAGCAATTAGGGAAAAGTACTGTTTATATTGCTCGTTTTCAACCTTTCAACACCAAAGGGGGGCGGAAGCATTGATGCATAAAGCATGTGCTTAATTCATAATTGGTATTACTTTAGCTGACTCGTTTGTGGGCTGCTATCCGAAGTGCTTTTCTCATCATCATTTTTATTGCGGAGATTGAGGTCTAAGAGCGAGTCCACCCAGACGCCTTCACCTTGGAGCGCTTCTTTGCCATTGCCCCACGTAAAGCAGAAAAGCGTAAAAAGACCTACGACATTAAAACCTTCTTCACGGAGTAATTTTACGGCGAGACGTGCGTTTTTGCCACTGTTCAAAACATCGTCCAACAAAACAATGGGGTCTTCACGATCAACTGGCCCCTCAACCAAGCGGCGACGTCCGTAGGGCTTACGGGTTTCTCGGACGAAGCCACCCTTAAAACCCAATTCAGGCCCAGAACTAAGCACCGAACACACCAAGGGAAAAGCGCCATATCCCAAGCCAACTACCTGACGTACCTCCTTTTTCATCAAACGACGAGCAAGAACGCCTCCCACCTCATTAAAAAAAGCGGCGTCCAACATCGGGGTACGGGTATCAAGCATCCATCGGATGGGCAGTCCTGCCGGATCGGTAATGGTTTCCTGCTCGCTACGAACCATGGCTTGTTGATAAAGACGGTTGCCAAGGTCAATCAGTTCGGTTTCAGTCATGTTAGAACAATTTGGGTTTATCTTAACAAGATACAAAAACCGTGCGCATTTTGTAAATTTGAATTGCGAAAAAGCGGGCTATTGCCCCTAAAAAGTACAATCTCCTTTGTAGTGGATTTTGGTAAGCAGGGTTTGAACACATAAGGATTATCGAAAAAGGGGATTCTTTTTTATATTGTTATACCGACTCACCGAATCCGATAAAGCCATGCTAAACCGTCGAACAGCCCTAAAACAATCTGCCCTCTTGGCTGCTACGCCCTTAGCCACCTTGGAAAATCTTGCCCCGCTTAAGGGTCGGATTCAGCACTCGGTTTGCCGATGGTGTTACGGACAAATGCCATTAGATTCTTTTTGCAAACAAGTTAAAGCCATAGGGCTTAAGGCCATAGATTTGGTGGGTGAGGCCGATTGGCCTACGCTTAAGAAACATGGCTTAACGTGTTCGATGACCAATGGCGCAGAGATCAGCCTTACTAAAGGCTTTAATGACCCAACGTATCATGATGAGTTGGTACGGCGGTACGAGGACTTGATTCCCAAGGCCGCCGCTCAGGGTTATAAGCAAGTTGTTTGTTTTTCGGGCAATCAAAACAGTCTTACGGACGAAGAGGGTATCCGGAATATGGTAACTGGCATCAAGCGATTGTTGCCTATGGCAGAGCGGGCAGGCATTACCTTGGTTTTGGAAATGCTAAACAGCCGTGTAGATCATAAAAGATACCAAGCAGATACCACCGAGTGGGGCGTAGCTGTTTGCAACCGACTGGGAGACCATCCACATTTTAAACTCCTCTATGACATCTACCACATGCAAATCATGGAGGGAGACCTCATCCGAACGATCCAAAAGCACCAAAAACACATTTCCCACTATCATACCGGCGGAAATCCGGGTCGTAATGAGATTAATCAAACGCAGGAAATTTATTATCCGGCCATCATGAAGGCGCTTGTGGCGATTGGTTTTAAAGGGTATGTGGCACAAGAGTTTATCCCCAAAAGTAAAAACCCGATGGCCTCGCTTAGAGAAGCCATTCAGATTTGTGATGTCTAAGTGAGGTTTATTGTGCAGGTTTGAAGGCATCACCCACCACTTTCCATTTTTTGGGGATGGTTGCGACGGGGATTTTTTGTTGCTCAATTGCCCGATACCGCAAAAGGGTGATTTCTGATTGGGTTTCTTGCGCGGTCAGTTCCCACATGGTCAGGTCTTTGGGCAATTGCTTACCGTGTTGAGGCAAGGTAAAGGTATTTGCTGGTAAACAAGGTCCTTTTTTCCACGTTTTTCCGCCATTGGTGGTGGTTTGGCGCATCAAATATTCTTCGTCTGCACCCGCGTTACAGGTTAGGTATAATTCCCCTTTTTGTTTAGAAGAAAAGTTCATACGGACAGGGACATCGCTGTGGTCGGATTTTGGGACTTCGCCTTGCTCCTTCCATGTATCGCCCCCATCTAAGGTACGGAAAAGCGATATTGGCCCCGGCCCTTCCATCGTAAAAAGAACCAGCGCAAAGCCCATTTTGGCATTGAGGAATTGGACTTCCCACACCTCACTGGACCCGACGGGCTGCATGACCTCGCGCCAGTTTTTACCGCCATTGGTGGTACGCAGCATGACCGAACGGAGTGGTCCCGGTCCCATGCCCCAAACCCCATACAAAAAAGCCTCGTTGTGGCTCCGACCCAAGACACTCACATACAAAGAAGCCGTAAAGTCTTCCGTCAACTGGGTCAAAACTTCCTTTTCATCGGTAGAAACGCGCTTAAAGGTGGCCTGAAAAGGTTGGGCAAACAATAGGGATGGGCCTAATAACCAAAAGAAATGGAACAACCATTTGGAGATTTTCATGTTATTCTGAAGATTGGTGTGGAAAAATAATTCTACGGAAATGGGTTTACCAAGAACGCATGACGTTGCCTTTTGATTGACCGAATGATTAAAAGAGGTCAACGAGTACTTGGGTGACCATGTCATGGCCTATGTTTTTGAAGGTAAACGAAAATAAGAAAAAACGGATTCCCCTCCTTGTTTTTATTCATCTGTAATATGATGCCCATGGTACACCAAAACGAGCCGTGTTTATCCCATGCCCACACGATAACCCGCACCAAAAACGGTGATAATAAACTGCGGATTTTTGGGGTCTTCCTCTAACTTTACACGTAGGTTACGGATGTGAACATCAATGGTGCGTTCGGCTCCGTCGTTCAGTTCGTCGTGGAGGTGGTCAAAAAGTTCACTACGCGAGAGAACTTGCCCCGGAGAGGTCATTAATAGGCTGAGGATTTCGAATTCTTTGGGCGTAAGGGGCACCGGAACGCCATTACGCTTAACCCGTCGTTGTACGGGATGAAGGGCAATAGCGCCAATACGGATCCAAGCGCTTTCATCGGGCGATGAGGTCTTTACCCGCCGAAGGATGGCATTTATACGGGCCAACACCTCGCGGAGGCCAAAGGGTTTTGTGACATAATCATCCGCCCCTAATTCTAAACCAATCACCTTGTCGGTTTCTTCTTGGCGTGCGGTGAGCAAAATAACGGGTACATCGCTCTCCCGTCGGAAGACCCGAATAAAATCATAGCCATCCAATTGAGGCATCATCACGTCCAATAAAATCAATTCGGGCTGGAAAGTAAGTGCTTTTTGTAAGGCATCGCGGCCATCGGTGGCCGTTTGTACCAGAAAGCCTTGGGCTTCCAAGTATTCTTGCAACATGGTTCTTACATTCGGCTGGTCGTCTGCCACCAAAATCCGTACAGGCATATTATTCTTTTTTTTGAAGTTTCGGGAGAATATACAGTCATACGATTCTTCTTGAAACAGTTCTTGTCCTCATCACGGGTGTAATTCCATTTGTGGCAAGACAAGCCGGCGCAGTTTACTGCAATGGTTTGTACGTATTTCCCCTACTTTACCTTCCGCCAATACCGCAAAGCAGCACTAAGGAACAGATAGTACTTTTGAAAAGGGTTTTCATGGCCGCCACTTGTTTCAGCGACATTACCTTGTTTATTCACCCTTCAGAGAAGCACGTTATGCCCTTTTCCCCATCTGATATGACCGCACCGCCGGACTTGCGCCAACATGCAAAGGGAACCGGCCCGAGGCGGTCTCAGCGCCCCGTTTATCAGGATATGTTACCACCATGTAACCATGCTTGTCCGGCAGGCGAGAATATCCAAGCTTGGCTATCGCTTGCACAAGATGGAAATTACCCTGCGGCGTGGCAAAAATTGGTGGAAGAAAACCCTATGCCCGCGATACATGGGCGGGTGTGTTATCATCCTTGCGAAGACGCTTGCAACCGCTCGGCGATAGACAAGACGGTGAGTATCCATGCCATAGAGCGTTTTTTGGGTGATATGGCCATTGAGCAAAACTGGCGGGTTGATTTCCAGAAAGCGCGTTCCGGTAAGCGCGTTTTGGTGGTTGGAGCCGGGCCAAGTGGCCTCTCGGCGGCGTATCACCTCCGCCGTATGGGGCACGAGGTGGAGATTTACGAAGCTGGCCCACTGCCGGGAGGGATGATGCACTTTGGCATTCCGGCGTATCGTTTGCCACGCAATATCCTCATGGCCGAGGTCAAACGCATCGAGGCGATGGGCGTCAAAATCCATCTAAACCACAAAGTAGAAGATGTGATGGCCGCAAAGACTGACGGAAGTTTCGATGCCGTTTTTTTGGCCATTGGTGCACAAATCGGAAAAAAAACCAATATTCCCACACAAGCCGCCGGACAAATCTTGGATGCTGTGAGCTACTTAAGAGAAGTGGAAATGGGGAGTGCGCCCAAGTTAGGACGACGAGTGGCGATTTATGGCGGGGGGAATACGGCAATGGATGCCGCTCGGACGGCAAAGCGGCTTGGGGCAGAAGAAGCCCTCATTATTTATCGTCGCGATCGCGAACACATGCCCGCACACGATTTTGAGGCAGATGAAGCCCTCGGCGAAGGGGTCAAAATCCATTGGTTGCGTACCATAAAATCCATCGAAGAAACCACCTTTACCGTAGAGGTGATGCGGGTGGAAAATGGCCGCCCTGTACCCACCGGAGAAATTGAGACCTTAGAGGCAGATGCCCTCATTATGGCTTTGGGGCAAGATACGGATACCGAGTTTCTGAAAAAAGTCCCCGGTTTGGTGTTTAACCGAGACGGGACATTACAAGTGGGGCCAGACATGATGACGGGTTATGCCGGGCTTTTTGCAGGTGGCGATATGGTTCCAGAAGACCGGAGTGTAACCATTGCCGTAGGACATGGCAAAAAGGCGGCGCGGTTTATGGATGCTTATTTAAGGGGCACAAGTTACCAAAAAGCCCCGAAAAAACCTGTTGTTGGGGTAGAACGCCTACACCTATGGTTCCAAACTGATGCACCCCAAACCCAACAACCACATTTGCCCAATGAGGTTGCAACGGAGGGCTTTGATGAAATTGTGGCTGGTTTAACGGAAGAAGAAGCCCGCTACGAGGCACAGCGCTGTTTGTCTTGTGGCAACTGTTTTGAGTGTGATGGGTGCTATGGCTCTTGTCCGGAAGATGCAATTATAAAATTGGGACAGGGGAAACGTTATCGGTTCAACCTTGATTTGTGTACGGGATGTGCGGTTTGTTATGAACAATGCCCCTGCCATGCCATCGAGATGATTGCTGAACCTCAATAAGCATTTTGCCAGCGACCTTACGGGCTATCTCTTGGCCATCATTCATTATCAGTCACCCAAATTAATCCTTTCAAAACCAACCAATCATGGCAGATCAGCATAGCGTTCTAACTGTAGATGGCAACGAAGCCGCTGCTTATGTGGCCTATCGCGTGAACGAGGTTTGCGCCATTTACCCCATCACCCCGTCTTCTACAATGGCCGAACTTGCCGATGAATGGGCGGCAAAAGGCGTTAAAAACCTCTGGGGCAATATACCGGAAGTCATCGAGATGCAAAGTGAAGGGGGAGCCGCCGGAACTGTACACGGCGCATTGCAAACGGGTGCATTGACCACCACCTTTACGGCTTCGCAAGGGCTGATGCTGATGTTGCCGAATATGTATAAAATTGCCGGAGAACTCACCTCTGCGGTTTTTCATGTGGCGGCACGTTCCTTGGCCGCACAAGGGTTGTCTATCTTCGGAGATCATAGCGATGTGATGGCGGCACGTACCACCGGTTTTGCCATGCTGTCCTCGGCCAATGTGCAAGAAGCCCACGACTTTGCCCTGATTGCCCAGGCCGCAACCCTCGAATGCCGTTTGCCCTTTATTCATTTTTTTGACGGCTTCCGGACATCCCACGAGGTGAATAAAATCAAGGTTTTGACAGACGAGGAAATCCGCCTGCTCATCAACGATGATTTGGTCATTGAACACCGGAGCCGCGCACTCAACCCCGACAATCCATTCATTCGAGGGACGGCCCAAAACCCCGATGTGTATTTTCAAGGGCGCGAAACCGTCAATCCATTTTATGCCCGCACACCCGATGTGGTCGAAAAGGTGATGCGATATTTTGCAAAAGTAACCGGACGGGCGTATCAACCCTTTGAATATATAGGCGCACCCGATGCAGATCGTGTGGTGGTGGTGATGGGTTCTGGTGGGGAAACCGTTATCGAAACAGCCAAATATTTGGTGCAACAAGGCGAAAAAGTAGGCGTTTTGCATGTCCGGCTGTATCGCCCCTTCTCGGCGAAGCACCTCTTTGCGGTTTTGCCAACCACCGTCACCAAATTGGCCGTATTGGACCGGTGCAAGGAGCCGGGCGGTATGGGTGAGCCGCTTTATCAAGACCTGCTGGCCGCCTTCGTAGAGGCATTTATGAGCGGTGCTTATCCCATGATGCCGCGTATCGTGGGTGGACGCTATGGCTTGTCCTCCAAAGAATTTACACCCGGAATGGCCAAAGCCGTTTTTGACGAGTTAAAAAAAGATCATCCCAAAAACCACTTTACGGTTGGTATTATAGACGACGTCTCCCATACCCATTTGGTCTATGATGCAGACTTTTCGTTGGATGAATCCGGTTGGACACAAGCCCTTTTCTTCGGTTTGGGCGCAGATGGAACGGTAGGCGCAAACAAAAACAGCATCAAAATCATCGGAGAATCCACCGATTTATATGGGCAAGGCTATTTTGTTTATGACTCCAAAAAATCTGGAGCGCGAACGGTCTCGCACCTGCGCTTCGGGCCGGATCCAATCCGAGCGCCCTATTTAATTCGAGAAGCCGATTTTGTGGCGGGACACCAATTTAATTTTGTGGATCGGGTGGATATGCTTTCATTGGCACGGACTGGGGCTACGTTCTTGCTCAATAGTCCTTATGGGCCGGAGGACGTTTGGGCGCATTTACCACAAAACGTTCAGGAAGCCCTTATTGATAAAAAATTGCATTTCTATGTAATAGATGCCAATACGGTTGCACGTAAAACAGGCATGGGCGGGCGCGTAAATACCATTATGCAAACCTGCTTCTTTGCCCTCTCTGGGGTATTGCCCCGCGAAGAAGCCATTTCGCAAATTAAAAAAGCAATCGAAAAAACCTATTACAAAAAAGGCCAAGCCGTGATTGCGCAAAACTTCCGTGCGGTAGATCAAACCTTGGAAAACCTATTCGAGGTCTCGGTTCCAGACACCGTTACAGCCACACGAGCACGCGCCGAAGTAGTCTCGATGGAAGCGCCAGAATTTGTGCAACATGTCACCGCAAAAATGATGGCAGGCTTGGGCGACGAATTGCCCGTTAGTATGTTGCCCGCAGATGGAACGTATCCTTCAGGAACCACAAAATGGGAAAAACGCGATATAGCGGACTTTGTGCCGGCGTGGGATCCAGCCGTTTGCATCCAATGCGGGAATTGTAGCTTTGTGTGTCCGCATAGCGTAATTCGCGCCAAATTTTATCACAAAGACCACTTAGCCGATGCACCAACGGACTTTCCGTCTGCACCGATCAATGCGCGTGGTTTTCCCGATACCCGCTATACGCTTCAGGTGTATGAAGAAGATTGCACAGGCTGTACGCTTTGTGTGGAAGCCTGCCCCGCCACCAATCCTGAAGATCGTTCCCAAAAGGCCATTAACATGCGGCCTAATACCGCTCCTAAATCCAAAATTAGGACAAAGATTGGCTTCTTCGAGTCGCTGCCCATCAACGACCGCGCACGGGTTAATTTTGCGACAGTGCATGGAACACAGTTTTTAGAACCACTTTTCGAGTTTTCGGGTGCTTGTGCAGGCTGTGGCGAAACGCCTTATGTACGCTTGTTGACCCAACTCTTCGGAGATCGCTTGGTGGTGGCCAATGCCACAGGATGCTCTTCCATTTATGGCGGCAATTTACCAACCACGCCTTGGGCCAAAAATGCAGAAGGAAAAGGCCCTGCATGGTCTAACTCTCTTTTCGAGGACAATGCCGAGTTTGGCTTGGGAATGCGCGTTACGGCGGATAAACACCATGCACTGGCGATCGAACTTTTATGGCAATTAGCACCGCGTTTAGGCTTCGATTTTGTAAAGCGCATCGCAGAGGCTCCGCAAGTTCTGGAGTCCGAGATCGTGGCACAGCGGGCACGGGTAAAAGAACTCAAATCCCGTTTACAGGTCATGCACACAGCCGAGGCGCGGCATTTGCTCTCGGTGGCCGATCATCTGGTGCGGCGAAGTGTTTGGTTGGTTGGTGGGGATGGCTGGGCGTATGACATCGGCTCCGGTGGATTAGACCACGCCCTTTCGACCGGACGAAACATCAATGTGCTGGTGTTAGATACCGAGGTGTATTCTAATACGGGTGGGCAAAGTTCTAAGGCTACGCCAACCGCCGCAACGGCCAAATTTGCCGCTGCCGGAAAACGAGTCGGAAAAAAAGACCTTGCCATTCAAGCCATTTCGTATGGAAATGTGTATGTGGCACAAGTGGCGATGGGCGCCAATCCACAACAAACATTGTTGGCACTTCGGGAGGCCGAGGCATACGATGGCCCATCCCTTGTATTGGCGTATAGCCACTGCATCGCCCACGGGATCAATATGGAAAAAGGCATGGATCAGCAGAAAAAAGCCGTTGCAAGTGGGTATTGGCCCCTCATTCGGTACAATCCGGTTCTACGGAAAGAAGGTCGGAATCCGTTTGTGTTGGACTCTCCCGCGCCCTCAATGGCCTTTAAAGACTATGCCTACAACGAATTACGCTACAAAGTGTTGACCCGCACCAATCCAGAAGAGGCAGAGCGACTTATTAAACTTGCCCAAGAATTGGTGGATCTCCGCTGGAAAAACTATGTGGAAATGGCGGGATATGGGGCAGAAGCATTTAGCCCAGTGGCTTAACTCCTCTTTAACCTTATGAAATCAATGGACTTACGGACTACTTATATGGGGCTTACGCTCCGTTCCCCCATCGTCGTTTCGGCGTGCCCGCTCTCCGAGGACTTAGACAATATTCTGAAAATGGAAGACTATGGCGCGGGTGCAGTGGTCTTGTTCTCGCTCTTCGAGGAGCAAATCCGGCAAGAACATGCGCACTATGACGCCGTTTTGGCGGCCACCAGTAACATGTTTGCCGAAGCTGCGGACTTCTTCCCCGAACTTGATGACTACCATGTAGGGTCTGCACAGTATTTGGAGCTGATCCGTAGGGCAAAAGAACGCACCGAAATCCCCATCATTGCCAGTCTGAATGGTATTACCAACGAAGGCTGGATACAATATGCCGCCGAGATGGAGGCCGCCGGTGCAGATGGTTTAGAGATGAACGTTTTTTGGGTTCCGGCTGATACGCGCTTGGCAGGGAGCGAGGTAGAAACACGTTATTTGGACATCATCCAATCCGTAAAAGCGGCGGTAAATATCCCCGTAGCGTTTAAACTCAATCCTTATTTTAGCGGGATGGCGCATTTTGCGGGACAGGCCAGCAAAGCCGGAGCAGATGCTTTGGTGCTGTTTAACCGCTTCTACCAGCCCGATTTTGACATTCGGAAACTCCAAGTTTTGCACAACCTCCGTTTCTCGGACGCTGCCGAAATTCGTTTGCCTTTGCTTTGGATTGCGGTTTTGTACCAACGAATTGGCGCTTCTCTGGCGGCTACAACGGGTGTTCAAAGTGCGGTAGAAGTCATTAAGTACCTACTTGCTGGCGCAGATGTCACCATGACGGCTTCGGCGCTATACAAATATGGCATTGGCTACCTGAAAAACATGCACAACGATCTGGAAGTATGGATGGCGGAAATGGGCTTTACAAGTGTAGAGGCTTTTAAAGGGGTGATGAGCCAGCAAAATATTTCGGATCCCGTTGCCTACGAACGTGCCAATTATATCCGAATTCTGGAAAATGCAAAGCACTGAACACGGAAAAATTGGTATCATATACAATTGTTTCTTCTTTGTTTAGGGCATACCGCAGCGTTTTGGAATATTTTTACCGTCCCCTTTTCAACTTAAAACGAGATGAAAAGAAACTTATTTGCATTGTTCTGCTTGTTGGGACTTCCAATTTTGAGCCATTCTCAAACGCCCTCGGAATGGAAAAATTGGTTCCCATTAAAAGTCGGAAATTTCTGGCAATATAAAATAGAACAAGACTTTTTAAGTGGTTTTTTGGATTGGTACATACCCCGCGATTCGGTTGCGGGAAATGAGCATTGGTTCCTATTACGCGAACATTCGCACTCTTTGGGCGGTAATGTAGGCTTTAGTGATAAATTTGTGTTTTCAAATTGGGTTCGCTACGACGATTCAACGAGGAGCGTTGTGGCGTTGGAACGAAAAAACGGCATCACATCTCAACGAATATGGCGCTACTTTACCTATAAAATGGTGGAAGAGCCGTTCTTCGTGGAGAATCTAAAATTTGCACAAAGTAATTCTTTACTTGATATTTGCTCGCGATTTGATAGTTATTATTATGCAGAAAAAGAAATTTTGATTAGTCAAGATGCGATTAAAGACAGGGTATTAGCGAGAAGTTGCTGGCGAATTGTATTAGGTGTTGGTGCATCTTTGGTGCATAATATTGGGCTGTTCCGTGAAGGCGGATGCGAGGGGTCGTGTAGCGAGATTTTGCTTGTCTATGCAAAGGTGAACGGAAAAGAATATGGAATACGAAAAATTGTAGGCAACGAAATAGCCGTACCCGCTTCGCATAATTTTGTTCTCCACAGTGTATTTCCCAACCCATTTGTGGATGAAGTTGGATTGGTGTGGGAGGCGGATTCACCTGCAATTTACCGGATACGTATGTTTAATCCACTTGGGCGTGAGGTGATGGTGCAAGATCTGGGGTGGAAAGAAAGGGGTTTGCAAAAAATCACATTAGGGATTCGTCATCTTCCAAATGGTATTTACCTAATTCAACTGATCAATAATAAAGACCAAACCTTTCAAAAGAGGCTCATAAAACAAAAATAACGAGTGGGTGGCAAAGTGTTTTGGGATTGAGATCGCCTCTATCTTATAGCATTAGGTCTTGTTCAATATCTGTGTATTTCCTCAATACATCACCTATTGGAAGGATATGCTTAAGACAACCTAAGTTACGGGTTTTAAATAGAGATTATATTAGGTTAAATTTTTAAATTACGCGCGCGCGAAGCTATGAAATACGATCAATGGTTAAAAAATCCGATTCGCTTCTTAGCCATGACAGGCTATACGCTTGAGCAGTTCCGTACTTT
>Ga0209573_1001657_pt1 | contig 32716 bp, 20 predicted proteins | sample TNRBio252014_DNA_FD_185870 | JGI IMG/M metagenome (GOLD analysis project Ga0209573, IMG submission 185870) | Wastewater treatment Type I Accumulibacter community from EBPR Bioreactor in Madison, WI, USA - TNR Reactor_6/25/2014_ DNA (SPAdes)... | ecosystem: Engineered > Bioreactor > EBPR >...
TATAGCAGATTTTCCTTAAGATCTCATCCCGTTAAGGGGGGTCAACTTCGGTCAACCGGGGGGTCAAAGATTCCGTCAACCGGGGGGTCAATTCTTAGTCAATAGACAAATGATGTTTCGAGATATCCAAGATAGTCTATAACAACTTGGGTAGAAATATTTATCTTTTGGGATTTTAAATAATCACTGATTTTCTTTGAGGAAACAATACTACCCATATTATCTGCTAAAAAAGCAATTAAATTTTCTAAGAACTTTACATTTCTAACTTTAAATCGGGTAACAACATCTTTGAGCAATATTTTATTATAAATGCTTGTTAAATACTCATAGGCAATTTGTATTTCAGTATTCAAATTTATTAGGTCAATTTAGACCGGATTTGCCTGGTCAATTTGAACCGGATTTTACACGATTTCCCAATAAATGGTTTCAATCTATCAAGGTAAAGAGGTCTTTCAATGCATTCAATCATTTCATCTATAATTTAAACTTCAAACAAATATTTACAATTCTTCAATCATACTTGAATATATGTGTGAAATAATTAAATCTTTCAATCATAAGTGCTGTAGTTTTGTTTTTTAAGATTGCTGGCAACGTTTGGCGGTTCGTTGTTTGTTTCATTGAATATTATTTTCAAAAATCATTCGCAGTTTCCAATTTAAGAGCCTTTCTGTTGCACCTGTTTTTTCAAATCCATTTTTTTCAAGAACTTTAAAAGATGCTATATTTGTTTTGTCTGTCGATGCAATTATTGATTTTACTTTTGGCTGTGATTTTACCCACTCAATAATTCCTCGTACAATTTCAGTCATTAATCCTTTATTCTGGAATTCCTCATAAGTTCCATAGCCAATTTCAATTTCACCTTCGGCATTTGGTTCGCCAAATATACATAGATCCCCAACCATCTTATTCTCTGTTTTTAAAATTGCTGTCCAAAGTGTTGAATACAAATAGTTTTTGGTTTTGTCTGCCACATTTGGAAGAATTGTTTGCTCAAACGCTTCTTTTAATTCAGGAGATATTGTTCTTGAAGTTTCATTCAATTTCAGTTCTTTCTCCAAAGAGTTGTCGCATTTTGTATACTTTATCAACTGCTCGTAAGTCAGTGGTTTTAATATAAGACGTTCTGTTTCTATCATTTTTTTATCAGTCTATGCTGTTGAGCAGTTTCTTACAATGACCGCTAACGCTTAGAATATGCAAAGTTGGCGATTGCGTGTTTCAATCCTATCAAACCGTTATGATTTTGAAGCGGGCTACAACCCTTGAATTTACTACTATCACGCCTATTTTGTATATACATTGTCAGGCTTAGGTGCATTATTTTTTTAGTATTTCAATCAATTCTTTATTTATATACAAAGTCTCTCTCCCAACTTTTTGAGATTCAAGAATCCCAATATCTTCAAGTTCTTTTAAATATCTGGAAGCTGCTTTTCTTTCTACCCCTAATTTATTTACAACAAATTCAATTTTCGAATATGGTTGTTCAAATAACAATTCAACAAGCTCTTTTCTATAAAGTTTGGGAGCTTTTTCCTGAACTTTTATTATTGTAGAATCTAGTTGGTCTTTGATATTTGTAATCCTTGTGATAGTATCTTTTGATGTACTCTCAACTGCTCTAAGCATAAACATGATCCATTCTTCCCATTTTCCTATGCGATTTGTTTGATTTAAAAGTCGGTAATATTCTTGCTTATTGGCTATGATATAAGAGCTTAGATACAAAATAGGAACATCAATCAATTCGTTTAGTATTAAATACAAAATATTTAAAATCCGACCAGTCCTACCATTTCCATCATAAAAAGGGTGAATGCTCTCAAACTGATAATGTAATATTGCCAAGTTTATCAAAGGCGACAAATCATCTTGTTGATTAAAATGGTTAATAAAATTTGTCAACAAGTCAAGGATTTCTGCTTTGTCTTGCGGTGGAGTATAAACAATTTCTCCTGTAGTGTCATTTTTCAATACAGTTCCAGGTGTACTTCTAATTCCGGCAGTATTATTAACCAATTCCTGTTGAATACTAACAATGTCATTAACCCTTAAGAAACCTTGTTTTTTTGCAAGGTTATATCCTTGAAATATTGCTTTACGATAATTTACAACCTCCTTAGTCTCAGGTGATATGTTAGTTCTATTGATAGTTAATGCTTTATAAAGCTCATCTTGTGTTATAATGATATTTTCAATCTCGGAACTATCTTTTGCTTCCTGTAAAACTATGGCATTAATAAGCATTTCTTGATTAGGAATTGTCTTCGCAATCCCTTTTAATTCCGCTAATGCAGCAGTGGACTTATTTGTTTGCCTAAGAATTTCAATGGTTTCCACCTTTTCTCTAAGCGGTGGAAGTTTTTCCAATTGATTATGTGGTGTATTTTGTCCCATATTAATTTTATTTGTCCCCAAAATACAAATTATGGTACAATAATAAATGTTTATAGTGCCTTTTTTTATGCAACCTAACGTTTTGCAGCTACCCGAAGGTGGCGGTTTCGAAGCACTTCACTGTCAACCAAGCACAAACTTTGATAGAAGCACAAAGCTTGATTTAACCACTGAACCGCCACTTTTGGGTAGGTGCTGTTGGTGGCTGGTGTTTTTGTCAGTCGTATGTTTCTACCAATTTTCAAATCTTGTGTTTTTTAGCCAATAGTCAAAATAGTCAAGCATTTCCTTAATTTCCTTTTTCTTTGTCAAATAGTCTTTCAGGTCAATTTTCCCGTTTTCTCTTTGCTCTTCAAGATCAGATTTTTCTTGTCTTTTTAATTGTCTTTTCTTGACGTTCTCGTAATGTTCAAAATCCTTTTTTTGCTGTTCAATTATGTCTTGTCTTATTCTGTTAGGATTTTCTTGCTCAGTTGTCTGTTCTAATGAAAACCCATATCTTTCAATATATGAGATTGTCTGTCCGAATTGAAAAAATGGCTCTTGCCTAATCCATTGTGTAAATCCGTCCGCTGTAAACTCAATGTCGCCTTGTTGAGTAATAATTATCCATTGAATTTTGTTGTCTGACTTGTTTAGTTCAATATCTTCAATTTCAACAGCTTCGTCAAAAGCAGTATCAATTTCAAATTGAATGTCATTGATATTCTTAAAAACCAATGTCGCAGGTGCTACCCAAAAAGTAAAAGGCAAACCTTCAATGTCTGGTTTATTCCATTGTAGAATATAGTCAATATCTAATTCAAGTTTATCAGTCAACCTGATTTTATAAATACGGCAGTCGTGCCACCCCATTTTTTCAAAGTCGGCATCTGTCCATATTTTCTTTTCAAGTTCGTATTTGTCCATTTTTTATTGTTTGTCGGTCGTCCTTACACTTGCCACCAACTTGTTCATAGCCTTAACAAAAATATATTAAACTTCAGGGTTTTCATAATTTCCGGTATGCCATTCTGAGTAATTATCAGAAAGTAAGGCAAATAGATTTAAGAGCTGACAAAACTATTATACTCGGTTTTTATCGTATACACTTGAGCGATGGCAGAAATCGAATGTTTAACAAACGGGAAGGCTACGAGGACAATTCCGCCTCAAGGCATGTCATAAATCTTCCCCGGGCGTACTTTACGATCCCGGGAGTATGTCCACATTTTCCGGATATCATTTGGAAATCAACCAGACATCCAAAGGGAAGATTTACAGCGCCCAGCACCACATGATGTACCTCCAAGCTATTAAAGGCAATAACCGCCCCAAATATATCCCCCCCAAAATGGATCCGGATTCAGGGTTCTATCAGCCTGGTTTTCATTACATAGGTCTTTGGCTCAAGCCTCGGTTTTCTTTTCTCTATTTTGTGGACGAGCAGTTCAACTGTTTTGACTCCGATCTCCCATGCAGGCTGTTGGATAGGTACTATCCTGGGATTCAATAAGTTGTAATGCTTGATATTGGTAAATCCTACTATTTCAATATCAAGAGGTTTTTGCATACTGTATTCACGGATTGCAGCCAAAGAATTGAGCGTAAGCCGATCGCTGTTGATAAAAAATGCATCAGGTTTGGAAAACTCTATGATTTCATTGATGGATGCTACTGCCTGATAAGGGTCAAAACCACAAAACTTAATGAGCTGATCATCCGCTTCAATTCCGTTATCTTTCAGGCAGGCAAAATAACCGGCCAGCCTTTCTTTGGTAATGGAAAGATTCAGTGAACTGCTCAGACAGGCAATCCGCTTTTTGCCCCGGTTGACCAAATATTGGATCCCCTGATAGGAACCTTCATAATTATCGACCACTACTTTATCGATTCCCTGATTGACCGGAACCCTGTCAAAAAATACAGTCGGAACTTTATCTGCTGCCAACAAATCCAGGTGATCAAAATTATCCGTGGTGCCAGACAAGGAAATGATAAAACCATCCACCCGGCGATTCATGCCATATTCAATGCTTTGAATTTCACGGCGATAGTCTTCAAAACTCTGGAAAACGAACACATTGTATCCCATGGTATAGGCAGCTGTGTCTATACCATTGATGACTTCTGAGAAAAAATAGTTGGCTATTTCAGGAACAATGACACAAATGGAGTGACTTTGGTGGGCTTTCAATGCTTGTGCCAAAGGATCGGGTGTATAATTTACCTTTTTGGCATATTTCAGGACCTTGATCTTGGTTTCTTCACTGATTTCGTGACTGTCCCTCAACGCTCTGGAAACGGTAGAAACAGAAATATTCAATGCCTTGGCGATTTCCTTTATTGTAGTTCTGATCATTACAGTGCAATTAGGAAGTTTGCTTCAAATATACAAAATGTAAACGTTTGCGTAAATAAAAACTCATATAATGTGATGATACACAAACGAATTTAACGATTTTTCCGCAAAATTCGCAACGATCGGAATTTTAGAATAAAAAACAAAGCAAAAATATGTCTGCATTATATTTTGATCTGTATGGTTCGGTTGCCTTAGTAACAGGTTGTTCAAGGGGAATTGGAAAATCGATTGCCATTGGCCTGGCAAAGGCAGGTTGTGATGTTATCGGTGTTTCAAAATCGATGCCACTTGGGTCAAGTCCTTTGATGGAAGAAATTCAGAAAACCGGAAAAAAGTTTTATCCCTATCAATGTGATTTTTCAGACCGTCAGGATATTTACCGATTCTTAAGTGAGCTAAAATCAGATCATCCGAGAATTGATATTCTGGTCAACAATGCAGGAACGATCAAAAGAAATCCCGCGACAGAACACAGCGATGAATATTGGGATGAGGTGATCAACACCAATCTGACAGCTCAGTTCATCATTACCCGTGAAATAGGAAAAAACATGGTGTTGCGAAAAAAAGGAAAGATCATTTTCATAGCTTCTCTGCTAAGTTTCCAGGGTGGAATACTGGTTCCCGGATATGCCGCAAGCAAAGGTGGGATCCAAAGTCTGATCAAGGCATTTGCCAACGAATGGGCAGCGTCCGGTGTCAATATAAATGGAATCGCACCAGGATATATTGCTACGGACAATACAGAAGCTTTGCGCAGTGACCCGGAAAGAAGTCAGTCAATTTTATCCAGGATCCCGGCAGGCAGATGGGGAGAACCTGAAGATCTGGTCGGACCCGCTATTTTCCTGGCATCTCAGGCTGCAAATTATGTCAATGGCACCATCCTCACTGTTGACGGTGGATGGATGGGAAGGTAATCGCATTTTAATAAAAAAAAGTTCATTATGTAATCGAAATGAAAAATACTGACGATGCAATGGCATGTCACTATTTTTCATCAAAAATTCCAGATGACGAAAAAAAAACATTTATATGAAAATAATACTTGAAACGGGGCCCCATGAGGTCAGAACAATGACTTCAGACCAATTAAGAAAACAATTCCTGGCATCGGATCTGGTAAAAGCTGATCAGATCAATCTGGTTTACACGATATACGAAAGGATGATTTTGGGTTGCGTCAATCCAGTGACAAAGCCGATCCGTCTCGAAACGTATGATGCATTAAAAAGTACATTTTTTCTGGAAAGAAGAGAGTTGGGAATTATCAATGTAGGAGGAAAGGGATCTGTGGAAGCGGATGGTCAGGTTTTTGAAATGGAAAAACTATCCTGCCTGTACCTCGGCAAAGGCACCCGATCAGTCACTTTTTCTGTGGAAAAACCGGAGGATCCGGCAATATTCTTTTTGTTGAGTACACCCGCTCATACCACATTTCCCAATACATTGTTTTTGAAGGAACAGGCACTGCCGGTAGAAATGGGAGAAGCGGCCAAAGCCAATCAGCGAACCATATACAAATACATTCACCGAGACGGCATTTTGAGCGCTCAATTGGTCATGGGTTTGACCGTTTTGAAACCCGGATCTGTCTGGAATACCATGCCGGCACACACACATCTCAGAAGAAGCGAAGTATACTTTTATTTTGATATGGCAGAAGACACCAATGTGATCCACCTGATGGGTTTACCGGAAGAGACAAGACATTTGGTAGTTAGAAACAATCAGGCAACCATTTCCCCGCCATGGTCAATCCATTCCGGCGCAGGCACAGCAGCTTATTCCTTTATTTGGGCAATGGGAGGTGAAAACCAGGATTTTACCGATATGGATTTTGTTGCCATGGAAAAATTAACCTGAGAAAATGACACGGTACAGACACATTTCAACATTTTTACTGATTGCACTTTTTACTGTTCAACTTGAAAGTCAGACAGTAACGGTATCCAAAGACGGAACGGGACATTTTCAGTCCATTCAACAGGCCATAGACAGTTTTGAAGATGATGATCAGGAAAAAGTCATATTGATCAGGCCTGGAATTTATGATGAAAAGATCTTTATCGATAAAAACCACCTAAGTTTAATAGGAGAAAAAATTCCGGTTCAGGCCAAAAGCTGGGAAGAATTAAATAAAATGGACATTGTGGAAGCCTGTGGGGTAGTGATCAGATCCGCAGTTTACCGGGAACTATTCAGATGTGAGGAACAAGATGACTGGGGCGCCGGAGTGATCAACATAAGAGCCAATAATATCCGTTTACAAAATCTCACCGCAGTCAATAGTTACGGATATGATCTGGATTCAGATTTTTCGGTGACCTGCAAGGGCAGAATAGTCAATGTAAAAAGACACGGGCATCAGTTTACATTGCGGACGATGCCACCCACACAAAGGCTGGTCGTAGAAAACTGCAATTTTTATTCACTTGGGGCAGACACGGTCAGTCCATGGGATGTGGAGAACGGAACCTATCTTTTTTCTGATTGTACGATGGAAGGTGGTGTTGACATGTATTGTCCAAGGGGTTGGGCTTATGCTGAAAACATTCATTTCATTTGTCACAGCAATAATGCTGCGATCTGGCACGACGGTTCAGCGGATTCCAGCGCTGTTTCAGTAATAAAAAACTCCTTTTTCCGGGGAATTAACGGATTTAAATTAGGACGATTTCACAGAGATGCAAGTATGGTTTTAATAGATTGTCAATTTTCGGATGAAATGGCTGACCAGGATATTTACCAGGTTAAAACGGACAATCAGATTCAATGGGGTAAAAGGATTTACTATTACAACTGCGGGAAGGACGGCGCTGAATTTGATTGGTTCCGGAATAATATGGATGAAAATGTCGTTCAAAAGCTCACTAAAGAGCACGTCTTAAGCCCAAGATGGCATCACCAAAAGCTATACCAAAACAAGGTCAATCACAACAAAATACCTTCAAATCCTACTCTGCCAATCAAGGACACGACCCAATACTGTAATCCGATCATTCATGCGGATTATTCTGATCCCGATGCCATCAGGGTCGGGGACGATTATTATATGACTGCTTCCAGTTTTAGTCATTTCCCCGGATTACCTATACTCCACTCCAAAGATCTGATCAATTGGACCATCGTCGGGCATGCAATAATGACCTATCCGGACTCGGTATTTTCCCTTCCGCAACACGGAAATGCTGTTTGGGCTCCGAGTATCAGAGAACATGAAGGTAAATTTTACATTTATTTTGGGGATCCGGACAGAGGCGTATTTATGACGAAAGCAGCACATCCGGCAGGACCCTGGTCACCCTTGAAACTGGTGAAAAAAGTGACGGGTTGGATCGATTGTTGTCCATTCTGGGATGATGATGGCAAAGCGTATCTCGTACATGCCTTTGCCAATAGCAGGGTTGGGCTCAAAAGTGTCCTGATGATGAATGAGATGAGTCCCGACGGGGAGGAGATTTTTGGAACGTCCACCCTGATATTCAATGGTCAGGAGCAACATCATACCATGGAAGGCCCTAAAATGTATAAACATAACGGGTACTATTATATTTTTGCTCCTGCCGGTGGTGTAGCGACAGGCTGGCAAACGGTTTTACGTGCAAAGGACATTTTTGGACCTTATGAGGATAAAATTGTTTTGGAACAAGGTTTATCCCCAGTCAACGGACCTCACCAGGGAGCCTGGGTCAATACAGTAGAAGGCGAAGATTGGTTCATTCATTTTCAGGATAAGGAAGCTTATGGTCGGATCGTGCATTTGCAGCCCATGCGTTGGGAAAACGACTGGCCGGTTATTGGAATCGATGTAGATGGTAATGGCATCGGAGAACCCGTAAGTTGTTATCAAAAACCAAAAACACGAGAAAAAAGTGAATCCTTCAAACTTCAGGGGGCGGATACATTTGACTCAGCACAACTTGGCTTACAGTGGCAGTGGCAGGCAAATCCTCAGACGGAATGGTACACTTGTAAGCCAGAAAATGGAACATTGTTGCTGAATGCTTTTCCCTTAGCAGATCAGGCAAATTTCTGGAATCAGCCAAATCTGTTGTTGCAAAAGTTTCCTTCAGAAAATTTTGAGGTCAGTGTTAAGGCTGACTTAAAAAACCTGAAAAAAGGAACGGAAGCCGGGCTGATCGCTTTTGGTCTGGATTATGCCAGGATCCGGATCACCAGAAAAGATAAAAACACGTTCAATCTGGCTGTTTTAACGTGTAAAAATGCGGATAAGGAAAACCAGGAAGTGCTCTCCTCAGAGGATTTTTCATGGGATCAGGACAGTATTATTTTAGGTCTTTCCGTAACAAAAGACAAGCAATCCGAAGTGAAACCGATTGCACTATGTCAGTTTTATTACGGAGAGAATAATCAGTCGTTTCGAAGCATCGGATCGGCTTTCATAGCACGGGAAGGCAAGTGGGTAGGGTCTAAAATCGGTCTGTATTGTGTGAACAGCACGCAAAACAAAGCACGAAAAAACTCATTTTTACAGGTAGAAGACTTTGAAGTAAGTATCAGGTAAGTTGGTTTGAAGAATTAAAAGTATAAATTACAAATAATTGATTATCAATTATTAATGTAATTTTTATATTCACTTATGCAGCTGAATTTTAATAGAAATAATAGGTTCTTTGCATTGGCAGCAATTCGGAATTTGGATGATCAGAAAATAAATTTTTGTTCAAAAGCATAAAGCTCATGGAAGACAATAGCAAATACCAGGTTTGTTAGCATCAAATTGTCGGTGAATAAGGAATAAAAAGCTTTAAAAAGCAAAAAACCAACATCAGTTGCATCAAATTTATTGATCAGTTTCCTATTAACACAAAATATTATTTCATTTTTCTTATGGAAACAAGTCCTGAATTTTACAATGAAAACGTTTGCGTAAATAATTGTATTTCCTTTCTTTTTTATATGATTCTTCCATGTTAATATTGTGTTAATTAATTGTCATTAATTCTTGTCATTCAAATTCATAATAAAATGCTAAAAAAATTATGTTTCTTATTTGGTCTTTTAATTGTAGTTTCCAGTTTTGTAACCGGACAGATTACAGTAAAAGGTAAAATTACAGACATTACCGGTACAGAGATGCCCGGTGTGGTTGTTCTGCAAAAAGGTACCTACAACAGTGCCATTACAGATCTAAATGGTGACTATAGTTTGAGTGTACCGACCAACGCAACGCTTGAGTTTACATTTCTTGGGATGAAAACCCAGGAAATTGATGTTGAAGGAAAAACACGCATTGATATAGTAATGCAGGAGGATGCAAAGCTGCTGGATGAAATTGTGATCGTGGATTATGGTTATGGTGCCATAAAAAAGAGTGATAATACAGGTTCTGTAGCATCCATGGGACAGAAGGAATTATCCAGGATTCCCATAGCAGATGCTGCCCAGGCATTGGTTGGACGCTTACCCGGGGTCAGTGTAACGACAACGGACGGTTCTCCCGGAGCAGATGTGGTGATCAGGGTCAGAGGAGGAGGATCCATCACTCAGGATAATTCTCCATTGTATGTAGTAGATGGATTTATTGTCAGCAGTATCAGAGACATTCCGCCTTCAGACATTGAGAGCATCAACATTTTAAAGGATGCTGCTTCAACGGCGATTTACGGAGCGCAAGCCGCCAATGGAGTTGTTGTGGTAACTACTAAAGCACCGAAAGTGGGAAGGGTGAATGTGACTTACAACGGATTTTACCAGATGAAAACCCTTCCTTTGGACAGAAAATATGAAGTTCTGGATCCTTATGAATTCGTTTTGGCGAATTATGAACATGCCAAGCTTTCTTCCACAGCTGCTGTAACAAATTTTGAAAGATTTTTTGGTGTTTATGATGACCTTGAGTTATATAAACAAAAAAGACCTACAGACTGGCAGGATGAGTTGTTTGGAGATCCAAGGCCATCTCAGTTTCACAATATCAGTTTAAACGGCGGTACAGAAATGACTAAAATGGCCTTGAGTTATGCTTTCAATGATGATGCAGGACTCCTGATCAATAACAACTTCAAAAGGAATGCCATCAATTTTAAAATCGATCAGGCCATTGGGAAAAAACTCAGTTTTACCGGAACTGCAAGGATCACAAACACCGTCGTAAACGGAGCAGGAACATCCGCCAGAGCTCAGCTCAATATTAAAGATGCAGTTCAGACCAGGCCTGTGAACGGACTTGCTGACGAACTGGAACTGGATCTCAACAATGTAGATCCCAATGATGATTTTGCTACTTTTATCAGAAGCCTTGTAAATCCGATCGAGCTGGCAAAACAGGACTGGAGAAAAAGAACCACCAATGATTATATCATCAATGGTGCTTTACAATACAATATTTTGAGGAATTTAAATCTTAAAACAACTTTTACAACCTCAAAAACTTTTAATGATGAATTGAGATTTTACGGACCTTTAACGGCAGAATCCTATAATAACGGAGGTAACCTGCCATTGGGAGAAAAATCAAACAGCGAAGTGAATTCATACAGATGGCTGAATACTTTGAATTATAAAGTCTATTTTGGATCCATTCATAATTTGGACTTTTTGCTTGGCCACGAAGTTTATTCTACCGGAGGTAAATCTAGTTTTATCAGGTCAGAGGATTTCAGGTTGTCCATTACACCGGAAGAGTTATTTGCCAATATGACATTTGGACGAGTGGATAGGTTGGCAACCACCAATTTTACGAATGCAAACAGAGTTTCTGGTTTTAGCCGGGTTGATTATGGTTTATTAAACAGGTATTTGGTCACTTTTACGGTCAGAGCGGATGCTTCCAGCAAATTTTCCAAAGAAAACAGATTGGGTGTATTTCCTGCGGTGGCACTTGGATGGAAAATATCTGAAGAACCTTTCCTGAAAGGTTCCAAAATAATTCCTGAATTAAAATTAAGGGCAAGTTACGGAACGACAGGAAACGACAGAATTGACCCAACAGCTACTCAATTGCTTTTCGTTGGCTCTACATTACGAGGTCCAGGATTCGGTAATTTTGACAATCCTTATTATGTGATATCTGGAACAACCCTGTATAATCCCGATTTAGTATGGGAAACCACCATCAATCAAAACATTGGACTTGATTTCAGTTTGTTCGGCTCCAGGGTTACAGGTAGTCTTGATTTTTACAAAAACATTACCAAAGACCTGTTGTTGCAATCAGCCATTCCTTCCAATACCGGATTTTCCACACAATGGAATAACATAGGAAGTACTTCCAACAAAGGGGTTGAGTTGGGCTTGAATTATGTAGCCATACAAAAAGATGATTTGTTCCTGTCTTTGAATTTTAATATCGGGCATAACGTCGCTAAGATCGAAGAACTTGACGGAACTGATTCCAGGTTTTTCCAATCCAACTGGGCAAGCACAGACCTGAAAGACCGGGATGATTATTACATTGTTGTTGGTGGTAAAGTAGGCGATATTTATGGTTATGTGACAGATGGATATTATGAGACCACAGATTTTGCAAGTTATGATGCCGTTAATGATGCTTACACTTTGAAAGAAGGTGTTGCCAATGCAAGTGCTACAGTCGGAAATAACAAAATCCGTCCCGGATTCTTAAAATTGAAAGATTTAAATAGTGATGGATTGATTAATAGCCTGGATCGTCAGGTGATCGGTAATGCTTTGCCAATCGCTCAGGGTGGTTTTGGTGTATCGGGAAACTATAAAAACTTTGACCTGACTTTGTTTTTCAACTGGTCATATGGTAATGATGTATACAATACAGGCAAAATCCAATTTAATCAGTACAGAAGGATTACTTATGGTAACTTATTAACTACCATGAGTTCAGACAACAGATTTACATATATTGATATCGACGGAAGCTACACAGGTTCGCCTGGTGAAGTGGTAACAGATCTGGAACAATTGGCACAAATGAATGAAGGTAAAGAAATGTGGTCACATGCCAGTCATGGTGTAGCACAGGCTGTTATCCATTCATGGGCTGTTGAAGACGGATCATTCATCAGGTTGAATAATGTGAATTTTGGTTATACTTTACCAAAGAGTCTGGTATCCAAAATAGGCATTTCTCAACTTAAGGTATATGTTGCAGGAAACAATTTGAAACTCTGGACGAATTACACGGGATATGATCCTGAAGTCAGTACAGGAATCAGTGGTTATAACCCGTTGACTCCGGGTGTTGACTATTCAGCATTTCCACGCAGCAGATCCTATACCTTTGGCTTAAATATTACTTTTTAATACACGACAAATTAATAAACGGTGAAACAGACATTTTAAATGATCAAAAAGGTTTATTTAAAATGTCAGGTTCCATCTGGTCAATAAAAATTCAAAAAATAAACAGATGAAAACAAAATTATTACTTATTTCATTGGTACTGGCCCTTTCATCATGTTCGGAATTTCTTGAGCCGGATTCATTGTCAACGTTTGATATCAATTATGTTTTTTCAAATGTAGATGATGCCCGCAAGGGAGTGAACGCCATATACGTACAGTTTGGCGTAGATGGCTTCAGGTCAAGACTTTCCAATAATATGACAGGGAATACAGATATTGAGCATTCAAGTGGTTGGAGCAGTTCTTCAGACAGATATCAGATCTGGAATCTGAATGCACTTTCAACGAACGGTGACTTAAGACAATTCTGGAATGCTGCCTATACAGCCATTCGGGATGCGAATATTGCAATAGAGGGAATCGAATCAAGCGGATCTCTTGAATCAACGGATGTACAGAAAAAAAGCCTGATGTATCACATGCTGGGAGAAGCCTATACTTTAAGGGCTTATTGGTACAGTATGCTGATCTATTATTTTGGAGATGTGCCGAATGTCAGATTGGCACCTAAAGCCGGGAATGATTTTTATTTACCAAGAGAAGACAGAAATGTAATACTTACTCAGTTGATCGATGATTTGAAAGCCATTGAGGAAAATATGTTATGGGCAGATCAGTGTCCTTATGGAACAGAACAGGTCAACAGGGAATTTACCCTGGGTATGATTGCCAGACTGGCTTTGCAAAGAGGAGGCTATTATTTGAAAGCAGACATGAGTATGGCAAGAGAAAGCGATTATCTGCAATACTACCAGATTGCAAAAGAATATACAGGTAAACTTATAAGTTTGAAAGACAGAGAATTACCTTCTGATTTCAGACAAATATTCTTGAACCAGTGTAAGTTTGTAACCACTGTCAATTCAGAGATTTTATTTGAAGTACCCTTTGCATTGGGCAATGGTGACGTAGCCTGGAATATAGGTCTCACGGTACAGGGCGGTGCCACAGCAACCCACGCTTTTGGCTCAGGAAACAATTATATGGCTATGCCGCTGAGTTACTATTTCTCATTTGATTCCACGGACAACAGAAGGGATGTAACTTGTGGACTTTATATGGTAAATACAAAATTCGAGGAGGTATTCAATACTACCCCAACCAATATTTCTCAAGGTAAATGGAGCCGCTATTTTCTTGATACACCTCCCGGACAAAGCTCTGCAAAAGGAACCGGAATCAACTGGCCCATGATGAGATACGCAGATGTTTTGCTCATGTACGCAGAAGCAGAAAATGAACTGAATGGTCCAACGGCAGATGCAAAAAATGCTTTTAAAAGGGTGAGACAAAGAGCATTCCCATCCGTATTGTGGGGTGATAAAGTAGAAGCGTATACCCAAAGTGTTTCAGGCAGCAAAACAGATTTTTTCAATGCTATTGTCAATGAAAGAGCATGGGAGTTCGGTGGAGAGATGATCAGAAAGTATGAATTGATCAGATGGGGTATCTATGCACAAAAAACTCAGGAAACAGTCAATACACTCAAAGAAATGGTGGATGCCGCGATTTCCGGAACGGGTAAATATTCCAATCTTCCGGATTATATGTACTGGAAAAGGAATGAATCCGGTAAATTTACCGTGCTGAATCCTAACAGTAAAGTCAATGGAGTTCCGGATGACACCTGGACAAAAGTACCATTCGTCTACTATATGTATGATGCAACCAAAACGTACAAAGATTTTGTAACAAAAGATTGGGATCCATATTTCAATGGTCCAGTTCCCGGTATTGCCAGGTATATTTTCCCGGTTCCGGAAGAAGCTGTGTCTGCCAGCAAAGGCAAAATTGATAATAAAGGATATTTGTTCAACTAAAACTGATGGTTTCAGATAATAACCTTTAATTAAAGGTGGACATTATCCGAATATTAAACATAAAAAATTTTTAAAATGAAAGCTAATATCAAATATAGTATTTTCACGATGCTGCTTCTTTCCGTGGTATCCATCTTTATTAGTAGTTGTAATAAAGATGAAATAGTCTACGAAGAGACAAGACTATTCAGGCCGGTTTTAAATGATGAATTGAAAGCTGACTTGAACACGATCATTATCAATCTTGCCAAAATCAAGGAAGCGACATCTTATACCGTTGAAATCAGCGAAGATTCTTTCGCCACAGCACCGCTTTATACATTCACAACAGAGAAAAATCTGATAGTTGTCAATGCGGAACTGACAGGTGAAGAGCTGGCTTACAACACCCTTTATCAGGTCAGGGTTTATGCCAATGCCGCAGAATCACAGTATAACAGCAAACCTGCCTTTCTTGGGTCAGTCAGAACTGAAAAATTGCCTTCCATTATGCTGGATGCCAGGGCTTTTGATGTGACAGATGTATTGGCAAGGATCAGATGGAATCCATCAGGAGATCCGGTGGATGGAGTAAAAACGTTTGCAAAAGCGGACAAAAACTTAAAAACGCCGCTCAACAGCTATACTGTTTCTTCTTCCCAAAACGCTGCAGGAGAAATCATTATTGACAATCTTCAACCGAATTCAGTATATCAGGTTGCGATTTACAGCGGAACAAAACTAAGGGGTTTATCTGATTACAAAACCCTGATCAAAGGAGTATATCCGGGTGATGCCAATGTGGTAGATCTCACGAATACAGACAATCCGGATGCAGTTACAGATGCTTATAATGCAGCACCTGACGGAGGGATCATTTTACTTAAAAAAGGGGTCAGATTTAACTTTCCTGCAGTAGAACTGAATAAATCCATTACCATAAAAGGTGCTTATGACCTGATAGAGAATCAGGCTGAGTTATTTACCACCGGCGATTGGAAAGTGAGTACGGGAGTTAATATTCAAACGGTCGTTTTCGATGATATTAAAGTCATAGGAGAGGATCCTGCAGGTGATTATGTTTTCAATATCAGTAACGCAGGTGATGCAACGATCATTAACGATCTTGTATTTAAAAACTGTACCGTGACCAGTTTCCGAGGAATTGCGAGATTGAGAAGTGATTCTTTTATCAAAAACTTCACCATTGAAAACAGTATTGTTTACAACATTGGTGGTTATGGTATTTTTACCTGTGATACTGATGGTGCAGGAAAAGCTGCAATAGATAATGTTTTCCTGCTGAGTTCTTCTTTTTATCAGATCACGGCGGCTTTCACATCAAGGCAAAATTCGCAAAGATTCATCATAGATGCATGTACCTTTAACCAATTTACAGAAGGAGGTCAGAAATTTTTAAGATACCGCGGAGGTGCAGATAACAATAATATTATTCAGGGACTTACCATTTCCAACTCAATTTTTGGAACAGGATGGGATAAAACAGGGACGGGAGCTAATGCAATTCTCTTTGTTGGTGAAGGATTGACTGGTACTTCATTCTCAGTATCAAATACCTGGGCAACTTCGGATTTTGTGCCGACGGCTGGTTCAGAAATGGCAGGATTTCCACCACTGAACTATTCAGGTAACTCCACTAAACTATGGACTGATCCGGCAAACGGAAACTTTAAGTTCCTGGATTCCGGATTTACCGGTAAATATGACAGCGGTGATCCAAGATGGAGGTTGAAATTATAAAAAGCAGAAGTTCGTTTTTTGAATAATTGATGTACACAAATTAAGTAAATGAATGTAGCCATAAGATCCCAAATGGGGTCTTATGGCTTTTTTACTTAATATCCTTTGAATACTTGCGATATTTCAAAACCCGGTAACTTTTGAAAGTGGTACAAATTATTTTGCTTCAAAATGATACCGCCATTTTTTTTGGATGTGATTGATGAATGAAGATATTTTGTGTCCGGTTCAGAAATCACAATAGAAATTCTATTCAGCAAACTACTTGTTACCCTGGTTGGAGGGTTTGGCGATCTGTTTCGCCTTCAGATTTTGGTCAGCATTCATTAGGAATGAAATTATCCCGGGAATTTAAAGAATCACAGCAATATACCTTCTCAAAAGATTCATTAATAATATAATCACGCAATTTTATATATTGCTGAATATCATTACTATAATTACACTTACAATAATCTGGAATGAAAAACATTATTTGGATATGTTTATTTCTGTTAAATATTCATTTAGCTGCGAAAGCACAGTTCAGTCTTACGGTTGCACAGGATGGAAGCGGAGATTTCGTACATATTCAGGATGCCATCAATGCTTTACCCGATGATAATGGTGAGAAGATCATTGTCATAAAAGAAGGAGTATACGAAGAGAAGATCTTCATTGATAAAAATAATGTTAAGCTGATCGGAGAAAAAAAACCGGTAAAGGGCAAAGCCTGGGAAGAATTATCCAAAACTTTATCGAAGAATCCCCGTGGTGTTTTTATCATCGCGTCCATATCCAGAGACATCTGGAGATGCAAAAATCCGGATGATTGGGGTGCTGCTCCTGTCAATATCAGGGCTAATGATATATACTTAAAAAATCTTTCAGTCGTCAATACTTACGGTTTTAATTTGAAGGAAGAATTTGAAATTGATTGCCGGGGAGAAAAAAAACTGATACGAAAAGATGGGCATCAGTTTGCACTCAGAACCTTGCCTCCCACTCAAAGGCTGACTGTAGAACATTGCAATTTTTATTCACTGGGCGGGGATACAGTCAGCCCGTGGGACGTAGAGAATGGCACTTATTATTTCAATGATTGTACCATGGAAGGCGGCGTTGATTTTTATTGTCCCAGAGGATGGGCTTATGCTGAGGATTGTTACTTTATTTGTCATAATGATAACGCAGGGATCTGGCACGACGGCAGGGTTTATCAGGATTCAAAATCAGTGATCAAAAACAGTGTATTTAAAGGAAAAAAGGATTTCAAACTGGGAAGATACCACAAAGATGCCGCCATTTACCTCATCAACTGCCGTTTTCCAGATGAGATGGCAGATTTTCCGGTTTATCAGGTAGCGGGAAATGAAGCGAAGTGGGGCGAAAGAATATATTATTACCAGTCAAAAAAAGAAGGAAAGCCGTACCCCTGGTTGAACGACAATATTGAAAAAAAAGATGCTAAAGTCCTGACCAGAGATAATGTGCTCAATGAAAGGTGGTTGCATCCTGTGCCCTATTCAAAACCTTTTGATTATCCGGTTGCAGGGCAAAGAGTAGTAGAAAAAATTTATGGCAGAGATCCCAAAGCGGAAAATATGGTTTTGGCCCAAAGAAATTGTGGGGGTTGGGCTAAAACACTGGATGGAATTACTCAGCCGCCACCTTATGACCAGGTTTGGAATGAGGAAATGATCGCCCAAATAAAAATAGACAAGGAACAGTTGGATTGCACCATTGACAATGGCGCCACAGCAAGAGAAATATTGTATTTGCTGGAGGCTTATGACAAATTCAAAAACCCTGAATACCTTGTTTCAGCTGAAAATGGCATCAGGTACCTGTTGGAAATGCAGTATGAAAATGGCGGATTTCCCCAATTTTATCCGAAAAATGATGGTTATCCCGGTCATATTACCTACAACGATGACGCCATGATCAATGCACTGGAAGTATTGAGAAGTGCCGGTTTAGGAAAAGGTGTGTTTTCTGTTATTGAAGAATCTATCAGAAAACAGGCAGGCTCAGCCGTTGAAAAAGGAATTGAGTGTGTTTTAAAAACTCAAATCCTGAAAGATGGCAAACGCACTGTTTGGACAGCCCAATACGACAAAACAACCTTGATCCCGGCAAAAGCGCGAACGTATGAACATCCTTCCTATGCGATCCGGGAAAGTGCAACGATCATTGAGTTTTTGATGGGAATTGAACAACCGGATGATGAGATCAAACAATCCATTCGTGAAGCCGTTCAGTTTTTGCATGATCTGAAGATCACCGGTATCAAATATGAGAAACAATGGGTAAAGATCGACGGAAAATTCAGCGACATAACAATAACAACAGACCCGGATGCAAAACCTGTTTGGGCAAGGTTTTATGAACTTGATTCATTAAGGCCGATTTTTAGCGGAAGAGATGGTGTGATCAAATACAATGTTTTTGAGATAGAAGAAGAAAGAAGACGTGGTTATGGTTGGTATGGCTTTTGGCCGGAAGACCTGCTGGAAAAAAAATATCCGCGCTGGTATCAAAAGCATTTTGAAACAATACATAGTGGATTGACCTACACAAGGGATACTTCCTACAATTTGAACAGTGCTTATAAAAGTACGTTAAAAAATTATCCGGATATTAGTTTACCTGTTTGCGATCAACAAAACATGGTGTATCTCAAAGATTTGCCTTTTGGAACGTCAGGATTAAAAATCGATGTCTGCTTTAAAGAGGATAACCGCGAAAAAATTCCTGTACTGAACATACATGGCGGCGGTTGGAGAAGCGGTGACAAATCCATGATGAAGGATATGGCACAGGCCCTTGCATCCAAAGGCTATATTTGTTTTATTCCCGAATACACGCTTTCTACCCACGGATTATACCCGGCTCCGATCAAAGACCTGAGGGAAGCGTTGGTTTTTATCGAAGGAAATACACAAAAATATCAACTTAGGATGGATGCATTGACGGTGGCCGGACATTCAGCAGGAGGGCAACTGGCAGCTTTATTGGCGACCACACAGGATAAAAATAAATTCAATGGCACAAATATCAATGTCGAACGTGTACCAACAATCCGGATTTTGATAGATATAGACGGAGTTTTGGCCTTTAACCATCCGGATTCAAGAGAAGGGAATGACAAAACCAGGCCGTCAGCATCCACCTTATGGTTTGGCGGATCCAAAACCGACCGATATGATCTGTTCATCGAAGCTTCGGCCCTGACACATGTATCTCAGCTTACACCACCTACCTTATTTATTGCAAGCAAAGAGGTCAGAATGAGGGCCGGATGGAATGCATTTGCACAAAAATTAATGAGTTTTGGTATAAAATCAGCTTATAAAGAGTTTGAAAATGCTCCGCACAATCTGATCTACTTTGAACCCTGGTTTACACCAATGATTGACCGAATGGATTCATTTATTCAGGAGGTTACCCAAAATAAGCAGTAACAGCGGGATGTCCGACATATTACCGTTTTTACAGATCTAAAAACTGAAAAAATCCGCTGGATCAATCAATTATAACCGTGGTTTAGCGCCTAAATAACTAGAAATTACCGAAAAATGAGAAAAATAATTGCTTTAACTTTTTTGTGCGTATTGATTTGTCAAAGCATGACTAATGCTCAGACACCAGCTTTTCCAGGAGCTCTGGGTGGTGGAAAATTCACTACCGGAGGAAGAGGCGGAGAAGTGTATGAAGTGACCAATCTGAACGATTCAGGTCCCGGAAGTCTCCGTGATGCTGTCAGTCAAGGTAACAGAACGATCGTTTTCCGGGTTTCGGGGATCATTTACCTCAATTCAAAGATCTCAATAAAGCAAAACAACATCACCATTGCCGGTCAAACAGCTCCGGGTGACGGCATTTGCATCGCCAATTATGCAGTAAATATATCTGCTCACAACATCATTATCAGGTATATGCGATTCAGGCCGGGAGATGGTAAAAAATCAGAGGATGATGCCTTGAATTGCTTTGGAGGAGGATACGAAAACATCATCATCGACCATTGTTCAATGAGTTGGTCCATAGATGAAACCACCAGCTTTTATAATGTGAAAAATGTCACCCTGCAGTACAACATCATCAGTGAGAGCCTTTATGATTCTTATCACGTCAAGGGAAAACACGGTTATGGTGGTATTTTTGGCGGCCAGAACAGTTCTTATCTATTCAATCTGTTTGCCCACCATACAAGCAGAACCCCGCGCTTCAACGGTGCAAGATATAAAACCCAGAAATATGCAGACAGCCTTGAATTTTGCAATAATGTCATCTATAATTGGGGCAATATCAACAGTGTCTATGGAGGCGAAGGAGGTAAGTACAATATGATCAACAATTATTATAAAGCCGGACCTGCTACCCCGGGAAATCTCACCACCAGCAGCACCTCCAACAAAAGGCACAGGATTTTAAACTATACCAGCTTTTATATTGAGGATAATGATACTGTTTGGGGTGGTAAGTTTTTTGTCAATGGCAATTATACCCATGGATATCCGGATGTTACAGCAGACAACTGGACTCGGGGAGTTCAAAAAGACAGTTATTCGGGTTCAGAAGCATTGAAAGCGGCTGCAAAGCAAAACCAAGCCTATACCATATCGGATTTTGAGCCGGTTTCATCCCAAAACGCCTATGACATGGTCATTCAGCATGCAGGAGCTGTTTTACCAAAAAGAGATGCCCTTGATAGCCGGATCATCGAGGAAATGGTCACCGGAAATGCTACTTATGAAGGGGATGCATACAAAACAGTTATTTCCACAGGGGTTTCACACCCGGCCGGAATCATTGATTCCCAGGAAGATGTAGGTGGATATCCGCAATATACTTCGACACCTGCTCCCACAGATGCAGATCATGACGGTATGCCGGATGAATGGGAATTGGCCAATAACCTGAATCCCAACGATCCGGCTGACAGAAATCAGACAGATGAAGACGGATATACCATGCTCGAAGTCTATTTAAATGGTATTCAATCCATTACAGCAGTTATTCCTGTGGAAAACCAACGGGAGGACATCGAAATTTTCCCAAATCCGGCTTCAGAGAAACTGACTATAGAGAATCTGACCAATGCACAGCTCGATTCTGTCATTATTTATGATCATTCTGGTAAAAAGATTTTTCAACAAAACTATATCGAGGCAACCGGATCATTGAATGTTGATTTACAAACCTTTAAACCAGGTTGGTATGTCATTTATTATCAGATCAATAACGAAAACAGAACAAAGCGATTTATCAAAAATTAGAAAACAAAAGATAAGACAACTATTTGGTTAAGCAGAATTTTGTACAACAATCAGGTTAAAAGTATAAAGCATGAATAAAACAAATAACCACCCAAAGCTTAAAAAAGCAGCATTGATGTTGTTTTTCATACTATCCGGCTTAACAGCCGAAAGGATATTTGCCCAGGTGGTGGATACAACTGGAAATATTCAATGGACACTGGATACCGGAACGGAAGGACAGACAGCGGTATATTCAGCTGCTTTCAGCACCCTTTTCAATCAGGATTATCTGACGATCGGGTCACAATTAAAATACAACGGACCCAGGGAAAACGCGACATTGGGGGTGACATACACCCTGTTTCGCCCTTTGATCCAACTCAACGATCCTGCAGTTGAGAATCTGATCTCATTTAATGTAGTTCCGGAGTCCGGTCTTACCTTTGTTCCGGATTCAATCGCATTTGATTGTGAAAGGTTTGGTACTGATGGAGGAGTCATTGACGTCGTCTGGGAGTATGCGGATGGAACGATGACAACACTGCAAACAGGCATCATACCGGCACGAACCAACGGAACCAATAATCCGGGTGTGTATCACGTGGATATCACAGGACTTGCTGTGGCGGAAATCGCCGGGAAAGGCACATTAAAGCTTTATCTCTATAAACTAGGCAATACAAAGGATGTGGGCATCGCCAATGTTTTCATACATGGCAGGCTTTTTGGAACGATTTCCAATATAACAAAATATAAGCTTGAATCTGTAGTTTATCCGGAAAATGCAGGAACCATTACATCATTTCCCGTAGGAACTGAATTTGACGAAGGCACGGAAATAACATTGACAGCCAATAGAAATTTTGGCTTTAGCTTTTCACATTGGGCTAACGAAAATGGTGAAATCATTACCACGGACAATCCTTATATTTTTGTGCTCAGTGAAGATGTAAAAATCCGTGGGATTTTTGAGGAAATCGAAACTTTTACCCTGGACGTTCAGGTGAATGGCGGAGCAAAAGACTATATGATCACATACGATCCTTCCGGTGTGATGGTGGAAGGTTCCATGAAATATGAAAAAAACACTTTGGTAAGGTTGGAAGCACAGGAAAATCAAGTGATGACTTTTACCAGTTGGAGCAATGACCTGACCAACAAAGAACTGACTTTGAATATGGATGAAGACAAAACCATCACTGCAAATTACAGCGCGGGTGATTTCATCGTCGGTTGGGATTTTTATTTAGCCGGTAACAATGGACGGATAGCTGATTTTGTGGCTTCTGAAGACAATCAAACGTCGTCATTGGTTTTAAGACAGGAAAACGGAAACACCTCTTCCTGGCTGGATAAATCCCATGTTTTTGGTGGTTACGAAGGAAGAGACGGGGCTGTTAACTGGCAGTTGTTGGCAGACAGATACTATTTTCAATTGAGTTTTAATGCAACAGCTTTCACAGACATGGAGGTAACCGCTGAAATGGCATTCAACTACAATGCTCATTCTGTCCAGGTTTGTGAGTATTCGCTGGATGGGATCAACTTTGACACATTGGGTTCCTGGAATTTGGAAACGCCCAAAATCTGGCAAAAAGAAACATTTGCATTGCCCCCGGCGGCGAATAACAGCCCCAAAGTTTACATCAGATGGTTGCCGGATTACAACTCGCCGGTTTTGGGAACACCTACAGAGAAAGAAGGAACCTCAATTTCAGGGATTTACATTTTTGGAAAGGAAAAAATAACGGATGACGGAAAGTCTCCACAGCTTTTGAGCTCAATTCCATCAGATGGAGCGGCCAATGTTTCGGCTACCGGAAAGATCGTCCTGAGTTTTGATGAAAAAATCAGATTGAATGGGGAAGGAAGCGCTTTGTTGGGCAACAAAATATTGTTTGGACAAGTTTCGGGAAACACCCTGACATTTCTATATAGCGGATTGATTTACAACAGTCCATATCAATTTATAATGAATGGCGGAACCGTTTCGGATCTTGCGGGTAACATCCTGGATGATACACTTTCGATCAGTTTCAGCACGCTTGAAAGACCCAGATTAACTAAAAAAAGGTATGATTTCATTGTAGGAGTGGACGGTGGAGTGGCAGAAGCTTTTGCTGCAGCAGGCAATGCATCCGGCAGTGGTCAGCGGTTTTATATTTTCTTCCCCAACGGTAACTATGACCTGGGAAAAACCACCGGAGATGCTACCGAACAAACTTTTTTCAGCATTCCAAACGTCTCATTTATTGGGCAGGATATTGAAAGAGTGATACTTTTCAATGAACCACTTGCAGTTAATGAAGGCATTGCAACCACTCCGACGCTTTATCTTACACAGGAAACCCAAAATATTTATATGCAGGACCTCACCCTGTTGAACAAAATGGATTTCCGGACAGGCAGTTTTACAGGCAGGGCTGTTGCACTACGGGATCAGGGTGATAGGAGTATTTTCAAAAATGTGAGGTTGCAAAGCAATCAGGATACTTATTACACCGGTAGCAACAGATCCTACTGGGAAAATGGGGTCATTCACGGAACCGTTGATTATATTTTTGGAGGCGGCGATGTGTTTTTTAACGAAACAGAGCTGTTTTTGGAAGATCGTACCAATAACCATATAACGGCTGCTGCCACAGCCTCTGAATGGGGTTATGTTTTCATGGATTGTTCCATAAAAGGATTTTCAACAGCCAATGGCAATTATAAATTGGGAAGGCCATGGAACAATCAGCCAAAAACAGTTTTCATCAATACAACCATGCACTTGCTTCCTTCACCGGAAGGATGGTCTGTATGGAACACATTACCTTCCAGATATGCTGAATATCAAAGCAAGACATCCACAGGCAGCATGGTTGATCTGTCTAACAGGAGATCTGTCTATACTACCTCAACAGATACCATCGAACTTGAACCCGTATTGACCCTTGAAGAAGCACAGAATTATACCATACAGAATGTGTTGGGCGGAAATGATGGGTGGCAACCAAATTTACTAACAGAACAGGTGCCACCTGCAATCATCAGCCAAACAGATACATTGATAACATGGGCTGATGATGAATATGTTTTGGGTTGGGCTGTTTTTGAAAATGATGTGTTCGTGGATTTTATTACTGTAAACAACTTCACCGTCAGCGCAGATGATCATGGTAAGATTTTTACCATCAGAGGAGCCAATGAGATGGGTGGATTGGGTCAGGTATCCAATGAACTGGAAATTATTTTGACGAAGACAGAGGATCATGAAAATAAGGATGCTATACGCCTTTATCCCAATCCGGTTTCAGATCAACTCATTATTGAATTTTCCAAAGGAATACAAAACGGATCTTTAATCCTTATGTCAATAGAAGGTGTCAGTGTTTATGAGCAAAAAATCACCTCCAATCAGACAATCGTGGATTTCAGATGCTTCAAACCGGGCTTATATTTCGCTGTCATCCGATCCGATAATCAGGTATGGGTCAGAAAGATCATCAGAAAGTGAAGGCTTCCAGGCGTTTTGGATAAACGTAAGTATGATAATTAAATGAATATAAATATTTGATTAATAAATAAATAGATATATTTTTCCCGGAAATTACGGATAGGTATTAAAACGAATCTTCCGGTTATAATTTGATAACGTTTGCGTAAATAAACATGGGAGTTTGTTCATAAATATATCAAAAATCTTCCAAAATTTGCTTGTATTAAAATAAAAATAAAAGGATATCAGATTTTAATTATGATTCATTTTTTTGGTCATAAAATGGTATTTATTAATGATTAGTACCCATAGTGTACACCAAAGAAACTAAAAACAAAGCCGCGGAAATTTACATTGAGCTAAGAAATTTTTGGTACAAATCTTTGAAAGAGCTATAGAATGATTGGATGGAAATATTCAAATAGTGTTCTGAAATTTTTTTTGATAAAAATTTGATAATGATCACATATTCAGACACATGGATGAATGATATTCACCGGAAGAAAGCTAACCGGTGGGAAGAAAGTTCAAGAATTAGTAGTCGTCATATCACACACCTGGCATTGCAAAAACGGTGTCAGGTGTTTTTAAACTAAACCGGATTATTATGATGAATTATTTTTTAGTATTCACTATTATATTATTTAGTATAAACCCCAATCCGAAACAACGTGTCTTCCTCATCGGGGATTCAACCATGGCCAATAAAAAACAGGTTGATTTGCCGGAAACAGGTTGGGGACAGGTTTTTGAGGAGTTTTTCACGGAGACCGTTGAAATTCACAATCATGCGGTCAATGGCCGGTCAACAAAAAGCTTCAGGGATCGCGGTCATTGGGAAGACGTATATTCACAACTTGAAAAAAATGATTATGTGATCATTCAGTTTGGACACAACGATTCAAAAACGGATGATACCACCCGCTATGCACCTGCAAAAACCGATTACAAAAACAACCTGATCCGGTATATTGATGAAATCAGAAGTCAAGGAGCCACGCCTCTGTTGGCTACACCTGTTTATCGCAGAAAATTTGACAATGAGGGCAAACTTATTGATGCTCACGGAGAATACCCACAGGTAGTCAGGGAAGTAGCGGCATTAAAAAAAGTGGAGTTATTGGATTTACACAAGTTAAGTGGTGAATTCATTCAGGAACAAGGGGAATCTTTGTCACAACTTATGTTCATGCATGTGAATAAAAACACCTATCCAAAGTTTCCTGAAGGCATCACAGACAATACACATTTTACATATTATGGTGCAAGATGCATAGCAGCGTTGGCAGCTGAAGAACTGATGAACATCAAAAATCCGCTCAGGAATTTTTTAAAGAAATCAGCTTTTTCCGGTAAATATGAATATGAATTGCCCAATATCGCTACCGTTGCGTTTCCTAAAGATACCTTTGACATTGTCAGGTACGGAGCAAAAAATTCCATTGATTTCCTCAACACGAACGCCATTCAATCAGCCATTGACAATGCCAATGCGCTTGGAGGCGGCGTGGTCAAAATCCCTCAGGGTCTCTGGATCACAGGGCCTGTCGTGCTTAAAAGCAATGTCAATTTGTACCTGGAAGAAGGTGCATTGCTCCAGTTTTCAGATAACAGAGATCATTATCCGATCGTTATGACCACATGGGAAGGGCAGGTAGCATACCGTTGCCAGGCTCCGGTATCCGCCAAAGAATGCACCAATATTGCCATTACCGGGAAAGGTACGATGGATGGAGCAGGTCACGTCTGGAAATCCGTAAAAAGAAATAAACTGACAGATGCGCAATGGAAAGTCCTGATCAATTCCGGTGGTGTAAACGACGGTAAAACATGGTATCCGTCAGAATCCTCAAAAATCGGCCATGAAACCGATTGGGCAAAGAAAATTACCGAAGGGAAAACGGTGGAGGATTATGTATTGGTCAAAGATTTTTTAAGACCTAACTTCATTAGCCTGATCTCTTGCAATCTGGTGCTCATTGATGGTCCAACTTTTAATAATTCACCGGCCTGGACACTTCACCCGCTGATGTGTAATCATATTACCGTCAAAAACACGCGCGTGATCAATCCATGGTATGGTCAAAACAATGACGCCATTGACCTCGAATCATGTCAGTATGGCTTGTTGGACAATTGCTACTTTGACTCAGGAGATGACGCCATCACGCTGAAATCTGGAAGAGATGAAGAAGGCAGAAAAAGAGGTATTCCCACAGCTCATCTGATCATTAAAAACACCACGGTCATACACGGACATGGAGGTTTTGTTGTCGGCTCAGAAATGTCTGGTGGCGTGCATGATATTTTTGTGGATAACTGCACATTTACAGGAACGGATATAGGATTGAGGTTTAAAACTACCAGAGGCAGAGGTGGAACGGTACGCGATATCTATATTTCAAACATCCAGATGTCAAAAATAGTAGGAGAAGCCATCCTGTTCAGTATGTATTATGCGGCTAAAGATCCGATTCCGCTGTCTGACGACGATACGCCCGTAATTGAATCTACTGAAGAACCGTTTACTGAAGCAACACCGGTATTTCGGGATGTATACATGGATAAAATTTATTGCAAAGGGGCATCTGCAGTGATCAGGATCGATGGATTGCCGGAAAGCAACGTCAAAAACATCCGGTTGTCCAACGCAAGTATGGAAACCGAACAAGGTATGCTGATCAATGAGGGGAGCGATATACTGTTCAGTCAGGTAGAGATCAAACATAAAACTGGCCATTTAATTCATATGGTCAACGGGAAAAACATCCTTTTTACCAATGTAAAGGGCTTGAATCCCGATTTATCTACTGTAAAAGTATCCGGTACGAAAACAAAAAATATCCGGTTTGAATCTATGTCCTGGCTGAAAAAACCGAACATCAGGACAGATATAGGTGTAAAATCAGGAGAAATAAAATTTAAATAATCATAATTATTCTTTCGATGCTGAAATATTTGTTGATAGTTCTTTTTGCAGCTTTTGTTTTTACGGAAACAGCTGCTCAGATCAGTATGGCGGAAAATCTTGCGGCAACCATCATGCACCAGTACAAAGATTCACTGGTTGTAAAAAAATATGTGAATCAATTTGAGGCAGATAAACAAAATGCCGGTAAAGTAAACAACCGTCCAGCCAACTGGAACTATGAAATCGGGGTAGTTCTCACAGGATTTGACAGGTTGTGGAGAAGAACCGCCAATCCGGATTACCTCAAATATATGAAAACCATTATTGATCATTTTATAGAACCTGATGGTACGATCAGGACGTATAAAATAGAGGATTTCAATATCGATAATATTCCGACAGGAAGGCTGCTGATCACGCTTTACGATGTTTACAAGGATAAAAAATATCTGAAAGCCGCAGAAACACTTAAATATCAGTTGGATTGGCAGCCCAGGACCAAAGAAGGCGGCTATTGGCATAAACTCAGGTATCCGTATCAGATGTGGCTCGACGGTTTGTATATGGGACAACCATTTAGAGCGGAATATTTAATTTTGACGGGTAATAACAGTGAATGGGACGATGTGGCCAATCAGTTTATCTGGATGGCAAAAGGGGCTAAAGATGAGAAAACGGGTTTGTTTTATCATGCTTTTGACGAGAGCCGTGTCCAGCTTTGGGCTGATAAGAAAACAGGGAAATCTCCGGAGTTTTGGAGTCGTGCCATGGGCTGGTATATGATCGGTTTGGCAGATGTCCTCGAGGTTTTTCCGGCTGAACATCCAAAACGCATGGAACTGATCAAAATTTTTGAAGATCTGACCTGGGCGCTCATTAAAGTTCAGGATCCGGACACCAAAACCTGGTGGCAGGTAACCGATAAAGCACGCCAAAAAGATAATTATACCGAAAGTTCAGGCTCCAGCATGTTTGTGGCCGCCATGCTCAAAGGCATCCGCCTTGGTTTTCTTCCTGCGTCCGTCAAAGCTCATGCCATCGCCGGTTATGAAGGCATTTTGAAAGAGTTTGTCAGTAAAGATGAACACGGATTTTACCACCTCAACAGAGCAGTAGCCGGTGCCGGGCTTGGTGGCAGCCCTTACAGAGATGGATCGTATGAATACTATGTAAAAGAGCCTAAAAGAGATGATGATCTGAAGGCCATCGGACCATTCATTCAGGCAGCGATTGAATATGAATATGCCATCAGGTCCGGGCAATCCAGGACCAAAAATGTAGTCCTGGACCGGTATTTTAACAACGAATACAAAGATGGCGAAAGATACCATTACACCTGGGATGATCGATATGACAGTGGTTTTTCTTGGTTAGGAGAAATATTTCGGTATCACGGAGCAAAAACCAACCACCTGGACGAAGCTCCTACAAGGGATCATCTTAAAAAAACGGATGTTTACATCATTGTGGATCCGGATCATAAAAAAGACAACCCTCAGCCCAATCCTATCACAGATCTGCATAGCAATGTCATTGCAGAATGGGTGGCAGCAGGTGGTACACTGATCCTGATGACCAATGATACTACCAATGCAGATGTATTCAATGCCAACAAGTTATCTGCTAAATTCGGTATCCATTTCTCCATGAAAAACATCAATTTTGTGAAAAATGATCAATTTGAAGAAGGAGTGGTCTTTACCGGTGAAGCCAATGGCATTTTCACTCCGGGAAGAAAACTGTTTGTCAAGGAACTGGTCACTTTAAAATTGAAAAAAGGGGCAATGAAAATAGCTGCCAAAGGGAAAGATATCATTATGGCAGGCAGTCAATACGGCAAGGGAAAAGTTTTTGTAATTGGAGATCCCTGGCTATATAATGAATATGTGAACGGGAGAAAGCTACCTGCAGAATTTCAGAATTACCAGGCTGCTGTTGAGTTAGTCAAATGGGTTCTAAAATAAAGGTATATGAATTATCAAAAATGGATAATTACTTTAACATTGATCTTACCAACGATGATTATTTTTGGGCAAAAAAAGCAAATCACGCAGCTTGAAAATAGTGTTGAAGCTTTGCGACAAGCCATGATACAACCAGATATAAACAAACTGGATGTTATTGTAATGGAAGAACTGAGTTATGGACACTCCAATGGAAGGATTGAGGATAAAGATACATTTATCAGGAATTTATTGAATGGTCATTCCAATTTTGAAGAGATCATTTTATCCGATCAGCAGTTAACTGTAAATAAAAAGACCGCCATTGTCAGGCATCAATTATTTGCCAGAACAAATGACAAAGGTAAAGGACCCGGAGAAGTGAATTTGCACATCATGACCGTCTGGGTCAAAAGAGGTGGATCATGGAAATTATTGGCAAGACAGGCAGTTAAAAAAGTATAAAGCTATGCAAAACTTGAACAAACACATATTGATCAGACAATGTAGTCAGGCATCTGTTACAGGGCAGCAACTGTTGGATTTACCGGAAAGGATTTTACAATTTGGCAACGGTGTGCTATTACGGGGATTACCAGATTATTATGTGGATCAGGCCAATAAGCAAGGAGTATTTAACGGCAGGATCGTTGTGGTGAAAACCACGCCGGGAAATGTTGAAGACTTTGCAAAACAGGATTATCTGTACACCCATTATATCAAAGGCATACAGGAAGGTATGCTGATTGACACAATTCAGATCAATGCCGCCATCAGCCGGGTTTTACCCGCAGAATCAGCCTGGTCAGAAATTCTCAATTGTGCTGAAAACCCCGGGATCAACATCGTTTTTTCCAATACCACCGAACAGGGATTGGTATATCTGGAAGAAAAAACCGGAACGGGAGTTCCTGCTTCCTTTCCCGGTAAATTAATGGAATATCTGTTCCACAGATTCAATCATTTGGGCTTTGATGAATCCTCAAAAATGTGTATCATTCCTACAGAATTGATTGAATTCAACGGTGACAAATTAAAGCAGTTCATATTCGATCTTTCCAGCTACAATCAAAAGCCGGAAAAATTTACAGAATGGCTCATCAGCCATGTGCTTTTTTGCAATTCCCTGGTTGACAGAATTGTTCCGGGAAAACCGGACAGGGACAAACTTCAGCAATATGAGCTTGAACAGCAATATACTGATCAGTACCTGATAGAATCGGAACCATACAACCTTTGGGCTATTGAAGGTCCGGAAATGCTCCACCAGATACTCGGTTTTGCTCAATGTAATCCCGGCATTAAGATCACAGAAGACATTTCATTGTATAAAGAATTAAAACTGAGACTTTTAAACGCAACACACACATTTACAGCAGCCAAAGCCCTGCTCACCGGACACAAAACCGTGTTCGAAACCATGAGCGATCAGGCTTTTTTTCCATTTATGTCATCTTTGACCGAAGAGATAAAAAAGGCTATTCCAAAGGAAATTCCACAGGAATTGAAGGACCGTTTTGGTGCTGATGTACTGGATCGCTTCAGGAATGCCAATATCAGGCACTACTGGTCTTCCATTATTTTTAATTATGCAGAAAAATTCAAGATCAGATGTATGCCTTTAGTCAGGTATTTTTACACCAAAAATGCACATTTTGCCCCGTTTATGACGGAAGGATTGGCTGCATATTTTAAAGTGACCATGCCTGATCTGAAAGAAAACGATGTTTATTACACAGTTATTCATGGAGAAAAAATCAGATTGAACGATCCATTGTCTCCTCATATATTTGATTACAAGAATCAATTTGGGATAGAAGCTTTGATCCGTGAGCATATTGAAAATTACTTATTGGAGGAGAGCAGCGCAAAGGAAATAGAAGATCTGATAAAGGAGGTGATCAGATGTTTTCATTCATTGAATTAAAAAAACCAGACATCATGGGACAGCAACAGATAGTTATTAAAGTTCATCCGGAAGACAATGTCATTGTGGCATTGCAGGATCTGAAGCCCGGAGCTCTGATCGATCCGGATGGTCAGACTGTTGTCTTGCCAGCAGCTGTTGCACAAAAACATAAATTTGTTCAACGTGATATGTTGGCGGGTGAGGAAATCAGGATGTATGGGGTTGTGGTGGGTAAAACCAACAGAGATCTACCTGTAGGTACTGTGATCACCACTGAGAACGTGAGTCATCAAACCACAAGGATCCAGGAAAGAAACCCCCGGTTAAACTGGGTAAAACCGGATATATCCAAATGGATGGATAAAACCTTTCTGGGTTATAAAAGAAAGGACGGAGCTGTAGGTACAGCCAATTACTGGCTGGTTTTTCCAATGGTTTTCTGCGAAAATGAACATATCGGGATCCTCAAAGAAGCCATTTCCCACGCTTTGGGTGCTTCCGGAAATTATAAATATATCAGGTATGCTGAACAACTGCTCCACAATATATCTACAGGTCAGCATGAAGATAT
>Ga0209573_1001658_pt1 | contig 32683 bp, 21 predicted proteins | sample TNRBio252014_DNA_FD_185870 | JGI IMG/M metagenome (GOLD analysis project Ga0209573, IMG submission 185870) | Wastewater treatment Type I Accumulibacter community from EBPR Bioreactor in Madison, WI, USA - TNR Reactor_6/25/2014_ DNA (SPAdes)... | ecosystem: Engineered > Bioreactor > EBPR >...
CGCGCTGGGCGCGCTGTTCATCGTGCTGATCTACGCCATCGTGCGGCTGATCTTCCCCGGCCGGGCTGAGCTGGCCCTGGGCGCAGCTGCGTTCACGGCCTTCTTGCCCATGCACGTGGCCCAAGCCGCATCTGTCAACAACGATGCGCTGGCCGAGGTGCTGCTGGCGGCGATTCTGCTGCTGTCGATCCGTTACGTCAAGTTGTCCCTTCTCGGCCCGCGTGCTGCCACCGTCTGGGACACGCTGGCTATCGGCCTGTTGCTGGGTCTGGCGCTGGTCACCAAGGTCAGCGCCTACGTGGCCGTTCCGGTGGCCCTGGCCGCGCCCCTCATTGCCCGCTACGAATCCCGCCGTTCCCCAGTTCATCATTCATCATTCATCATTCATCATTCCGCGCTTATCCTCCTCCCCGCCCTCCTCCTCGCCCTCCCCTGGTACATGCGCAACGCGCAGGTCTACGGCAACCTGGACATCCTGGCCCGCACGTGGCACGATCAAGTGGTGGTCGGCCAGCTCACCACCGGCGAGCTGCTGGCGCAGGCCGGCCTGGCCGCCGTGCTGGAACGCTTCCTGGTCTGGAGCCACAGCAGCTTCTGGGGCGTCTTCGGCTGGATGGGCGTGTGGATGGACGCGCGGGTCTACACCGCGGCGCTGGCGTTTGGGCTGGTCGTAGTGGCAGGTTGCATGTGGCAGGTGGCAGGGCGCAAGTGGCAAGTGGCAAGTGGCAAGTGGCAGGCGGCAAAGGTCGTCAGTCCGTCACCCGTTTCACGTTTCACGTTTCACGTTTCACGGTTTCAGGCCTGGGCGCTGGCGCTGCTGGGCTTGGCGGCCCTGGGCACGCTGGGCATCTACTTATTATACAATCTGCAATTCGTGCAGCCGCAGGGACGGTACCTGTTCCCTGCGCTGCCGGCCGTCAGCCTGGCGGTGGCGGTGGGCTGGTGGACGGTGACGCGCTGGCCGGCCGCGGCGCGTTGGGCCGGGACTGTCCTGCTGATCGCAGCGGGCGCGGCCGTGTTATGGGGCGTCACGCAGGAGGGGGTCAACAAGTGGTCGCTGCTGAGTTTCGCGGCCGGTGCGGCGGGGCTGTGGGCCTGGAGCCTCCTCGCGGCCCGACTGGACGGCGTGACCCTGCGGCGAGTGAGCGCGACGTTCTACGCGCTGCCTTTCGCGGCCATGGCGGCGCTGTGCGCGCTGGCGTTATGGGCGTTTGTGCTGCCCCAGTTGACGTGAGGCCGGGTTAGGCCATGGCGAAGATCGATACCGGTTACGGATCGCTCTCCACCGGCCGCCACGGATCGCTGCCCCATTCGATCCATGACCCATCGTACAGCGCCAGGTTGCGGTAGCCGGCCAGGTGCAACGCAAACAAGCCCAGCGAGGCCGAGATACCGACGCCGCAGTAAAGGATCACCCGCTGTTCAGGCATGACGCCGGCTGCCTCAGCCAGGGCTTGTAGCTCGGCCGGGCTGCGGTATGTCCAATCCGCGGCGAGATTGCGCGAGGCATGGAGGTGAACGGCGCCGGGGATACGGCCGCCGCGCACCCGCCGGCCGCTGATTTCCACCCCATCTTGGTTGGGCGGCAGGAACAGGCTGCCGTGGGGCGTCCAGACGGCGCGGCCGGTGTATTGCTCGACCGGACGGGTATCGACTAAGCGCGCATCGGCGCTAAGGTTCGCGACGACCCTTTCGACGTCGGCCGCGGTGGCCAGCCAGCGCGGTTGCAGGTGAGCGACGAATCGCGCGGGCGGCGGCGTTGGCAGGTCAGTCGTCACAGGCCGTCCCTCGGCCAGCCATTTTGTGAACCCGCCGTTGAGCACCGCCACCTGGTCATGGCCGTGGTAGCGCAGCGCCCACCACAGCCGCGCCGCGCCGCTGTGATCGGTCTTGGCGTAAGCGACGACGCGGGTCGCGTTGCCGATGCCGTTGGCTTCCATCAGCGCGGCGAAACGCTCCGGCGGCAGCAGCCTATCGTCGGGCGAAGCGCCGTTCAGGTCGAGGTGCCAGTCCAGGTGGACCGCGCCGGGGATGTGACCCTGGAGATAGAGCTGCCGTCCGGTGTCATCCCCACGCCAGCGCAGGTCTACGACGCGCAGATCAGGATCGTCCAGGTGGGCGGCGAGCCAATCGGTCTCGACCAGGGGAGTTAGGAAAGAGTCCATCATTCGGGGGTGTATCTCAGCCAGCGAAGAGATCAAGCCGTTCGCCGGAACTGCACGGCAAGCCAGGCTGCATAGACGATGGTTAACAGCGGGCCCAGCGCATAGAACGGCGTCGGGAGCACCAGCGAAGCGAGCAGCAGAATCCCGGCCGCGATCCCCAGGCCGTGCAAGACCGCCGGCCAGATCTTGGACCGAAGCCCTGCCGCGCTGCTGAGCAGGATCAGACACGCGGCCATGAGCAGCCCAGCCTGCTGCAATGAAATGGTGACAACCCGAACCAGGATCGTCGCGCGGGCGTCGGCCAGATTGGCCGGGTAGAAGAGGTCAGCCTCCTCCAGGATGCGCAGGCCGAGCACGCCGCTGGCGACGAACAGGGCGACCGCGCCCGCGCCGACCAGTGCGGCCAGATCCATCGCCGTGGGGCTATGGGCGTGGAAGCGGCTGCGCAGTCCGACCGTCGCCAGGGCCAGGCCGGCCGCGTAGCCGAACTTCAGCCAATGGCCGACACGCAGCGTGTCGATTCCCGCCAGGATCACGGCCATGTCGTCGCTGGGAAAGCCGGCGCGCGGCCGCAGGATCAGCTCGTAGAGGGCGTAGCCGGCGAGGGTGAGCGCCAGCAGTAGTGCGCCCAGCATACCTGCGCGTTGGCTGGTGGGACTCGTGACGACTTGATCGTTCATGGCATACCCTGGGTCACTGCGATGTGTTCAGCGATGAAGGCCGCATCGTCGCCGACACCAACTAACAGGCCCGACTTCTGCGTGTGGAGATAGGGCAAACCGACAAAGTACAGGCCAGGATACCCTGTGACCCCGCGCTGCTGCAACGGGAAACCATCGCCGTCGGTCACGGGCAGCTTGACCAGGCCGAAGTCAAAGCTGTAGCCGGCGGCCCAGATCACCGAGCCGATGCCGGCCGCCTCAATGTCCAACTCGGCGATCTGCTGCTGATCGTAGCCGTAGCGCAGCACGGGCCGCACTTCCTCCGGCGCGTCGATCCCGCTGCGGGCGATGGCAGCGTCGATCATGCCCAACAAGTGCGCCTCGAACTGGTCGCTCTTGGCCAGACTCTCGTGCAGGTCCAGCGCCAGACCCATGCGCTCGTCCGTCGCGCCGCGCAGGTGGCCCAGCAGCGTGATGCCGTCGCGCGCGAACTGGTGCAGGTTGAGGTCATGTCCGCCGCCCGCGCCCGAAACGTGCGGATTGGGCGCAAAGCGGGCCTTGGACGAGGGAAGCATCTCGGTCGTGCGATCCACAAAGTGGATCATTTCCAACCAATCGAAGATGTCCTTGCCGCGGTAGCGTCGCGGCGCTCGGCCGCATGTCCCCACGCTCAAGAACACCCGGCGGCCGCTCTTGCGCAGTTCTTCGGCGATCTGGCAGCCCGACTGGCCGCTGCCAACGACCAGCACGGCGCCTGGCGGCAGGCCTGCCGGGTTGCGGTATTGCTCGGAAGGCAGTTGCAGCACCTCAGACGGCAGCCCGGTCGCGAACGCGGGAATCTTGGCGCGCTGGAAGAGGCCAGTCGCCGCCACGACGTTCTGTGCTTCGCACTCCTTTTCCTGCGTACGGACGAGGTAGCGTAGCCGGCCAGCCAGCGGTTCGACCGCGGTGACGTCAACGCCATACAAGACCGGCAAGGCGTTGCTGGCGGCATAGTCTTCGAAGGTCGCTACAATCGCGTCGCGCGGCATGAACCCGCCGGGGCTGTCGCCGTTGTACTCTGCGCCGGGCAGCCGGAACATCCAGTTGGGCGTCACCAGGGTGAAGCTGTCCCAGCGTTGCCGCCAGGCGTGGCCGGGTTGGCTGGCCCGTTCCAGCACCAGATGCTCGCGGCCATGCTGCTTGAGCCAGTAGCTGGTCGCCAGCCTGGCCTGCCCGCCGCCGATGATGATGGTTTCGATTCTGTCAAGGGTCAAGGATATGCTCCTCTGGTGGGGCGGATTGAATGCCTGCGCTGCTTCAAGTTGAACGAAAAATCTACAAGAATAAAGCAAGTACTTGATTCCCAACGCGACAGGCCCGGCCACACGGTGCGGCCGGGCCTGGGGGGACGGGCGATGGTCATCAACGGGTCGAACCCGGCGGCGTGGATTGCTTCATGCGCCCGGCGCATCCAGCTTGCTGGTGAGATAACTCGCCAACAGCGCCCAGTCGCGGAAGTAGCGCGTCTCACCGGTCAGGATGCTGTATACATTGATACGTATACCTGTACATTCACATAGCCCAGGCACACGGTCAGCAACTGGGAGTGGCCTCGCCACCATCACTTGCACTTCGGGGACACGGTCTCGGTCACACTATCTCAGCCAACACACGAATAGTGCCGCTACTGGGTCACTTACCCAGTTCTTGTAGAGACGCGTCACTGCGCTTGATCCGTAAGTTCTAGAATACATTGAAACCAACCGACACCACTCGTGACGCGTTTGTCTCACCGCGAGGTCCCTTGCAGCATCATAGCCTGGCCGTTTCTGGCTGTCCTTATTGAGCTCATCATGTTCAATCGTCACTTGATCGGGGCAATCGTCATCAGTCAACCACCATCCGGATAGACCTGACACAAGTCCTGGTTGATCGCCGTTGACGATCACCCTATGATCATCCAACAGGCGCAATTGGACACCAGGCGGTAGATATGGCTCCTCATTCGTCTCCCCTTGAACAACCGTGACGCCCTTTGTCTGTGTGAACGGTCTCAGTCTGGTCCACAGGCCTAGTCCATCATCAACGAGTTCGGTTTTGCCGAGCTCCACCCAATTTGAGTGAGAATAGAAATCCTGCACTGGGTGCAATAGCTTTCCAAAAGCCTCAGGACTGTCGTATGATAGTGATGCCAACGCCAGCATCAAATTGTATTGGCCATTGATGTTCGCAGATGTTTGATCAAACAGGCAATTGTCGAAGTGCCATGCATGCGAGGTTTGCGTATCGTGAAACGGGCCGCTATGCGACGACCAGCTATCGACATCTTCGTTTGCTGAAGCAATTCTCAGAAGAACATCGTGTCTTAAGAAACTCAAAGCCTCAAAAGTGATCGAAACATGTATATCAGTGTCAAAAGCGTCTGCCTGTGAGCTAGATGTCATTAGCACTAAGGTAGTTAGCAGCAACATACGAACCAATTTGGTGATGAGGGATGAATATTGGAATGAGACCGTTTCGGGTAGACTGTTCGCCATTTATAAGAATGTCCCTTCTTCATGAGTATCACCACGAACAAGTGATTCATATCTGCCGACAAGCAAGGCGATCCTAATACAGTTGGTTTGTTGTGCGTCCACAGACTCCAGAGGAGCAGAGAACTCAACCATAACGTCCCCTGCTCCCCTGGTTCTGCAATTGGGATCAAGCGTATACACCACCATGAGTGGAGAAGCTCTTGATCCCAAAATTGAGCTCGTGCCGCGGACGCTTCGAAGCAGTACGGAAACCACAGTCCCGTTCAAATATGAGTTGTCGCCCTTCATTGGTACGAATGACAACCCCGATATGTGCGTTCCAGTGATTGCGTACACCCCATGGGCCGTCTTGCAATGCACCAATTACTTCGATATGCTCACCTGTTACGTCAATGTCAAGGTTTCGGTTGAATTCGCTGAAGTCCCCGTTGTCCCAATTGACACCTGCGCCTTCCTTCAACACAAGAATGATGGTCGCTCCCTGCTTCACAATGAGCTCAAATTGGGAGTCTTCCTTGTTGTCATCGATGGTTAGAGCCGTGACCAGAATGGTCGTGATTTTCTCGGTCATCTTCGTCCACTTCCTTTCTTGAGTTTGCGAGTAGTGCTGCGATGTCAGCAGCGTTGCCTTCATCCACCAAAGAGATGCTGGTATGACATAGAAAAACATTTCCCTCTACGCCCTCGCGCTAGCCAAATAGAGGGAAGTCCTGGCCCAATGCCGGATCCGCCGACACTTATAAGGCTCACTGGCCTCTGCTGTCAGCCGAACGGCTCCAGTTGCTGCCCTTCTTCGCCGCCCGGCGCATCCAGCTTGCTGGTGAGATAACTCGCCAACAGCGCCCAGTCGCGGAAGTAGCGCGTTTCGCCGGTCAGGATGTGCTTGGCCTGCATGCGCACCTCCGACTGGCCCGCGTCCACCGGCTCGTACCAGACGCGCACGGTGAAAGACTGGGAGTGGGCCCAGGGGTCGTGGGTGGGTGATTGCGCGTCCATGGTCGCCAGTCCTCACGGGAACTCGAACACCAACACGGGGTTGCCGCTCGGCGCTGAGCGTGGCACCAGCCGGCGCAGGTTCTCCGGCCTGGCGCGCGGGTCCAGCAGGCCGTTGCGCACGAAGGCCAGCAACTGGTCGAACTCATCGACGGTCAGCGGAATCGGCGTCGCCAGCAGCGGATCGACCCGCGCCAACACCGGCTCCATCGGTCCCAACGGACCGTGCAGGTCAATGTCCAGATTCTGGCTGGCCGGGCTGTAGGTAGACACGGAAGTGACCACGTCCAGATGGTGGCGCACGGCGTCCTCCAGGCTGGTGAACGCGCCGTTGTGCATGAAGGTGGGCTGCACGGCGATGTTGCGCAGCGGCGACGTGCGGAACTTGTAGCGGTCGGCCGGGTCGCCGCTGACCTGCTCGCGACCGAAATCCTCGTTCATGCCCGGCCCATCGAAGGTGTTGTTGGTTACCAGAGGCGCAATCTGCGGAACGCCGATGACATGGCCCCGGAAATCGCTGAACATCTCGTTGGATGGGCCGGCCACCGCGTGGCAGGCGACGCAGTTGGCGGCGCCGAAGAAGAGCAGCGCGCCCCGCTTCTCGTCCTCCGTCAGAGCGTTGCGATTGCCGCGCGCGAAGCGGTCGATAGGGGCGTTGGCAAAGGTCAGGCTGAACTCGAACTCGGCGATCGCTTGGGCGAACATATCAAAGGTGATCGGGCCGCCGGCCTTGACCTCCGGGAAGCTCTTGGCAAACAGCTTGCGGTAGGCCGCGCTGGCGTTGAGGCGGCTGGCCACCTCGGCGCGGATGGCCTCGTTGTCGCCGGGGAAGACGAAACCGGTCACCTCCGTGCGCTCGGTCGGCGGGATGAAGGCCTGCGCGGTCAGTAGGTGCGGCTGGCTGGAAAGCGAGAAACCCTCAGGCGGCGGGAACTGGAAGCCGGCGCTGTTGTCAAACGGGTCATCCGTCAGGGCGAGGAAGCGCGAGTTCCACATCAGGCGGGGAAAGAACGCGCTGTTGATGATCATCGGCGTGCGCCGCATGTTGCGCGGGCCGGCGCGGTTCGGGCCGACGATGCCGTTGTTCTCGATGCCGATGGCGATCGATTGGGTATCGCCGAAGCCAGCGGTGGGCGAGTGACAGCCGCCGCAGGTGTTGTCGTTGGCCAGACCGGTGATGGTGTCGAACCAAAGCAGGCGGCCCAGGTCGGCCAGTTGGGAGTCGACGCGACGGCCCAGCCGGCTCTCCAGCGTCGCTTCGACTCGGCCGGTGAAGCCTGCGGCGCGCAACACTGCTTCCAGTTGTTGATCCAGTTGGCTGCCGCGCAGAGGTTGGCCGCCATCCTGGGCGAGGGCGGTGGACACCAGCCACAGGCTGACCAGGACAACCGACATGACGACGACGGCGGATCGGCGAGCTTTCATACGTGACCTCCATGCGCTGGATCGTGCTGCCACCGCTGGCAAAGCCACCGGCGAAATTGCTCACGGATCACACAGATGGCGCAGATTTCTCCCCCTGCTGATCCGTGTCATCTGTGCAATCCGTGAGCAGCGCTGCCTGGCGTCTCCCTAGAGCGGATCGCAGTGCAGCGGGTCGCCGCGCTCAGCGGTCCGCTCCCAGTTATCATTGGGCGGCCACATCTCGGCCGGCGGCGTGAATGTCCAGCGCCAGTTGAAGCCGACGTTCATATGGTCGACGCTGCCAGAGCCGTTCAGCACGAAGCTATCCACCATCTGAATCTGGTGGGCGCCGCCGCCGGCCGGGATACTCTCGACGCTGTTGTTGGAATAGACGAAGGTGTAGGAACCGGTGCTGTCCCAGGCGTCGCCCCGGATGGTAACGTTAGCCCTGATCACGGAACTGCCATCGGCGTTGACGCGCGTGTGGATGACCGCGTGCTGCTCGCCGTTGCCGGTCAGCCCCAACGGGGCCGTGTCGCACGTGCCGGCCGGCAGCGACCACTCAGGGATCGGCCCCCTGATCACTTCGGTGGTGTTGGTAGGCGGGCCGCCGGCAAACGCCGTCGACGCGACGGCCAGCAGCAGCAAGACGGCCAGACTGAGCGACATGAACTTCTTCGACTGTGACATGGGACTCTCCTTGATAGGGTGACGTGAGTTTCGAATTACGTTGGCGGAACAGACATCCTGTATCGGGAGAAACTATTCAGGCGGCGGAATAGTTTCTATCGAGAAATGAGCGTAACTCAGTGCATAGGCCGTTCTCCTCGTGCAGAGCAAAGACCGCTTTGTTGTACACTTTGTTGTGCAGCGGCGCGGTCAATCCGATGCGTTCAGCGCATCGCTCGGGAGTTGACATCGATGCGCAGCACCTCGCCAGCGGTGGGATCGCCACCGTAGCCGTAGTTCGAGACGTACAGTGCGCCGTCTGGTCCAAAGGTCATGCCGATGGGGAAGCTCAGCCCGGTGGCGATCACCTCAAGCTCGCCGGCTTCGCCGACGCGCACCACCCGGCCGGCGCCTGGCCCTGGGTAGTCGCTGTCCTCGTGCGTGGCTTCCAGCACATACAGCCTGCCTTGTTCGTCGAAGGCCAGGCCAAGCACGGCGGTTAATCCTTTGGCCGCCACGCTCATGTCGCCCTGCGGGGTGATCTGGTACACGTTGACGCTACCCACCCTGATCGGGAATTTGCCGAGGGCGCCGACATAGAAGTTGCCATCATGCACCGTGAGCGAGGCCGGGGTGACATGCCCCTGGCTGGCCGTGATATCCAGCACACGCCGCACCTGGCCATCGAGCGTGATCTCATCGAGTGAACCGTGATTGGCATTGACGATGTACAGCTTGCCGTCGTGGGCGACCACGGCGTTCGCCGAACCATCCGGCTCGTAGTCTTCCTCGTTGCCAGCGGCCGCAGGGTGAGCGGTGAAGAACGCGCTGAGGTCGGCCAGCATGTCAGACGTCCCGTCGCTGTTCACCTTGACGATGCCGGCAGGAGAGTCGGCGAAGCCGCGCGAGCAACCGCCGCCCGATGACACGGCATAGAGCGTCTGGTCGACAAAGACGACATCGCTCGCTCCTATCACATCGCCAAACTTGTCCTGGGCAGAGGGTAGGTTGTCCACCACGGTGCTGCGGACGCCGTCCGGGCCAATGCGCGAGACGCGCGCCGTCATGCCGGTACGATAGGGCACGAACATCGAGGTAAAGCCTTCGCAATTTCCCATGCTCTCGGTGTCGCCGCCGCTGCCCGCTTCGGCAACGTAGAGCGCGCCATCAGGCCCGAATTTGAGGCCGCGCGGATAGACCAAACCAGAGGCAAAGGTAGTAACATTGGCCGACAAAGGCGCAGGCTTAGCCTGCTCGTCGGCCGGCGGTGCAACAGTCGGTGTGGACGGCGGCGACGTGGGGATTGCGGTTGGCGCAGGCGTGGCTGCTGGCGCTGCGCAGCCCGCTATGAGCGCGCATAGCAGGATGCATGACACGGCCAGCGTACTAGAACGTGAGCTGATTTGCAAAGAGCACCTCCTGGAAATGAACTTCTCTCACATCTGATCCTTGGGATGTAAGAAGAGATTACCAGGAGAAGCGTTCTAGAAGCGTTCTATCGTGAAGTACCAGGTTCGCTATGGGTGAGTTTGCCCCAGGAGGTAGCCTTTGCGACCTCAGCGCCGTCGCCGTGTTGGATCAGCCGCGTCGCGCAGACTGTCCCCCAGCACGGCGCAGGCCAACGCGGTCAGCATGATCGCCAGGCCCGGCACGCCGGCGACCCACCAACTACCCCCCAGCACGACCTGTCGCCCGCTGTTGATCATCACCCCCCAGTCGGCCGTGGGCGGCTGCGGCCCCAGGCCAATGAAGCTCAGGCTGGCCGCCGCCAGGATGACCACGCCCAGGTCGACCGTCGCCTGCACCAACAGCGGCCCCACGGCGTTGGGCAGCAGGTGGCGCCGCATGATGCCCAGCGGCGGGACGCCGGTCGCGCGCGCCGCCTCCACGAAGGGCTGGCCGCGCAGGCTCACCACTTGGCCGCGCACCAGCACCGCGTAGACGGGCCACCAGACCAGGGCCAGCGCCAGCACGGTGCTCGCAAATCCGCCGCCCAGCACAGTCACCAGCAAGATGGCCAGCAGCAAGGGGGGGAAGGCCAGAAAGACATCGGTCACGCGCATGGCCACCTGGTCGGCCCAGCCCCCGACATAGCCGGCCGCGAGGCCCACCGCGATCCCCACCGCCACGCTGCTGCCCACCACCAGCACGGCCAGCGCGAGCGACGTGCGGGCGCCGTAGAGCACGCGTGCCAGCAGATCGCGTCCCATCTCGTCGGTGCCAAACGGATGCGCCAGCGAAGGCGCCAGCAGCTTGTGCGCGATATCGTGCGCGCCAGCGCCTTGGGCCGCGTAGGGCGTGAGCCATGGCGCCAACAACGCCGCCAACACCAGCGCGACGAGGAACACCAGACTCGCCCCAGCGCCCGGCCGCCTCAGCGCCATCCGCCACCAGCGCGGCCGCCCTGCCAGCCCCACACCCGCGCGCTGCGCTGAACCAAGCGGCTCTTGCAACTCAACACGAGCCACGTTCCCCCCTCCACCAACCCGTTCCGAACCACGCAAGACATCCATCACACCTCACTCGTCACCCTGTGGCCTTGTCTACCTGTCTACTTGTCTACCCATCACCCTCGGATCCAACGCCGCGCGCAGCACATCCATGATGAACGTCACACCGACGAAGATCAGCGTGCTCACCAGCGTCACCGCCAAAATCGGCGGAAAGTCCCTGGCGACGATGGCGTCGGCAACGTACTTGCCCACGCCCGGCCAGCGAAAGAGCACCTCGATCAGCACGGCCCCGGTGATGGCGTAGGCGAAGGTCAGCCCGACGATGGTCAGCACCGGCAGGATGGCGGTGCGCAGCGCGTGGCGCAGCAAGATGGTGCGTTCGGGCAGACCCTTAGCCCGCGCCACGGTGATGTGCGGGTGGTGCAGCGCGTCGACCATGCTGTTGCGCGTCATGCGCAGGGCCAGGGAGAACGGATAGACGGCCACCACCAACGCCGGCAGGACGAGGTGCGCCAGCGCGTTGCGCCACGCTAGCCAATTGGCGGTCAGGGCTGCGTCCACCAGCAAGAAGCCAGTGATGAAGGTCACAGGATGGGCCAGGCTGACCTCGGCGTCCAGCCGGCCGTTGAGCGGCAGCCAACGAAGCTGGTTGAAGAAGACCTGCTGGGCCAGCAGCGCCAGCGCGAAGACCGGCGCCGCCGCGCCCAGCACGGCAGCGACCCCGCTGACCCGGTCGAACACGCCCCGCTCCCTGGCGGCAGCCGCGATGCCGGCCGGAATGCCGATCAGCAGGGCCAGCGCATAGCCGCACAGCACCAGCTCCAGCGTGGCCGGCAGGAAGATGCGCAAATCCTCAGCCACGCTGCGCTTGGTGACGAACGACCGGCCCAGGTCTCCGCGGGCCAGATCGCCCAGGTAGCGCACAAACTGCTCGGGCAGCGGCCGATCGAGGCCGAGCTGGCTGCGAATGGCGGCCACCTGCTCCGGCCGCGCGCGCTGGCCTGCAATCAGTTGCGCCGGGTTCGATGGCAGGATGCGGGTGACGAAGAACGTCAGCGTGAGGACGCCGGCAATGACGAGGAGCGAGGTAGCCACCCGACGCAGAAGATAGTCGGCGCGCATCATCAATCACTTCTCGCGGCGCACATCGTACCAGATAACCATATGCGAATAGGCAGGATTGGTCACGAAACCCTGGATGTGGTTCGCGATAACATTCAACTCCGGAAGGTCCAAGGCGTAGATGGCAGCCGCGTCGTCGGCCAACATGCCTTGAGCGTCCACGTACAGCCTACTGGCCGCAGTCTGGTCCAGGGCGCTTTGCCGGCGGGCTTGATCGACGAGGGTATCAAAGGCCGGATCGCTGTAAAACCCTAGATTCCAGAGCGGTTGTTCCTCGGAGTGAAACATGTTGAAAAGGTAGGAATACGGATCGACCACGTCTGGCGACCACACGAGTAGGAAGGCCTGGGGTGCGTTTTCCGGTGCGCTCTTGGCCGCGTCCCATCGGATGGGGAAATCGGCGGGCTCCAGCTTGAGCGTGACGCCGATCTTGGCCAGGTTGGCCTGCCAAAGCTCGGCCATCGTCTGCTCCGTGGGGTCGTAAGAGAAATTCAGTTCCAGCCCGTTGGCGTGGCCAGCCTGTTCCAACAAGCTGGCCGCCTTATCCAGGTCTTCGACGTAGCGCGAAGGTTCGGGGTCATGGCCCCACAGAGTGGTGGGTACGGCGCCATGGGCCAGCGTTCCTTTGCCAAGCATGGTATGAGCGATGACTGACTCATAGGGGAAGCTATAGGCCAGCGCCTGCCGCACGCGTATATCGTCGGTGGGAGGACGGCGGTGATTCAGGAAGATCACCCAATTGCCGGCGCTGGGGGCGGCGTCAAGCCGCAATCCGCTATCCCCGTCGAGACTTGCCATTTGGTCTGGGGTTAAGACGACCTGGTTGGCAAAATCGAGCTCGCCTGCGCGCAGCATCTGTTCGGCTGCCACCTGGTCGCCTACCATCTCGAAGACAACCGTATCGAATTGATCGGGCTGCCAGCCGCGCCAATAGTCGTCGAAACGCTGCAACACCAGCCGCTGCCCCGGTTCGTAGCGTGCGAACCGGTAGGGTCCCGTGCCGGCTTCATTGCCGGCGGCAAACCAGGCCGCGTCCTTGCCGGCGACGCCCGGACTCATGATCCATGCGCCGTAGGGGCTGGCCAGGATGGCGTCCAACGGCGCCGGGTAGGCCAGCTTGAAGACGACCGTGTGCGGGTCCGGCGTCTCGATCTCGCTGATCGGCTCCAGCAGATAGGCGGCGCATTGGCCGATCTGTTTGGTGCGCTCGATAGCCTGCTTGACAGCGCTGGCGTCGAAGTCGACGCCGTCGTGGAATGTCACTCCCTGGCGCAGGTTGAACGTCCAGGTCAGGCCGTCGTCCGAGACGGACCAGGACGTGGCCAGTCCGGGTTCCAAGGCATCTTCACTGCCGAGCGCTGTGTAGCGGGTCAGAGTCTCGTAGACGTTGGCCAGCACCCAGAGCTCGGATGTGCAGGCGGAGCTGGGATCGAAATCGGTGAAGGTCAGTGGTTCAGCAGCAGTACGGGCGATGTTGGCGCGCGCAGCCGTCGCCAACGGGCTGGCAGGTGAGGGCGATGGAGCCGTGCAGCCGGCGGCAGCAATGACAAGGCACAACGCTAGCAAGCGATTACGGGCAGAATGCATGGAGGAGCCTCCTGATCGAAAGATTTTGGGGGTGTTCAAACTCGGCTAGACGGCCAAGAAGTTCGACTTCTCGGAGAAGTCGAACTTCTTCACTTTCAAACTGAGTTAAACATGGCTGGAGTGGCTTCCGGGGCGAATGGTCGTCGAGCAACCACTCAATCCGACGGCGGTTTTGAAATGGCGGCCAGCACGCGGGCCGCCGCCTGCAGGTCAGGCGTATCATGCCCCTCGGCAAAGCAGTCGTAGATTTCCTGCAACTCACGATAGCCCTCTTCCTCGTGGCCGCGGTCGTGCTGCACCTGCGTGAGTCGGGTGGCAGCACGCAGCGCCGACACCTGCGCACCCAGCCGGCGCGCCAGGGACAAGGCAGCCCGATAACAGCCCTTGATCTCGTCGCATGGGGCGTTCAAAGCGTGCAGAGCGTCTCCCTTGAGCGACCACAAGTCCGGGGCGCACAGCAGGTCGTGATACGTCTCGAAGCGGCAGATGCCCTCGTCGAGCGCCTGGATCGCCTCTTCGTGCCTGCCCGCCGCGATGAGAATCTCGGCCAGCATCGCGGTAAGCTGGCTGTAGTGCAGCCGCAAGCCGGTCGCATCGGCGTCATCCATGCCCTGGCGAGCCAGGGCCAGTCCCTCCGCCACCTGGCCCTGCATCGCCAGGCTCCACCCCAACAGCACCGCGCTCAAGATACGCGTGTAGGGATAGCCTTTGTCGGTGCTGATCTGTAGGGCGGGCTCGGCAAAGAACCCGGTGCTGGCCGGATCGCGCAGCAGGTGATAAAAGAACCCGGCGTAACTGTATGCGTCAGCGATGTTGGCCGGAAACGTGAGCTCTTTGGCAAGGGCCGCGGCGCGCGCCAGCCGGTCGCGCGCCTGATCCAGGCAACCCATGTTCCACAGGGCGAGAGCGCCTTCGTACAACGCACACGACCCGGCGTCATGCACCCCATAATGGACGCTCAATGGCTCATGCTGTAGCCGGTCATAGATCGCCAGCCCAGTTTGCATGTGCTCGAATGCCTGAACGTAGTCGCCCAGGAAGTAGCAGGAACCCCATACGGCATGGTGTGCTTCCAACAGCAGGCCGGGGTCGCCGAGCTCGATTGCAATGTCCAGGCATTGAAATGCCAACACCAGGCTCTCCTGATACTCCGCCCGATACAGCGCGACCTCGTGCAGGCCCCACAGCACGATAAACAGGTGCGGGGTCTGGCGCACTTGCCGACAAAGCTCCAGCGCCCGCAGGTAGGCGGCCTCAGCTTCCTTGCCCAGGTAGCTGGTGATGGCTGCCCAGGCTGTGCATAGCTGTATCTGCAGTTCAAGTTCGAGCTCGACCAAGGCAGGGTCCGCCGGCAACTGAGGTACCAGGGACAGCGCGATCTCGAGCATGGCGATGGCATCCTGATAGGCCAGCAGCCGCAACGCCACGTCGGCGGCACGTTGGTAATGGCGTGTTGCTTGACGTAGATCGCCAGCTTGCTGGAAATGGCCGGCAATCTGCGCGCTGACGCTATCGTCGTCGGGGCCATGGACATGCTCCAGGGCCTGCGCCACCCGGCGGTGCAGCAGCCGCCGGCGCGCCGGGCTGATTCCGGCGTAGGCCACGGCGCGGATGCGGTCGTGGGTGAAGTCGTAGCCCCGTGTTCCCTGCTCGCGCACGATGCGGCGCTGCCACAGCTCGTCCAGGCTGCGCACTACCGCATCCTCCTCCTGCCCGCAGGCGTGAGCCAGTACCTCGTAGGTGAAGGAGCGCCCGATGGTCGCGGCCAGGGTCGCCAGCTCCTGCGCGCCGGGCGATAACTGGCCCAGACGCGCCTGGATCACCGACTGCACCCGGGGCGGCGCGGCCGGCAGCCTGGCGTCGCGCGCTGCCGACGCGAACGCCTGCGCCAGCCCGGCGGCGTCCAGGTCGGCGCGCACAGTCTCCACCACGAACAGCGGATTGCCCTCGGTGAAGCGGTACAGCGCTTGTGACGCCGCCTGGTCCAGCGGTCGCTCAGCCAGTTGATCGGCGAGTTCGTGTGTTTCGTCCGCCGACAACGGCGCCAGGTCTAGTTCGGTCACCAGACCCGCGCCGCGCAGGTCCAGCAAGAATTGAGCGGCCGGATGGCCGGCGTCGATCTCGTCGCTGCGCAGGCAGCCGACGAGCAGCAGCCGCGCCTGGGCGTCGAAACGCACCAGGAACGACAGCCACTCCAGCGTTTCCGTGGCGTACCATTGCAAATCGTCCAGCGCCAGCACGAAGGGCCGGTTGCGGCTGACGAAGACCCGCGCCAGCGCCTCGAACAGCCGCTAGCGCTGCCAGCGATCAGTCAACGGCTCAGGTTGGGGCAGGCGCGGGTCCTCGGCCAGCAGCTCGGGCAGGAGGCGGGCCAACTCGCTGCGCCAAACCGGGTCGAGCCGCCGCACCAGCGGCGCTGCCGCCTCGCCGCGCAGGCAATCCACCAGCGCCGCATAGGCCAGGTCGCGGCCAGCCGCGTAGCCGCGCAGCACAGCAACGGGAATGCCCTGCTGCTCGGCCCAGCGCAGCATCTCCTCAGCCAGGCGGGTCTTGCCGATGCCCGCCTCGCCGCTCAGGGCCACACAGCGCACGGCGCCGCGGTTTGCCGTGCGCCAGGCCGCCTGCAATGCCTGCCACTCAAGCTGCCGGCCCACCAGGCTAGGAACGGCGTCGTGCGTCGTGGGTCGGGCCGCCAGCCCTGGCGCTTTGACCAACCGCGCGCATAGCTCGCGGGTAGCCGCGCCAGGCTCCACGTCCAACTCCCGCTTCAACGCGGCCACGCAGGCGTGATAGACGCGCAAGGCCGCCACCCGGTCGCCGTCCAGCGCGTGCAGGCGCATCAGGTGGCGATAGGTGGCCTCGTGCAGCGGATCGGCCGCCAGCAGCCGCCGTGCGACGTCGATGGCCTCCTGGTAGGCGCGGCGCTCCTCGTGCAGCAGTACGCACTGCTCCAGGGCGGCCACGTGGGCTTGGGCCAGCCGCTCGCGCTCGCCCGCGATCCAGTCGTCGTAGCAGTCGGGCAGCAACGCGCCCCGATAGGCGTCCACCCCTTCCTCCAACGCTTTGAGCTGTTCGGTCCCGCTGAGCCGTTGGGCACGCGCCAGTGAGGCCTCGAAGTCGGCCACGTCCAGTTGGATGGCCGCGTCCGCGCGCCAGCGGATCGTGCGTTCGTCGCTCACAAGGCTGTCGGCCAGGACGGGCAGGCGGCGACGCAGGGTGTGCAGCAGTTGGCGCAAGTTGGTCTGCGCCTGGCTGTCGCTAGTGTCAGGCCAGAAGAGAAAGGCCAGTTGCTGGCGCGACAGGGGCGCCGCGCGGTTCAACAGCAGATAGCCCAGCAGCGCTTGCAGGCGCGCGCTGTTCAGGCCGCCGACGGCCACGCCGTCGACAGCCACGCTGAACTCGCCAAGGAGCCGTATCTGGACCGCAGGGGACATGGCGGAGGCATCCCTCCTGCTGTGGAAGGCGTACAAGCAACACCGTGCTCTGACTCATTGAACGTAACGACGGCGCAAACCATGCAAGCGCGCCGTCGGTGTTTTCCCACTCACCGGTTGCCCGCGTGAGCAGAATTGCCATCGATGCGCACCCCATGCCGACCCGCCGCCGCGATGCTCTGGCGCTTGATTGTCAGAAACAGAGATTTCGAGTAAAATTGAGCCATCGAATGCGGGCGTGTCTGGCAGTTGAATGAATAAGGTGGCTCATGCAAAGCACAGTGACCTTGAACGAAATCTTCAACCTTACGAAGAAATTATCGCCTCGTGACAAGTTGCGCTTGATCGAGCAAATGGCCCCGGAGATCGAACGCGACATGCTGATGGCCCAGCCTGAGCCGCGCGAGTCCCTATGGGGCCTGTGGGCCGACCTGGGTTCGGCGCCGTCAGCGGAGGAGATCGATGAGGCCCGTCGCGAGGCATGGGCCAATTTCCCGCGCGAGGACATCTAATGGTTCGTGCTGTGGCCGACACCCAAGTTATCTGATTGGGGGTTCCTCTCATTAGCCGCGATCGCAAGATCCAGGTGTCAGGCGTCAGTACAGTGTGGTAAGGCCGCCGTCGCATCCCAGCGATTCGGCGTCCGCTGGGGCGTGCGGGACGAGAACCTCATCGAGTCGGCGCTGGCGTGGCCGCGCAACCTGGGGGCTTATGACGGCGGGACCGACATCGCTGCCCTTGCGGCCACGTGCGGCTAGGGCCTGACACGCGGGCACGGCTATGTGGACGGCAACAAGCGCATTGGCTTCGTCGCCATGGCGGTCTTTCTGGATATCAACGGATGGGCACTGGAAGCGCCGGAGCCAGAGGTCGTGCAGGTCATGATGGCCGTCGCCGGTGGTGACCTGAGCGAGACCGATTTCGTCCGATGGGTTCAAGGGCCTATCCAGGCGCTTGAGGAAACGCCTGGATAGCCCACAAAGATGCACTTACCCCAGCGCCGGCAGGTGGCTCAACTACATCAGCAGTCCCAGTTGACGCATCAGCGTGCCAGTGTCCCAGTAGGCCCGCATGGCCTGGATCTTGCCGTCGCGCAGCTCGAAGACCTCGGCGAACTTGAGATCGATCGTCTTGCCGGTGGGCGGGATCGCGCCGGCCGGGGTGTTGAGCGGACCGGTATGGGTGCCGCCGCCGGAGTGTTCCGTCACCACTGTGTCGCCTTGGGCCGTGATGGTCTCCAGATGCACCTGAGCATCGGGCATGGAGGTGGCCCAGTTCTGCAGCCACTGCCCCCAGCCGGCCTGGCCGCGCCAGGACCTACCCAGGGCCACATCCACCAGCTCGAAGTCGTCGGTGACCAGGCTGAGCAGCAGCGGCACATCGCCGGTATTGAAACCGGTGTAGACGGCGCGAACCGTCGCGATGTTTTGGTCGAGAGACATGGTTCAGTCCTTATGACGGGATCACGCCGAGTTGCTGCATCATGCCCATCAGGTCGCCGATCGTCCAGCGTTCTTTGATCTGGCCGTTCGCGACGTAATCGATCGTGATATCCTCGTTGTGGAACGGACGACCGGTCGGCGGAATGCCGTTAAACTCACCGGTGTGGGTGCCGGCCCAGCGCACCCGGCTGACCACCTTGCCGTCCTCTTCGATCTGATCGAGGATGGTCACGTTGATATCCGGAAAGCCGGCCAGAAACGCGTAGCCTACCTGCTTGTAACCCTCGAAGCTCAACGGCGCGGGCGTGTTGTTGAAGTGGATCACGGCGTCATCGGCAAACAAGGGGGCGCAGCCTTCGACATCGTGCTGATTGCCGTAGGTCTCGAAAAAGCGGGCGGAAACGGATTTGTTGGACATGGTTGGGACTCCTTGTTGGTGAATTGGTAGATTGGTAGATTGGTGGATTGGTGGGTTGGTAGATTTGGTGAGGCGGGTCAGGTTGCGCTGACGATTTGGCCGTCGTGCCATTCGGGGTCTTCGAGCAGCAGCGCGCGCAGTTGCATGAAGCGCTCGTGCTGTTCGGGGCTTTGGGCGTTGGCCCAGTAGGCCTCCTTGCTCTCGAACACAGCCACCAGGAACAGCTCGTCGGGGTCGGCGTCCATCTGGAAGACGTAGCCAGCCACCTCGCCTGGGGCCCTGCCAACGCCTATGCTGTCGCCCACTGTCTTCAACTCCTCGATCTTCGTGGGGTCGATCTTGATCCGTGCAATTGTGCCGTACATGGTTGAGTCCTTTTTCGTCCCTGTCGGGCGTTGGATCGTGAGACAGAGTTCTGTCGCACTTGGATTGTCGATAGCAGCATACACCGGTTGGCTGCTCAATTTCCAGATCGAAAACTGCTCACTTGTTGCTCGTTTTGCGCGGCCGCCGGCTGCACTGAGCGATAGGCCTGCTGCAAAAGGCGCTCCACCTCCCGCCAGTCCGCGGCCACGTCGGTCGAGTAGCCGCCGGTGATGCGATCCACCACCAGCGCGGCCTGCGCGCGCAGCTCAGCTGAGGGGCGCATGGCGGCCGGCGGGGCATCGAACAACGCCGCGTGCAGCGCTGTCAGCGCCTCAACCATCGGCTCGATGTCGCCGGCGTGGTTGGGATCGTCGCGCCGCGCGACGGCTAGCCGGCGATGCACCACCCAGTAGTCCATCTCCAACTGGGCCAGCGTGGCCGCGTCGGCCTGGATGCCGGCCGCGCGCCGCGCCCTGGCGTAGTAACGTTGCAGGTGCGCCGCGGCGGCCGGCACATCGTTGTCGACCGGCGCAAAGGCGACGGTGGCGCGCACGATGTCCAGCGCCGCGGCTATGGCGCTCGGCAGCGACATGCCGAACTGCTCGCGGTTGAGCTGCACCATCAGCCACAGCACGCGCAGCCAGCGGCGGTCGTAGTAGGCTTGCCAGCCAGCCTTCTCGAAGTAGGCGACTTGGTCGGGATCGAAGGCAGCCTGAAGCGGCGTTGGCGGCGCTCCTCGCACGTGGGCGGCGATGCCGCCAACCAGCAACGCCAGAACGGCGATGCCTTTGGCAATCAGCCCATCGGACGGCAAGCTCGGGCTGGCCGCCTCGAAGCCCACCAGCCTGACCCCGGTCGGCGGCAGCGTAACCACACTGATGGGACCGAACAAGCTCGTCACCCCGCTGAAGTCCACCGCCTCCAGCCAGTAGTACACGGCGGCGGCTGGCGGAGATGTGTCGTCGCGCCACTGGTACACGGCCCCCTGGCTGCTTCCTGGCGCAGTCGATGGCACAAAGGCCAGCAACTCACGCGGCCCATCCGGGTCCAGACCGCGGTACAGGTTGAAGCCCCTGTTGTTTAGCTCGCTGACCGTCTCCCACGTCACCAACACCGCGTTGCCCTCGAAAAACGCCCCGAAGCTGGCCAGCGTCACCGCCAGCGGCGCCCCTGTCACCAGCACCTCTACGTCCTGGCTGAAACGGGGCATGAGCTGCTCCCCTTGCGCCAGGGCCGAGACCGTGCGCGAGATCGGCTCGGTGGCCAGACCTTGCCACTGGATCGTCACTGGCTGCCCTGGCGCAACCATGCCTTGCCAGGAAACAGGCGCATTCAGGTTGAGCAGCCCGCTGCTGGCGCTGCCGTTGGAGGGCGCCACGGCCTTCATGCTGAATGGGAACAGCACTGTCGCCGTCATCGCTTCGCTGGTCGTCACGACCGCGCTGTATGCCACCACACCGTTGACGGCCGTCGTGGTTGGCGTGACGCTGAAGGCGATGCCGTAGGCGACCTCGCCGAACGCGTCCACCAGGTCGGGCGCGCTGGGGTTGCCGGCTGCATCCAGCGCCACGGCCTGGATCAGGTTCGATCCCAACGTCGCCGTCATCGTCGCCGTCCAGGTATTGCCCGCCAACGCGGCCGGGACGCCGTTGACCAGCACCGTATCGATGGCCACGTCCTCGGTGAACACCCCGCTGACGGCGATCTGGTGACTGCCGGGCAGGGCGACGGCCTCGCCGTTGGCCGGCGAGAGGATCTTGACTTCTGGCGGCGTTGTGTCGAAGCTGGCGGCGACCTTGTAGGCTGACTGGAGCGACGACGCCAGCCCGCCGCTGTCGGTCACTGTGCCGATCAGCCCCTTATCGCCCGCGCTGGCCGTCGGGATGGCGAAGGTGTAGGCATGGAAGCCGCTAAGCGTCACGTTCTGGTGCAGCAACGCCGTCCCGCCCGATGTCTCCACATGCACAGTGGCCGCGCCCTGGCCGAAAGCGACCAGCGTGCCGATGCCCGTCTGGCCGGGGCTGTAGACGCCGTGATCGGTGCTGAGATCAGTGATGACCGCCGCGCCCACGTCCACGAAGGCCGTGTCGCCGCCCAGCAGAGCCAGCGTGGCCGCGTCCATCACCCGCAGCTCGATCTGATGCGTCCCCGGCGGCAGGGCGGCCTGTGGGCTGTGGGTCGAGTCCGGCAGCACGCCGTGCAGGGTGATCGGCGTCTCGCCAGCCGGCAGCGCCGTGACGAGGCTGGCCTGAGCGCCCAAGCTGTAGCGATTCCCGTCCGGCGCCAGGTCGGATGCTATGATCAGCAGCGGGCCGGCTGGGGCATCCAGGCGCAGGCTAGCTGTCAGCGTCAACGGGTCGCCCGGCTGCAGCGGCGCGCCCGGCGTTGGCCCCGCCACCGCGTAGTCGCGCGTCAGCAGCGACACGCCGAACACGTCGATGGGCAGCGAACGCTCCTCGCTGTCGTAGGCGTAGACGAAGTGGTAACGGCCGGTGCGCAGCGTCGCCGGCAGCGCGTAGTCGATCGCGAAATCGCCCATGGTCAACGGGTTGGTGATGGTCCAGGTGGAGGTCAGCAGCACGTTGCTCCACAGCAAGGGGCTGGCAGTCGACTCGATCTCGGCCGGCCGCAGCACGTAGGCCGCGTCGGTCGGCCGCAGCAGGTGCATGGTCAGATGCACCGTCTCGCCGGCGTTGTAGCGCGCCTTGTCGCTCTCCAGCCAGGCGTAGGGGTCCTCGATCACCGGCACCCACTGGCTGTCGATGGCCAGCGCAAAGGGGGTGTTTTCGTCGTTTTCGGAGACGTGCGGCCGGACGATGACCTGCGCGCGATTGCTGGCCGGGCCGACGTCGAAGGTCCAGGGCAGGTGCAGCGTCTGGCCGGGGTTCAGCGTTACCGTGTCGCTGGTAGCCTGGGTCACATAGCGCCGGATCACGTCGTAGGTCGCCGGTCCGCCAACGCCGTGCAGATGCACGGTCCAGGTGGCCAGGCTGAAGGGCTGGTAGCTGGCCGCGTCCAGCGACTGCGTCAGCTCGACCTGCGCGCCGCTGAGCGTGATCTCGGCCTCTGCCGTCTGCTCGCCCAGGCGCGCTTCGGCCGGGTAGCTACCGGCCAGCAGGCCAGCCGGCGCCGTGACGACCAGCGCCGCCGTGCGTGATCCGTGGGCCGGCAGGTCCGCCAGCACCTCGTAGGTCTGATCGAAGGCCAGGAAGGTCAGCGGCGCGTCGCCGGCCGGGCCGTCGTTGGCGATGGTCGCGGTCAGCGTCACCGGTCCGCCGGGCGCGCCGGCCGAGGCCGTCAGCCCCGTGAGCAGGGCAGCAGGCGCCAGCCGCGCCGGCCCATCGACGGTCAGCGTCTGCTCGGCCAGCGTCGCGCCGTCCGGCCCGACCAGCGCGACGTGCAACGGCTGCGGACCGGCCCGGTCGAGCAGGGAAAGCGTCTCGCTGAACGCGGCGCTGGCGCCGGGCGGCAGCAGGATCGCCTCGCGCCGCACGGCATCATCGCCATCCTCGATCAGCAATGTGCCGCTCCACGGCTGCTCGCTGCCGGCCGCGCTGCTGGCGGTCACCACAACGACAACCTGGCCGGCTGCGTCCATCTCGCCTGCGCTGGCCGCCACCGCCAGATCGTAGAGCGGGCTGACGACGCTGAAGCTCAGGCTGGCGCTGGCGATGACCGTGCCCAAGCGGGCATGGCGCACCGTCACCGTCGCGCTATAGTCGCCGGTGAGCAGCGCGCCCAAGGGGACGTGGACGGTGGCCGGGCCGGGTAGCAACGTCACCACCTGCGAGCCGGCGCGGCTCTCAGGCCCGCTCAACAGGTAATCCACCGTCGCCTCGAAGTCGAAGGACTGGGCGTTGACCAGCGCCACGTCCAGCGCGGCGTCCGCGCCCTGCACCAGCGCCGGCGCCGCGGGGCTGTGGGCGCCAGGCGCCGCAACGGCGCTGCGCACGGTGCCCGACAGCTCGATGCTGACCGTAGCGCTCTCTTCACGCACGTCCAGCGCCAGCATGTCGGTGCGACTGACGTCGCCGCTGAACAGCACCGGCAGGCTCAGCGCGCCGGCCGTCGCCGGCGTCAGCGCGCGCGTCAGCGTCTCGCCCTCGCCCGCCGCCAGCGTCAGCGTCTGCGGGCCGTCGCCCAAGTCCACCGTGACCACGCCCGGCAGCGCGCCGCCGTTGGCCAGGCTAACCTCGATCGTGGCGCTTTCGCCCAGGGCGATGCTAGCCGGCGTCACCGTCGAGGCCGCGCTGACCGCAGCCGGCGTCACCTGGATCTGGGCGACGGCGCTGTGGCCCAGGCTGGTGGTGGCGGTGTAGACCAGGGAACCGGTAGGCGGGGCCGGGTCGCTGAGGCTGAAGTCGCGCGTGGCGTTTGGCGCAACCGCGCTGAAGGTCTGGGACAGGAGCGTCGCGCCGTCGCTGCGCAGAATCTGCAGGGTGATGTCGTCGGGGCTCAGGCCGGTGTTGCGCACCCGGCCGCTGAGCGCCACGGCGCTGAGCGCGTCGTCCGGGGTGTAGCCGGACACGTTGCGCCGGTAGGCCGGCCGGTCGGTGTGCAGCTCGACGCTGGTGGGCGCGTTGTTGACTGTGAACGGGTAGACGCTGCGGGCCAGCGGCTGGCGGCTGCTGACCGGGAGGGCGGCCGGCTCTGCGCCGTACAACACGCCTTCCAGGTAGAGCAGCCCGCGCGCCTGCGGGTTGTCGCCCAGGTCGGGATTGGTCAGCGCCAGGGGCAGGCTGAGCACGCCGTTGCCATCCACCGCCAGCCAATCCTCGCGCAGCACAGACGTGGCGGCCACGGCCCGCTCGCCGCCGCCGGACACCGGCCCGCTGCCCTGCAAGGCGTGAACTTCGTAGCCGCCCGACTCCAGCGCCAGCAGGCCGAACTGCTGCACCGCCAACTGGTCGATGGTGGACGCGCCGCTGGCCGAGATGTCGGACTGGCCCAGCAGCGCGCCGCTGGCGGCGTCCAGCGAGACCAGCGCCTGGTCGTTGCGGTCCACCAGGTGCAGCCGGTCGCCGCTGCCAACCAACGCGCTCATCTCGTGCTCGGAGCTGAACAGAACGGATTCGCTCAGACTGCCCAGGTCAACGGCGTATAGCGTGCTGACGACGTCGGCCGGACTGCGCGTGCCGCCGCCGGTGTCCACGGTGAGGTAGTAGAACCTGTCGTTTAGCAGGATCGAGCTGGCCTGGTAGGGGTACAGGCTGAGCGTGACCGCGCCCAGGTGCGCGCCGCTGGCGGGAGCGTAGAGGTGCAGCCGGTTGACCAGGTCGAAGGTGCTGTAGTCGTACTCCTGAAAGGCCAGCACGAACGTGTTGTCGGCCATGCGCAGCTCGCTGCCCTCTGGCATGGCGACCGACCACAGCAGCCCGCCGCTGGCGGCGTCATAGGCTGCCAGGGTATCGGCGGCGTCTTCGGTGTAGAAGCGATTGTCCACCAGCAGGGCGTGCTCGGTGTCGTTGAACACGGCGACGGCGCTGCCGTCGCTTGCGTCCAGCAGCCGATAGCCGTTGATGCTGGAGTCGAAAAGGGCCACCGCCGACTCCGAGGCCAACAGGTCGCTGGAGCTATCGAACTCCACCTGCCACAACTGGCTGCCGGTTGCGCTGTCGAACGCCGTGAGGTGGTAGCCGGTCTGCGGCTGCTGGCTGTGCTCGGCGGCCGACGGGCAGTAGGGCGCGGTCAGGGCGAACACGGCCTCCCTGTTGGCCGCCAGCGCGATCGGGTAGAAGGGCAGCGGAGACGGCCCCCAGCGCACGCTGCCGTCCAGGCTGTCCAGCGCCTGCACGGCCAGGCTGCCGCACTGGCCCAGCGCCACGATCACCAGATCGTCGACGGCCACGGGCGACACATCGTAAGCCTGAGGCGTCGTCGACCAACTGGGGGTGAAGGGGCCGGCGGCCGTCTGGCTGACCGCGTTGCTGCGGCCGCCGCCGGCCCTGCGCCCCAGCCAGCCGTCCCAGGCCGTGGCTTGGGGCGGCGCGCCCAGCACGCGCAGGCGCAACGACGCGCCCGCCAACGGCTGGCCGGCGGTGATGACGCTGGTTGTAGCGATCAGATCGCTGGCCAGGTAGGCTGGCTGGTCGGCGCGGCTGGCCAGTTCGACCGCCAGACCGTTCAGTTGGATGCTGCGGCTGCGCGTGACCGGCTGCGAGAGCTGGTCATTGCCCGCGCTGCGCACCGTGTAGCGCCCACTCTTGAGCTGCGCCGGCAGAGGCAGGGCGATGTCAGCCCCGCCGCCGGCTGGCGCGCTCACAGAGAACGACGTCTCCGCGACGACCACGTCCTGTCGGTCAAGCAACTGCAACGCGCCGTTGACGGTGGCCGTTACGCCGCCGCTGTTTTGCAGGGTTACGGTCAGTACGTCGCCGGCAGCCAGCGCAGGCGGCGCTGCCAGGTTGATGCGGTGCGGCGGCACGGACAAGTCGCTGTGGCTGAGCCAGCCGGCAAGCGCGGGCGCGCTCACCTGCACGTCGAAACGGCCGCCGCTGTACAGATAGGAAGGAACGCGCGTGTGCAGTGTGACGCCGCGGCCGCTCAGAGGAGTGATCCCTTCGACCAGCAGCGCTTCGTAGGCGTAGGGGCCGGTCAACAGCACGTCGAAGGGGCCGGCCGGCGGCAGCACGACGTCGCCTGGCAGCGACGCCACGGTGATGTCCAGCGGCTGGCCGGCGTTGCGCACAGCATTCGCCAAGCTGACCTGCGGCGCGGCCAGCGGCAGGGGCGCCTCGTAGCTGTCGGGATAGCGGGCGCTGCCGCCAGCAAACTGACCGCTGGCGCTGACGACGATGGTGGTGGTGACGCCCAGGGTCAGTGCGGGCGGCAGCGGCAGGTCGAAGGTCTCGTAGGCAACCCCGCCGCCGGTGACGCCGGTGACGATCGGGCTGCTGGCCAGCACGGTGCTGCCCTCTTTGAGCAATGCCTGCACTGCGTACTGCCCTGCGTAGCCCGGATCCAGCAGGCTGACCGCCAGCGCGTCGGGGTTCGGGTCGCCGATGACGGGCGAGCCGGCCTGCAAGACGCTGCGTATCCGCACCGGCGCCAGCACGGGGATCGTCTTGGTCATCGACCGGCTGGTGTTGGGCAAGGCCGCGCGCACGGTGAAGATCGTGTCGGGCGGCGCGGCGGGCAGCGCAACTGCAAGCTGCGCCAGGCTGCTGCCCGGCGTGCCGCTCAGCGGGGTTGCGGTGGCGCTCAGCAGCGCGCCGTTCTGGCGCACCTCCCAGTCCACGGTGGTCGTCCCGGCCGGCGCGTTGCTGACCGTGGCGGTGACCATTGCGTTGACAGCCACGCCGGCCAGCGCCTCATCCAGCGCGCCGCTCAGGCCCAGCGTCGGCAGCTTGAGGCGCACGGTGGCCACCAGCTCGCTGACGGTGACGCCGTTCTCGACCGCGGCCAGGCGCACCGGGCGCGTGCGGTCGACCGCCAGCGTGTAGGTGCGGGTGGCCGTGCTGTGCGGCCCGACGGTGACGTTGGCCGGCGCGGCGCTCAGTCCGCTCAACACTTCCAGGCTGAAGGTACGGGCCACGGCGCGATCGTTGAGCAACGTCGCGGTCAGCGTGGCCGTCTGGCCGAAGTCGTAGGCTGGCTGGTCGGCGGCGAGGCGGAAGCGGAACAGATCGGTCCTGACCGGCGCCGACAGCACCTGGTAGAAGACGCCGGGCGCGGCGCCCGCAATGTTCCAGTGCAGGCCGGTGGCCGTGATCCCGCCCATGAAGTAGCCGAGGCGGAAGAGGCCGGCCTGCGACGGCGCGGCGAAGTTGAAGGACACGGTGCGGCTGGCGCCGCTGAGCAGGGGTGGGTTGAGCGGCAGCGTCTGCACTGCGCCAAAGGGGTCGGGCTGGTGGACGGCCCAGCGCCAGCTATCGCCGATGGCGTTGGCGTAGTAGTCGCGGTAGAGCGTCACCTGGGTTGCAGTGACCGCGCTGCTGTTGGTGATCTCCAGCGACAGCGTCGTGGCCTGGTTAGGCGCGAGGCTGGCGGCGGGCGACTGGCCAGTGGCGTGCAGATAGGCCGCGCCAAACAGCCCGCGGGCGAAGATGATGTCCTCAGCGCTTTGCATACCGTTCATGTAGAAGTCAGGGTAGGCGGACGTGGCCACCACCGTGCCCAGGCCATAGGGATATTCGATCATGGCCGGCATCATGTTGCCGGTGGTGCGCATCAGCAGCACGGTGGCGTCGCTGGGCCATTGGGTGAAAGAGCCGTCGATCTGGATGTCGGGCAGATCGCGGCCGATGCCGACGATCCAGGGCGAGCTGTTGACGATGCGCACCGAGGCCTGCTTGCACAGGATGTCTTGGTCGTAGCCCAGGCCGCGCACCTGGCCGCCTGGCAACATCTCCCAGTCAGCGCTGTCGAACTGGGCCAGCACCAGCAGCGTGCCGCCGATGGCGACGTAGGTTTCCAGCCAGGCGGCGGCTTCGTCGCTGTCGCCGTAGCGGTAGAGTCCGCCGCTGGGCACGATGACCACCGGCGGCGCCTGATAGGGCGTCACGTAGCGGCTGGATGGCAAGGGGGCGCTGCCCGATCCGGCCACGATCTCGATGGGCTGGACGCGCACACCCAGGCTGCCGATCGCGCCGATGGCGTCCTCCACCAGCCCGCTGTTGATGACGCCCACCCCCGCGGCGGCGATCATCTGGCGCAGCTCGTATTGCAGCTCCAACTCCTGGCCGCGCAACAGGCTGTACTGGCGCTGGGCAAAGTCCAGGCTGTCCAGCAGCGCGCGGCGCTCCTGGCTGTAGTCGGTCTGGGCGATGTCGATCAGGTAGCCGGTGTAGGTCGAACGCACGGCGTCGGTGATGGTCTGGCCGGGATCGGGCAAAACCGTGCCGCTGATCAGGCCGGTGATGCGCAGGTAGGCCTGGTCATAGACGCCGTCCAGCTCGGCCGTGTGGCTGATCACGCGCGCGTTGTCCAGGTTGAAGGCGGCCAGCTCCTGCAGGCGCAGCTTGACGGTGAAGAAGGTGGCCGCGCGCGTCAGTCCCGCGTCTTGGGCGATGGCAATCTGCTGCTGGAGCGACTGGATGTCGCCGCTGATGCCGCGCGGGTCAGGCAGAAACTGGCTTTGGAAGGCGTCGCGGCGGTCGTCGGGTGAGCCGTTAGGCGGCGGCGGATTGCGACGCCCGCCGCCGCTGCCGCCGTTGCCCCCACCGCCGCTGCTACAGCCGCCGCCAGCCGCATAGGCGCTGGCCGAGCTGAGCATGGTGAAGAGCTTCTGGCTGGTGCGCGCAATGTCGAGAATCCGGTAGATGCCGACGACATACTCCTTGGCGCCCAGCAGAGCGAAGATCGTGTCGAAGATGGCCGAGGCTTTGAGCTTGACGGTGGCCTTGCCGCCCAGCTCCACTTGCAGTTCAGCATAGACCGCAAATTCGCCGCTCTTGTCGCCCTTGAGCTTGAAGGCCAGCACGGGCGACAACTGCACACCCAGGAACCAGGCGCCGGGTACGGCGAGGTTGATCTTGCCCTTGCTCTGTAGCGATTCGGACAGCGTCTTGGCGCGGAAGGTGATGGTGTCGCCCAAGTCCTTGGCGGCAAAGCCCAGGTCGGCCACGTACTGCTTGGCCTGATCCAGCGCCTGCTGGTTGACGCAACTGCCGGGGTCGACCAGGTTATAGGTCAGGCGCGCGCTGGCGGTGGCGCTGAGGGTGAGCGCGCCCAGGTTGATACCCTCGCCTAGCTTCTTGAGGATCGCATCCATGTCGTCGGTGGCCAGGATGTCGCGATATTGGTTGCGCAGAAAGGTCTTGACGCCGTCGGTCACCACCCCCAGCCAGGGATCGACGCCGAAAAAAATGCCTGTGGGCGCTTTGGCTTTGCACTCGCCGGCCGTGCAACTGATGGACGCGGAGATGACGTCGATCTCCACCACTTTCAGGCTGAAGCCGAAGCCGGCCGTCAGGCTGAAGGAGAGACCGAGCGGCAACTGGACGCCGCTGCCGGCCACGGCCGAGCCCAGCGTGTTGTAGAGCGTAGTCACGCTGTCTGAGATCAGTTGGAGAGCCCAGTCGAAGTCCAGTGGATCGTGGACGTGGATGCGCAGGCCAGTGGGTTCGCCGCGGTCGCTGGGCAGGCTGAACTGGTAGTGGAAGGGCTCGGCCGGGTCCAGCCAGATCGGCACAGTCTCCTCCCAGATCACCACGCGGTTGGGGCCGAAGACCTGCACCGTCAGCTTGTCCTCCACCGCCTCGTCCATCAGCGACTCGATCTTGATGTCATAGGTGCGGGCGATGGGATCATAGCTGAAACCATCCAGCGTCACGAGCTTCTTGCCGTCGTCCACTACGGTCTCGACGGTGGTGGAATAGACCTGGCTGCGCCACTGGAAGGGACCGACGCGCGTCTGCTGCTGGAAAACGGGCGGCGCGGCTGGCTGCTCGGCCTCGGCCGGCAGATCGGCCAGTGTACGCGGCAGCAGGGCCACGTCGCCGTCGGACGTCCGGTACTGCACCAGCGCCGTCTCGCCGTCGTCGCTGACATCGAAGAAGTCCTCCACCGCGGCGACGGGCGGCGGGTCGACGTGGACGATCTGCACGAGGGCCGGCTGGCTGCGCGCTTCGATCTTGCCCGAGGCGGCCGATGCGCTGATCAGGTAGTCTCCGGCCTCCAAATAGATCTCAGCGCGCGCGTGCCGGTCGTCCAGACGCCGGGCAACCAGCGGCGGCAGCAACGTCTTGTCGGGTTCGCCCGACGGGGTGGGGATCAGCCGCACGGCCGTCAACTGCACAGCCAGGAGCGAGTCGTCGATGGCGACGTCCGACTCCACGTCCACCACCAGCCGGCCGTCCGCTTCGATGGCTGTGGTCAGGCGGGCTGCTCCCAGTTGCACGTCCTGGCTGTAGGCTTGCTGGTCGAAGACGAAGGCGCGCGGCGGCGCGGCGCGGTAGCCGGCCGCGCTGGCTGAGTAGTGGAACTGGCCCGCCAGATGCAGGTCGTCCAGCAAGAACTCGGCGGAGGCCGCGCCCCAGGCGTCGGCGCGTGCGCGCTGGGTCAGATCCACCGTCCCGGCGTCGTCCCAGAGGCGAAACTCGACCATGACGCCGGCCGGGTTGCGCGTCGCATCGTCCGGCATGACCTCGACAGCCAGCGCGACCACGGCGTAACGCACGTCCAGGGCCGGGTCGGCTGCGCCGGCCGGGCCAATGCGCATCACCGGCGCGGCCGCGCTGGGGTTGCTGGCCGCGCTGTCGTCAGCGTCCACAGCCGGGCTGAAGCGCAGGCTGCCGATGACTGGACTGTCGGCAGGACTATCAGTCCTCGGAAGGACTGACAGTCCTCGTGCTGTGACCTCGGCAGGACTGTCAGTCCTTCCCAGGACTGACAGTCCTTGTGCTGTGCCGGTCGCCGGCGGCAGGGCGGCGGCCAGCAAGGAAGCAATCACCAAGCCCAACAGCAACCTGGACGCGAATCTGGTAATCAAACGAGAGTGGCGCATGGAGAACTCCTGAACCGAGAATTGAACGAGGATGCTAACCGAGGTCGCATCAGGAGGGGATCACTCAGCGTTGCGATGAGCTGTCTGCTGAGCGCCGAAGTTCAAACGGCTAAAGGTGGGCTGCGGCGGAAGGGGCACGGCGGCGCGGGCCTGGGCTGTAGTGGCTCGCCGCCGGGCCAGCTCCAGCAGCAGGCTCTCGTGGCCCTTTTGCATGGCCCAGCGGTGGTTGGCGGCGAAGATCGGCTTGAACAGCCAGGAGAGCCGGCGGAGCAGCGGCTTGTCGGCCATGACCTCCCACAAGTAGTCGATCTCGACCACGCCGCCTGCCTGCCGGAACGTCCACACGCCGCGGCCGGTCAGGTCGCCGAAGGCCGCCAGCTCGAAGCCGCAGGGAGCGCTGTTCTTGGTCACCCGAAACTGCCAGCGCAGGGTATAGGGCAGCCAGCCCTTGGTGTACAGGCTGACGAGCTTGCCGACGCCGTCCGCGTCGCCCGCCTCCAGCTCCTGCACGTCCAGGTAGACCGCCGGCCACCAGCGCGGCAGGTCGGCTGCATCGCTGAGGATGACGGTGATTTCCTCCAGCGTGCTTTCCACTTGCCAGTGGGTGAGGAAGCGATAGGCGTTGCTGGGCATGGCTTGCTCCTCCTCAGGCCGGCTGCGGCGCCGGCAACATGCCGAGCTGGATCAGCAGGCTGGCGTCGTCGTCCTTGCGCCAGAACTCGACGATCTGGCCACCCGCCACCCGGAACAGCTCGATGCCGTCGACGACCACGGACTTGCCGGTGGGCGGCATACCCAAGAAACTACCGGCGTGGACAGCATAGTGGGTGTGCAACGCGCTGACGTAATTGCCCTCGGCCACCAGCCAATCGACGGTCACGCGATGGTGGGGGAAAGCGCTGTCGAAGACGCCCAGCAGGCCATGCACAGCCGGCCGGCCGGTCGCCAGGCCCGACAGCGGGTCGTGGATCACGACATCGGCCGCGAAGATCTCGTCGATGACGGCTGGCTGCTCCTGGTTGATGACCTCCTCGAAGAAGCGCAGGACCAGCGACTTGTTGGACTGGGCGACGGCCAACGCGGCAGCCTGCGCCGCAGCGGCTTCCTCGTCGTCCACGCTGATCTGGCGCACGATCTCGCCCATGCCCACGTCGATCCAATGCTCGGCGATCTGGCCGTTCTCGAAGCGAAAGGCGTGCGTCGAGGGCACGGCGATGGCGCGCCCCCTGGCCGGAACGCCCTGGAAGTCGCCGCGCTGCGTGCCGGTCGCGGCAACCTGCACCTGCACGCGGCCATCGGCGCCGCTGATCTGTTCGATGCCGTGGCGCAGGTCGGGGAAGGCGGTGCGGATGCCACCGATAAGCTGCACGGCCCCCTGGCTGTCCAGCGGCTCAGGCAGGCCGGCAAAGTGCAACTGGTAGTTGGGCGCTGCAAAGTCGCCGAGCGAGGCAAGCTGGTCGCTATCGATCCGTTGGAAGTAGCTGCGCACGGTGTACTCGATGGCGGGGTTTGGCATGGTTGTGTCTCCTGTGGCTTGATGCGATTGCGTTACCGGTTGGTGACACACATAGAATACTCCCGGGCGCTGATCGATTTCCAGTCCACTAAGTGCTCAGTTTTTGCTCAGTTCCACGTCTCAGCCGGGTAAAGAAGGAACGGGTGTGTTCAAGATGGGTTGGGAGTGAAGAAGTTCGAGTTCGCCGAGAAGTCGAACTTCTGGGCCAGCCAACCGAATCTGAACACACCCAAACAAACAGAGGCAGGTCCAGCGACCTGCCTCTGTTCACATGCTCTTGTCTCCCAGTTTCAGCGGTTCACGACTGGAGACGATCGTCGCAGCGTACCGGTTCAGCCGGGCGAACAGAACACGCTGGCTGCGCCGCCGCTGAGCGGGGCCACCCGCTGGCTGACCACATAGCCCAGGTTGTTGTGGTTCTGGTCGGTCATGTGCAGCCAGATGGTGCTGCCCTGCGTTGCACCCGGCGGGAACTGGAGCACGAATT
>Ga0209573_1001659_pt1 | contig 32673 bp, 34 predicted proteins | sample TNRBio252014_DNA_FD_185870 | JGI IMG/M metagenome (GOLD analysis project Ga0209573, IMG submission 185870) | Wastewater treatment Type I Accumulibacter community from EBPR Bioreactor in Madison, WI, USA - TNR Reactor_6/25/2014_ DNA (SPAdes)... | ecosystem: Engineered > Bioreactor > EBPR >...
AGCGTTATCAAGCAACCACTTAACCCCAAAGAAGCCGTCCTTGCGGGCGGCCCGCTTTCCCTCCCCGCCCCTCGCCTACGCGGGGGCAGGCTCTGAAGGACGGGGTCTCTCGCGGAGAATCTGATGAGCGATTTTGTCATTGAACTGCACAATGTCTCCAAGCGGTATGGCGCGCAGGTCGTGTTGCGCAATCTTCATTTGCAGGCGCGGGCCGGCGAGTTTCTGACCCTGCTGGGGCCATCCGGCTGTGGCAAGACTACGATCCTGCGGTTGCTGGCGGGTTTTGAGCAGCCCGATGGGGGCGAAATCCGTATCGCCGGCCAGGACATGCGCGCTTTGCCGCCCGAACAGCGCCACGTCAACACCGTGTTCCAGAGTTATGCGCTGTTTCCCCATCTGACCGTGTTCGAGAATGTGGCTTTTGGGCCGCGCCTGAAGGGCGTCCGGGGTGGGGAACTGCAAGCGCGGGTGAACGAAGCGTTGTCCATGGTCAAGCTGGAAGCGTTCGCCACCCGCAAACCCGGCCAACTGTCCGGCGGCCAGCAACAGCGGGTGGCTATCGCCCGCGCGGTGGTCAACCGGCCTCTGGTGCTGCTGCTGGATGAACCGCTGAGCGCTCTGGACTACAAGCTGCGCAAAGCCATGCAACTCGAACTCAAGCAGATACAGCGCCGCCTGGGGATTACTTTCATCTTCGTCACCCACGATCAGGAAGAAGCGCTGTCGATGTCCGACCGGGTGGCGGTGATGAATGCCGGCGGCATCGAGCAGATGGGCACGCCCCGGCAGATTTATGAAAATCCCGAAAATCTGTTTGTCGCCCGTTTTGTGGGCGAGACCAATCATCTGACCGGCCGGGTGGTGGCCGCTGCGCCGCCGCGTTATGACATCCGCCTGCATGACCGGGTGATGAATCTTAAATCCCCCTTTACGTTCGCCGCCGGTGATCGGGTCAACGTGCTGATCCGGCCCGAGGATTTGCGCATCTGGCGTGCGCATGAAGGCAGCGACGCGGAGCGCGCCCCGTTGTTTCCAGCCACGGTTGAGGATGTGGTTTACAAGGGGAGTACGGTGGATTTGATGATCCGGCTGGATAACGGCGATCTCCTGTCAACTACGCAGTTTTTCAACGAGAATGACCAGGCCATCATGAATCTGGATTTCCAGGTCGGCGAGCGGGTATTTGTGGACTGGGTCCATGACTGGGAAACGATTTTGCCGTATGAGGAATGATCGTTCGGCCCGCCGCTATCGAGATGATCGACAAGGATCCTTTCAGCCGGCCCGGTCAAAAAACCTACCAGAAATAGATATTGATGGCGATGGCGACCCATTTCAGCGGGTCTCTGCGGCACACCGCATCCAGCGGGCATCCCTGTTCGATCCAGTAGAACCCGGTTGATAAGCCCATGTCCACGGCGATAGACTTGATTATTCATAGGCCATAATGGGAAAAAATTCCATGATCACTACCGTGACAGGAAACAACCAAGTGACTATTCCAGCGGAACTGGCCCGCAGATTCAATATCAAGGCCGGCACCCGGTTGGAATGGACCTCGGAAGCTGATGGCGCATTGCTCGTCAAACCACTGCCCAGTCGAGGGGAGTTGGCTCGGCGTTTGGCGGGAATTGGACAGCCATGGTTAAAGCCAGGCGATGATCCGATAGCTGATTTGATTCGCGAGCGGGTTGCTGAAGACGAATGACGGACATTGATCGGTCGTGCTGACTTACCTTCTCGACACTTCGGCGTGGATGGCGCATATCTTCAAGGAACCGGGGTGGGAATACCTCAACACTCTCTTCGAAGCAGAGGATTCCCGTATCGAAATCTGTGTGATTAGCCTGGCGGAATTACATGGCCGGTTGAAAACGCTGGGTCGCATCGAACAATTTGAACCCCTTTATGAGCTTTATCAGCCTTTGTTTGATCGCATTGTGCCGGTCGACGAACGTGTTGTGTTGCGTGCAATCGCATTAAAAAGCGCGACTACCCATCGATTACCCAGTATCGACGCTTTTATTGCTGGGGCTGCTTCCCTGCATAAAGCAGTGTTGATCCATCGCGATGCCCATTTTTTAGCGATTCCGCCTGATGAATTGCAACAAAAGCAGCTTCCGGAAAAATGAAGAATATGCATCATTACGGGCAGGAGATGTGCGGCTATATCCCACGCTTCTATCATGATTCGGAATCCCACCTGACATAATGATGAAAGAACCCTTCAAACTGGTTGCGGTTGGAACTCTCGGGTTCTGGCTGATCGCGTTCGCCCTGCTACCGAATCTGCTGCTGGTGGTCGCGAGTTTTCTGGAGCGGGGCGCGGATGAATTTTTAGCCTTCGCTTTCACCCTGGACAGTTACCGCCGTTTGCTCGACCCGCTGTACTTGAGTGTATTGCTGGATTCGCTGTACCTGGCGGCGATGACGACGCTTCTGTGCCTGCTGCTGGGCTATCCGTTCGCCTATCGGCTGGCGCGAACACCGGCGCGCTGGCGGTCGCTGTTGCTGGTTCTGGTAATCATTCCGTTCTGGACCAGTTCGCTGGTGCGCACCTACGCCATGGTCATCATTCTTCAGACCCACGGGCTGCTGAATCAGGTTCTGCTGAGCCTGGGCCTGATTGCGGAGCCGCTGGAGTTGCTGTACACCGAGCCAGCGGTGATCGCGGGCATGGTGTACGCGCTGCTGCCGTTCATGATCCTGCCGTTGTACGCGGCGCTGGAAAAGCTGGATCATCGACTGGTCGAGGCCGCCCGCGATCTGGGCGCGGGCCGGGTCACCATCTTCCGGCGGATCCTTCTGCCGCTGACCCTGCCTGGCATCATCGCCGGCAGCCTGCTGACCTTTCTGCCAGGACTGGGAATGTTCTACGTGGCCGATCTGCTGGGCGGCGCCAAAACCCTGCTGGTCGGCAATCTGATCCGCGACCAGTTTCTGTCGGCCCGCGACTGGCCGTTTGGCGCGGCGGCCAGCGTGCTGCTGACGGTACTCATGGGACTGCTGCTGTGGGCCTATGCCCTCAGTTCCCGCCGCGCCAACCAGAGAGCGTTGCCGTGAATCTGAAACGCGCCGCCCAGTGGGCTTATCTGCTGCTGATCTACGGCTTCCTGTATGCGCCGATCCTGGTGCTGATCGTCTATTCCTTCAACGATTCCAAATACTCGCTGGAATGGCGGGGACTGACCTGGCAGTGGTATCAGAACCTGTTCGATGATCCCGACCTGTTGCAGGTGGCGCTGAATTCAGCGCTGATCGCCACGTTGTCGGCGACCGTCGCGACGGTTATCGGCGCGATGGCGGCGGTGGCGCTGTACCGCTACGAGTTCTTCGGCAAGCCGCTGCTCAACGCCCTGATTTTTGTGCTGATGATGACGCCGGATATCGTCATGGGCATCGCGCTGCTGATCCTGTTCGCCAGCCTGAGCCTGCCGCTGGGGTTCTGGACCCTGCTGCTGGCGCATATCACCTTCAACATCCCGTTCGTGGTGGTGACGGTGCTGAGCCGGATCAGCGGGTTCGACCGGCATCTGCTCGAAGCCGCCAAAGACCTGGGCGCAACCGAGTTCCAGACCGTGCGCCGGGTCGTGCTGCCGCTGCTGTCGCCGGCGATCATCGCCGGCTGGCTGCTGAGTTTCACCCTGTCGATGGACGATGTAATAGTCAGCTTTTTTGTGACAGGACCGACCTTTGAAATTCTGCCGCTGAAAATCTACTCGATGGTGCGACTCGGCGTAACGCCGGAAATCAATGCCTTATGCACCCTGATGCTGGGTATGACCCTGACCCTGATTCTGGTCGCCCAAGGGTTGCTGCGCGAGAAAACCTGAAGCGCGTCATGCGCCACAGGAAGGCTTGGGTTAAAATCACTCCCGGCAATTTTACTGTGCCCCGCCATTCCCGAGGTCACGAACATGTTCCGCCGTTGTTTTCCGCTGATTATCGCCGTTGCCCTGCTGGTCGGCTGCGCGTCGACCCCAGAATCTCCCGGCGAAGATAGCGACGCGCTTGAGAGCTACAACCGCGCCATGTTTGCGTTCAATGACGCCGTGGATAAAGCCCTCTTCAAACCCGTCGCCAAGGTTTATCAGCGCGTGCTGCCTGATCCGGTGATCGCCAGCGTCAGCAACTTTTTTAGCAACCTGAACGATGTGGTGGTGCTGATCAATGCCCTGTTGCAGTTCAAACTACATCAGGCGGCGATGGACAGCAGCCGGATCGTGTTTAACACCACCTTCGGCGTAGCGGGCCTGTTCGATGTCGCCAGCCACATGGAGTTGCCCAAGCATAACGAGGACTTCGGCCAGACGCTGGGTTACTGGGGATTCGGCGAGGGTTATTACCTGGTGCTGCCCTTGCTGGGGCCGAGCACGGTGCGCGACACCGTGGGCCTAGTCGGTAATTTCTTCACCAATCCCATTACCTGGGCGACGGATTCCGATGCGGTCGCCTGGGGCTTGTGGGGACTGGATCTGATCAACCGGCGATCCGGGTTGTTGCGAATCGAGCGCGCCCTGGCTGAAGACCAGATCGAACCCTATTCATTCCAGCGCAGCGCCTACTTGCAAATGCGGCGCAATCTGGTCTACGACGGCAATCCTCCCCAGCCGGCGTTTGACTTGGAAGCGGACCCCGACAACCCGCTGTTGCCATGACCATGCCCTGGGTTACGCTGGCCGTTTTCGATACCCGGCATCTGGCGGAGATCGCCCGGGGCCGACTGCGGGCGGAAGGCGTTTCCTGCGTCCTGGTCGACCATTCGTTGCTGGCGCTGGGCCTCGTAACCGACGGCATCGAACTCCAGACGCCAGAATCGGAACTGGCGCGGGCGCGGCAGATCCTGGCGCAGGATTTTTCCGGGGAACTGGAACTGGACGTGGAACCTTGATTCAGCAGGTGCTGCTCAGGGGGCTGTTACGGCTGGTCGCCCTGTTGCCGCTGGCGCTGGCTCAAGCCATCGGCGCGGGGATCGGCTGGTTACTGTGGCGGATTCCCAACGGCCCTCGGCAGGTCGCCGAACGCAATCTGGCGGCGTGCTTACCGGAATGCTCGGCAGCCGAGCGCGACCGGTTGCTCCGCCGCAATCTGATGGAAACCGGCAAGGGATTTATGGAACTGGGGGCCTTGTGGCGATGGCCCGGCGCGCGGGTGCTGGCCCTGGTTCAAGGCGTAGTGGCGGGTGAAGAGGCGCTGGCCGCCGCGGTGCGCGCGGGACGGGGCGCGATTCTGCTGACTCCGCACCTGGGATCCTGGGAGATGGCCGGGCTGTACTATTCCAGCCGCCATCCGCTGACCATTCTCTACCGTCCCAGCCGGGTGGGACTGGACGACATCAGCCGCCAGGGGCGTGGGCGATTCGGCGGCCAGGTGGTCGCCACCGATCCGGGCGGAGTGCGGGCGCTGTTGACCTCCCTGCGCGCCGGCCAGGTGCTGGGCATTCTGCCCGACCAGGATCCCGGCGATGAGCGCGGCGTCTTTGCGCCCTTCTTCGGTCGCGCCGCCAATACCATGACCCTGGCGCCGCGCCTGGCGTTGAAGACGGGCGCACCGGTGTTTCTGACCTGGGCCGAACGCCTGCCGCGCGGGCGGGGTTACGTTTTGCATCTGCGGGAACTGCCCGACGTGGCCGCCGCCACCTCGCTGGATGCGGCGGCAGCGGCGCTGAACCGGGGCGTAGAAGCCGCGGTGCGGTCGCTGCCCACGCAATATCTCTGGGCCTATAAGCGATTCAAGACGCGACCGCCCGGCGCGGTTAGACTGTATTGAGCCACTCTTTGTGCAACATCCACTGGGGGACATTGCCATGCTTCTCAAAACGGTTGGGCCTTGTGTAGTCCTGCTGGCCGCGAGCCTGGCGCAAGCCGCCGATCCGCCGGTCGTCGTGAGCACCGGGAAAAGCGGCGGGGGCTACAACACCATCGGCGAACGGCTGAAAAGCGTACTGGCTGAACAGGATCAGCCGACGCAGGTGCTGACCAGCGCCGGTTCTCTTGAGAATCTCACCCGTCTCGACGACGCCAAGAGTCCGGTGAACGTGGGTTTGACCCAGGCCGACGCGCTGAAGTATTACCTCAAGGATCATCCCGAGTTCGCCAGCAAATTCATCAACCTGGGCGAGATTGGCAAGGAATGCGTGTTCATCGTCACCGGCAAGGACAGCGATCTTCGCAGCGACAGCGATTTGCAGCAAAAAGGGAAAAATCGGCTGATCGCGGTGCAGTCGCCCCATAGCGGAGTGGCGGTGACTTGGGAATACATGACCCTGCTGGAACCACAGTTCAAGAATACTGCGCCAGCCTTTGTCGATGGCGCTGAAGCCCTGTTGCAGATCAAGAGCGGCGGCAAGGCCAGCCCGATTCAGGCCGTAATGGTGGTGCAGAAGCCGATGGCCAAGTCCACCGAGATGCAAGTCGTGCTGGAAAATCCCAGGGATTTCCGGCTGGCGCCGGTCAAGGACTGGGATTTGAACGACAAACTGCCCGACGGCAGCGCGGTCTATACTTTTGAAAACGTGACCGTAGCCGAGAAGAAATGGGGCTTCGATACCACGGTGGACACCATCTGCACGCGCGGGCTGATGCTGGCCAACAAGGAGAAACTGACCGCTGACCAGCGCACCCGCCTGTCCAAGGTGATGTTGCTGGCCGCCAGCCGGGTGCTGGGGGATCAGTAGCCTCCGGTAAGCTTTTCACGGCGCAGCGTCCGCCAGCGTTTCCCGCAAGCGCTGCGGTTCCACGCCCCCGGCGATGACCGCCTGTCCCAGATCACGCAGCAGGATGAGTCGCAACCGGCCATCCTGCACTTTCTTGTCCACAGCCATCAGCCGCAGAAAATCGTCGGGCGTCAAGGTCGGCGGTGGGTCGAGCGGCAGGCGGGCGCGGGCCAGGAGCGCCCGTACCCGCTCGACCTGCGCCGGACGGAGCCAGCCCAGTCGCGCCGACAGATCGGCGGCCATGACCATCCCCACCGCGACCGCTTCCCCGTGCAGCCATTCGCCGTAGCCGACGCCGGTTTCGATGGCGTGGCCGAAGGTGTGGCCGAGATTGAGCAGGGCGCGCTCGCCGGTTTCCCGCTCGTCGGCAGCAACGATTTCGGCCTTGTTACGACAGGATCGCTCAATGGCTTCGCTCAGGGCGGCGGCATCGCGGGCCAGCAGCGCATCCAGATTCGCCTCCAGCCACTCCAGGAACGGCCGGTCACGGATCAATCCGTATTTGATGACCTCGGCCAGCCCGGCGCTCAATTCGCGATCCGGCAGCGTAGCGAGGGTGTCGGTATCGGCCAGCACGCAGCGCGGCTGATAAAACGCGCCAATCATGTTCTTGCCCAGCGGGTGATTGACGGCGGTCTTGCCGCCGACCGAGGAATCCACCTGCGCCAGCAGGGTGGTGGGTATCTGGATGAAGTGGACGCCGCGCTGATAACAGGCTGCGGCGAAGCCGGCCAGGTCGCCGATCACCCCGCCGCCCAAGGCGATGATCGTGCAATGCCGGTCGAAGCGATGCTCCAGCAGCGCGGTGAACACGGTATTGAGCGTGTCCAGGGTTTTGTACGGTTCGCCGTCGGGCAGAATGACCGCTTCGCAGCGCCATCCGGTCAACGCGGCGCGGACGGGGTCGAGGTACAGCGGAGCGACCGTGGTATTGCTGACCACCAGCGCCTGCTGGCCAACCAAGTGGGCGCGCAGCAGTTCCGGCTGACCGAGCAGACCGGGACCGATGTACAGGGGATAGCGGCGGTCGCCGAGTTCGACATGTAGGGAGATCATGGACGTTATGCTGAACGCTGGGAAGCGGTATGGGAACTCCTCGCCTGCAAGCGGGCGAGAAGGGGTGAGGGTAGTTTTAACGCACCCGATGCGGCATGGAAACGCCTTTCAGGGCTGCGCGCCGTGCAACTGGTTGAGGATATCGCGCGTTACCTGGCCGAGGGAACGACCTTCGGTCAAGATCACGCAGTCGGTCACGGCGCGATAGAGCGGATCGCGCTGCGTAAACAATTGCGCCAGCCGGGCCTGCGGGTCAGCGGTTTGCAGCAGGGGCCGATGACTGTCGTGGCGGGTGCGGCGAAGCTGTTCCTCCACCGAGGCATACAAGTACGCCACAAAGCCCCGCCCGGCCAGACAGCGGCGGTTATCGGGATCCAGCACCACACCGCCGCCAGTCGCCAGAACAATGCCCGGCTGCTGGGTCAATTCGGCGATGATGGCCTTCTCCCGGGCGCGAAACCCGGCCTCGCCCTCCAGTTCAAAGATCAGGGGAATGCTGGCGCCAGCGCGCTGTTCAATTTCGTGGTCGCTGTCGAAGAAGGGCCGCCACAGCGCCTGCGCCAGGCGCCGCCCCAGAGTGGTCTTGCCGGCGCCCATCGGGCCAATCAGGAACAGGCTGGGAAGGGGATGCGGCATGATGCTCCAGATTGCGGACGCGGATCAGAGGGTCTTTGCGATATTGTATGCGGAATCACGCGCCCGCAGACAATAGCGAACAGCGGTTCGCGCCCGGCGAATCCGGCATGGCGGCGGGCGGCAGGGATGGGTATGCTTGCGTGAACCGCGTTTTTCATCACTTTTCCCCACTTCATAGAGTAGAACTCCATGGCCAGCGTCAACAAAGTCATCCTGATCGGCAATCTGGGCAAAGACCCGGAAGTGCGCTATATGCCCAGCGGCAAGGCGGTCGCCAACGTCACTATCGCCACCAGCGAAAGCTGGAAGGACCGCGCCACCGGCGAAAAGCAGGAACGCACCGAGTGGCACAATGTGGCGTTCTACAGTCCGTTGGCGGAAATCGTTGGGCAATACCTGCGCAAAGGTTCGTCAGTGTTCGTCGAAGGCCGTCTGCAAACCCGCAAGTGGCAGGACAAGAACGGCCAAGACCGCTACACCACCGAAATTATCGCCAATGAAATGAAGATGTTGGGCGGAAAAGGCGACCGTTCTGGCGGTAGTGCGCCTTTTTCCGGGCCGGAAGGCGGCGAGCCTGAGTTTACCCCCGCGTCGCGTCCGCAACATCAAAGCGCTCCAGCGGCGCGCGCTCCAACGCCCCCGGCGTCGCCAGCGGGTGACAGCGGCTTTGACGACGATATTCCCTTTTAACTCGGAGCGATGGGCGGTTAGGCTGTTTATTCTAATGATTGGCGCTATAAGCGCTTGCAGGGTCACTGCGATTACTCGACTCTTCAGGGATCGCGTGACGGTCGCAGCGCCGGCGTCCGGCGCGCACCCAAACAGGTAACGCGCCATGACAGTCCAAGCCCCCGATATCGAACATCCCCCCGTGCTCCCCTTGCCCCCGGATCCCGCGCACCCGTTGAGATTGGCGGGTCTGGGCGCCTGCGTCACCACCCAGCGGCAAACCCGGCGGCTGGTGCGGACGCTGCGCCATCACCGCCAGCATCTGGAAGCCGCAGTGCTGGATGATCTGGTCCAGCGCGCGATTTTGGCCGAGGACTGGGTTGAGAATATGGATCAGGCCGCCACCCGTTGGTGGAATCAGATCGAACAGCTCTCGCGGCTCCAGTTTGAACAGTTTCTCCATCAATGCGGCCTGGCTACTCAGGATGACCTGCGGGCGCTGGTTCGCCGACTCGATGACGTCAACCTCCAGGTTGCCGATCTGAGCGCAACGCTGGAAAAAACGGCCTGATCCCGGTTTCGACCCTCCCCGTCTGGTCGCACCGGATGTTCAGCCCTGCCGCAGCGCCTCGCGGGTATGCGTCAGCAACCGCGCCAGCCATGGCTTTTTGCCGGTGTAGGTCACTTCGTACAGATCGGCGCCGGCGCTGGCGTCCAGCAGATAATCATCGCTGGTGCGCAGTTCGTCGGCCAGCCGCCGCTCCAGCGCCCGGGTTCCGTACCAGTATTCGCCGGTCGCCACCTGGTCCATATCCAGTTGCGGACGGTGGCTTTTCACAAAGTCCTTGAACAGGGTGTGGGTGATCTCGATTTCTTCCTGAAACTTGTGGCGACCTTTATCGGTGTTTTCACCGAAGATCGTCACCGTGCGCTTGAATTCGCCGGCCATGAACTGCTCGTAGTCGATATCGTGCTTTTTGAGCAGGCGGTTAAAGTTCGGCAACTGGGCAATGACGCCAATCGAGCCAAGAATGGCGAACGGCGCGGCGATGATGCGGTCGGCCACGCACGCCATCAGATAGCCGCCGCTGGCCGCCACTTTGTCCACCGCCACCGTCAGCTTGATCCGCCGGTCGCGGATGCGCAGCAGTTGCGCCGCCGCCAGCCCGTAGGCGTGAACCAGCCCGCCGGCGCTTTCCAGCCGCACCATCACTTCATCTTCCGGTTGGGCGACGGTCAGCACCGCCGTCACTTCCTCGCGCAAGGACGCCACCGCCGCGGCGCGCAGGTCGCCGTGGAAATTCAGCACGAACACCCGGCGCCGCGCGGTTTTGTCATGCTGCTTGTCCCGCGCCTTTTGCTCCTTGCGCGCCTGCTTGAACGCCTTTTTCGGCAGGGTCGCGGCCTTGAGCGCCAAGGCCATGCCGTCGTAGTCGTCGTTCAAATGGCGGATATCCAGCCGTCCCCGGGGGTCCGACTCGTCGCCGCCGCGCGCCGCCAACGCCACGATGCCGCCCACCACCACCAACATCGCCGCCACGATGGTCACGGCTTTGGCCAAAAACATCCCGTATTCACTCAAAAATTCCATCACGCTCCGATCTCCAAAGGACTGTTGAATTTTCTATCATCGCACCATCCCTGCTCCCACGCTGGAGCGTGGGAGCCAGACCAAACGCCAATTCTCGTTCCCACGCTCCCGCGTGGGAATGCCGTTGGAGCCGCTCCAGCGGCGCGAGTCGGGGTGGATCACTGGAGACGCTGGAGCGTCTAGGCTTGCTCCCACGCTGGAGCGTGGGAGCCAGATCAGCGATGATTCTTTGTCTCTATTGGGTCAGCGATAAAAACGCATCACGTTCCTGCCAGCGTCCAAGTCCATCCGGGATGCTCTCCTTCAGTTCGATCTGCTGCTCGGTAATACTGACGATCTTGCCATGGTTAGCGCCCAAGTAATTTTTTTCCCCATCCGATGCACAACATTATCGGGAGCCAGAACTAGCGCCCACAGTTTGCCACCCATAGGGACGGTGCCCATCATCTTCAGCGAACCCAGCGAATACTTCTCTAACTCTTCGCGTACCCGGCCGGGATCAGGACGCGGCCTATCAATGTCATTAGATACTGCCGCTGTCGGCTGGGGTTTCGACTCCGACTCCGATTCCAACCGCGCCTCTGCCATCTTCGCGTACCGACCCTTGGGATAGTCTTCCAGATACACCCGAAAACAGGCTGCCGTTCCGCATTCCGTCGCTGCTTTCCAGGCTTCATGGTCGTAGTCTATCGCTGAAGCCGGCTTCACCGCCTCTTCCGCTGCTTCCCGTTCATACTTCTCCATCAACCGCCGCACCGCTTCCGAGTCCGGTTCCCCACCCGCCGCCATCCCCGGCCATCCAACCCTCAGCAACACCAGTCCCAGCAGCCATTCACTTCCGCGCATCATGCATCCCCCTTGTATTTTTTCCATTCACCACAGCAGCCGTTCCAGCCCGATGCAAACCACGGCATGGGTGCGCAGCTTCAGGGGCGCTCCCCGTTCCAGTATCGCCCGGCAGGTCGTCAGTTGGTTTTCAGCCTCCCGCAGTTTTTCCACTACTGCCGGCAAGGCGCGTAACTCGTCCCGGCTCTTCGCCGCCAGTTCGGCGCTGGTCAATCCGACCGCTTTCAGGCTCAACGCCTTGAATTCCAGCAGATGATCCAGCAGGGCGTACTGGCGCATGTCCGGGCGCACCCGCAGCAGCAGATCGGCGTAGCGCCGTTCCAGCGCCGGTTCCGAGTCCATCAGGTAAAAGGCGTCGTTGAACAGCGTGACCAGAAAGGCGGTCTTGACCACCAGTTCGTTGCTCCAGCGCAGGTCGCGGTTGTCGAACACTTTGAAATAGGTTTGTTCGAGCAGGTCGCACAGCGGGCCAAGGTCACCGGTGGCGTAGAACCGCTCAACGACTTCCTGCCGCTGTTCCTGGTCTTCGTAGCGCGGTAGTGTCTGTTCCTGGAGCCGCTCGACATACAACTTGCGGATCACTTGGTTGGGAATGGCGAGTTGCAGCTTGCCCAGCGCATCCCGTCCAGCCAGGGTCAGCACGCCGAAGTAGTAGAGCAAGGTGGCGAGAAAGTCCGGATTGCGCGGCGCGGTGAGCATGTCTTGCACCCCGAAGCGGTTGACCAGTTGCGCCACCGCCAGTGGTTCGTCCTCATTCAGCGCCCGGTTCACCAGCGTTTCGCCGTGCGGCAAGCGGGCGACGTATTGAATCCGGTTCCGATCCATCGCCAGGTTGTCGTCGAGCAGTTGCTCCGGGAAGACGCCGTCTTCGACCAAGCGCTTGAGAAAGTACAACGCCAGGGTCGGGTTGTAGACCCGCTCCTCCCGCTGCGGCACAAAGCGATAACCGTTGTAGAAGTCGCGCATCAGCGACAAGGCTGTATCCGTTTGCACAGTGTCCAGGCCATGCACCACCGCCACCGCCTCCAAGGCAACCCGCAATTCAGTTTCGGTAAAGCCGCACAGGTTATGGAAAAGAGGCCGTTGTGAAAGATTCTCGGCCACGTTGTAGCCGCTAGTGATGTCGCTCAGCACCACCGGCGACACGCCGGTCAGGAACACCCGATCAATGCCCCGACCTTCCGCGCCGGCCTTCACCGCTTTGAAAAACGTCTTGATCGTCCCTTCGCCTTGCACCAGTTCTTCGTAACGATTCGTCCCGTGCAGCGGGCTGATCATCACTTCGTTCGCGAAGTTGTCATATTCGTCCACCAGCACATAGAGCTTGTGGGGCGTTCGGGACACCGCGCTGGTCAGGGATTGCAACGAGGCGATGCCGTCATCCGCCTGGACATCCACGCGCCCGTCCAGCCAGTCGCTGTAGCGGGCCACTGTTTCCTTGATCTGGATGTTCAGATGATGGAATAGGGAACTCCGAATCGCGGCGTAATCGCCCTGTGGATCCACCATCGAAAAGTTCAGCTTGAGGATGAAGTAGCGATTGCGCAGCGGCGTGGGGTTCCGTCCGATCTTCAGCCCGCCAAACAGCCGGTCGAAGTCGTCCACCCGCGCCAGGTCGTAATAGTTCTCCAGTGTGGACAGCCACAGGCTTTTGCCGAAGCGGCGCGGACGCAGGAACAGCAGTTGACTGCCGGCCTCTTCGAGCAATGGGATGCGGTCGGTGCGGTCCACGTAGAAATAGCCTTCTTCCCGAATTTTGCGGAAGTCGGCAACGCCATAGGGAAAACGCATGGTGATGACCTCTCTCGTTCCCACGCTCCAGCGTGGGAGCCAGATGAAAGCGTATGGTCAGGACATAGCGGAACATGGAGTTAGAGAGGGCGCAGAGCCTTCGGTCCTCCTCTGGCCCCGCGCCCGGTCGTCCCTGGCAAGGCTATTCGGCGCTCCCGTCCGTGCGAGTCCCGGAAGCGGACTCATGATCACCCGCGCATCGCGCCCGCCGCATCCGTGGACACGGCGGCTCTGGATCGGCGGGCGGGCTGGCGAGACGGAACCCGACGTTGTTGTTGCGATTGGTCGGCGTGTTCCTGTTGCGGTTGGCGGAACGCACCCTCGCGGGTTGGTTGTTCCAGGAGCCGCCGCGCAACGACCGGGGGCCGCCTATCGATCCGCTCCCCGAGTGAAAGATACCGCATTGAAGAGACTTTGACGCAAGCCGAAGGTGTCGGCGCTTACCACCTATCAGTTCCTCATTACGAGGCACATGCGGTAAAAGGAGGGTAAGGGTTGTTCCATTTGGAGTCGCCTTTGCAGTGCGCGTAAACCGCGTTTGCACCAGGACACGGCACTCCGCGCCCGTTTTTTAAAGATCCAATGGTCGGGATCGGTTTGCTCTTGCGTTTTTTTTCCAACGGCGTCGGGTGATCGCGGGCCTCCTCCTGGCCGACGCGCGCACACCAATACAGGGCCAGGGCCATGATCACCAGCAACCGATCCAGCCGATCTGCGGCGCGTAACTGGGTGTCTTCCAACTGAAATCCGCGATTTTTGAAGTCGGAAAACATCGGCTCCATACCCCAGCGACAGGCGTAATCCCGCACCGTGGCTCGATTCGGGGGGTCATTCATGGCGATCATCCAGGGTTCCGGGTGTCCGCCTTCCTGCCAGATCGCCAGATTCGTGGGTACCCCGTGATTGAATAACCGGACATTGGGCAGATAGCGCTCGGTGTACCCCGCCGCGAGTTCGCCCGTCGTCACGAGGTCGCCAAACCCCGGATCGACGCTCAGATTCCCTTTCCACCGTAACCGGTAATGCCAACCGGGTTGCGTGTGCAGCCAAGGCAATAACGCCACCGAGGGATAGAAGCGATCCGCCGACAGCAGCACCTCCGCCCCGTCCGGGAGCCACGCCCGTACCCGCTCCAGCAGGACTTTTGGGGCCTCAAAGCCCAGATTCGCGGGACCTGCTTCCACCGTCCACGCCACAGGTAACGCCCGATCACCCCCCCGAGGCTGATCATCAAGATCGCAAACCGATCCCCCACATCCGTTTGATCCAGACTCAAAATAATCGTCTGTCCCTGCGCACCCGCCGCCGCCAAGGCTTGACGCGCCCACGGTTCCAGCACATCGGTACTCGACAGTAACGGATTCTTTAAGAGTCGCCGCAGCCACTGCTCGCGCATATCCTGCCGTTCCGTCTCCAGCGGCAAGACGTTCGCCAACTCCACCGTATTCGGAGTCTGCGCTTCCAGGAGCGCCCCGACCGCCAACGCCAACTTCCTCACCACCGTCTTGCGCAGGGTCGGCAGCGCCGCTTGTAACCCCTCTTCAATGGTGGTCGCCAACTGTCGTACCGTTCCCATCATCCCCTCCCGATCTCGGTTAAACTCGATTCGTGTCGTTTAGCCGAAAACTGATAGGTGGTAAGGCAAGACACCCTTGAAGAACCTAAAAATGTAGATGATACTATCGTCAGATAAGACAGTCGTTCTGTCTATCCTAAGGTTAGCCACCTAATTGGGTGGCTTAGCCGGGTCAATAGTCAAGATTTATCCTGTATGCAGCCGAGAGAGGAAATCATCATGTCGCGCAAGAATGTTGTAAAGATACTGTCCGCCGTGACTGTGGCCGGGGCGATGACCCTGAGTAGTTCCGCAATAGCGGCTGGAGAGACGAATCAGGGAAATTTCGATTCTGCTACCTTGGTTCCGACGGCGTCGGGGAATAAGCCACTGGTTGTCAAGCAAACGACGGCGGCGTCATCGGCAACAACCATGGCCACGACATCGGCCGTTCCACCAGAGGCCCGGCTCTCAGCACACGTCGTGGGGTGGCTTCCCATCCCTCTCGCGAACTTTCCATCGTTCCTCGCTAAAACTCCTAAAGGAGTGAGGTATGCCAACAATGCCTGGCAGGTCTACAATCCCTTTGTAGGTGTATTTTGTATTTGGCCGGCAGAGACGACTGGCATTTACATCAACCAAGTCTTCCCAACCGCCACAATAGATTGGTCGTGGAGTTGGGGGAATGCCTTATTCGTTTATTACCGTTCAACGTTGCCTGCTACCTTCTTCCCGTTTCCGAACCAACAGGTAACACCAACACCCTGCCAAAGGTTTGCTACCAATCCTGTCGGAATCAACCCGCCTGGTCTAGGTCTTGGCGCCAACCCCTTCATCGAGATCGACACCTATCAGATGACGGGTGCAGCAACCGCGGCCTTATGGAACCGCGTTGCGTTTAACGTGGTTGTTCAGTAAGCAGGTCGGGTTTAACCTGGTCGTCCAGTAACCACTCTTCAGATTTCGACAAGGCAGATTAAAGCCTGTCTTGTCGATTTTGCGGCTTATCGCAGCGAGTATGTTCTAACCTGCTGCTCTCGCTTCCCGATACACCATTACCGTTTCTTCCACACACCGCGTCCACGAAAACCGCCCCGCCTGTCGCAAACCTTGTTCCACCGCATCCGTTCGCCAATTCTGATCCAGTAGCAGCCGCTCCAGCCCCGCTGTGAGGGCATCTATATCTTCCGGTTCCACGAGCAGCGCCGCGTCCCCGGCCACTTCCGGCAGTGAAGCACGGTTGGCGGTCAGCACTGGAACCCCACTGGCCAGCGCCTCCAGCACCGGCAGACCAAAGCCTTCGTACAGCGAGGGATAAGCGAAAGCGTGAGCGCCGGCGTAGAGCCGGGGCAATTCCTCTTGGGGCACATAACCCAAGCGGCGCACCTGACCGCTGCGCTCCAGCGGGGTCAGTTGCCGTTCCAGCGTTTCGGTCAGCCAGCCGCGCGCGCCCACCAGAATCAGCGGATAGCGCTGACGCAGCGCCGCCGGCAGCCGCCCGTAGGCTTCCGCCAGCCGACCCAAATTCTTGCGCGGCTCCAGGGTCGCAACCGCCAACAGATAGCCGCCCGGTTGCAGACCGTGCCGGTTCAACATCGGCAAGATCTCGGCCTGGGAACGGGGATGAAACACCGGATCCACGCCATTGGGCACTGTGACCATCCGTTCCGCCGCGACGCCAAAAAGCGCCATCACCTCCTGACGCACGAACTCGGATACCGCAATCAGCCGGGTAGCGTGTTGCAGCGTCCGGGGCAGATAGCGGTCGAGATAAACCCTCCGCTCACGGGGATGAAAGTGCGGATAGTGCAGGTGAGAGAGATCATGCAGCGTGGCGACCGTCGGGTTGGCGCAGGGCGGCAGAATAAAATTGGGCACATGCAGCAGATGGTCGGGAAAGCGTTCGACTTGGCGGGCGAACCCGCGCGCTTGCAACGCACCGTAGAGCAGGGCCACTTGCGGTTTAAACGGCAGCCAGCGCCGGGCCGCGTGCAGCGCGTCGCCCCCGGCCAGCGCCTGCTCCGGATCCTCCAGCCAGCGGTAGATGGAGAAATAGCGCAGGTTCCCGAGAGCGGGATGAGCGCGCAAGCCCCGTGCCAGTTGCAGGGCGTAATGGCCGATGCCGGTCAGCGGCGGGCGGATGATATCCACGCTGAGAATCACGTTGATCGCCATCAGCGCCCCAGCACCACCGCGCCCAGCGCCGACCGCGCTTCCCAGCGGACGCCGCGCTGCTCGCCGAGGTATTCCAGCCACACCGCCACATCCGCCCTCGGCAACGCGCCCTGACCCCGCTCTGGCCATTCGATCAGTAGCACCGCCTCACCATCGAGTTGTTCGCGCAGGCCGAGAAATTCCAGCTCTTCCGGATCGGCCAGCCGGTACAAATCCCAGTGAAACACCCGCCAGGTTCCGATCTGATACGGCTCCACCAGGGTATAGGTCGGACTTTTCACCGTGCCGCGATGACCGAGCGCGTGCAACAGGCCGCGCGCCAGGGTCGTCTTGCCCGCGCCCAGTTCGCCATGCAGTTCCAGCACGCAACCGGGTCTGAGCCTCCGGGCCAACCGCGCGCCCAATGCTTCGGTCGCGACGGCGGAATCCAGCACGCCTCCTTCCATGATCAGGGATTCACGCCCTGCCGCAGCCAGGGCAGCAAATCGGTTGCCAGCAGGCCGCGTTCGCCGCCGACCTGCGCCGCCTGGTCGCCGGCCCAGCCGTGCAAATAAACGCCGGCCCGGGCGGCGGCGAACAGCGGCAGGCCCTGAGCCACCAGGGCGGCGATCACTCCGGTCAGCACATCGCCCATGCCGCCGCTGGCCATGCCCGGATTGCCGGTCGTGCTCAGCGCCACCTGCCCGTCCGCCCGGCTGGCGATCAGCGAACCGGCACCCTTGAGCACTGCCACGCCGCCGTAGCGCAGCGCCAGTTCCTCGACAGCGGCAAAGCGGTCGGTTTCGACCTGGGTGGGCGTCATCTTCAGCAGGCGGGCGGTCTCGCCGGGATGCGGGGTTAAAATCCAGTTTTCGCGAAACACCGGCTCGACCGCCAGCAAATTCAAGGCGTCGGCATCCAGCACCAGCGGTTTTTCGCAGGTCAGCGCCGCGCGAAACAGATCCCGCCCCCAATTGTTTCGCCCCAGACCGGGACCGACGGCGAGCACCGTCGCCCGGTTCAGCAGCGGCTCCAGATCATCCGGGTGTTCGATGCCATGGAACATCAGTTCCGGGCGAGCCGCCGCCTGCAATCCGGCGTGAGCCATGCGCGTGGCGATGCTGACCAGTCCCGCGCCGCAGCGGGCGGCGGCTTCGGCGGTCAGCCGCGCCGCGCCGGCCATCCCCAGTTCGCCGCCGATCACCAGTACATGGCCGAAATGGCCCTTGTGGGCGCTGCGCGACCGTTGGGACAGCAGCGTTGGCAGATCCGCGCCGGCATAGCGCCAGGCGGCCGGATGCAGCGCCGGATAAATATCCGGCGGCGCGTCCAGATCGGCAAAATGCACCGCGCCACAACAGGCCGGACCCTGCCCGGTGAACAGTCCCGGTTTGAGGCCGATGAAGGTGAGGGTGGCGGCCGCCCGGATCGCTGCGCCCAGCACCGCGCCGGTATCGGCGTGCAGGCCGGAGGGAATATCCAGGGCGAAGCAGTCGGCGGAATGGGCGTTCATCGCCTCAATCGCCTCCCGCCAGGGTCCGCTGACGTCCCGCTCCAGGCCGGTGCCGAGAATCGCATCCACCAGCAGCTCGGCCCCATTGCAGCCGGCAACGGAAAAGGGAGCCATCGGGACATCGGCGGCGACCGCATCGCGCCAGGCGGTTTGCGCATCGCCGCGCGGGTCGGCGGGATTCGCCAGGGTCAGCACCCGCGCATCCAGTCCGGCCTGGCGGGCCAGCCGCGCGACCACATAGCCATCGCCGCCGTTGTTGCCGCCGCCGCAGACCACCGTGATCCGCCGCGCGTCCGGCCAGCGCTGGCGCAGCAGCGTAAACGCCGCCGCGCCGGCCCGGTTCATCAGGGTGTAACCGGGAATACCGCGCTCTTCAATAGCGATGCGGTCCAGTTCCCGCACCTGGGCGGCGCGGTACAATGCAAAAGGCAGGTCGCGCATGAACAATCTCCTGAACCGTAATAATTAAAATCACAATACGCCAGTCATTTTTCCAATTCCAGCCGTGGCCATGACCCCTTTCCTTTCGCCCCCATTCCCTCCAACCAAATCAGAACTTTCGCTTTTCGTCATTCCCGCGTATGCGGGAATCCAGTAACTTATTGAAAATAATGGATACCCGCTTTCGCGGGTATGGCGGAAAAGGTAGGTAAGCGAACGTCCTACAAATAAGAAGAAAAGTTAAGAATGTCAATTTCCGATCCTCTGCAACTCGCCGACCTCGCCGCCAGGCTCAAACGCTGGGGACTGGAACTGGGCTTTCAGCAGGTCGGGATTACCGATATTGACCTGGGCGAAGCCGAAGCGCGGTTGCAAACCTGGCTGGCGGCGGGGTTTCACGGCGAGATGGCCTATATGGCCCGGCATGGGATCAAGCGCAGCCGTCCGGCGGAACTGGTTCCCGGCACTCTGCGGGTGATTGCGGCGCGGATGGACTATCTGCCGCCCGCCGCCGCCGAATCCGGGCGCGTGTTGCAGCAATCGGAACTCGGCTACATCTCGCGCTACGCTCTGGGCCGGGATTATCACAAAGTTTTGCGTCAGCGCCTGCAACGACTGGCCGACCGCATCGCCGCCGCCATCGGCCCGTTCGGTTATCGCGTCTTCGTGGACAGCGCGCCGGTGCTGGAAAAGGTGCTGGCGGCTAAGGCCGGGCTGGGCTGGATTGGCAAGCACAGCAATCTGTTGGCGCGGGCGGCGGGATCGTGGTTCTTTCTCGGTGAGATTTATGTGGATCTGCCGCTGCCGGTGGATGCGCCGACCACCGGGCATTGCGGGCGCTGCACCGCCTGTCTGGACGTTTGCCCGACCCAGGCCATCGTCGCCCCCTATCAGGTCGACGCCCGCCGCTGCCTCTCCTATCACACCATCGAACTGGCCGGGCCGATTCCGCTGGAATTCCGGCGTGCCCTGGGCAACCGCATTTACGGCTGCGATGACTGCCAACTGGTTTGCCCGTGGAACCGCTTTGCCCGACCCAGCGTCGAGCCGGATTTCCGGGTGCGGCAGGGCTTGGATGCGCCGGGACTGGTGGCGTTGTTCCGCTGGGACGAGCCGGAATTCCTGCGCCGCACCGAGGGCAGCGCCCTCCGCCGGATCGGCCATGACCGCTGGCTGCGCAATATCGCCACCGCTCTCGGCAACGCGCCCCGGTCGCCGGCGGTGCTCAACGCCCTGTGCGCGCGGCAGGCGCATCCGTCGGCGCTGGTGCGGGAACATGTGGTCTGGGCGCTGGCCGAGCAAACGACCCGGCTTGCTGATCCTGACGCTGCGTAACCATGCGCTCTCCAGCGAAAATTTGATTTTCAATCTAAATCCTTAGTAATTTGCTTGTAGTTTTTAGCTGTCAATGACCTATACTTTGGCAGGTAAGCCTTAGAGGCTGTCCCTAGCGAGGCGAACGCCGTCCATAGACGTCCCGACTTAAACGAATGACCGATGGTAGCGCTTCAATGAACCGCTTCCAGTGACGATCCCAACCATGAGGAGCTTTCGAGATGCAAAAAACCACTCATCTGTTGTGCGCCAGCCTGATCGCCTCGGTTTCAAGCGTTTTCTCCACGCCAAGCCTGGCGGTCGATATCATCACCGTGCCCGGCTCGATCTGTGAGCCGGAAATCGGTGCTCAGCAAGCTTTTTTCAATAATACCGTTACCAACGGTATTCAAAACATTTCGGCGGCCACCAGAAGTGTCACTTGTCCACTGGTTCGCGATAATCACAATAATCTGAACGGCACCGACAGCGTTTTGGTTGTAGTTTTCCGCGATGGCGTAGCCGCTGGCAACACGCCAGTGACCTGTACTCTCTACAGCAAGAGCGTCTCCGGCGGCACTGTGGCGTCGAATACAAAGCAGTTTCTTGGCGCTGGCGCCACGACCTTGGCTCTCGATGTCAACCTCAGCGCACTGAACGGTTACTATGCCTTGCGCTGCACTCTTCCTCCCCAGGCTCGAGTCATCGACATCGTCATCAACGAACCCCTGTAGCCGCAGTCGCTTTTAGCGAAGAGATACCCATCATGACATCTGCTCACCCTTGGCTGATCGCCGCCTGCGCGCTCAACATCGGCGCGCTCTCCAGCACAGCTTACGTAGCGTTGCAATACACCGACGTGAACGCCCGTATGGCGGCTCTGGCGCAGTCGGGCGATGCTGCTGGCGCGAGTAGCGTTAAGCCAGGGGATGAGCGAAATGTCGTGGAGGTATCCTCCCTGCTGCAAGAACTTGATCTTCTCAAAACGGAAATGAGGGCGGCGCAACGCAAGTTTGATGACTGGGCCACCAAGGCTAAACAGCAACAAAGCGCCCTTGAGGAAGCATTGCGCACCATTCAGCTTAAAGCGGAAGCACGCAACACAGTGGCCAGCCAAGACCGTATCTTGACCGCTGACGAACTTGAATACCAGGCGCGACGGCAGACGGAGGAGTATGCGGCCAAGGCGCGAGATCACTTTCAGGCCGACCCCATCGATTTAAAATGGTCGTCGCAAATGACTGGAATAATCGAAGAAAAATTTAATAACCCGGAATTGAAACAGGCGACTCTGCTTGATACTGAGTGCCGGGCCACGCTGTGTCGGCTGAGCGTCGAGCATACCAACGCCCAGCGGCAGGCTGATTTCGAAAATCAGCTTCCCATGCTGTTCGCCGCCGAATTGCCTCACACCACGATGTTTCAAGAAGAACTGGCCAATGGCTCGGTCCGAACCACTGTTTATCTGGCGCGCGAAGGCCATAATTTGCGCTGATTCCAAAAGCTTGCTTGCCCGGAACATCGTCATCCTTTGGGGGACGTAGCGGCGGTTTCGTCCAGCATCTCCCCCAGGGTGCGGGTCAGCAGTCGCAAATCCTGCTCCCGCGACAGGGTGTGCTCCCCGTCCTTGATCAGAATCACCCGCACCTCGGAACTGGCCAGTTTGCCCGCTGCCTCGACGCTGATCCGCCAGGGCGCGTCGGCATCGTTCATCCCATGAATCAGTCGCACCGGACAATGAATCGGCAATGCCGACCGCTCAAGCAGCCGGTGCTGTTCCGCCTCCTCGATCAGGTTCAAGGCAATGATGTACGGTTCGCCATAGGGAGAAGGCAGGGCGATCACCCGCTCGCGCCGCAACCGTTCCCGCAGCCGGTCGTCCAGCCGCTCCCACAGCAGGTACCGGGTGAAATCCACCGCGCAGGCCAGCCCCAGCAGCCCGGCGATCCGTTCCGGCCGCGCCAGCGCGGTCAGCAGCATCAGCCAGGCCCCCATCGAAGAACCGACCAGCAGTTGCGGCCCCTCGGTCAACCGGTCCAGCACGGTGAGGACTTCTTCAGCCCAGCGGCCGATCGTCCCGTCGGCAAACCGGCCGCTGGATGCGCCGTGCCCGGAATAGTCAAAGCGCAAAAAGGCCTGGCCGCGTCCCCGACACCAGTGCTCCAGGGTGAGCGCCTTGATCCCGGTCATATCCGAGGTAAAGCCGCCCAAAAACACGACGCCGGGTGAGGCGCCGGGCTGGCGATGATAGGCCAGCGTGGTTCCATCGGCCAAAGTCAGCCGTTCCGGGCCGAGCGGGAAACGGTTCATCGCCCGGTTCCGCTGGCCATGACCGCCGCACCCCAGACCTGTTCCACCAGTGCCGGCAGCACCACGCCCGCCGCGCCACTCAAAGCAAAGGTGACATGGGGACTGAGCGGAGTCGGTTCCGGGTTGATTTCCACCACCATCGCGCCGGCCCGCAGCGCAATCAGCGGCAGATCAGCGGCGGGATACACCAGGGCCGAAGTGCCGATGCTGAAAAAGACCTCCGCCGTCGCGGCGGCCTGTTCCGCCGCCCGCAGCGCCGCCGCCGGCAGCATCTCGCCGAACCAGACCACATCGGGCCGCAGCAGCCCCCCACAGCGCGGACAGCGCGGCGGACTCTCCTCGCTGCGGTCCAGCCAGTTTTCCACCGGCCGGTCTTCGTCGAAGCACTTGGCGCGGAACAGGTTGCCGTGCAGTTCCAGCACCTGATGACTGCCCGCCCGCCGGTGTAAACCATCCACATTCTGGGTGATCAGCGTGAACCCGGCGATGCGCTGTTCCATCGTGACCAGAGCAAGATGGCCCGGATTGGGCGTGGTCTGCTGCACCCGCTCCCGGCGCCAGGCGTACCATTCCCACACCCGCCGGGGATCGCGCCGAAAGGCTTCCGGAGTCGCCAGTTCTTCCGGGCGATAACGCGCCCACAGCCCGGTCTGGGCCTCGCGAAACGTCGGCACGCCGCTTTCGGCGGAAATGCCCGCACCGGTCAGCACGGCCACCCGCTGGGCGGCGCGCAGGCGGGTCACCAACGGAACAGGGATCGGCAAAGGGGTCATGGCGACGCGAACTCCACGGCTGGACGATGATTTTCAGCATACCACGCCCGCCGCATCGGTTCGCGCGCGCGCCCCGCGCCCTTGATAATCGACCGCCGCGCCCGCATTTCATCAACCATTCCCACTCAAGCCGCGAAAACCCCATGAGCGACCACGAAGCCCTTGAAGCCGAAATCGTGAGCGAGAACGATGACCCGGCGCCCGATCCGGATTCCAACTCCAGCAACACCATTGTCCCGGCCGCTGACATCCTGCCCAGCACTTTGTATCTGCTGCCGCTGTCGGAACGGCCGTTCTTTCCGGCCCAGGCGCTGCCGCTGTTGCTCAACGAAGAACCGTGGCTGCCGACCGTCGAGGCCGCCGCCAGCCGCGAACAACGGGTGATCGGCCTGATTCTGGTCAAGCCCGACAGCGCGGAAAAGGCCGAGCCTGGCGATTTTCACGAGGTGGGGACGGCGGCCCGGATGCATCAACTGGCCCGCAACGACGGCCGTCTGCAATTTATCGCCCAGGGCCTGAAGCGGTTCCGCATCGTCCACTGGCTGTCCAGCACGCCGCCCTATCACGTCCAGGTCGAGTATCTGAGTGAAGAGGATATGGCGGATGTCGAGGAGTTGCGCGCCTATTCGCTGGCGGTGATCAACACATTGAAAGAGCTGATTCCGCTCAATCCGCTGTATTCCGAGGAACTGAAGTTCTTCCTCAACCGCTTCAATACTCACGATCCCTCGCCGCTGGCCGATTTCGCCGCCAGCCTGACCACCGCCAGCAAGGAGGAATTACAGGAGATCCTCGGGACTGCGCCGGTGCTGGAGCGGCTGAAGAAAGTGATCGTGCTGATCCGCAAGGAACTGGAAGTCGCCCAGCTTCAAACCCATATTCGCAAGCAGGTCGATGAGAAGATGAGCGAACAGCAGCGCAAGTTCTTCCTGCGCGAGCAGCTCAAGGCCATCCAGCAGGAACTGGGCATCGCCAAGGATGACCGCACCGCCGACGTCGACCGCTTCCGCGAGCGGTTGACCACCCGCCAGGTTCCCGAGGCGGCGCTCAAGCGGATCAATGACGAACTGGACAAGCTGGCGATTCTGGAAACCGGCTCGCCGGAATACGCCGTCACCCGCAACTATCTGGATGTGATGACTGAATTGCCGTGGGGCGTCTATTCCACCGACAATCTCGAACTGAAACACGCCCGTGAGGTGCTGGACCGCGACCACGACGGACTGGAGGATGTCAAGGATCGCATTATCGAGTTTCTGGCGGTCGGGGCGCTGAAAGGTCAGGTCGGCGGTTCGATCATCCTGCTGGTTGGCCCGCCGGGGGTGGGTAAAACCTCGATTGGCCGGTCGGTGGCCGCCGCGCTGGATCGCAAGTTCTACCGGCTGAGTCTGGGCGGGATGCGCGACGAAGCCGAGATCAAGGGCCATCGCCGCACCTACATCGGCGCGCTGCCCGGCAAGTTCATCCAGGCCCTGCGCGAGGCGCAGACCGCCAATCCTGTGATCATGCTCGACGAGATTGACAAGATCGGCGCGTCCTTCCGGGGCGATCCCGCCTCGGCGCTGCTGGAAGTGCTGGATCCCGAACAGAACGCCGAGTTTCTCGATCACTATCTGGACGTGCGCTTCGATCTGTCCAAAGTCCTGTTCATCTGCACCGCCAACCAGCTCGACACCATTCCCGGACCGCTGCTCGACCGGATGGAAACGCTGCGGCTGTCCGGCTACATCACCGCCGAAAAGCTGCAAATCGCCCGCAATCACCTGTGGCCGAAACTGCTGGAGCGCAGCGGCATGGCGCGCGACCGGATCACTCTCGACGATGAGGCTTTGCGCCAGATCATCGAGGGCTACGCCCGGGAAGCGGGAGTGCGCAATCTGGAAAAGCAACTGGGCCGGATCGTGCGCAAGAGCGCGGTGCAAATTGTCGAACAGCACACCGAGGGACCGATCACGGTCGCCGCCCCGGACCTGGATCGCTATCTGGGCAAGCCGCCGTTCAAGACCGAGACGCCGATGTCAGGGGTGGGCGTGGTGACCGGGCTGGCCTGGACCGCGCTGGGCGGGGTCATGCTCAATGTTGAGGCCAGTCTGGTGCACAGCAAGAATCGCGGCTTTAAGCTGACCGGCCGGCTGGGCGAAGTGATGCAGGAATCGGCGAATATCGCCTACAGTTACCTGAGCGCCCATCTGGAAGCGTATCAGGCCGACCCCAAGTTTTTCGATGAAGCGTTTGTCCATTTACATGTGCCCGAGGGCGCCACGCCCAAGGACGGTCCCAGCGCGGGCATCACCATGGCCACTGCCCTGCTGTCGCTGGCGCGCGGCCAGCCGCCCGCCCGCCCGCTGGCGATGACCGGCGAGCTGACCCTGACCGGACAGGTTCTGCCCGTGGGCGGGATCCGCGAGAAGTTGATCGCGGCCCGCCGGGTGGGCATTCACGAGATCATTGTCCCGGAAGGCTGTCGCGGCGATATCGAAGAACTGCCCGATCATATCCGCGAGGGCCTGACTATCCATTTCGTCAGCCGGTTCCGTCAGGTGGTGGAGGAAGTGTTCGCCACGGCGCCGACCCCAGCCGAGGACTCCCGACCGTGAGAATCCCCAGGCTGCCGGAGGATTCCCGCCCCGCCCTGTTCCCGTCGCTCTGCCTGCTGGCGCTGCTGCAATGGCCGGTGGTCGCCTGGACCGCCTGTGACGATCCCCCGGCCCGGCGGGTCAACTGGCTGCGCTGCGACAAGTCGGGGGCGGATTTGCGCGGGGCGGATTTGCGCGAGGCCGTGCTGACCCAAGTGAATCTGAGCGGCGCACACTTGGCCGGGGCGCGGCTGAGCGGGGCGGATTTGGGCGGTGCAACCCTGAACGGGGCGGATTTGAGCGGTGCAACCCTGGTCGGAGCGCGGCTGGTGGCGGCGAAACTGGATCAGGCTGTGCTCACCGGCGCCAACCTGGCCGAAGCGCGCCTGGATCGGGCCGCACTGGCGCAGGCGAATCTCAGCCAGGCCGATTTGCGCGGAGCGCGGCTGTATCAAGCCATCCTCACCGGCGCGAACCTGAGCAGCGCCAATCTCAGCCACGCCACCCTGACCCAGGCCGATCTGACCGATGCCCAATTGCCCAATGCTGATTTGAACGGGGCGGTGCTGAGCCGGGCGATTCTGGAAGACGCCGTGCTGCGGGGCAGCTCTCTGCGCGGCGCCAAGCTGGACGGAGCGAATCTGCTCAGCGCCGATTTCACGGGAGCGGATCTGGCGGAAGCGACGCTGGCCGATGCCCGCATGGACGGCGCGCGCTTCACTGACGCCAAGCTGGACAGCACGATCTGGGTCAACCGTCAGCGGTGCCGGCCCGGTTCAGTGGGGGAGTGCCGTTGATTAGAGTATCTCCACCTTTTGCATCGACGAGAAAGACGATCTCCCGGTCGAGAAGCTGCGGATTGCGGCAGACATGGAATCGCCATTGTCCCAGTTGACCCCAGCGATTCACGGCCATGACCCAGCGCCGGGCGGCGGTATGCTGGTTCTTTGACATCCTCCCCGCCGTAAACGACGGGGATTCCCGACTCACTTCAGAGCCAGCGATTGATGCCCCAATCGGAGAATGTTCAGTGCCGCGTTGGTATTCCGGTCATGCCGGGTTCCACATTCGCCGCACACCCATTCTCTGACCCCAAGACCTTCTCGACCTTTTGGGCCGCCTATCGAACCACAACAGGAACAGGTTTGGGTTGAGAAACGTTCACTCACTTCTCGATACACCACTTTCCGCGCCATCGCTTTATAGGAAAGCAGGTTTTTGAACATAGCCCAGCCCGTATCATTGACGGATTTTGCCAGGTTCGTTTTGGCGAGATTGGAACTACAGACATCGCCCACCACAATCAACTCACATTCTTTAGTCAGTCTATCGGATTCTTTGTGGAGAAAATCCTTACGCCGATTCGCAATCTTGGCTTGAAGATTCCGGGCCTGTCGGGAGCGGCGCTTTCGTTGCGCTTCCGCAATTCGGTTCTGCTGGCGGCGATACCCACGCGGCGCTTCAATCTTGCGCCCATCCGAACAGGTCGCCAGCGTTTTTAGCCCTGGATCAATGCCGACCTGCTTCGTTCCGGTAGTCGGCGCTTCATCTGGCACATCCACGACGAAACTGACGTACCAGCGGCCCCGCGCCTCCTGCGCGAAGTTCCCGCATTTGACCGGGCCGGGAAGTTCTCGGCTCTTCCAGAATCGAAAGGTCTGACCCGCATAACGCACCGTGTCATCAATGACTTTAATGCCCGATGCCTTGAAGGGAACCCAACCCGGCGACCGTTTCCCCCGCCAGCGCAACCGCCGTTTCTTGAATTGCTTACGGCGCGTGTCGTACTGCTCGCACACCGCCTGCACCGTTTGTAAATGCAGACCCAGTTCTTTGCTGCTGCCCGTGGTCAACTTGCATAAATCTTGATACGTCGGCCAGCGTTGATTCCACCGCAGCGCATGGTCTTGAGATTCATTACAGAAATTCCAAACCAGATTACAGGATCGCGCCAACTGATTGAGTTGCGGCGCGGCGCTGGAATCCTTGATCCGGTAGCGGTAGGTGCGTATCATGTTGCTAAAACTAACATTAAAGATTACCGGAGTCAACATGATCAGCGAAATTTTGCACATGAAAATCAACAAGGAACTGAAAGATCGGCTGCGGCGGCTGGCTGAACAGGACGGGCGCAATCTGTCTAATCTGATCCAAAAAGTGCTTTCCGACTATGCAGCGCAAAAAGAAGGCGAACTGCGTTCGCCGCGCTATCCATCCCCGCCCCCCGCCTAGCGGGGGCAGGCTCTGAAGGGCGAGGCTTTTCGCGCAAATCCGGGTAAATTTTCCTGTGACCGGAACTGTGAGGCGGGCAGGCTAAACGAATATTGATCAGCCAGATCAATGGGTTGGATGAATTCGACGCTCTGGCCCCGCGCTGTCAGCTCTCGCCATCACAGGAAAATTTACAGGATCCAAATTTTTGGGCGATGTTACCGTGTAGCACGGCTATTTTGAAAATAGCAAGGAATAAGCACGTTATTTGCCGGCGATTGCGCGGGTGCTTTAGAAGATCGAGGGTTAAATATTTGAAAGATAAGCTTAAAAATAAAAAAAACCTGGACTGGCGGGTCGCCGTTGCGCCGATGCTGGATTGGACCGACCGCCACTGTCGGTATTTTTTTCGCCTGCTAAGCCGGCGCGTTCGGTTGTATACGGAGATGGCGACCACCGGCGCGGTGCTGCGCGGAGATCGCGAGCGACTGTTGGCCTATGATCCCGCCGAGCGGCCGCTGGCGTTGCAACTGGGCGGCAGCGACCCGGATGAACTGGCCCGCTGCGCCCGGATCGCCGCCGACTTTGGCTATGACGAAGTGAATTTGAACGTCGGTTGTCCCAGCGACCGGGTGCAATCGGGCCGGTTCGGCGCCTGTCTGATGGCGGAACCGGCGCTGGTCGCCGAGTGTGTGGCGGCGATGCGGGCGGCGGTGGCGTTGCCGGTGACGATCAAGAGCCGCATCGGTATTGACGACCGCGATTCCTACGAGGCGCTGACCGACTTCGTAGGTCAGGCCGCCGCCGCCGGCTGCGCGGTGTTTATCATTCACGCCCGCAAGGCTTGGCTGCACGGTCTAAGTCCGAAGGAAAACCGCGAGATTCCACCCTTGCGCTACGAGGTCGTCCACCGGCTGAAGCGGGATTTTCCCGAGTTGACGATCCTGCTCAATGGCGGCCTGACGAGCCTGGACCAGGCGGCGGAGCAGTTTCCAGGGGTAGACGGGGTGATGATCGGCCGCGCTGCCTACGACAATCCGTACTTGCTGGCCGAGGTGGATCGGCGGTTTTTCGATTCCAGCGCCCCGCCACCGAATCGTCGTCAAGTCATCCAGGATCTTCTGCCCTATATTGAAACGCAATTACAGCGGGGAACGCCGCTACACTGCATGACCCGGCCGGTTTTGGGCCTGTTTCAGGGCATCCCGGGCGCGCGGGCCTGGCGGCGACATCTCAGCGAACAGGCGCCCCGGCGCGGCGCGGGTACGGCGGTGCTGGAAGTGGCCCTGCGCTGGCTTCCGGAAGGCGTGTGAGGCTGCGGATAACCGGAATCATCCAGACGTCTCCGCCCTATTGACCTAAAATATTTCCGGTTATCCCATAACCCGCGCCAGGGCGATTTCACCCATCCTTCTTCGGACCATGCCCCGATGTACGAATTCCTGAAATACGAAGTCCGCGACGCCATGACCCCCAATCCCATCGCCATCGGTCCTGATGTCAAGCTGCGCGAGGTCGAGGACTTGTTCGAGTCCCACGATTTCAACGGCGTTCCGGTGGTGGACGGCGAACGCCATCTGCTCGGCATCCTGACCAAGTTTGATCTGCTCAAGGCTTTCACTCTCGACTCCCATCTGATGGTCCCGCACTACGAGGAAATCATGGAACAGACCGCCGAGGCGGTGATGACCCGCAACCCGGTCAGCGTCAGCCCGCACCTGCCGCTCAGCCGGTTGCTGCAAAAGCTGGTGGAAATGCGCACCAAGAGCCTACCGGTGGTCGAGGACGGTCGGCTGACCGGGATCATCGCCCGCGAAGACGTGTTGAAGGCGCTGCGCCGCGCCACCCTCAAGCACGAAATCCCGGTTCACGCGGATCTGCCGCAATGACTACTCTGCTGTTCACCCACCCGGTTTGCCTGGAACACGACACCGGTTTTGGCCACCCCGAATGCCCAGCCCGGCTGACCGCGATTCTCAATGTACTCAGAACCTCGCCCTTCGCCGCCCTCGAATGGCGCGAAGCCCCGGCGGCGACCCTCGAACAGCTCACCCGCATTCATCCGCAAACCCATGTCGAGCGCCTCTTTGCCCAGGTGCCCAAACAGGGGCAGTACGCCCTCGATGGCGACACCATTCTGTCGCCCCGCTCCGGCGAGGCTGCCCGGTATTCAGCGGGCGCGGCCTGCGCGGCGGTGGACGCCATTCTCCGGCGGGAAGCCAGCAACGCCTTCTGCGCCATCCGCCCGCCCGGCCATCACGCCGAACCGAAGCAGGCCATGGGATTTTGCCTGTTCGCCAACGCCGCCCTCGCCGCCGCGCACGCCCGCGCGATCCATGGTCTGGAGCGGGTGGCGATCATCGATTTCGACGTGCATCACGGCAACGGCACCCAGGCCGCGCTCGAACACGACCCCGGCTATCTCTACATCTCCACCCACCAGGCCTACATTTATCCCGGCACTGGCCGCCGTGAGGAACGCGGGGTGGGCAACATCGTCAACGTGCCTCTGCTGGCCAACAGCGGCTCGGCTGATCTGCGCCATGTCTGGCGGCAGGACATCGAACCGGCGCTGCGCGAATTCCAGCCGCAACTGATCCTGATCTCGGCCGGCTTTGATGCGCACTACATGGATCCACTGGCGGAATTGAACTTCAATGAGGACGACTACGCCTGGCTGACCCAGCAAATTCTGGCTATCGCCACGGAGTATTGCGAGGGGCGGGTGGTGTCGCTGCTGGAAGGGGGTTACAGCCTGCCGGCGCTGGCTTCCAGCGTAGCAGCGCACGTCCGGGCGCTGATGGAAGCGCCCAAGGCCGCGCAGCGCTCGCTGATCAAAAGCATTCTGGAACGGCAACGGGCGAAACGGAAAGCGGCCGGCGCCTGAGGAGTTGTGCGCCTTCAGGTTCCTGCTTGACGAGGTTTCCCGTGATCAGGGCAGCAGCACAGTAGAACCGGTCGTCTTGCGCGCCTCCAGGTCACGGTGCGCCTGGGCGGCATCGGCCAGCGGATAGGTCTGCCGCACCTCGATGTTCACCGCCCCGCTCCCCACGACATAGAACAGTTCGCCGGCGCTGGCGACCAGATCCTCGCGTTTGGCGGTATAGGTCATCAGGGTCGGGCGGGTGAAAAACAGCGACCCCTTGGCCGCCAGAATTCCCGGCTCGAAGGGCGGCGCCGGCCCCGAGGCGTTGCCAAAGCTGACCATCATCCCCATGGGCTGCAAGCAATCCAGTGACCCCATGAAGGTGTCTTTACCCACCGAGTCGTAGACCACCGCCACGCCCTGGCCGTGGGTGATTTCCCGCACCCGCTCGACAAAATTCTCACGACTGTAGACGATGACGTGGTGACAGCCGTGCGCGCGGGCCAGTTCGGCCTTTTCGTCAGAGCCGACCGTGCCAATCACCGTCGCCCCCAGAGACCGCGCCCACTGGCTGGCGATCAGCCCAACCCCGCCGGCGGCGGCGTGCAGCAGGATCGTGTCGCCGGGCTGCACCCGGTAGGTGCGCCGCAATAAATAATGCGCGGTCATTCCTTGCAGCATCATCGCCGCAGCGGTGCGGTCATCAATCGCGTCCGGCAGCGCCACCACCCGGTCAGCAGCGATCAGTCGGGTTTCGGCATAGGCCCCAACCGGCGGACTGGCATAGGCCACCCGGTCACCGACCTGGAATTCCGTGACGCCTTCGCCGACCGCTTCCACCCGCCCCGCGCCTTCCATACCCAGGGTCCAGGGCAGCGCCGGCAGAGGATACAAACCGGTGCGGTGATAAATGTCGATGTAATTCAGCCCGACCGCGCCATGACGCACCCGGACTTGACCGGGGCCGGGATCGCCGACCTCGACCTCTTCCCAGCGCAAAACTTCGGGACCGCCATACTGATGAATGCGCATCGCTTTGGACATGACAGGCTCCTCGACCGTGGATGGACTCTGATACCAGTGTAGGCGAACCTGCCGGTTTTAGCCGAGCCAGCGCCGGGCGTTGCGGAACAGGCGCAGCCACGGCCCATCTTCGCCCCAACCGTCGGGGCGCCAGGAATGCTGCACGGTGCGAAATACCCGTTCGGGATGCGGCATCAGGAGGGTGAAGCGCCCGTCGCGGCTGCACAGACCGGTGAGGCCGCCCGGCGAACCGTTGGGATTGGCTGGATAGGTTGCCGCCGGCTGTCCCGCGTGATCGACGAAGCGCAGCGCCGCCACGCCCGCCGCCAGCGCCGCTGCCGCTCCATCCTCAGTGCGGAATTCGGCGCGGCCCTCGCCGTGCGCTACCGCAATCGGCAATCGGGAACCGGCCATGCCGTGCAGGAACAGGGAGGGCGACGGCAACACCTCGACCAGACTCAACCGGGACTCAAACTGTTCCACGCGATTGCGGACGAAGCGCGGCCACAAGTCCGCGCCGGGAATCAGTTCATGCAGATTGGAAAACATCTGACAACCGTTGCACACCCCCAGACCGAAGCGGTCCGGGCGGGCAAAGAAGGCGGCGAATTCATCCCGGGCGCGGGGATTGAA
>Ga0209573_1001660_pt1 | contig 32665 bp, 32 predicted proteins | sample TNRBio252014_DNA_FD_185870 | JGI IMG/M metagenome (GOLD analysis project Ga0209573, IMG submission 185870) | Wastewater treatment Type I Accumulibacter community from EBPR Bioreactor in Madison, WI, USA - TNR Reactor_6/25/2014_ DNA (SPAdes)... | ecosystem: Engineered > Bioreactor > EBPR >...
CCCGCAAGCAGATTGACGCCGCGCAACTGAAAGTCTGCGCCCTCCCCGGCAGCCTTGACGCGCAATTCCTGCCGCACCAGCTTCCCGCCCTCATTCATAACGAAAACGGTCAGCTTGGCGTTCTTGCCGATCTCGGCGTTGAACTGACCGAGATGGGTCGCGTCATCAGGCTGATCCTGGACAAGGAGCCACAGCACTTCCGCGCCTTCGCCGACAAGCAGATTTGTAACTGAGCTGACCAGCCCGGGTCCGCTGCCGGTTTCGCGTTGTACGATGGTTACTTTCGCGTTCTCGCCGACCCGAACCGCCGAGCGGACATGCACCTGTCCGCCAGCCTGCACATCCTGGATCTCGAACGGGCGCTCCAATTCTACGCCCGCAGGCACATCCACGAACCAGCCATCTGAAACAAAGGCGGCGTTCAGCGCGCCGACCGTATCATCATACCCATGCGTACCCAACGCAGGAGCAAAGGCGCCATTGCGCAGCAATTCGGCGATCGGCGTTGCAGAAACCCCTCCGGCTATCTCACCGGCCTTACCAACCTTACCGTTGAGTACAGTCAGCACGGTTGAGCCATCCAGCAAAGGCGCGACGGGCATTGCCTCGCCGGCTGGAGCATCCGGAACCTTGGTCAGCAGCCTGCGCAGGTCGGTATAATGCCAAGCCTCGACCCGTTTTGTCGGCAATCCGGTCTTGAGCTGTTCAATGGCCGCATCGCGTTTTGTCGCGACGGCGCCGTCGCCCGGCAGGACGCCAAGCCGCTCATCAAAAACCGCCAGCAACGCCCTTTCGGCAGCGGTGTGCATTTGCGCAATCACGTTCATCAGGCGGCTTCCCCGACGATGCCGGCATAGCCGTCCGCCTCAAGCTCATGCGCCAGGCTCTTGTCGCCAGACTTCACAATACGGCCCTTCGACATGACGTGCACCGTGTCTGGCACAATGTAGTCGAGCAGACGCTGATAATGGGTGATGACGACAAATGCGCGGTCAGGCGAGCGCAATGCGTTGACGCCCTCGGCGACAATCTTCAACGCGTCAATGTCCAGACCCGAATCCGTCTCGTCCATGACCGCGAGCTTCGGCTCAAGCAGCTTCATCTGCAGGATTTCGGCGCGTTTCTTTTCACCGCCGGAAAAACCGACATTGAGTGGCCGCTTAAGCATATCGACATTCATCGACAGGGAGGCTGCAGCCGCCTTCACGCGCTTCAGGAATTCCGGCACCTTCAGCGGGTCTTCGCCACGCGCCTTGCGCTGCGCATTCATGGCGACCTTCAAAAACTCCATCGTGGCGACGCCAGGTATTTCCATCGGGTATTGGAATGCGAGGAAGATGCCGGAAGCCGCGCGTTCGGCAGGGTCCATATCGAGGATGGATGCGCCATTGTACAAAATGTCGCCTTCGGTCACCTCGTAGTCATCGCGGCCGGCGATGACGTAGGAAAGCGTTGATTTGCCTGAGCCGTTCGGACCCATGATGGCGGCCACTTCGCCGTTTTTCACGGTCAGATTCAGGCCCTTGATGATTTCTGTGTCGGTGTCCGCGATCTTCGCGTGAAGGTTTCTGATCTCAAGCATCTTGTCTATTCCCAATAAATCCAGATCAAGCAGGTCATCTTGAACGTCGAGAACAGGGTGTAGGCTACCCCGCCGTCGCCTCTGACCCAAAATTCATCCACTCACATCCCGAGCATTGACCGGATGTAAGGCAGCACAACTGCCGCCACGACGCCGGTAAGACCGCCCGCGATGATGCGTCCCATGGCGGTTCCCATTGATGGCGCAGCCGCAGCAAGCGCGCCGCAAATGACGCCGTAAAAAACGATCGGCAACCAGTCCATTTATCCCACGCTCCCCTCAAGGCTGATCCCGATCAGCTTCTGCGCCTCGACGGCGAACTCCATCGGCTCCACTGCGGCCATGCCATCTCTGGATTCCGGGTCCGGCTTCGCCATCCCGGAATGACGGAAATCGACAGCCCAACGGTCGTCATTCCGGGGCCGCGTAGCGGAGCCCGGAATCCAGAGATGGGACTTGTGAGCCCGCGACAACACCAACCGTGCATTACACAACATTGTCCCTCGCTCTGATCGCATCAGATGGGTTGTCCGTCTCGTAGCAGTTCTCATACAAGTCATTCCACTCAGGATTGAATCCTTCGATCAGGTGTATCTTCCACGCCCGTCGCCATTTCTTCAGTTCCTTTTCGCGGGCAATCGCCCCAACGATATTGTCGTGTCTCTCGTGCCACACCAGGAACTTGCACCCATATTTGCTGGTGAACCCGGGCGTTGCAGAAGTTCTGTGTTCATATGCCCGTCCTTGCAGATCGCTTGTCACGCCGATGTAGATCGTTCCATTCCTGCCAGACGCCATGATGTAGACCCATCCGGACATCGCTACCCGTCAAACCCGCATCTCTGGATTCCTGGTTTCGTTGCGCGGCCCCGCAATGACGGCCGCATACGACATCAACCCACGCTTCCCTCAAGGCTGATCCCGATCAGCTTCTGCGCCTCGACCGCGAACTCCATCGGCAATTCCTGGATGACCTCTTTGACGAAGCCATTGACGATCAGCGCGATGGCTTCCTCCTCGGGGATGCCGCGCTGCATGACGTAGAATTTCTGGTCTTCCGAGATTTTCGAGGTTGTCGCTTCATGCTCGAACTTGGCCGTTGCGTTCTTGGCCTCCATGTATGGCACGGTATGCGCACCGCACTGATCGCCGATCAGCAACGAGTCACAATTAGTGAAGTTGCGCGCGCCCGTCGCCTTGCGATGGGCCGAGACCTGTCCGCGATAGGTGTTCTGGCTGAAGCCAGCCGCAATGCCCTTGGAGATGATGCGGCTACGGGTGTTCTTACCCAGATGGATCATCTTGGTGCCGCTGTCGATCTGCTGGTAGCCGTTTGACACTGCAATCGAATAGAACTCGCCCTGGCTGTCGTCGCCACGCAAAATGCAGCTCGGATATTTCCAGGTGATCGCCGAACCCGTCTCGACCTGCGTCCACGAAATCTTGGAGCGGTCGCCACGACAATCGCCGCGTTTGGTGACAAAATTGTAGATGCCGCCCTTGCCTTGCGCGTCGCCTGGATACCAGTTCTGCACGGTCGAATATTTGATCTCGGCATCATCCAGCGCGACCAGCTCAACCACCGCCGCATGCAGCTGGTTTTCGTCGCGCTGCGGCGCAGTGCAGCCTTCGAGATAGGACACGTAGGCCCCCTCCTCAGCAATGATCAGCGTGCGTTCAAACTGGCCGGTATTCTTTTCGTTGATGCGGAAATAGGTCGACAGCTCCATCGGGCAACGCACGCCCTTGGGCACGAACACAAACGAGCCGTCGGTGAACACCGCCGAGTTCAGCGTTGCGTAATAATTGTCAGAGGTCGGCACGACAGAGCCGAGATATTTCTTCACCAACTCCGGATGCTCCCGGATAGCTTCGGAGATCGAACAGAAGATGACCCCGGCCTTGGCCAGCTCTTCCTTGAAGGTGGTGACGACCGAAACCGAATCGAACACGGCGTCCACCGCAACACGGCCCGAAGCGTAGACATTGCCGGAGGCTTCTTCCTCCTCGCCGTCCACAGGCGCGCCCTTTTGCACACCCGCCAGGATTTCCTGCTCCTTCAGCGGAATGCCGAGCTTTTCATAGACTTTCAGCAGTTCAGGATCGACTTCGTCGAGCGACTTCGGTCCGGACTGGTTTTTTGGCGCGGCGTAATAGGAGATCGCCTGAAAATCGATCTTCGGATACTCGACGCGCGCCCAGGTCGGCTCTTCAAGCGTCAGCCAGCGGCGGAACGCTTCGAGACGCCATTCCAGCATCCATTCCGGCTCGCCCTTCTTGGCTGAGATGAAGCGGATCGTGTCTTCATTGAGACCTGGCGCTACCACGTCGGTCTCGATATTTGACTCAAACCCGTATTTGTACTGGTCGACGTCCAGTTGACGGACGCTATCGATCGTTTCCTGCACTGCAGGCATTGGCGTTCTCCATCCATGTCGGGTTCAAGGCCCGACCGTTTTCAAACGAGGCTTTATCGCCCCATATAGTCATCTCGCGCCGGGTTTGCACCCGAAAAACTGTTCTTCACGCAATCAAGCGACCGCCTTCGGACGTGTCCGCGCCAGCAGCCGATTCAGGGCGTCCGCGAACATCGCAATCTCGGCGTCGGTAGTCGCTGGACCAATCGAAACACGCAACGCGCCGGCGCTGTCGCCGAACCCCATCGCCTTCAGCACATGGCTGGGACCAACTTTGCCGGACGAACAGGCCGAACCTGCTGAAACCGCCACGCCGGCCAAATCAAACGCGATCTGTGCAGTTTCGGCCTTGATCTGCGGCAGCGCAAAAAAGCTCGTATTGGCCAACCTTGGCGCACCGGCGCCGTAAATGACTGCATTCGGCGCGGCGTGCAAGACGATCTGTTCGATGCGGTCCCGCTTTGCGCGCTGCGTCTCGATCGAGGACAATGCAGCGAGCGCCTCGGCGGCAGCGGCGCCAAACCCACTGATAGCGGCGACATTCTCGGTACCGGCGCGATGGCCCTTTTCCTGTCCGCCGCCGGAAACCAGCGGCTCCGGCATCATCAAATCTGCTCGCGCAACGACGGCGCCGGCGCCCTTTGGACCACCGATCTTGTGTGACGACAATATCAAAAAATCAGCCGAAAGGACTGAAATATCCAGAGGAATCCGGCCAGCGGCTTGAACCGCGTCCACAACCAGCACGCCGCCATGGCGTTTGACCATTGCAGCGATTTCGCGGGCTGGCTGGATAACGCCCGTTTCATTATTGGCGAGATGTATGGCCACCAGCGGCGGCCCCGCCGATATGTCATGATTGGCCAATGCCGGTTCGAGCGCCGTCAAATCGATCAACCCGTCAGCATCGACGCCGATCTGCGTCGTCATGTGAGCGGGAAAGCGCCCGCCGGTCAGAAGGCATGGATGATCGGCTGCGCAGACAAAGAGATGGCCAATCGTCAGCCTGGAGCGTCCCATGCGCCATGCGGGCGTCAGCAACGTTGAGGCGGCTTCGGTTGCGCCGGATGTGAAGAATACATGTCCGGATTGCGCCCCGGTCAGCCGCGCCACCGAGTGGCGGGCATTTTCGATGGCCTGGCGCAACGCGCGACCTTCGGCGTGGACTGACGAAGCATTGCCAGTCAGATCGAGTACAGCAAGCATGGCCGCACGCGCCGCCGGCAAAAGCGGAGCGCTGGCGTTCCAGTCAAGATATGCACGCTGCGACGGCATTAGAAGCTGTTCACTCGCCCTTGTAGCGCATCTCCTGAATGAGAATGCGCAATTTCCTTGAATTTTGAGGGCCAGACATCCTATCTAGCCGCTCTTACGGGCCACGCTGGCCAGTTTTGAATAATTCTAAACTAGCTTCTAGAAAGCCTGACCGAGATCGTCAAGCGCGGAAGCCATATGTCACCTCGTTTGCGGGGTTTGGAGTAGCGATGCCCGAAGTTATTTTCAACGGTCCCGAAGGTCGCCTTGAGGGCCGTTATCAGCCGTCAAAGGAAAAGAACGGGCCGATCGCCATCGTGCTCCATCCGCATCCGCAGTTCGGCGGAACGATGAATAACAAGATCGTCTACGATCTGTTCTACATGTTCCAGAAGCGCAATTTCACCACACTGCGCTTCAATTTCCGCGGCATTGGCCGCAGCCAGGGAGCTTTTGACCATGGCGTCGGCGAACTCTCGGATGCAGCTGCAGCCCTCGATTGGGTGCAGTCGCTGCATCCCGAATCAAAAACCTGCTGGGTCGCGGGCTATTCATTCGGCGCATGGATCGGCATGCAGTTACTGATGCGCCGCCCGGAGATCGAGGGTTTCATTTCGATTGCGCCGCAGCCCAATACCTATGATTTTTCGTTCCTCGCCCCCTGCCCGTCTTCCGGCCTGATCATCCACGGCGACGCCGACAAGGTTGCGCCGCCCAAGGATGTGCAAGTGCTGGTCGACAAGCTGCACACGCAAAAGGGCATCACCATCACGCAAAAGACGCTGCCGGGCGCGAACCACTTCTTCGCCAAGGACGCCGATCTGCTGATCGAAGAATGTTCCGACTATCTTGACCGCCGCCTGAATGGCGAACTGGCCGACCCCAAACCCAAGCGCCTGCGTTAGTGGAACGCATCCCGGTCGACATCAAGCTATGTCGGCGAATTTCAGGTTCAAAGTTCCTCTAGAAACATATACTTGCCAGTGGTTTTTTGATTCAGACGTGTGCTTTCGAGGGCTGTATCCGCAGGATGCAAGCATGGGAATCGAACCACTAGATTTCCGGCGGCGTACTGGCTCGCCCTGTTCTCGTTCGGCCAGATGATCCACCAGAATGGCGGACCTTCAGTCCGTCCTTCGCCATCGGCATCCCCTCAAATCTTCATCGGCGAATGAGCCGGAAATTCGGTTCGCTGGCCTGACGCTGACCAGCGTTCCTCTGGAACAGGACACGCGCCGGCCGCTAGTAACCGCCAGATAGCCGTTTCTGACATCGCTAGATTGTGGCGCTTCCAATCGTTTGGCGGCGTTGGTGCGTGTTGCCCGATAGACACAGGGCAGTTTCGCTCGCGCTCAAATGCGATCTATAGTTGTACTCTATTGTTGACGAACTCTCTGGTTGCATTCTATCTAAATGCAACTTCAGCATGCATCAACAGGGGGTGCACACGTGACGACCAATCCTTCAGCTGCGAAACTTTTGAAGATATCAGCAAGCCAGCTGGCCATCGCCGCGTTGGCGGGCTGCACTACGGGGTCCGGACCCGGCGCGCTCAGTTCCGATATCCTGGCCAAGCACAATGCTCACCAGATGAAGGCTCTGTCTGCAGGCGAAAAGCTCCTCGCGATGAAACGCATGTCGGTCGCGGCCCATATCAAACAGGACAGAAAAGTAGCCGCCATGCCGGAATTCTCCATCAAGAAGAACGACAAGGGCGGCCACGATATCTCGGTGGGTGGTGAAACTGAAAGCTTCACCAAGGCCAATCTGCAGGGCGACCAAGATGGCGACTACGGCTACCAAAAGGGCAACCGCGGCGTCTACAACGCGTCTAACTATCTGGGCGACATGGACAAACGCGCCGCCAATCTATGGTCTTACTATTGGGACACCGACGCCGGCCAGACTTTGAACGGATACGCGGTGACGGGGGTCGAGACCGAATTGCTGGCTGTGAGCGCGCGCACGGCCAAGGCTACCTATGCCGGTTTCGCCAATGCCGACGTCTACTTAAAAACCGATGGCGATGAGGCCCGCGTCTCCCTCTATGGGAATATGACTCTCAACGCTGACTTCGATTCAAGCAAGGTGTCAGGCAAGATCGACGATATAAATGGCGTGGTTCGGGACTCCCATGGGAATAAACTGCAAGGGTTTTCATCAGATGGACAAGTCAACCTCGTGAAAACCGACATCATCGGCAACGGCTACTCGGGTGACTTGACCGGCGAAGTCACTCATTTTGGCGAAGTCGACGGCTCATACACCGGCAAATTCTACGGAGCGAATGCGGAAGAAACAGCCGGCACGCTGCTTGTCGATGACGAAGAAAGAATCGCAGTTGGCGGCTTCCACGCGTGGGAAGACTAGGCGGATCTTAGTATCTGTGCGTTGCCAATGACCACTCCGGTCGGGGTTCAGCCAGCTCATGCGGCTGGACCCCACAACTTTACCGAGCGCCATGAAAAGCTTCAGAACTGCCCTGCTGAGCAGCGTCGTCGCTCTGACGATTGTATTCGCCTCTGCGCAGGAGTCCATGGCGGCTCCGGTGGGCGCCGAGATTGCGCAGTTGTTGCGCGCGGGTGAATTTGATCAGGCCAGGCGTATCCTGCGCGCTGGTGTTGCCGGTCGCCCGGACGCTGGCCTGCACGCAGCGCATCTCGAAGGTTTGATCTACCTGCAAGAGGGCGAGGACGGGCAGGCCATCGCGGTTTTTCGTGAAGTGCTGCGCGTCGATCCGGACTTTTCTCCAAGCCGTATCGAGCTCGCGCGATTGTTGTATAAGCACGGCGATACGGACGCGGCAACCTATCATTTCGAGTCGCTTGAGACCGGTTCCGATGATGTCGGGCTGCGCCGCATCGCGTCAACTTTCCTGCGGCGCATAGAAGCTGACCGGCCCTATTCGTTCTCGGGCTATGTTTCGATGCTGCCGTCCACCAATATATCAAAGGGCACGTTCAACGAGCGGTTCGGCCAGTTTGTAATTGACCAGCCCTCCCGCGAGACCAGCGGCGTCGGCGTCGCCAGTGGAGTTCAGGGTAGCTATCGCTGGAAGCTGTCCCCACAGACGACGTTCGAGATTTCGTCGGCCGTGGACCTGAAAAAATTTCTGCATTCCAGCGAAGCTGACGAGGTTGCGGTATCTGGCAGCGCCAGCGTCCAGCACGATTTTGGGCCGCTAACCGCGCGCTTTGGCCCCGTTGCGGATTTTGCCGCCAAGAAATGGGAGGCGTACAGCTACCGCTATGGACTATCCGGAAGCATCCTGGCGCCTATCGGTCAACGCTGGCTGGCGACGTTCAGCGTGCAGGCATTGAAGCAGGACTATGTCGAACTCGACTATCGGGACGGCCACCGTTTGAGCGAAAGCGTCGGCTTGCAATATGCGGCCTCTCCCTCCCTGCGTCTCGGCTCAGCTCTCGGCTTTACGCAGGAGCGCACACAGAAAGATCATCTTGATCATGATGATATTTCGCTCAGACTTTTTGCCAGCAAAGAATGGTCCGGAGGCCTGGTTACCTCGAACTTCGCCAAGATAGAATATCACGATTTTACCGGTGATTACCCTTTGCTTGGCAAGCCGCGACGTGACGTCCAATGGGCCGTCGGCGGCAAAATCGCACATAAGCGTCTTGCAATGTACGGCTTCATGCCCGAGCTCAGCTATGAATATTCGCAGCAGCGTTCAAACGTTGAATTCTTTGAATATAACAGCTTCGATGTCGGCGTGACTTTGACCAAACGATATTGACTGGCCCCGTGGACTGCGCTGGCGTCGCCACGCTTGACCAGTATTAAATATTCTGGATCGCCGGACTATATTCGCGCCTACACCATATGATGAACAGTCTATCGATCCCGGGCGACTTGTCAGGTGAGCGCCTGCATCGAACGCTGTGTGGGCAAAACAGGATCACCACTTCCATCGCGCCCGCGACACGCCTGTCTATCAGGCGCCCCGGATCGTAGCACCGCAGCTGCCCCCTATCCTTCTCCCGCCGCAAGTCCATCTGTTGTATGCCGGCCACACAACGTCTCGCCCTCGCTCCCAACGTCGCTCTTTCTGGTTGACGCAACCTCTGATTGCTTCGTACTAAGATGCAACTTATACTTGATTCATCAGAGGGGAATACACGTGTTCAAACTTTCAGTTACCCAATTTTCGGCAGTTTCGGTCAGCCTGCTGGCCATCTCGGCTCTGGGGGGCTGCACGTCGGGAGGCTCCAAGAGTATTGCAAGCGCTGCTTCAAGCGCCATCCCGCCTAGCGACTTTGCTTATGAGGGCAAAGCGCTGGCGGCGGGTAAGACCCTCGTGTCACAAAAGGGGATGTACAAGGCGGCCAAAATTGGCGACGGAAAAGCCGTCGCAAGCCCATCCGCTTTTTCAATCAAGAAGAATGACAAGGGTGGCTATGACGTGAAGGTTGGTGACGGAAATGCTGAGAGCTTCACCAGCAACGACGCCAAGACGGAACAATCCAGAATCGTCGGTTATGCCAAAAGCAATCACCGGGAGTTCTACAACTATTCAAAGTTCTTTGATGAGTTGGGTGAGAGCCAGGCCAGCCTGTGGACCTACTATTGGGACGCCCCCGGCGGCGGACGGCTGAACGGCTATGCCGTTACTGGAGTCGAAGCCAGCGCATCAGCGGTTGCCGCGAAAGAAGCGACGGCAACCTATACAGGTTTTGCGCGTACCGACGCATATAGCAAAACCGGTGGGACGACAGCCCGCACCGGCTTCAAAGGCGATTTGACGATGAAAGCCAATTTCGACGTCGATGTGATTGGCGGCAAGATCGACAATATCCGTACCAGACAGTCTCAACCCGGCGGGGTCCACGGAAATTGGTATGCTACGAAAGGTGAAATCGTTCTTGCGCCGTCCAGAATTGAGGGCAATGGATATGCGGGCCAAGCCGCAGGCATCGGGGACGACCTCAACAATGTCCATGGAACCTATACCGGGAAATTCTATGGTGCTGACGCTGACGAGACGGCAGGCACACTCGGAATGGAAGACGACAAGAGGATTTTTGTTGGCGGCTTCCATGGGTGGCAATAGCAGGTAAATTTTGAAACGCCCATCCGGGCGCCAGTCCAGCTAGGAACTCTGACAAACCCCGTCCACTCATTGGGCGGGGTTTGTGTTTGAACATTGAAGTTGCGGTCTTCGATTGTGAGACGCCGCCGCGCCGACTCAACATCTGGTGGCGAATCTAATCTGTGGAGGCGTCATGGGCGCTGGATTGTCAGCCGAAATGTCCGTTTTGGTCTGGGGATGCCGGATATAGCCGGATCGAAAATCAGCCCGAGCCGCCGAAACACAGATGCTACGAGCAAGGTGATCCCAAGGCCGATGAGCAGGCCCGCTACTGAGTCGCTCGGGAAATGGACCCCTTCGATGACGCGAACGCTGCCCAAGGCCATGACCAACAACAGAATCGGCCAGCGCCATTTGGGCAAGAGCAACGCCGCAATAGCGCAGACAGCGCCGAACGCCGTCGCATGGCCAGACGGAAAACTGGCGAAAGTCCAACCCCCCTCAAAAGGCCGAAATGCAGCAATGCCATATTCGCTGGCGTATAGCGGCCGGCCGCGTCCAATCGCATGTTTGAGGACCGTCGACGCTAACGTGCTGAACCCCACGGCGCTGAAGACCAGCCACGCGAAACTCAGCCGGTTGTATTTCAGCAAGAGCTCGCGGCTCGGCCAGCGTCGCCAGGGAATAACAGCCAGCCAGAGCGCTGCGACAAGCGCCGGGACGAGATAGACGCCCGAATAGCCAAAATCCGACAACAATTTAGCGGCGGACCGTAGCATCGGAGACCACGTGCGCCACGTCCGATCCATCGCCGGGTCGAGAAGGACGCCTGCTGCAAGGGTGATCATAGCCGACGCAACAAGATAGACGCCGACGACCGCCAGCGAGACGTCTGCGGCGCGACGCGGCCAGCGACGGCGAACAAAGGCCAGTTCGTTACGTCCGGTTTGGATCAGGCGGGCAAATGTATCTGCAATCATGTCCCTAGTCTTTTGTGCGAGCGCCAGGCGCTATCGGCAAGGGGCTGTTTCGTCCATGCCAGCGGCGCACCATACGATCAGGTCCACAAAACACCACCGCTGACCGGTTGCCGGCAGCCGGTCGTTCCAGGAAAGGTCAGAGGCAGGCCGCGGCGCGAGCGAACCGCCAGATAGGCCCAGGCTTCCGCTTCCATTGAATCCCCGTCGAGACCGGCTTCCTCGGCAAGAACGACCTGTGCGTCTTGCTGTTCGGCCAGTACCCGCATGTCGCCAACAATGTGCGGGTTCTTGCGTCCACCGCCACAAATGATCCAAAGCTTCGGCCTTTCCGGCATATGCCGGGCAGACAGAAGGATCGCCTGAGCTGAGACAGCGGCCAGCGTTCTTGCTCCATCGGCGAGTTCCAGCCCGGTCGCTTCGTCGAGCGAAAAATCGAGACGGTCGAGCGACTTCGGACCCGGTTTGGCGAAAAATGGCTTGGCTAGATAGCGAGCAACAACAGGTTGAACGATGCCGCCTTCACTGCCGATCGCACCGCCCGCATCATAGGGTACGCCACCCTCCTGCTGAACCCACTGATCGATCAGCGCGTTGCCCGGACCGCTGTCAAACGCGATGGGATCCGTGTTCTTGGAAACATAGGTGACGTTCGAGATTCCACCGATATTGACGAACGCCATCGGTGTTTCGCAAAATTCGGAAGGCAGGCCTTTCGCGAGGGCCGCGTGGTAGGCGGGAACCAGAGGCGCACCCTGTCCGCCATGCGCCATATCATTGGCCCGCATGTCGTAGACAACGGGTATTCCCGTGCGCTCGCGCAACAGAGCGCCATCGCCAAGCTGAACGGTCACGCCTTCCGCAGGCCGATGCAGGACGGTCTGTCCGTGAAAGCCTATCAGGCCGATGTCGCTCCATTCCGGGGCAAGCGTCTGCCGGAACGCTGCGACCGCATCAGCGTGCCGCTCGGTGATTTCCCGCTCCAGAGCAGTAAGATCTCCCGGGCGATCTTCGCGCTTCACGATCGCCTTGGCAGTGTGCAGGCCCACCTCCAGGCGGCGTCTGAACGCAGCGTCGTAGGCGACGGCAAGACCCGGCCCGCGTTCGACGACGGCCTCCCCATCCGTACGAAGGAGCGCGAGGTCGACGCCATCCATCGACGTACCGCTCATCAATCCGAGCGAGGTAGTCAGCGCCATGCATCCGTTCCTTGTGATTCTCGGCCTGTGAATGCTAAAGCCGCCACGTCCTTCAAGCTATCGAAGGAAACATCTGCCAAAAGAGTATACGAAATGGCCAAGTTTAAATCCGATTTCCTGCGCGTCATGCACGAGCGCGGTTTCATTCACCAGGTCTCCGACGAGAGCGGACTGGACGAACTATTCTCCAAGGAAATCGTTTCCGCCTATATCGGCTTCGATCCGACGGCTTCAAGTCTGCATGCGGGCGGCCTGATCCAGATCATGATGTTGTATTGGATGCAGAAGACCGGCCATCGCCCAGTCGCGCTGATGGGCGGCGGGACAGGTATGGTAGGCGATCCATCCTTCAAGGAAGAAGCCCGCAAACTGCTAACGCTCGAGACGATCCAATCGAATATCGACGGCATCAAAAAGGTCTTCTCCAACTACCTGAGTTTCGGCGACGGGCCCAGAGACGCAATAATGGTCAATAATGCAGATTGGCTGACGCGGCTGAACTATCTCGAATTTCTGCGGGATGTCGGGGTCCACTTCTCGGTCAACCGTATGCTTTCCTTCGACTCGGTGAAACAGCGGCTCGATCGCGAACAATCGCTGTCATTTCTCGAATTCAACTACATGATCCTGCAAGCCTACGACTTCGTCGAATTGAACAGGCGTTTTGGCGTGCGGCTCCAAATGGGCGGCTCCGATCAGTGGGGCAACATTATCAATGGCGTCGACCTCAGCCATCGCATGGGCGGCCCGCAGCTCTATGCCCTGACAACGCCGCTGCTTACCACCGCCTCAGGCGCGAAGATGGGCAAGTCGATGAATGGCGCGGTCTGGCTCAACGCCGACATGCTGTCGCCCTATGATTTCTGGCAATATTGGCGCAATACCGAAGACGCAGATGTCGGCCGGTTCCTGAAGCTCTACACCATATTGCCGCTTGATGAGGTTGCCCGCCTGGCTGCATTAGGGGGAGCGGAAATTAACGACGCCAAAAAGGTTCTGGCGACCGAGATCACCGCCATGCTGCATGGCCGCGCTGCGGCGGAGCAAGCTGCGGAGACGGCGCGCAAGACCTTCGAGGAGGGCGCACTGGCCGACACGCTGCCAACCATAGAAGTCGCTGCTGCTGATCTGGAGGCCGGCATTGGCCTCTTGTCGCTCCTGGTGAGCGCCGGCCTCGCCGGATCGAATGGCGAAGCGCGCCGGCACGTTCAGGGCGGCGCTGTTCGTCTGAATGACCAGCCTGTTTCTGACGAGCGCCAATTGGTGACTGCGAGCGCGTTGACCAACGGCGTTCTCAAATTGTCGGTCGGCAAGAAGAAACATGTCCTTGTGAAACCGGTCTGATCGGACCAACCTCGCCAGGTTGAAAGGAGAACGCATGCCTGATTTCTGCTTCGCGCCACAGCCGCAACCCAGTGTGGGGATCGCCAACTCAACTGACCGGTTCCCGGTCAGGCGCATTTTCTGCGTTGGCCGCAACTACGCAGCCCATGCGCGTGAACTCGGCAATGATGACCGCGAGCCGCCGTTCTTCTTCACCAAGCCGGCCGATGCCGTGATCGATGATTGCGGCCCAGTCCCCTACCCGCCGCTGACCAACAACCTGCACCACGAAATCGAATTGGTCGTGGCGGTGGGCGAAGGAGGCGCAAATATTGCAGCAGGCGAAGCGCTCAAGCATGTCTGGGGATATGGCGTTGGCGTTGATCTGACCCGCCGCGATCTGCAAGACGAAGCCAAAAAGATGGCGCGCCCCTGGGACTGGTCGAAAGGTTTTGACAATTCGGCGGTCTGTTCGGCGCTGATTGCAGCGGACAAAGCCGGCAATCCCGATAGTGGCCGGATCTGGCTTTCCGTTAACGGCGTTGAGCGCCAAAGCGGCGATCTCGCTGACATGATCTGGCCGGTTGCCGACATTATCGCTTTTTGCAGCCAATCCATGACCCTGCAAAAGGGCGATCTAATCTACACGGGCACGCCTGCTGGAGTAAGCGAGTTGAAGGTCGGAGATCACGTCACAGGCGGCGTCGAGGGCATGGGAACGATCGACTTCACTGTAAGTGGGGGCGCTTCTTGAGTCAGATTATCCTCCACAGCTATTTCCGGTCATCGACCTCGTTCAGGGTACGCATTGCTCTGGAATTGAAGGGCCTGGGCTACCGCTATGTCGCGCATCATCTGCGGCTCGGCGAGCATTTGGAAAATGCCTATCTGGAGGTGAACCCGCAAGGATTGGTTCCGGCGCTGATCTGGACAGACGGCGCGCTGATAACCCAATCACTGGCGATCATGGAGTTTCTGGACGAAGTCCAACCTGACCCTCCCTTGCTGCCGGCTGATCCGTTGGGCCGGGCGCGTGTGCGCATGCTGGCGCAGATGATCGCCTGCGACATCCATCCGATCAACAATTTGCGCGTGCTGACGGCGTTACGCACCGAGTTTGGCGCCAGCGACAATGACGTTACAAACTGGTTCCGCCACTGGGTCAACGAGACGTTCGGTCCGCTGGAAAAGATGCTTTCGACCGATCCGGCCGCCGGCGCATTCTGCCATGGCGACGCGCCGGGTCTGGCAGACATATGTCTGGCTGCCCAGGTCGCCAACAATGCGCGCTTTGGCGTTGATATGAAGCCTTATCCAACGATTGCGCGGATCAATGCAGCCTGCATGGCGCTGCCAGCGTTTCAGAAGGCTGCTCCCGCGAACCAGCCGGACGCAGAATAAATTCAACAAGGCCGGCAAGCCTGCCTGTCGGTTTGCATTCCACTACTCGCGCAGAAAATCCTCAATGATGCGCGCCGACTCGTTCGGCTTGGTCACCAGGAACAGGTGGCCGTCATCGATCACTTCCAGCCGCGAGTTTGGAATCAGCGAATTCAGCATTTTGGCGTTGATCATCGGTACGAGCGGATCGTCGCTGCCAGCCATAACCAATGTCGGCTGGCGCAGCAGCCAGAGCCAGGGAAGACTTGTCCATCCAGACATGGCGAGAAGTTGAAGCATATAGCCATACTGAGTTGCGCCCTTCATCGCACCGGCATGGCGGCTAATCAGCGTCGGATCAGTCCGAAACGCGCCGCCATAGATCTCGGCGGCGATTGAGCGCATATAACCAGGGTCGGTATAGCGGCGCGGGCTGGCCATCTTGGACAAGACGCTCGGTGTACCGGGAACCATAGTGATACCCGGCGCTGTTGCAGCCAGGATCAGCTTGCGGCAGACACCGGGATACTGGAAGGCAAACTGCTGTGCCAGTCCTCCACCCCAGGAAACGCCAGAGACATCTATCCGGTCGTAACCCAGCATTTCGACCAGACGCTTGGCCATTCGCGCCAAGGTCGATGGCCGGTACGGAAACAAGGGTGCGGGCGATCCGCCGACACCGGGCACATCGAAGATAATGCCGGTCGTGTCTTCCAGAACGTCCATGAACGGGCGGGCCAACTCCAGATTTGCGCCAATGCCGTTGAACATCAACAGCGGCGGCCGGTCGGAGGTTCCGTAGCGGATACCGGTGCGCAGAAGCTGGCCGTCAATATCGAAGACCTTCACTTCCATCGAGTCGCTCGCTTCTACTCGTTTCTTTGCCAACGCCGCCATGTTTTCCCCGTCCTGCTAACTTTGATCGAAGTGCGCCGTGTCCCCTCACGGCTCGAAGATATAGGTTCCAGGCGCTGGACCCAGTTCCTTGAACTTCTTCGAGCCCGCCGTTTTTGGCGCATCGACCTCATCGCCAGAGCCGGTCTTGAGCTTCTCTGCCCAATCCAGCCACCAGCTGCCTTCATGCTTTGTCGCCTTGGACGCCCACGCGTCGGGGTCCTTCTCCGAAGCCTTGCCTTTTACGTACCAGGCTTTCGGATTGCCCGGCGGGTTGAGCAGGCTCTGCAGATGCCCCGAATTGGACAGGATAAAGGTGGTGTTCTCGCCGAACAGCCGTGCGGTTTGGTAGACTGCCTTCCACGGCGTAATGTGGTCAGTCGTGCCGCCGATTACATAGGTCTCGTGTTTGACCTTCTTCAGATCGATAGGCACGCCTGAGATCGACAGCTTGTTGCTGTTGACGAAGGGGTTGGTGAAAATCAGGTCGAGGAAGTCGGAGTGAAGCCGCGCCGGCAGCCTTGTCGTGTCAGCATTCCAGAACAGGACATCAAACGCTGGTGGCTGGTTGCCGAGCAGGTAGTTATTTACCCAGTAGTTCCAGATCAGATCGTTTGGCCGCATCCAGGCGAACATCTTGGCCATTTCCTGACCATCAAGAACGCCGCGCGCCTTGGAGACTTGCTTGGCGGCCATCACCGTCTGTGGAGTGACGAGCGCCGCCATGTCATTGTCGGTTTCACTCTGTGTGTCGAGCACGCAAACAGCGAGGAACACCGTATTGATCTTGTTGAGTTTCTGCCCGGCCAGCCAGGCCAGATAGGTCGACAGAGTAATGCCGCCCGAGCACGAACCCATGATGTTGACGGTGTCGGCGCCGGTGATCTCCCGCGCGGCGTCAACCGCCTCGTCCAACGCCTCGATATAGGTATCGAGGCCCCAATTGGCCTGTTTGGCCGTCGGGTTGCGCCACGACACGCAATATGGCTGGATGCCGTTGGCGGTCAGGAACTTGATCATCGACTTATCAGGCGACAGATCGACCGAATAATATTTGTTGATCTGCGGCGGCACCAGAATGAATGGCCGCTGATAAACCTTCTCGGTGGTCGGCGCGTAGACAATCAACTCCAGCACGTCGTTGCGGAAAACAACCGATCCTTTCGAATTTGCCAGATTTTCGCCGACCTTGAATTTGGACGCGTCGACCGAGGATGGCAGGCCGCCATTCTTGGTCATGTCATCGAAGAAATTCTTGAGGCCGGCCACTGCGCTCTTGCCGCCCGTGTCCAGCATTGTCTTCATCGCCGTCGGGTTCAACAGCGGATTGTTCGACGGGGCCATCGCGTCGACAAAAATCGATGTGACGAGACGTGCGCGCGCCGCGTCCTGCCCCTCAAGCTTGGTGTTGGCGACCATATCGGTCACAGCCTTGCCCCAGGCCATATAGGACTGCGCCAGCGCTTTGTGCAGATTGCTGGATTTCCAGGCAGGGTCGGCAAAGCGTCGATCTTTCGGATCGGGCGCAACGTCGGAATTGCCCATTGCAATCTTGCCAAACTCGCTGGCGAAATTCATCCACTGGGTGGCGACAACCTGCGGCGCCGACACAAGCGCCTTCATCACTGTCGCTGAAGCCTGCATCAGATCTTCGCTGCGTACACCCACCAGCGGGTTTAGTGCGAGAGTGTTTTCGGCTGCGGAGTCCGCAATTTGTTCGGCCAGCGAACGGTCGTCTTTTGGAGCCTTGGCCATTTCATGCCTCCTTGCGCGGCGGGGCGGCGACCAGCATTGCCAGCGTCTCGGCGATCAATGCCGGCTTTTCTTCGCCTTCGATCTCAATCGTATTGTTGCTTTTCATCAGAAACTGGCCCGGGCCTTTGGGCTCAAACGATACAAGTGTCGACCGCATGCGTATCTTGGCCCCGGCCTTCACCGGAGTTAGAAATCGCACCTTGTCGAGCCCGTAATTGAACGCGGCCGCCACGCCGGCAGGCACCGCGCCGATATCGTAGCTAAGCGGAGCGATCAGAGACAAGGTTAGATAGCCATGCGCAATGGGTGCGCCAAAGGGGCTGTATTTCTTCGCCTTTTCAACGTCGACATGAATCCATTGCTTGTCCTGCGTCGTTTCAGCGAATTCGTTGATCATGGTTTGATCGACGGTCATCCATTTGGAGACGCCTAGCTCCTTACCCACCATGCCGGGCATGCTTTCAAAGGTCAGTTGTGATCCGGACATTGCTGCTCCCCAAGGTCGCTTTCGCCGGAGGGCGCCAAATACAGGGGTTCCAATCCTGAGCCCCGCCCCGCGACAAGATTCCACATGAATTTAATTGTTGGCAATCTAAGCATGCCAACGCGACTTGAAAAGGCAGGGATACTCCCGGTGGCCGCCAGAAGGCGTTACCCTGCGGCAAGCTTGTAGCGATTGCCGCACAGCTTGCTTTCGGGCCGGATTCGACCAACATTCACGAAAATATCGCACAAAGCGCCCGCACGACGGGCAAGCGCAAGGGAGGCACGCCCGTGAAGGGATTGACCGGCATCGACGCCACGTTTCTGTATATGGAGACTCCGGAGACGCCGATGCATGTCGCCGGCCTGACGCTTTATGAGCCGCCAGCGAATCTCGCGGGCCCATTTTACGATCACTTCAAGGCGTTCTTTCAGGAGCGAATGCATTTGGCTCCCATCTTCTCGAAAAAGCTCGCGAAACGCGTATTCGAACTCGACCATCCTGGTTGGGTCGATGCCGACGAACTCGATTTCGACTACCATCTGAAGATGGCGACCCTGCCGGCGCCGGGAAGCTGGCAACAGCTTGAGCAACTGGTCGCAGAACTTCATGCGGAACATCTGGATCGGTCACAGCCGATGTGGCAGTTCACCGTGATTGATGGATTGGAGAGCGGTTCAGTCGCGATCTACACAAAAATCCATCACGCAGCGGTCGATGGCGGCGGCGGTATGGCGATTGCAGCGGCGATGTACGACATGGGCCCTATACCCCGGAAGGTAAAGCCGCCGCCGCCAAAGAAGCCGGTACGCGTGCCGTCGATCGAAGAACGCGCCATCATCGGCATCAACGATCTGATCCAGAGTATCGCCAAACAGCATATCAAGGCCATGGAGGCCGTGCCGCAAATGCTCGGCACGCTGACAGACCTGATTGCGCCTCCCAAGGACGGCAAGACGGCAGGGGCTGGAAGTTCAAAGCCGGGCTTGCCGGGCATCCCAGATCTGCTGGCCCCCAAAACGCCCTTCAATGTGTCGGTGTCAAAGACGCGGTCGTTTGCTGCGCGCGAGCTCTCGCTTACGGATGCAAAATTTGTCGCCAAGGCGACTGGCACAAAGATCAATGATGTCGTGATGGCGATCTGCGCCGGCGCGCTCAGGCCCTATCTGGCTGAAAAGAAGAAGCTGCCTGCAAAACCACTCATTGCCTTCGTGCCCATCTCCCTGCGCGCGCCGGGGGACGAGGATTCGAGCAATCAGGTCTTCGGCATGCTGTGTCCTATCACAACGCAAATCGAGGATCCGATCGAGCGGCTTCTGGAGATCAAGAAGACGTCCGGCGATTCAAAGACTCTGGCCGGAACGGTCAAGGACGTCTCCCCGAAGGATTTCACGCTGCTTGGCGCCCCGGTTCTTATTCCCGGTCTCGCCCAACTCTATGGCCGCAGTGGCTTGGCCGACGTCATGCCATCGACGACAAACTTGACCATTTCCAACGTGCAGGGCCCGCCAATCCCTGTCTTTCTGGCCGGAGCCAAGGTCCTGGCTATGTATCCCGTTTCGATTCCAGTTCATGGAATTGCGCTCAACATCACAGTCCAAAGCTATGTCGACAAGCTGGATTTTGGCATAACGGCAGACGGCAAGGCCGTACCGGACGCCGATCATATGGGCGACCTGATGGTCGCCGCATTGGCTGAACTGAAGGGCGCTTCAGAAAAATTAGCTGCGGCGGCAAAGGCTTAGATACCGCTGCGTAATCCTGGCCCGCCTATGCGGGCCGGGAGGCGACTGATAGTCTTGGAGTCGGAACTAGAGCGGTTTACGGTTAGATGGAAACAGTTCTGTTTCGCCGATGGCGAGATGATCCGGCAGGAAGGCGCCGCCGGTCGTACCGGTGGTACGGCCAAGTCCGCGTGACGAACCGGGCGTCCGCCAGCGCGAAACCCTATGGGCCGGGGCAGTTCGAACCAAATCCTGCGGCGCGCGTCTCGTCCGTACCACCGGTACGACCTTCACCGCCCACCTTGACCTTGGAACGAATTGCCTCCGGCAGAACGATTCCATCTAACCGTGAACCGCTCTAGATGCCGAAGGTGAAACCCAGGGTACGGTCGGACGCCACGAAAAGTGGGTTACGCAGCCGTTCCGCCAAAGGAGCAAGCCCAGCAATGTCCATAGCCACCACAGCCCCCACGACAATCAAACCCCCATCGCGCCTCCTTATGGCGCTTGAATTGCGCGCCCTGCCCGAGCTTGGCGGTTTTCTTGCCTCGCTACCGCTTTTGACGGCGACGACGGCGCGCGGCGACGGTCATCCGGTTTTGGTTCTGCCAGGGCTCGTCACCAGTGACCGTTCGACAGTTGCATTGCGCAATTTTCTGAAATCTCGTGGCTATGCGGCGTACGGCTGGAAGCTTGGCCGCAATTTTGGCCCCCTGCCCGGCATTGAGCGCGGCATGATGGAACGCGTGAACGAACTATACGAAACGCACGGCCGCAAAGTGTCGCTGATTGGCTGGTCGCTTGGCGGAATCTATGCGCGCCAGTTGGCCAAGATGATGCCCGACAAGGTGCGGCAGGTGATCACATTGGGCAGCCCGTTCGCCGGCAACCCGCGCGCAACAAACGCCTGGCGGCTCTATGAATATACGTCCGGCCACAAGGTTGATGACCGCGAAGAGCATATGGGCGGCGCGATCTCGGCCCCAACGCCAGTGCCAACAACGGCGATCTACAGCCGCACCGACGGCATCTGCCACTGGCGCAATTGCCTCGAACAGGAAAGCCCGATAGCTGAGAATATCGAGGTCGAAGGAAGCCATTGCGGGCTTGGCCATCATCCCGCAGCGATCTACGCCATCGCTGATCGTTTGGCTCAGCCTGAAGGTCAGTGGAAGACGTTTGAGCGGACCGGCATGCGGTCTTTCGTTTTCCCAAACCCGAAACGCTAACGGCGGCCAGTCAATCCCTACGTCATTCGGACCAATCGCTGAGTCATCCAGACGCGGTAGCTCGCGGCTTTGCCGCCGAAAGCGAGAACCATATGGGCCGAACCAATTCAGGCCGGCGGAGCATTCACTCCGCCGCCTGAGCCGCTGCCACTCTTACTTCTTGGCCTTTTCGTAGGTCTCGCGGATTTCTTCCATCGCTTCCTTGATGCGGTCGCGCAGAATGTCGACCGACTCAGAGCCGTGTTTCTTCATAATATCAGCGACTTCGCTGGTATTTTTTACAGCTGTTTCAAACGACTTGCGGGCAAAGTCGGTCTGTTTGGCGATCATGTCCTGGGCTCCGCCGGACGAGCGCCAGCCCTGCGCCATTTCGGTGATTTCCTGCAGACCCTCCTGCAAAGCGGCGCGCTGCTTCGCCATTACCTCCTGAGCGCCCGACGCGCTTGCCGAGGCCGCTTTCTGCAAGGCTTCAAGATTCTTGCGGTGATGTGCAAGGATCGCCTCATAGTCGACTTGCGGAACTTTCAGGTCTTTGCCGAACTGCGAGAACATATCCATGAAGGACTCGTTGTCGGGTTTCTTGGCCATTCTGCTTTCTCCCGTTTGCCCCCGTGAATCCGTAGGGTTTAAAAGGACAATGGGGCTTTTGGCGCTGAGCGTCAATTCGCGAAGGCAAGACGCTCAAGCGTATATAGAACCAACCCCGCCAACCCGCCGATCGCCATGCCGTTGAAGCGGATAAATTGCAGATCACGACCGACATTGATCTCGATGAGCCGGGTGAGCTGTTTCAGGTCCCAACGCTTTACCTGCTCCGCAATGAAGGTGGAAACACCACTTTTCTGACTTTCAACAAACGAGCTCAGGGCAACGACAAAACCCTGGTTCATGTCTGCGCGGATGACGGGATCAGCGGAAAGATGGCGGCCAACCTCCACAAACATGTTGGCCAGATGCTGCTGAATCATCGAATTGTCGGACTGGGAATCTTTTTCGAGGAAGAGCCGCAGGCTTTCCCACATATCATTGGCCAGGTCGCGCAACTCGGGTCGCGCCATCAGATCGCGCTTCATCTGTTCGGCGCGCTTGGCATATTCTTTTGAATTGCGCAGCCGCTCGACAAATTTGACGACAAACGCGTCGAATTCCTGCCGCATCGGATGATCCTTGTCCTTGCGGGCTTCTTCAAGCAGCGACGAAGCCGAGGAAATGATACGGTTCAAAAGATAAGCGTCGGCCCGAAAAAGGTTGAAGACAGAGGGTAATTCGGCGCGGATCTTCTCGCGCATCACGCCAAGCGCCTTCTTGTCTTTCAAAAAACGCCCAATGACGCGGGTCAGTTCATCAAACAGCTTCTGGTGGCGCTGGTCTTCGGTGAAGGCCGAGAGAAGACCGGCCGCCAGTGGCGCAACCTGCACCCTGTCGACCTGTTCGAGTACGCGCTGAGTGACAAATCGCCGTAAGCCGGACTGATCAATTGCCTGCAAGGTCTGGGGCACCAGTTTGGCGACAAATTTCGAGAGCCCCTCGGACCGCTCACGGTCTGAAAGCCAATCGGCGACCAGAGACGCGAAATCCACCTCATTCAGCTTTTCGCGCACTGGCCCTTCGGCAAGAAAATTCTGCTCAATGAACCGGCCAAGATTGTCGGCGATCCGGTTCTGATTCTCGGGGATGATCGCAGTATGCGGGATAGGAATGCCCAGCGGGTGTTTGAACAGCGCGACAACGGCATACCAATCGGCTAGCCCACCGATGGTTGCCGCTTCCGCCATGGCAGCGACAAAGCCGAGCCAGGGCCAGCTCGATTCAAAATATTTCGCCGTCAGAAAGACAAACAGACAAACGACCAGAGAGGCCGTAGCCAGAAACTTGGTTCGCCGCAGCGCCTCTATCTTGGCGGCGTCCTCAGGCAAATATTGATTGCCGGACGGCGTCGTTGCGTCACTCGCCATTATCGCTCATCCGCATTTGTGTGGTTGGGAAATCATCAATCATATCCTTCATTTATGCTGTCAAACCGATTTTCAAAAGCCCCGGCGCAATGGCGTCTCAAACCGGGGAACTAATAGGCAGAGACAAACAATCGATTGGCCATGCGCCGCCCTGAATGGCTTAAAGTTGGACAACATCTCAATCAGGGAGGAAGACATGAACTTTTCCGTCACAGCCAGAACTACGCGTCGCAAATCGATGTTGGGGCTGGCGGCAGCGTTTACAGCTTTTGTCAGTGTATCGGTGCTGCCGGGCGTCTCATTGGCCCAGGATAATTACCCCAACAGGCCCGTCCGGATCATCCTGCCTTTTGGCACCGGTGGCGTCTCTGACATCGCAGCGCGTCTTTTGGCCGAGCAACTGTCGGAAACCATGGGTCAGCGCTTTCTTGTCGAGAACGTTCCTGGCGCGGGCGGCGCTGCCGCAACCCAGCTGGCTTTCCAGGGCGACCAGGAAGGTTACACGCTGCTCAACATGGGCAATTCAGCGACTATTCGCCGGACATTGATGCCGAACATCAAGCCCGATCAGATTGACGACTTTCAGCCAGTTGCGCCGGTTGCCGAATTCGGTCTCGTCATCGTGACGGCTCCCAATTCGGAAATCAAAACCGTACAGGATCTGGTCGCCAAGGCGAAAGCTGCGCCCGGCGCGGTCAATATTGGCTCGGTCGCAGTTGGCAGCACACAGCACCTGACTGCTTTGCTGTTCGAGACGGTCGCGGGTATCGATGTCACGGTTGTTCCTTATCAAAACAGCCCCGAACTCATGGGCGCCGTTGCGCGTGGCGAGGTTGACGCCGGCTTCGAGATTTCGGCTGGCGCGGTCAATTCCATCAAGAACAAACAAGTCGATCTGATCGCCACGACGCGGTCCAAACGCTCAGCCGTGTTCCCGGATGTGCCAACCGTTGAAGAAAGTGGCGTCGCGCCGTTCGATGTCGCGAGCTGGAACTCTTATGTCACGACCAAAGGCGTGCCGGAGCCCGTAGTCAAAAAGCTCAACACGGAAATCCAGCGTATCCTGACCCTTCCTGAGGTGCGGGAAAAAATGCTGTCATATGGCATTGAACCATTTGAAGGCGGGCCCGAGGCAGTGACAGCCCGCATTGAAACCGATGTCGCCAAATGGCGCGACGTTATTGAAAAGGCTGGCGTTCCCGTTCAGCAGTAGCTCATATTAGTGAAAGCGCATGCGTGGTTCAACCACGCATGCTGGCTTGAGGGAGGCCGAGATGAACCGCCTTTTTCGTTCACCTGATGGCCAAGCCGGGATATTCTTTCTGGGCTTTGGCCTCCTCACCGTTTTTGGCGCCCTGCAATATCCGGTGGGCACGCCGGCGCAGATGGGGCCAGGCTTTTTCCCGTTAGTGTTGGGAATGCTATTAAGCCTGGTCGGCATAGCCGTGCTGTTCCAGGCTCTCAAGGGCGAATTCGTCGCAATGCCCAGCGTCGATTGGCGATCTGCAAGCATTATTACTGGCGCCATCATTCTCGCCGCCATGCTGCTGATGACAGCGGGCTTGCTGGTCGCCATCCCGGTGCTGGTGATTGTAGCGTCCTTGGCCTCTCGCACCTTCAATCCGGTGGCCGTACTGGGCGCGGCAGCGTTCCTGACAGCAATGGCCTATTTTATCTTCATCTGGGGCCTGGAATTGCGCATTCCGCTTCTGTGGATGTGACCGATGGATATTGTCTCCAACCTCTCCCTCGGATTCAGCATTTCGCTGACTCTCTACAATCTGGCTTTCTGCTTCATCGGCGTATTGCTTGGGACCGCAATCGGTGTGTTGCCGGGGCTTGGGCCGCTGGCGACAATTTCCATGCTGTTGCCTCTGACCTACACTTTGGAGCCCGTCTCGTCGTTGATCATGCTGGCGGGGATCTACTACGGCGCGCAATATGGCGGGTCGACGACGGCGATCCTGGTCAACCTTCCAGGCGAATCCTCATCAGTTGTCACCACGCTGGACGGCCACAAGATGGCTCTGAAAGGGCGTGCAGGCGCAGCCCTGGCGATCGCCGCGCTGGCGTCTGTTTTCGCGGGGACAATCTCCACCGCCGCCGTGGCCGCCTTCTCGCCATTGCTGGCCAGCGTGGCCTTTTCGTTTGGGGCGCCGGAATATTTTTCGCTGATGGTCATGGGCCTCGTCGCCGCCGTCATCCTGGCGCACGGATCGCTGATAAAAGCGATTGGCATGGTGCTGGTCGGGCTGATCCTCGGCTGTGTTGGCATCGACACCAATAGCGGCGTCTATCGCTTCACATTCGGCATGCTTGAACTGGGGTCAGGTCTCGAATTTGTGGCATTGGCGATGGGCGTCTTTGCCTTTGCCGACATCATCGCTAATGTTGCAGAAAAAACTACGGGCGCGCCGATCATCAACAAGATCACTAGCTTGTGGCCCAGCCGCAAGGAGCTTCGGGACGCTGCGCCGGCGGCTGCACGCGGTACGCTGATCGGTTCTGTGCTTGGCATTTTGCCAGGCGGCGGCGCGGCGCTTGCGTCCTTTGCGGCCTATACGATTGAGAAGCGGGTCTCAAAAACGCCGGAAGAGTTTGGTCAGGGTGCGGTTCAGGGCGTTGCCGGGCCGGAAGCCGCCAACAATGCCGCTGCGCAAACAGCGTTTGTTCCGATGCTGACCCTCGGTATTCCGTCCAATGGCGTCATGGCGCTGATGATGGGCGCAATGATGATCAATAATATCTCTCCCGGTCCTCAGGTGATGACGACAAACCCAGACATCTTCTGGGCGCTGATCACATCCATGTGGATCGGAAATGTCATGCTTGTCGTGCTGAACTTGCCAATGGTGGGCCTGTGGGTGAAGTTGATCTCGGTCCCCTACCGGTTTCTCTACCCTGCGATCCTCGTGTTTTGCGTGATCGGCCTGTTTTCGATCCAGAACCAGACCTTTGAAATCTATACGGCAGCCCTTTTTGGGTTATTCGGCTATCTGCTCATGCGCATGAAATGCGAGCCAGCGCCTCTGCTGCTGGGTTTCGTGCTTGGGCCAATGCTGGAGGTGAACCTGCGGCGCACGCTGTTGCTGTCGCGTGGCGATCCTTCAGTCCTGCTTACCCACCCCATTTCTGCAGCAATGTTGGGCATAGCAGTCCTGCTGCTTCTGACGGTCATTCTGCCGCAGATCAGAAAGAAGCGCGAAGAAGTCTTTACCGAAGAAGATTAGGCCTTCGATCACAATTTGTGCGCTGCAAAATCTTTTATGTTGCAATGCAGCATATCTTCCTTTATATGATCGTTATGCCCGGCGCCAATGAGTGGGCCGGGTTAAACCATAGCTCCCGATGAGGATGGAGAACGATCATGACCAAGACCGCAAAGAACGCCCCCGCAAATAACTATTTCGCTTCGGTCACCGAAGCCATCGAGAATGTCCAGAGCAAGCTCGAAGTGCCCGCCGCTGCCCGCGACTTCGTAAAGAAGGGTGTGTCGACCGCTCATGAGCGCGTCGAGACCGCCCATGAAGGCGCGCTGAAGTTTGCAAACAGCGCCGAGAAACTGGCAGTTTCCTTCGTTGGCGGCTACGCCAACTTCAGCCGTGGCCTGATTGACGCCGCCGTCGCAAACGTCCAGCACGCGCTGTCGACGGTCGAGAAGGTTGCAGCGGCCAAGAGCGTCAACGAAGCTGTCGAAATCCAGGTTTCTGCCGTCCGTGAGAGCGCCAACGCCAACATGGAGCGTGTTCGCGACGTTGCAGAGTCAGCGCGCACGGCAGTTACCGAAGGCGCCAAGGAAGTTCAGGAGCAGTTCTCCAAGCTGTACTCCAGCAACAAGAAGGCTGCGTAAGCTGCTTCATCCCCGATCCGGCCCTGGCCGGGTCTGGCGAGCCTGATTATGTTCGCCAAGCAAGTCGAGTAGAGTAACAAAGCGGTCGCATCAAAAACGGTGCGGCCGTTTTTGTTCTGTGTCGGGCTCAGAAAACCAACCCTCGCCTGCCCGAAGCAAGAGCGCTGATAGCTTTTTGACAAACGAAAACCGGCGCAGTTGCCCGCGCCGGTTTCCATTGACAGTTCGCTGGCGGTAGCCCGCGGCGATCAGTCTTTAGCGTTGAGGTCGGTGCCCAGCGTTTCCTTGACGAAGAGCGAACCGATGACCAGCGTCATGGCTGCAATCGCAATCGGATACCAGAGACCGTAATAGATGTCGCCTGCAGCAGCGCTCATGGCGAACACAGTTGCCGGCAGCAGGCCGCCGAACCAGCCGTTGCCGATATGGTAAGGCAGCGACATGCCGGTGTAGCGGATCCGGGTCGGGAACATTTCGACCAGGATGGCGGCGATCGGGCCATACACCATCGTAACGTAGATCACGAGGATGAACAGGATGCCGACAATGCGCCACCAGTCCACTCCGGCCGGATCAGCGACCATTTTGAACGTGCCGGCGCCCGGTATCGTGTAGGCGGTCACTTCCGTCACCTGGCCAACGGTCTCGGGATCAACCAGCTTGGCCGTAACCGCGTCATCCAGCGGCATGACCTTCTTGTCGCCGGCGCGGATTGCGGCTGCGTCAAGCTTCAGCTCTGGATTGGCAGCGATGAATGCGTCAAGCTTCTGGTCGGCGACCACTGTCGGTTCACGCACAAGCGGATAACCGCCATCGTGAAGGGCAATGTTTACCGCCTTCTGGAAGGCCGAACTCATAGCAGGCGCTTTGTCACCCGCCTGGATCGCATCATATGATGAGATGGTTTCATTGCCGATCTGCACCATGGCCGGGGTTCCGGCGGCGGCAGTCTGGTTCACTGTGTAGGGCACTGAGTTACGTGTCAGGAAGCCCGTTGCAATGTCGCAAGAGGTGGTGAACTTGGCTGTGCCGACCGGGTTGAACTGGAATTTGCAGTCGCCGGGAGCAGCCGTCACGATCGCCTTCACGTTTTCCTGCGCCGTCGCCAGCGCCGGGTTTGCAGCCCAGGTCAGCGCCTTGAACAGCGGGAAGTAGGTAAAGATCGCCAGAGCAAGGCCAGCCATAATGATCCATTTGCGGCCGATCTTGTCCGACAGCCAGCCGAAGAACACGAAGAACAGCGTGCCCATTGCGAGCGAAGTCGCTATCATCATGTTGGTTGTCGGGCCATCGACTTTGAGCACGTTGGTCAGAAAGAACAGCGCATAGAACTGTCCTGTGTACCAGACAACGGCTTGGCCAGCTGTGAGGCCGAACAGCGCCAAAAGCGCAATCTTGGCGTTCTTCCAGGTGCCGAAAGCTTCCTTGAGCGGCGCCTTTGAGGTCTTGCCCTCGGACTTCATCTTTTGGAAGGTCGGTGACTCAGACAATTGCAGGCGGATCCAGATCGAAACCAGCAGAAGCAGGAATGAGATCAGGAACGGAATACGCCAGCCCCAGGCTGCGAAATCCGCTTTGGTCATCATCGTCTGGATACCAAGAATCACCAGCAGCGACAGGAACAGACCGAGCGTGGCCGTTGTCTGGATCCACGAGGTGTAGTAGCCACGACGGTCATTCGGCGAGTGCTCGGCGACATAGGTCGCAGCGCCGCCATATTCACCGCCCAGCGCCAGACCCTGCAGCATTCGCAGAAAGATCAGGCTGACCGGAGCGAGAATGCCGATCGAGGCGTAGCCCGGCAGGACGCCGACCAGGAAGGTCGACAGTCCCATGATCGCCATGGTCACCAGGAAGGTGTATTTTCGGCCGACAAGGTCACCCAGGCGACCGAACACCAAGGCGCCGAACGGGCGAACAAGGAAGCCTGCGGCGAATGCCAGAAGCGCAAAGATATTGCGCGTGGATTCCGGGATTGCCGCGCTGAAGAAAGTCGCGCCGATGAAGGCTGCGAGAGATCCGTAAAGATAGAAATCGTACCATTCAAAGACTGTGCCGAGCGAGGATGCGAAGATGACCTTCTTTTCCTCGCCGGTCATGCCGCGCGAACGCGCGCCGGCTGCTGCTGAGACTGCCATGGGTGCCCCTCCCTCGGGTGCTAGGCGTTTTTTCTGAAGAATCTGGCTGCCTGCATTCCCCTCTCGCGGGACAGCTCGCAGCCATGGCGCGAGATGTGCCAGAATCGCCGTGGAAAGTTCAGAGACACTTTGGGATTATGACTTTCGTCTAACCGCGATGCTCAAACTGCGGTCTGCCGGTGAACGGGCATCGGTGTTACAGTTCCAAGATGAGCGTCGTTGAAATCCTGCAGATGCAATTGGTCGACCTGTTTCGCATCGGTCTGCTTGCGGCAATGGTCTACACCAGCGGCAACACCAGGGCGCAGGCGGGCCGACTTACGCCGATCGTGTTCGGGATCGTGTTTGTGGCTGTGCTGATACCGGTGGCCATGGGTAGCGGCGGCGCCGATCTGACGACTGCAATTGTCGTCGGACTATTCAGCAACGCAATCATCACCGCCATCATTGTGGCGGTCTGGCGAGCAGTTGTAAGGCTGCGCGGCTAGAGAGCTTTCAGCACAGCGGCGGCAGCGGCAAAATCGCGCCACCGCGCGTTGCGACGGGCAACCGCCTCGGCATCCTGACCCCAATGCTCGATCTGCCAGTCTTCGTCGACATGAGCCGCCTTCCATGCCTCTTCTGGTGAGACCCGTCCGGCGTCGACCGCCAGGGCCAGCAGCGCCGAGCCTGAGAGCGAAGTCAACAAATGCAAGGCCGCAAGCCGGAACGGCTCCATACTGGCGCACAGACGCAAACGAATGGCCGCCATGGCCGCCGGCGGCTGGGCGACATGAACGATGCCTTCGGCGAGCGAAAACCGTCCGCCAAGAACTTCGGCGACCCAGTCCAGAACCGGATCCCACTGCTCATTCTGGCGCTGGACCAGGCATTCTGGTCCATCGGCCCTGTAACAAAGCAGATCCGACGATGCGAAGCGCAGAATATCTTCTGCAACGGCATCCGCCTCCCGAGCGACGCCATCAATCGCTGTGTTGGCAAGGCGCATTGCAGGCATCGAAACAGGATTGATAACATCCTCCTGCGCACCGAACTCTCCAGCGACCAGCTTCGCAACCGCATCGGTTGGCACAACCATCACGGCGCGAGCGGGCGTCCGCGCTGAACGTGCGTCAAGTTGAATGGCGAAGCCGTCGGCGACAGGCACGATAGACACGTCCTTGTAGAACCGCCTCGGCAGTTCGGATCGCATCTGGTTCTGCGCACGGCGCACCGGATCGGGGTCAGAAAGCAGGTTGTCAGCTTCAAGGTCGTTGAGGAGATCGCGCATAGTCCAACTCTTGTGCCAGATCTTATGAAGGCATTCGCACCGGGCGGTTCACGACGATCAGGCCGGCCGCAATAAGCGCCAGCGCCAGACCGACGTTCATCGTCAACATTTCGCCCAGCAACAGCGAACCCAGCAAAACACTAAAAGCGGGCGTCAGAAAGGTAAAGCTCGCCAAGCCTGAAGCGGGGTATCGGCGCATCAGCCAGAACCAGACCAGATAAGTGAACGCCACGACATAGATCGCCTGGAACGCCACTGAGGCAATCGAAGCCACATCGACCGCGCGCAGCAGCGGGCCGGCAAATGGCAAGAGCGGCGCCGTCATCGCAGCCGAAACGGCGAGTTGGTAGAGCAGCAGCTTTTCGGGGCTGGCCGAGTTAAGTTTCGTCGCCTTGATAACCAGCGACGTCGCCGCCCACAGGATTCCGCCGGTCGCGGCAAGCAAATCGCCAATCCAGGCGTCGGGACCCGGCGAGCCAAGCCGATCCGAAAATACCAGAAAGACGCCGCCAAAGGCCAGCAGCACGCCAAAGGCTCTGACCATCGTCAAGCGTTCGCCAAGCATAAAATGTGCGCCCAGCAACACCCAGAAAGGCATTGCATTGAGCATCAAGGAGGCGCGCCCGACCGACGTATAGTCGAAAGCGATGAAAACAAGGATGAACTCTGCCCCGAACAGAAAACCACACACAAGCCCGGGCCAAAGCGTGCCATCGCGATTGAAAACCGGAATGCTACGCGCAAGGCACCAGCCGTAGATCAACACGGCCGCGATTGCCGACCGCATCAGCGAGACCAGAATCGGGTTGAAGCCGCCATTTGAAATCTTGAACGCGACGCTATTCAAACCCCAGGAGAAAGCGAGGGCGACCATTACAGCTGCGGCGAAAGCGTCAACGGAATCGCGACGGTCCAGGACGTCGCCTGGCGAACTCATTCCTCCGGCTCCGCACTTGCCTCGTCAAAGCCAAGCAGATTCCAGCTTTGACGCATATGCGGCGGCAGCGGCGCCGTGACGTCGATTGTCCCCTTGTCAGGGTGCGGGATGATAATGCGGCGCGCGTGCAAATGCAGCCGGTTCTGCATGCCGCCGGGAAAGTCCCAGTTGGTGTCAGCTTCAAAATATTTCGGGTCGCCGATGATCGGGTGGCCAATATGGGCGGCATGAACGCGCAGCTGGTGAGTTCGACCCGTATAGGGCTCCATCTCCAGCCAGGCCAGTGTCTGCCCCGCCTGCTCGATCACGCGATAAAACGAGACCGCGTGATCGGCGCCGTCCTCGCCATGTTTGGCTATGCGCATGCGGTCGCCGTCGGGCGTCTGCTCCTTGACGAGCCAGGTCGATATCTTGTCTTCGCGTTTGCGCGGAACGCCTTTGACCAGCGCCCAATAGGTCTTGTTGGTTTCGCGGGCCCGGAAAGCCTCGGCCAGCTTCATGGCGGCGAGGCGCGTGCGGGCCACGACCAGAACGCCCGAGGTGTCGCGATCGAGCCTATGCACAAGGCGCGGCTTCTCTCCCTTCGGACTGCGCCATGCTTCGAGCATGTCGTCGACATGGCGCGTCACGCCGGAGCCGCCCTGCACCGCCAGTCCAGATGGTTTGTTGAAGACGAACACTTTCGGGTCTTCGTAGAGCAGCATCTTGGCGAGCACATCGCCATCGCCCTGATTGCGGATCGAGTGGCCGGTCAACGGCGCGCCTTCAGCCTTGCGGTCGACGCCGCCGATTGGTGGAACGCGGATTGTCTGGCCGGGTGCGACACGCGTGTCAGTCTTCGCGCGACCGCCATCAACCCGCACCTGCCCCGACCGCAGCAGTTTCTGTAGATGACCAAATCCGAGACCCGGATAATGCGCCTTGAACCAGCGGTCCAGACGCATGCCGTCCTCATCCTTGCCAACTTGCACCTGTTCGACGCCTGCCATACTCACTCTTTCTATCAGGCGGCAGGCAATAGCATCAGCCAAGCGTGCGCACGAGCCACAATCCGGCAAAAATGGCGGTCAATGCTCCGATGACCGAAATCCCGGCATAAACAAATGCGGTGGCGGCTTCACCACGCTCCCAAAGCAGAGCGAAATCGAGCGAAAAGGCCGAAAACGTCGTAAAGCCGCCGAGAACGCCCGTCGCCAGCAACAACTGTGTCCCGGTGCCCTCGCCGCCTTTCCGCGCAAGCCAGCCAATCA
>Ga0209573_1001662_pt1 | contig 32643 bp, 22 predicted proteins | sample TNRBio252014_DNA_FD_185870 | JGI IMG/M metagenome (GOLD analysis project Ga0209573, IMG submission 185870) | Wastewater treatment Type I Accumulibacter community from EBPR Bioreactor in Madison, WI, USA - TNR Reactor_6/25/2014_ DNA (SPAdes)... | ecosystem: Engineered > Bioreactor > EBPR >...
CCAAACGACTCATCCGCCGCCTCAAAGACCTCGGCCTTAACATCCAGATCCGGTCAGCCGCCTAGATCGAGTTTCGTACCAGAACGTAGACCAGACCCGTCCGGGCCGCAGTCCCGGTCGCAGAAAGGTTGGGACAGGAATGACGATCGATTCCGGCGTCGATTCCCGGAGGCCGGGGACCAGGAAGGGCACCGGGGTGGCGCGCGCGTGGCGCGAGGCCTGGAGCGAGCCGGGCTTTCGAAGCCGCCTCGCGCTCACGCTGCCAGCCCTCGTCGGTGTTCTCGCCCTTCTCACCCGGTTCCTCGAGGTCGTCGAGGCGCGGCCAGGCGTGACGCTTCCGGACCCTCTCCTGGCCGTACTCACGCCACGAGACCTGACGTGGCTGACCTTCGGCCTGATCTACGCCGGTCTCGTCATCGGCGTCGCGCGGCTTTCCACGCAGCCCCGCGGGCTCGTGCTGGCGCTTCAGGCCTACGTCGTCATGGTGCTGCTGCGCATCGCCGCCATGTGGGTCACCCCGCTGGACCCGCCGCCCGGGATGATCCCGCTGAACGACCCCCTGGTGCGCCTCTTCGGGCCGGGGAAGGTCCTGACGAAGGACCTGTTCTTCTCGGGCCACACGTCCACGCTCTTCCTGCTGGGGCTCGCTGTGGCGGGATGGCGCTCCAGGGCCTACTTCCTGTCCTCTGCGGCGGCCGTGGCCATTTGCGTCCTCTGGCAGCACGTCCACTACACGATCGACGTCCTCGCGGCGCCGTTCTTCGCGTATGCCAGCTGGCGGGTCGCGGTGTTCTTTGGCAGGAGCGCCGGCAGCGACGGGGACTGAGGAGTCAGGAGGGGCCTACGGGGTTGCCGGGACCGCCGCGACGCTCACGCCGCCTCTCTCCGCGCGGACCACCCGCGACCAGAGCGAGAGGTTCGGGTCGAAGAGGAACCTGAGAAGCAGCAGCGTCCAGGAGCGGTGCCAGAAGAGGGTGTCGTACGCCTCGGGCGCCGCCTTCCGGACGGCGGGGAGTCGGCTCCACGGCACCGACGGGAAGTCGTGGTGCTCGTTGTGGTATCCGACGTTCAGCGCGGGGATGTTCAGGATGCCGTAGTAGCTCGTCGTCTCCTGGTCCCCGTTGACGAGGTAGTGCTCCTGAATCCACCGGGCGCCGAGGGGGTGGAGACCCACGGAGAAGAAGAACGACGCGCCCAGGAAGAGGAGCGCCTTCGGACCGAGGAGGGCCAGGACGAGGACGTCGAAGGCGACCTGGGCGGCGATGTTGACGAAGACCCATCCGTCGAAGAGGCGGATCTCCTTCAGCCGCGGCGGCCGCGACACCTGGAAGATCGGGAAGAGGAACAGCCAGATCGCCTTCCCCAGGAACGACCGGCCGACGAGGCGCGCTTCCCAGAGGTTCGGCAGGTCCGCGTCGAGCTCGTAGACGCCCTGGAACGCATGGTGCTTCAGGTGGTACTTCTGGAACGAGAGCGCGCTCGGGAGGAGGTGCGGGAGGTTCGCCACGATGGCGACCAGCCGGTTCAAGGTACTGCTCCGGAAGACGAGGTTGTGCGCGCACTCGTGAATGAGGACCCAGAGCGTGTGGCTCACGAAGGCGCCGCCGGCGAACGCGGCGACGAGCACGACCCAGATCGCCTCGTCCCGCAGGAGCCACGCGGCCCCGACCTGGACGCCGACGAGGACGAACACGAGAAGAGCGCTCCACGGGTTTCGGCCGACCAGGTCCCGGATGGCGGGGTGCCGCTTGAGGATCTCCCTGGCCCGTCCGGCGTGGGGCTCGCGGGCTGTCGAATACGAGAAGTCGTCCCTGCGGGGACCGGCGGAACCAGAAACCGATGGGTCGGCGACGCTCGTCATGGCATGCCCTCTCGGTGCCCATTGTCGTCCGAAGCGGGTGCGTCTGGCGGGAGAATGGGGTCAGGTCTACCTTCTACACTCTACGGCGGCCCGTAGAGTGTAGAAGGTAGACCTGACCCCAAACTCTCCAAACTCTACGCGAGCCCGGCGGCGGCGGCGAGGTCGGCGATTGCCACGGGCTTGCCCGTTTCCGAGCTCGTGCGGGCCGCGATCCCGGTGAGGCACGACATCGCGCCTGCGCGGGAGTCGGGGACGCGGAGGTGGTCCGGGACGGGAGCGGTGCCGAAGATCGCGTCGAGGAGGCGCGGGTCTCCTCCCGAGTGGCCGCCGGGGAGCTTCTGGAGCGTGATCCGCTCCACGTCCCTGGCGAAGTTCCGGGCCACGAGGATCTCGGTCTCGTGCGGTACGTCCCACGGCTGCCGCTCGTAGTCGCGGACCTCGATGCGCCCCTTCTCGCAGTTGAAGGCGACGCGGAACCCCTCGAACGGCATGAAGGCGTTCAGGGAGTAGGCCATCGTCGTGCCGTTGGAGTACGAGATCACGGCCTGCATCGTGTCCCAGGTGTCGCAGTCCTCGCGGAAGACGCAGCCGTCCCGGTGATAGCCGTCGGCACCGGCCGGGCCCGCGTAGAGGGCCATCAGGCGCGGGTTCGCCGTCATGTCGTAGAAAAACTCGCACGACGCCGTGTGCGGGCAGGTCCGGCAGTGGGTGTGGCGCGCGGCGCCGCTCTTCCCGTACCGGCGGAGGCCGGAGACGGCCGAGACTTCGATCGGGTCGGCCCCGAGCCACCAGTTCACGAGGTCGAAGTGGTGCGACGCCTTGTGGAGCCAGAGGCTGCCGCCCTGCGACTTCAGCCGGTGCCACCGGCGGAAGTAGTCGGCCCCGTGGAAGACGTCGAGGTACCAGGAGAAGTCGATCGACGTGACCTTGCCGAGGCCGGAGGTGCGGAGCAGCGACCAGATCTTCTCGAGCTTGGGCGAGTAGCGGTAGTTGAAGGCCATGGCCACCTTCCGCCGGTTCGTCCTCTCCGCGTCGAGGATCGCGCGGCACTGGGAGATGCCCGTGACCATCGGCTTCTCCGTGACGACGTCGACGCCGCGGTCGAGGGCCCGCGCGATGACCGCGGAGTGGGTCGAGTCGACCGTGCAGACCGCGATCCGGTCGACCTTCACGGCGTCGAGCATCCGGTCGAGTTCGGCGTAGACGGGCGCGTTCGTTCCCATCAGGGTGTTCGCGGCCTCGGCGCGCTGCGGGTTGACGTCGCAGAGGGCGACGAGGTCGAGCGTGTCGCCGTGGCGCTTCAGGGCCTCGGTGCCCCACATGCCGCTTCCGCGGTGGCCGGTGCCGACGATGGCGTAGCGCGTCTTCCGCGCCGGCTCGGCGGCGGCGCGAGCGGGCAGCGCAACCGCTGCGGCCGCGGCACCGGCGGCGTAGAGAAACTCGCGGCGGGAAGGGGAGCCGGCTGCGGTGCGGATCTCGTCCGTCATCGTGGGGCCTCCATTGCGTGCTTCGCTTTCCAGGCGGGGGTGTCCTGAGTGAGAAGGGCGCCAGGGGCGTCCACGTACCACGCGTAGCCCGTCCGCCGTTCGTGCTCGATCTCGGCGAGGCTCGACTTCAGCACGCCGTCCCGTCCGCAGAAGAGCGGGCGGTTCGTCCCGATCTCGTAGAAGCGGGCCCAGACGGGAGGAGCGGCAGGATCCGGTGTTGCGACGACATCGACGCCGCCCGGGAGCGACGGCGCGCTGCGGCGCTCGACGCGAAGGCCGCCGATGCGTACGGATCGGAGCCAGGCGACGGCGGCCTCGACGGCGGCGATGACGTCCCGGGACGGCGCTGGGAGGCTCATCAGGAACCTGACGACCCCGACGCTCTCCGCCGACGCGAGGGCGGCGGGCTCGAAGGCGCGCGCCGGGCGCGGGGCGAGGGTTGCCTCGTCGTGCTGGGCGCACCAGGCCGTCCGAATTCCGCCCGAGACGACCTGCGCAGCGAGTATGACCGCGGTCCCCTTTTCGACGCCCCGGGCGGCTCGGGCGCGCCGGTCGCCGTCCACGAACCCGAACGGTTCGCGCCCCCCGGAGATCTCGAAGAGGAGGGTGAGGACGCCGGCCATCGCGCCGTCGTTGAACGTGACGTGCCGGGAGTAGTCGCTGCGGAGAGGGAAAAACTGGGGCCAGCCTCCGTTCGGGTACTGCGCGGCGAGGAGGAAGTCGATCCCGTCGAGCGCCCCCTTCCGGAATCGCTCGTCCCGCGCGGCGGCGAAGAGGCGGGAGAGGAAGCGGACCTGCGTGTACGTCGCCCCGTTGTCGATCGTCGTGTCCGTCCTCGAGCGCTGGCGCGCGAGATCTTCCCGCGCGGCGGTGTCGAGGGGACCGACCATGTCGAGGTCCTTCGGCCAGCCGCCGTTCGCCCGCTGCCAGAGGAGGAGGTTTTCCCCGACTCCGGCCGCCTCGGCCGTCGAGAAGAAGGCCGTAGGCTTCTCCAGGAGCGGGAGGAGGGAGCGTACGCCGGCGACGCGGCCTCCGGCCTTCGGGCCGGCATCGGCCGGGGCCGTGACGTGCGGGGCGCCCGGGCCGGCCTCCGCGGGCGTGGCCCGGGGCGGCTGAAAGGCCTCCGCGAGGTCGGGTACGGCGCGGCCGAGCGCCTCGGCGACGAGGCCGCCGAAGAGCGCGCTCCCCTGCGCCGAGAGGTGCGTCCGGTCGAGGGTGCCGTCCTCCTTCGGGACGCCGAGCGCGGCGACCTCCGCCGGGCTCATCGCGTCGACCGCCTCGACGGAGAGCCGGTGGAGGTCCAGGAGCGGGACGCGGCGCTCGAGAGCGACGGTGCGGACGGCGTCGGCGTAGAAGCCGAGGTCCGACCGGACACAGCCCGCCTCGTCGACGTACCGCCGCGTGAGCGGCGTCAGGAGGACGGGACGCGCCCCGGCGGCCCGGGCCTCGTCGACCATCCGGGCCAGGTTCTCGCGGTAGGTCGTGAAGGCGTCCGTCTCCCGCTCGGGCCCCTTGCCGGGGGCGTCGTTGTGCCCGAACTGGATCAGGACGAAGTCGGGCCGCCCGGCGAGGACCTTCTCCCAGTGACCCTCCTCCACGAAGCTCTTCGTGCTCCGCCCGCCGCGGGCGTGGTTTGCGCAGGTGGCACCGGCGCCCAGCAGGGAGACGAAGCCGGTTCCCCAGCCCTGCCGCTCCGTGACGGTCGAGTCGCCCGCGAGCGCGATCCGGAACGGGCTGGCGCTCGTGGTGAAGCCCCACGTCGCGCCGCGAACCCTTCCCTCGGGCCCGATCGCGTCGACGCGCCACCCGTAGCGCGTGCCTGCGGCGAGCGGGCCGGTCTTCCAGCTCGTCGTCCCTGCGTCGAGCCGCACCCCTCGCGCCGGTTCGCTCCGCGGGCCGAAAGAGAGCTCGTACTCCGTCGCCCCGCGCGCCGCGACCCAGCGGAGCCGCGCCCCGAAGACAGGGATCTCCTCCGCCCCGTCGTGCGGCCTCGGGACCGCGGCGAACGGCAGGACGGCGGGCATCGTCCCCTCGGGGTCCCACTGCCCGCAGAACGTCCACTCCGGCGTGATCTCGGACGGCGAAGGTGAGAAGTCGGCGAATCGCAGGTTGTCGACGAACCAGGGTCGGTCGCCGTCGTCGCCGTGGCAGCCGTGGAAGAAGGCGCGTGGCTCCCAGGCGTAGCTCCCGGGTGCGGAGGGCTGGTAGACGGGCAGGTCGGCCATCGCTCCGGAGAAGGCGCAGTCGAGGAGGGTGAACTGCCCGTCGCGGTTGTTGCGCCCGAGCGGGAACCCGGGATCGCCGTCGAAGCGGGAGGCGCGGACGACGAAGCGGTGGTCGCGGTCCCTGCTCCCGTCGTGCCAGATCGCGGCCGTCATGCTGTGGGCGACGAAGCGGCTGTTCGTGACGAAGCTCGATCCGCGCGGGCAAACGAAGTCGACCCACCCCTCGAACGTGCAGTACGCGTGGTACGTCATCCCGGTGAAGGCGTTCCAGAGGCTCACGGTGTCGCCGCCGTCCGCGAGGACGTTCGCGTGGAGGAGGACGATGCGGGTCGCACTTCCCCCGGACCGGATCGCGAACTGGTGGTCGTGGTCGCCGTGGAGCGACCCGAAGTCGTTGCGGATCGTCAGGTTCGCGAGGAGCAGGTCGGTCACGTCGTCGCCGACGTTCACGACGGCGGCCCCCCAGTCGTCCGGGTGCGTCGCGCGCCACTCGCGACGGAGCTGGGCGAACTCGATCCGCGTCGCCTCGCGGTCCTCCCCGACGATCGCGAGCCGGCCCTTCGTCACGAAGAGCTTCTCGCGGTAGACGCCCTTCCTCACGAGGACGACGCGGGTTCGGATGGCCGCGGCGGGAAGGGCGTCGAGGGCGCCCTGGACGGTCGTGAAGTCGCCGCTTCCGTCCTGTGCGACGACGAGGTCGACCCCGGCGGGATGCGATCGCACGGGCCCAGCGCCCGCGGTCCGGGCTGCGGCTGCGACGGGCGAGGACGCGACGAAGAGCCCGACAGCCGCGCCCAGGAGAACCCCGAGTGCCGGCGAGAGACCGCCGGTCGGAATCCGCGCGCGCGCCCTCATTCCACCCGGAACCAGTCGACGTCGGTGAAGTCCGCCGGGGAGGGGCGTTCCAGTGGTGCCGTGAAGAGAGCGAGCCGCGCTCCGATCCACGCCCCCTCGCGCGCCACGATCTCCCCGCCGATCGGCGTAAAGAGCGTCCCGTCCTCGCTCGTCGCGAAGCGCAGGCGGGCGCCGGTCTCGACGGTGACGCGAAGGTGCAGCCGGCCGGAACGGACGGGGCGGCGCGCGACGATGCTCTCCACCCCCTTTTCGAGGACGTCGACACCCGAGGAGAAGACGGCCTCCCACCCTTCCGCCGACCGGGCGACGGCGACGAACGCCGCGTCGCGCCCGAGGACGGCCAGGCCGCTCACGGCCCCGGGCGTCTCGCCGTGGAGGTCGACGAGGGCGGTGGCGACGAGCCGTTCGGCGGAGAGGCGCGTGCGGAGGACGTTCGGCTGGTGGGCGATCGAGGCCGGAGCGCTCGCCACCCGGGAGACTGGGAAGAACCGGAGCGCGCCCGGACGCGCCGTCAGCGAGGACCAGCCGGGCGAAGGGTTCGCGTTCCACGCCCACATCGGGCTCGGGGCGGGGCCGTCGAACTCGTCCGAGACCTGGGGAGTCGCGGCGATCGCAGGAAGTCCATGCCGCCCGGTGTCCGGCCTCGGGTGGACGAGAACGGGCTGCCCTCTTCCATCACCGTCGGGGTCCTCGCCGATCACGGGCCAGCCGTCCCGCCAGGTCACCGGCTGGAGGTGGGTGATTCGCCCGTACGGACCGCGGTCCTGAAAGTGGACGAACCACCATTCTCCCGAGGGGGTGTCGACGAGCGCCCCCTGGTGCGGACCGTTGACGGACGTGCCGCCCTGGTCCTGGACGATCCGCTCCTCGAAGGGCCCGAGGACGCTCATCGACCGCAGCACCGTCTGCCAGCCGCTCTTCACGCCGCCGGCCGGAGCGAAGATGTAGACCCACTCGCCGCGCCGGTAGAGCTTCGGCCCCTCGACCGTCGGGTGGCGGGTCCCGCCGTCGAAGACGTTTACCCCGTCGTCGGCGATCGAGAGCCCGTCGGTCGAGAGCCGGCGAACCGTCAGTATCCCGTTGAATCCCGCACGGCTCTTCGCCCAGGCATGCACGAGCCAGAGGGAACCGTCCGTGTCGCGGAACGGGCACGGGTCGATCCACCCGCGCGCCTCCTTCACGAGGCGGAGCGGCGCCCACGGGCCGCGGGGGTCGCGGGCGCGGGTGGTGAGGATTCCGAGGTCGGGGTCGCCGTACCAGACGTGGAACCAGCCATCGTCGTACCGGATCGACGGGGCCCAGACGCCGCCGCCGTGCCGCGGAACGTCGTACCGCGGAGAGGGGAGCCGCGGTGCCGCGTGCCCCGCGAGCGTCCAGTGGACGAGGTCCTTCGAGTGGAGGATCGGGAGTCCGGGCACCTCGTGGAAGCTCGACGCGACGAGCCAGTAGTCGTCGCCGACGCGTAGGACGTCGGGGTCGGACCAGTCGGCGAACAGGATCGGGTTCCGGTAGGTGCGGTCGGCCCGCCCATCCCCGGGCGCCGGTCTCGCGGCCGGCGGCGGGGCCAACAGCGCCCGCGGCGACCCCTTCGGTGTGTCGGCGAGGAGGGCCAGGGCCGCACCGAGGAGGAACCCTGCCGCGACGTAGAGAAGCAGCCGCCCGCGGTGGCTCTCCCCGGTCGGGACGGACGCCGGCGTGGCTCCGAAGCGCATGCCGAGAGTTTATCAGTGGTAAGACCATTGTGCCAACGAGAATCGTGGGCTAGGATCGGCCGGCATGGCCGAATACGGGCGTCGACCTCTGACAACACGCGGATTCGCGAGCCTTCGTGTGCTCGGATGCGGGCACGGCCCGGTCCCCGAGGGTCCGACCCGGGCCTCGGGTCCGTCGTGAGCCCGATCGACCGATTCGAGATGTGGATTGACCATTTTCGAAAACTGGAGGCCGTTGATGCGACGTAGTGCTCTCGCCGTTCTCGCCCCCGCCCTCGTCCTCGTCCTGGGCGCGGCGTCCTCCGCGCCTCTCGCCGCCCAGGCCCCGGGCGCGGCCGACCCGGTCGTGACGGCAGGCCGCAGCGAAGCGTCGTTCCAGCAGCCCTCCCTCGCCCCGGGCGTGGACTACACGCTCCCGAAGGAAGAGGAGATCAAGGCGATCCTCGACCGGGTCCGCGGTCACTTCGAAAGGGCGACGCCGTACGCGATCCTCGACACGGACACGGGCGAGAAGGTCACCGACCTCGCGAAGCCGCGCAAGAGCGTCGGGATCGACAACCGGCACGGCGAGTACAACGACTGGACCTACTCGATGGGGGTCGTCCTCGCCGGAATGATCCAGGTGACGGACGTGACGGGGGACGAGCGCTTCGCCGCCTACACGCTGAAGAACTTCGACTTCATCTTCGACCACCTCCCCTACTTCCGGGCGCAGGCGAAGGAGTTCGGGCCGCAGAAAGACGGCTATCGCCGCCTCCTCGACATGCACGAGCTGGACGACTGTGGCGCGATCGGCGCGGCGCTGGTGCGGGCCTACGGGCGGAGGAAGGACCCGCGCTACCGGGAGGGGATCGACCTCGTCGCCGCGCACATCGCGAAGAAGCAGCCGCGCCTCCCCGACGGCACCCTCTGCCGTCCGCGGCCGCAGCCCGTCTCGCTCTGGATCGACGACGCCTACATGAGCATCCCGTTCCTCGCGCAGATGGGGGCGTTCACGGGGGAGAAGGCCCTCTTCGACGACGCCGCGCGGCAGGTCCTCGGGATGTCGGCGCGCCTCTTTCACGCCGACGCCGGGCTCTACGACCACTCCTGGTACGAGAACGCGCTGCCGACCGACCCGACGTTCTACTGGGGGCGCGGCGCCGGCTGGATGCTCATGTCGATGGCCGAGCTCCTCTCCGTGATGCCCCGGGACCACCCCGATCGGCCGAAGGTCCTCGACCAGTACCGGCGCGCGGTCCAGGGGGTCGGCGCGGTGCAGGGAGGGACGGGACTCTGGCACCAGCTTCTCGACCGGGAGGACAGCTACCTCGAGACGTCCGCCTCGGCGATGTTCACGTTCGCCATCGCGCGGGGCGTGAACCGGGGCTGGCTTTCCGCGGCCTGGGCGCCGGTTGCCCAGACCGGCTGGCAGGCCGTGGCGCGGCGGGTGCGCCCCGACGGGCAGATCGAGGGGATCTGCGTCGGGACGACGGCGGCGTACGACGCCGTCTACTACTACAACCGCCCCACGGAGCTGGGCGCGATGCAGGGTTACGGCGCGACGCTGATGGCCGGCGCCGAGGTGATGACGATGCTGCGCTCCTTCGACGTCGAGAAGAAGCTCAACACGTTCCACTGGCGGGTGAGGAAGCCCGCGGCGGGCATACCGTGAGGCTCGAGCACGTCGCCCTCCTCGTCGCCGACCCGCCCGCGATGGCGTGCTGGTACGAGGAGCATCTCGGAATGAAGGTCGTGAAGAAGAGCGACGAGGCCCCTGGCTTTGCGCGCTTCCTGGCCGACGCGGCCGGAGAGTCGATCCTCGAGACCTACGCCTCGGACGTGCACCCCGTCCCCGACTACCCTGCGATGGACCCCGCGCTCCTTCACGTCGCCTTCGCGACGGCGGAGATCGCCGCAACACGTGACCGGCTGATCGCCGCGGGGGCGACACCGGCAGGAGAGATCACGGAGAATGCCGCCGGAGACCGGTTCGCGATGCTGCGCGACCCCTGGGGGCTCGCGCTCCAGCTGGCGCAACGCGCCCGGCCGCTCTGCGGCTGAGGCACAGGAGGAATGGTCGTGACCAACGGAAACGCGGAAGTCGCAGACATCGGCCTCGTCGGCCTCGCGGTCATGGGCGAGAACCTCGTCCTCAACATGGAGAGCCGCGGGTTCACCGTCGCGGTCTTCAACCGGAGCGTCGAGAAAGTCGACGCATTCGTCTCGGGGCGGGCGAAGGGAAAGAAGATCGTCGGGACGCGGTCCATCCCCGAGCTCGTCGCCTCGCTCAAGCGGCCGCGGCGCGTGATGCTCATGGTGAAGGCCGGGAAGCCGGTCGACGACCTCATCGAGCAGCTTCTGCCTCACCTTTCGCCGGGCGACATCGTCATCGACGGCGGAAACTCGCACTTCCCCGACTCGATCCGGCGGACGAAGGAGCTGGAGGCGAAGGGCTTCCTCTTCATCGGGACCGGCGTCTCGGGCGGAGAGGAAGGGGCCCTGCTCGGGCCGTCGATCATGCCCGGCGGCTCCCCGGCCGCCTGGCCGCACGTGGCGCCGATCTTCCAGGCCATCGCCGCGAAGGTCGAGGACGGGACACCCTGCTGCGACTGGGTCGGCAGCGACGGCGCCGGTCACTTCGTGAAGATGGTCCACAACGGGATCGAGTATGGCGACATGCAGCTCATCTGCGAGGCCTACCAGGTCATGTCGCAGCTTCTCGGGATGGGCGCGGCCCAGATGCACGAGGTCTTCGCGAGGTGGAACGAGGGCGACCTCGACAGCTACCTGATCGAGATCACCCGCGACATCCTCGCCTTCCGCGAAACGGACGGGAGCCCCCTCGTCGACGCAATCCTCGACACGGCAGGCCAGAAGGGGACCGGCAAGTGGACGAGCGTGACCGCGCTCGACCTCGGCGTCCCGCTCACGCTCATCAGCGAGGCGGTCTACGGCCGATGCCTCTCGGCCATGAAGGACGAGCGCGTTGCGGCGTCGAAGGTCCTGACCGGTCCCGGGCCGTCCTTCGCCGGCAACCGGGCGGCGTTCCTGGCCGACCTCGAGAAAGCGCTCTACGCCAGCAAGCTCGTCTCCTACGCGCAGGGCTTCGCGCTGATGCGGGCCGCGGCCGAGGAGTACGGCTGGAGCCTGAACTACGGGAGCATCGCCCTCCTCTGGCGGGGCGGCTGCATCATCCGCTCCGCGTTTCTCGGGAGGATCAAGGCGGCGTTCGACGCTTCGCCGAACCTCCCGAACCTCCTCGTCGACCCGTACTTCCGCGGGAAGGTCGAAGAGGCACAGGCCGCCTGGCGCCGGGTCGTCTCGGCCGCGGTCCTCGGCGGCGTCTGGGTTCCCGCATTCAGCACCGCGCTGAACTACTTCGACGGCTACCGGTGCGCGCGCCTCCCCGCGAACCTCCTGCAGGCCCAGCGCGACTACTTCGGCGCGCACCAGTACGAGCGGGTCGACCGCCCACGGGGGGAGTTCTTCCACACGAACTGGACGGGGAGGGGCGGGGCGACGGCGTCGTCGACGTACGGAGCCTGAGCCCGGGACGGAGCTCAGAAGGGGGACGAGTGGCTGGTCGTGACCAGGCCCCGCTGGCACGGAGATGCCCGATTCCGGGGTCGGTTCCGAACGGAACGGTATGATCACCGCATCGACGTCGCGACCCGAGGAAGAAGAACGTACCGGTAGACCCGGTCCGGCCCAACTCACAGCTGCGGAGGGATGATGAGGAAGATTCTTGCCCTGTCCACGGTGGCGCTGCTCGCGTCAGGTCTTGCGGTGGCGCAGATTCCGGCCAACGACGCCGGAATCGCAGTGCAGCCGGGCCCTCCCAAGGGGCCGGGGAAGCCGTACGTCATCCTCGCCTGCCCTCCGGGAGGCCAGGTCGACGCGGCCTTCACCGGCACGAACACGCAGCTGGGCCGGATTTTCCGAGACGCGATCCCGAGCTCCTGTCCGAGCAAGGTCTATCCCGGCATCTTCAACGCCGCGACCACCGTTAACTACGAGACCTTCACCTACACCAACACCAGTGCCGCCACCGCCTGCGTCACGATCAACTTCAACCCGGATACGGCCGGCGGTTCGCCCTGTGGCACCAACGCGCACGCGAGCGCCTACCTCGGCTCGTACGACCCCGCCAACCAGGCCACGAACTTCGTCGGCGACGTCGGCTCGAGCATCACCCAGCCGTTCTCCGTAGACGTGCCGGCTGGTGCCGATCTGGTCGTGGTCGTCACGAACACGAGCATTGCGGCCACCTGCAGCTTCGGGTTCGAGGTCGTGAACCTGCCCTGCACCGCGGTCGTGGAAGCCGAGCTCGCGCTCACGAAGACCGTCGCCCCGGCCGTCGTCCCGGCAGGAGACGACGCCGTCTTCACCCTGACCGTGACGAACAACGGCCCCGGCGCGGCTGCGAACACCGTCGTGACGGACGTCCTGCCCGCCGGCCTGACCTACGTCAGCAACACCTGTGGCGCCACCTACGCGGCCCCGAACCTCACCTGGAACGCCGGCTCGTTGGCTGCCGCCGCCTCTGCGACGTGCGACGTCACCGTGACGGTCAGCCAGCCGGGGGGCTTCACCAACAACGCCCAGGCGAGCTCCGACGGGACGGACGCCGTTCCGGCCAACAACGGCGCGAGGTCGACGGTCATCGGCGAGGTCGCCATCACCGAGGTGCCGACTTTGTCGGGGATCGGCCTCGCGGTCATGCTGCTAGGCCTCAGCCTGGCGGCCTTCAAGGCCCTGCGCTTCAGCTAGGGCTGCCGAGTCCTCACCGCGTCCCGAGGAGGGAGGAGACCACCCAGGGCTCCTCCCTCTTCTGTTCCGCTAGGGGCGAGGCGCCTCAGCCCTGGCTCACCACCGATGCGACCCGAGGTCGATGCCCGTCGGACCCGAAGAACCTACTTCAGCTCCGCCAGCCAGCCCGACGCGAACGCGCGCGCGGCGTCGCAGGCCTCGCGCCCGGCGCGGTAGCACGTCTTCCACGCCCTCGGCTTCTTCTCGTAGTCGGCCCTCTCGAAGCGGCGCGTTCGCGACACCGCCTTCGTCTGCGCGGCGAAGTCGACGCCGGAGGTCTCGTCGAGGAACAGCTTCAGCGCCTTCCTGAGCGAGACCCGCGGATCGGGCGAGAGGGCGTCGGGGTCGGGCGGCCGGCTCTTCGCTCTCTCGTACCGCGCCTTCTCCTCGGCGGCCTGCTGGGTCGCGGCCGGTCCGACGGTCGCGAGCTGTGCCTTCAGCTCCGAGCGCACCTGGACCATCGCGGCTTCGGCCTGCTTCCGGGCGTCGCCCTGGAAGTCCTTCACGGCCGCTTCCATCTCGGTCAGCCCCTTCTGCATCTCGGCGCGCATCGACTTCTCGATCTCCGCGGCCGACCGGGGCGGGCGCAGGTCGTCCGGGAGCGACGCCTCGTACTCCTTCCCGTATCGCGCCGTGAACTCGGACGTGCCGACGAAGGCCTTCGCCGCCGTGCCCAGGGCGTTGACGACCGCGGCGCGATGCCCCTCGGGCACGCTCTTCAGCTTCGCCGGGAGGCTCGGCACGTACAGTGCCCTGTCCGTGAGGGAGTTCACGAAGGAGTCGGCCCACGCCTGGCGGTCCAGTCCGTACTGCTGGAAGACGTCGGCCGCCGCCATCGCCACTCCGGCCGCCAGCATCACCACGAGGAAGGCCTTCGACATCCACGTGCGAGCCGCCATGTCGTTCCTCCATGGAGCCGTGTCCGGGTCGACTCCAGAGCGCCGGGTTCCCGCCAATCTACCGCAGTTCCAGGCGGCGGGAAGAGCGGCCCGCGACGGCCCCGGGCGAGAAACCCGTCAGAGCGCGGCCCTGATCCGGGCCCCCAGCGCCTCGTAGTCGGCTTCGGACAGCAGGATCCCGGGCTCGGGCATCATCCGGAAGGTCGAGCCGTAGTCCGGTCCGTCGACATACTTGGGCACGAGGTGGACGTGCAGGTGGGCCAGTCTGTCGGAGTAGGCGCCATAGTTGATCTTGGCGGGCTGGAAGGCCAGCTTGATCGCCCTGGCAGCGTCCGCCACGTCCTTGCAGAAGGCGGCACGTTCGATGTCGTCGAGCTCGAAGAGCTCGTTTACGTGGCGCCGGTACGCCACCAGGCAGCGGCCGGTGTAGGTCTGCTCCCTGAAGACGAAGAGGCTGCTGACCGACAGGTCGCAGACCCTGACCATCAGGTCGGCCTGGCGCTGGTCCGGTTCGCAGTAGAGGCACTCGGGGTGGGTGCTCATGCCTCCACAGCGGCCTTCCCGGGGAGCGGTTCGAAGCGCGGCGAAAGGAGGTGATGGATCGCGAACGCGACGAGGTAGGCCGAGGCGCAGATCGCAAAGAGGATCGTGTATCCCTGCGTGGCGGGCAGCCGGTCGAGAAGCCAGCCCGAGAACCACGGGAAGAGGATGCCGCCGATGGAACCGGCCATGCCACCGATGCCGATGATCGTCGCAATGTCCTTCTTGGCGAAGATGTCGGAGACGGTCGTAAAGAGGTTTGCGGACCAGGCCTGGTGCGCCGCACCGGCGAGGCCGATCAGGAGGACGGCCGGCCAGTCGCCGACGCGTGTCGCGAAGAGGATCGGCAGGACGCAGAGCGCGTAGAGGAACATCCCGGCCTTGCGGGCCTTCGTCACGCTCCAGCCGCCCTGCGTCAGCTTCCCGGTCAGCCAGCCGCCCGCGATGGAAAGGACGGTGACGATGGCGTAGATCGTGACGAGGTGGACCCAGCTCTGCTTGATGACGAGACCGCGGGTCTTCTTGAAGTAGTCGGGGAGCCAGATGAGGAAGAACCACCAGACCGGGTCGGTCATGAACTTGGCGATGATGAACGCCCAGGTCTGCCGGAGGCGGAGCGCGCCGCCCCAGCCCATCGGGGTGCCGCCGGGGCGCGCCTCGTCGCGGTCGCCCTGGATGAAGGACAGCTCGCCGGCCGACAGCCCCTTGCGCTTCTCGGGCTCGTCGTAGAACGGGAACCAGAGGAGGAGCCAGAGGAACCCGATGGCGCCCGCGAAGATGAACGCCCACCGCCAGCCGAGGCTTATGGCGATGATCGGGATGAGGGCGGGCGCGATGATGGCCCCGACGTTCGTTCCGGAGTTGAAGAGGGCCGTCGCGAAGGCCCGCTCCCTCTTCGGGAACCAGAGGGCGACCGCCTTGATGGCGGAAGGGAAGTTCCCGCCCTCGGCACCGCCGAGCGCCATCCGCGCGACGAAGAAGCCGGCGACCGAGCCGACCGCCGCGTGGCCGATCGCCGCGAGACTCCAGAGGACGATGGAGACGGCGTAGCCGATCTTCGTCCCGTAGCGGTCGACGAACCACCCGAAGAGGAGGAGGCCGACGGCGTAGGCGCCCTGGAAGGCCGAATTGACCATCCCGAACTGCTCGTTCGTCCAACCCAGCTCGATGTCGAGGAACTCCTTGACGAGCGCCAGAATCTGCCGGTCGATGTAGTTGATCGTCGTGGCCAGGAAGAGGAGGCCGCAGATGAGCCAGCGGACGCGGCCCATGGGCTGGTTGGCGGCGGGCTCGGACGCGGTTTCGGTGAGGGCCATCGGGCGTCTCCCTTCGGTCGGCGGGGTCCGGGTCACGCCACGAGGTCGCGCTCGAAGGCGTCGTGGTCGGGAAGGGCGGCGAGACGCTCGCGCGCCGCAGCGACGCGGGGAGCGGGGGCGAGCCCCGTCGTCTCGGCGAGGAAGAGAATGTACCCGGCGACGCCCCTGGCGTAGAGGAGTCGCGCCTCGTCGCTGACGCCGTAGAAGCGGGCCCGCTGCGCGTAGCCGGCCGCCCCGTGGTCACCGAGGCGCGATGGCGAGCCGCCCGCCGCAAGGACGTAGAGGAAGTTGTACTCGAAGAAGAACATGTGGTCGGGCGACGGCGCGAGACCGGAGAGAGCGGCCCGGAGCGCCTCCGGCGAGGCGAAGACGCCGTCGCCTCCGCGTCCCTCGTGAGCGAGCGCGTGGAGGACGAACTCGCGCGCGTAGCGCTGCCGCACGGGGTCGGCGGAGAAGGCGCCCTCGACCGCGAGATTCCGGGTGAAGGCGTACCAGTCGTTCCAGAGAGCCGCGTCGCGCGGGTCGGTGGAGCGGGAGAGGGCGACGCCCATCTCGTAGGTATAGCGGCCCGAGGTCTTGATCTCGAGCCCCTGCCGCGTCACGTCGCCGGCGACGCCGTAGTTTCCGGCGGACTTCCCGCTCCCCGAGTGGAAGCCGATGGAGGCGCCGAACGCGCGCGCCACGGCGGTGAGGCTTTCCACCGTCCGGCGCAGCTCGGCGTCGTCCGGATAGGGGAAGTTCTTCTGGAAGCCGATGGCGGGGGCGACGTAGTGGATCTCGACGCCGAGGGCCTCCGAGAGGGCGAGGCAGACGGCGAGTGTTTCTGGGGAGGTCCGTCCCGGCAGCTCGTCGATCGAGAGCTCGCGGAAGTAGCGTCTCCCGATCTCCGTCGTGAAGAGATCGCGGCGGATGCGGGCGTAGGCCTCGTCGCGGCGCACGAGCTTGCGCATCGCGGGGAGGAGCGTCGCGAAGAGCCGTCTCGCGGCGGCCTCGTCGAGCGAGAGGCCGAGCGGGGCGACGCGCGCGAGGACGCGCTCGAAGAGGCCCGCCGCGTCGAGCGCGGCGAAGGCGCGGGCGACGTCCTCGGGGGTCTCGAGGGCGGGGGTCGCCGACAGCTCCGGGGAGAGGTCGAAAGTGATGTAGCTCGCGAAGGCGCAGCCCTGCACCAGCTCTTCCTCGATCGCGTCGAAACGCCCGCCGATCGGCTGGTGGTCCGCGTTGAAGCCCCAGGGGATCCGTCGGCGGTGGAAGCCGCACTTCAGGTAGGTCACGACGGCGGCGTGCGTCATCCCCTCCACGGACTGCCCCTGATGCCCCTCGGGAACCGTTCCGCCGATGAACGGGAACGGGACCTCGACGAGCCGGTCCTCGAGCATCGCGTCGACGTCGTAGACGAGCTCGCGCGGGATCGAGTTCTGGTTCGCGGTGAGCGAGAGGCCGAGCTCCTTCATCGCCCAGGCGACCGCCGGCCAGTGGAGGGTCGTGAAGCGGGCGCCGATGCCGAGGCTCGATCGGGAGAGCGTGCCCCGCGCCACGGGGAAGACGGTGCTGCCGGGGTCGTCCGCCAGGAGGAGGTTCTTGAGGGGCGCGAGCCCTTCCCAGAGGAGCGGGACGAGCTGGAGCCCGTCGCCGAGCGGGACGACCGCCGGGAGCGGAATCGGACCGGCCCCCTCCACGAGGAGGCCCGCGTCGCCCGTCCCGCGCTCCTCGACGACGAAGAGGCGCCACGACCCGACGGGGAGCTCGGAGGCCGGGAAGATGTCGACGAGCCCGGCGCTCCGCCGCATCGAGCGGTTCCCGACGGTCGACTCGCGAATCCAGGAGCCGAGCTGCGGGAGATCCGTCCGGACGGCCTGCTCGAGGGATTGCGGGTCGAGGCAGAGGTCGGGCGAGATGGCCGGGTTGCTTCGGATCCGAAGGCCGAGGCCGAGGAGGAAACGGTTGATGGCCCGAGTGTCTGTCATGTTCACCTCGCCGCCGCGTCCGTGCGGCCGGTCAGATGCTCGTGGCGTGGAAGCCCCCGTCGACGACGATCTCGGCGCCCGTGATGAACGAGCCGGCCCGCTCGGAGGCGAGGAGGAGCGTGGCACCGACGAGCTCGCGCGCCTCGCCGAATCGCCCGGCCGGCGTGTGTCCGAGGATCGACGCGATGCGGTCGGGGGTCAGGACCTTCCGGTTCTGCTCGGCCGGGAAGAAGCCCGGGACGAGGACGTTCACCCTCACGCCGAGCGGCGCCCACTCGCGGGCCAGGTTCTTCGTAATGTTGTGGACGGCCGCCTTCGACGCGGAATAGGTGAAGACCCGGGAAAGCGGTGTCAGGCCCGACATCGAGCCGACGTTGATGATGCTGGCGCCCGTCCCTTCGGCGCGGGCCCTCTCCACGAAGTACCGGCCGAAGACCTGGCAGGCGAGGAAGACCGCCTTCACGTTGACGGCGAAGATCCGGTCGATCTCGTCTTCGGGAATGTCGAGGAACGGCTTCGGCGAGTTGATCCCGGCACCGTTCACGAGGACGTCGACGCGGCCCGACCGGGCGAGGACCTCGGCGAGGAGCGCCTCGAGGCCGTCCTTCGAGGTCGCTTCGCAGGAGACGAACGTTCCGCGCCCCCCGGCGGCCTCGATCCTCCCGAGGCGCGCGCGGGCTTTCGACGCGTCGCGGCCGACGAGGACGACCTCGGCGCCCGCCGCCGCGAGCCCCTCGGCCATGGCGCCGCAGAGCTCGCCCGTGCCACCGACGACGACCGCCACCTTGCCGGCGAGATCGAACAGGTCGTTCATCGTTTTCCCTCCGGCCCCTCGCCCGGATTCCCGAGTCCCGCGGGAGGAGGAGCGGAAAGATCATAACTGGTAAAGCCACTTTGTGCACGCCGGATGTATGTGAGCTTACCGAAAATTCCAGGCAGGGAGGTGGGGGGCGCCTCGCCAGCCCCTGGGCGCCGCTTCGCAGCCACGAAGCAGGACCAGCGTGTCACGCGGCTTGAGGTGCCTCCGCCCAGGGACGATCCGAGGACGGGTCCCGTACCGTGGCCGGGACGCCGGGATTCCCGGCCGGATGTTCGGGGGCCCCCACCTCCTGACCATGTGACACCGTCCCTTGACAAATGGTCATTCCAATAGCATCTTGGGCGAGCCGGCCGGACCATTCCGGAGTCCCTGGGGCCGGCGGGCGGGACGGGAGCGCGCGGCATGCGGATCGGACACGGACACGCGGGTCGGCCCCTCTCGGCGGAGGAGGTCGGGGCCATCGTCGGGCAGGCGGTCGCGGCCCTCGACCGTCGCTGGCGGCGCATTCTCGTCCTCGTGCCGGACGGCACGAGGACGATGCCCCTGCCTCTCCTCGTCGACCTCCTGGAAGAGCTGCTCGGCCCTGCGACCGACGCCCTCGACTACCTCGTCGCCCTCGGGACCCACAGGCCGATGACCGAAGAGCAGCTCGGGCGTCTGCTCGGCCGGCGCGTGCGCAACGGCAGGGCGGGACGGAGCCGCGTCTTCAACCACGCGTCCGACCCCGGCTCGCTGACGCGCGTCGGGACGATCTCCGCCGCGGAGGTGGGGGAGATCACCGGGGGGCTCCTGCACGAGGAGGTCCCCGTCCGCGTGAACCGGCTGGTGTTCGACTACGACGCCGTCCTCGTGTGCGGTCCGGTGTTCCCGCACGAGGTCGTCGGGTTCTCCGGGGGAAACAAGTACTTCTTCCCCGGCATCGCGGGCCCTGAGGTCATCAACCTGACGCACTGGCTCGGGGCGCTCCTCTCGAGCTACGAGGTCATCGGCTCGGGCTATACGCCGGTGCGCGCCCTCATCGACCGTGCGGCGGCCCTCATCGACCGGCCGAAGGCCTGCTTCTCAGCCGTCGTGACGCAGGAGGGGCTCGCAGGCCTCTACTTCGGCGATCCGCACGAGGCGTGGCTCGCGGCGTCCGAGCTCTCCTCGCGCGTCCACGTCACCTGGGTCGACGTGCCCTACAGGAAAGTCGTCTCGGTCATGCCCCCGATGTACGAGGACCTCTGGACGGCGGCGAAGGGGATGTACAAGGTCGAGCCGGCCGTGGCCGACGGGGGCGAGGTCGTCCTCTACGCGCCGCACCTCTCCGAGGTGAGCTTCACGCACGGGCGAGCGATCGAGGAGGTCGGCTACCACTGCCGCGACTTCTTCCTCGCGCAGTGGGAGCGGTTCCGGCACCACCCCTGGGGTGTCCTCGCGCACTCGACGCACCTCAAGGGGCTCGGGCGCTACGACGCGGCGACGGGCGTCGAGACGCCGAGGGTGACGGTCACCCTGGCGACGGCGATCCCCGAGGAGCAGTGCCGGAGGCTGAACCTCGGTTACCTCGATCCGGCTTCGGTCGACCTCGAGACATTGAAGGGCCGGGAGGGTGAGGGAATCCTCGTCGTCCCGCGGGCGGGAGAGAGGCTCTACAAGGTCCGGCGAACGGCCGGGGCCTGACGAAAGGACGGAGGTATGACGAGTTCCAGGTGGGCGTGTCCAGGGAACGGGATGACCCCGGAGCCCCGATGAAGAGCCCGCTGCAGATCCGGTCCGGCGGGGCGTACGACTTCGTCTCCCTCGGTGCCCTCGTCCACCGCCTCGATCCCGGCCTCGTCCCGTTCCGAAAGGCGACCGAGTGCCGGATCCACGTCAGCGGCGGCGAGTTCAACTGTGCCGCGAACCTGGCGGACTGCTTCCGGATGAAGACCGCAGTCGTCTCGGCGATGGTCGATTCCCCGATCGGCAGCCTCATCGAGGAACGCGTGCGGGCCATGGGGGTCACGGGAATCTGGCGCCGCTTCGATCACGACGGCGTCACCGGGCCGAACATGGCGGCCGTCTACAGCGACCGCGGCTTCGGCGTCCGTCCGCCGGTCGTCTTCTACAACCGGGCCAACGAAGCCGCGGCGCGGCTGGCCCCGGGCGACGTCGACTGGGACGCCCTCTTCGCGTCCGGCGTGAGGTGGTTCCACAGCGGCGGCATTTTCGCCGCGCTCTCCGAGACGACGGCCGAGCTGATCGTCGAGGGGATGCAGAAGGCCCGCGCGGCGGGAGCCGTCACCTCGTTCGACCTCAACTACCGGGCCAAGCTCTGGAAGATCTCCGGTGGCGAGGCGCGCGCGGTCGACGTGATCCGGCGGATCGTCGAGAACGTCGACGTCCTCGTCGGGAACGAGGAAGACCTGCAGAAGGGGCTCGGCATCGCGGGGCCCGAGGTCGCCGCGGCGTCGAAGCTCGATCCGACAGCGTTCTTCGGGATGATCGACACCGTCGTGTCGCGGCACCCGGGAGTCAAGGTCGTCGCGACGACCCTGCGCGAGGTCCTGTCGACGAACCGGCACCGCTGGAGCGCGGTGGCCTGGGTGGACGGCACGACGATCGCAGCTCCGACGGCCGACCTCGACGTTCTCGACCGCGTTGGCGGCGGGGACGGCTTCGCCTCGGGCTTCTTCTACGGTCTCCTCTCGGGCGGGGCGCCGGAAGAGGCGCTGAAGCTCGGCTGGGCGCACGGCGCGCTCCTGACCACGTTTCCCGGCGACACGACGATGGCGACGGTCGAGGACGTGCGTGCTTTCGCGAAGGGGGGCTCGGCCCGGATCCAGCGCTGAAGAGACGTCCAACGCCATCCCGGGGCTGGTGACACCCGGGATCCGGGGCGGGCCGGCTCGTTCGGCCAGCCCGTCAGATGCCGGTCTTCAGCACCGCCCGCAGCACTTCACCCACGCTCCACGCCTGCGCGACGCAGCCGCCCGGACGGTGGGGCGGGTCGCCGTCGAAGACCTCCGGGAGCTGGCCGAGGCCGGGCCCGAAGAGGTGCTCGACGAGCGGCGCGAGCCACGCTGAGGCCGCCCGGCGGCTGTCGGGGGTGTTCCCCCGGACGGCGAGGTGGGCGTCGACGAGCGGGCCGATGAGCCAGGGCCACGCGGTCCCCTGGTGATAGGCCGCGTCCCGTTCGACGGGCCCGCCCTCGAAGCGGCCGCGGTAGTCGGGGTGCGCGGGGTCGAGGGACCGCACGCCGTAGGGGGTCAGGAGCCGGTCTTCCACGACGCGCAGGACGCTTGCGGCGCGGGCGCCGGTGAGGAGAGGCCGGTGGAGCGAAAGCGCGAAGAGCTGGTTGGGACGGAGCGTGAGGTCGCGGGACCCGTCGGGCGCGACGACGTCGGCGAGGTAACCAGCCCGCTCGTCCCAGAAGAGGGCGCCGAAGCTCTCGCGAGCCTGGTCGGCGAGAGCGAGGAGGCGCGCGGCGGTGAAGGCGTCGCCGAGGTTCGCGGCATAGAGGGCGACGGTGCGCAGGGCGTTGTGCCAGAGCGCCTGGACCTCCACCGGCTTGCCGGTGCGCGGGGTGACGACGCGTCCGTCGACCTTGGCGTCCATCCAGGTCAGCTGCTGGCCGGGCTCGCCGGAGGTCAGGAGGGCGTCGACGTCGGCGCGGATCCCGAAGCGGGTCCCGCGCAGGTGCCTCTCGACGATCTCGACGAGAAGCGGGTAGACCTGCCGGAGGAACGACTCGTCGCGGGCCGCCTCGAGGTAGGCGCGCACCGCCTCGACGAACCAGAGCGTCCCGTCGACGTTGTTGTACTCGGGCTCGGTCCCCTCGTCGGGGAAGCGGTTGGGAACCATGCCACGGTCGACGTACCGCGCGAACGTCTCGAGGACCGACCGGGCGACGTCGAACCGGCGCGTCGCGAGGAGGAGACCCGGCAGGGCGATCATCGCGTCGCGCCCCCAGTCCGTGAACCAGGGGTAGCCGGCGATGATGGTCCACCCCTCGCCGCGCTTCACGACGAACCGGTCGGCAGCCGAGCGCAGAAGGCGGAGGAGGCGGCGGTCGGAGCCGGCGCCTTCGACGCGCCTGCGGCGCTTCTCCTCGGCGGCAGAGAGCGCCGGAACGTCGTCGGCCGTGCGGTCGCCGAGGGTGGCGACGAGCGCCGCCTCCCCGCGGGCCGAGAGGTCCCACGTGAAGGAGACGGGCGAGAAGAGATCCTCGGTGAACTCGAAGCCGCGGTCGCGGTCGAGGTCGTACTCCAGCCCGCGGTACCAGAAGAACGTCTCCGTGACCGACTCGCCGTCGTGCGCGAGGCGCAGCTCGGGGAGGCCCTGCACCGGGTGGAGCCGGACGGTTCCGTCCTCTCTCCAGACGGCCGGGTCGCACGGGGTTTCGGCGCCGCGCAGGTCGTGGTGGCCGCGGTAGACGAGAAGCGGCCGGACCTCGAGGCGGACCGGTCCCGCGGGCTCGGACGCGAGCTCCCACCGGACGACGGCGGTTTCCTCCCCGTGGACGAGGAAGAACGTCCGCCTCAGCCTCACGCCTCCGGCCTCGAACTCCCACGTCGGGAACGGATCGATGCGGAAGGCGCGCAGGTGGAGGTCGCCGCGGGGGTGGAGCCGGCCGGCATAGCGGTTGACCGAGAGGTCGTACCGCTCCTCGCCGACGACGAGGGTCTCCTCGAGCTTGCCGAGCAGAACGGCGCGGCCGGTCGGGGGCGACGTGGCCGTGACGAGGAGGCCGTGGTATCGGCGCGCGTTGCGTCCCGAGACGGTCGACATCGCAAAGCCGCCGAGGCCGTTCGTCTCGAGCCATTCGGCGTCCGGGAGGAGGGGGAGCCCGTTCATCGTCTGCGTTTCCGACGAGACGTTACACCGGGAGGGCGCCGGAGCGCACCTTCAGCGGACCCAGACCGTCGTCCGGAAGGTCTTTTCCGGTGGCGCGCTCCTGGCCGTGGCGTAGAAGGCGACGAGGTCGGTGACCCCCGGCCGGCGCGCGTGGAACGGAATCCGGACGCTCGCGCCGCCCGGCTGCTCCTCTGCGGGCCCCTTCCGCTCGAGGACCTTCTCGTCCACCTCCACCACGAACCACTTCGCCTTCGAGCCGGGAGTGATCGTCAGGTCGAGGAGGAGCTCGTCGCCACTGCGGGCCTCGAGGGTCTTGCCTTCCGAGGCGGCGTTCGCGAGCCAGACGCTTCTCCCCTCCCACGGGCAGCTGCACGCGCCGAGGAAAAGCCCGAGGGAGAGCGCGGACGTGGCGAGGAGTCGTCTCATGGACCGGAGTTTAGTCAGGTTCGGCGGTCCACCGCGCTATTGTCAGGGGTCGTGACCTCCCCTTCCCGCTTCTCCCGCCGCCACCGCGTCGTCGCGGGTGACCCGCCCGGCGCCGCCGACGTCCTCGCCCGCGTGACCGGGCTCTCCAAGGGTGTCGTGAAGGACGCGATGCGCAAGGGGGCCGTCCACGTCGGCCGGTCGGGGCGCTCGCCGAACCGGCTTCGCCGCGAGACCGCGACGGTGCGCCCCGGGGACGTCCTCGAGATCCACTACGACCCCGAGCTCCTCGCCCTTCGCCCGCCCGAGGCCAGGCTCGTGAAGGACGCCGTCCGCTGGTCCGCGTGGGGCAAGCCGGCGGGGCTCCTCTCCCAGGGAACGGAGTTCGGCGACCACGCCTCGCTCCTGCGGCAGGTGGAGAAGCTCCTCGATCGTCCGGTGTTTCCCGTGCACCGGCTCGACCGCGAGGTGGAAGGGCTCGTCCTCGTGGCGCACGACGCGACCGCCGCCGCGGCGCTCTCGGCCCTCCTCCGGGAAGCGAAGGTCGTGAAGCGCTACCGCGCCGAGGTGATCGGGAACGTGGAGGTGCGCCGCGGGAAGGAAGGGACGATCGACCTTCCTGTCGACGACAAGCCGGCGCGGTCGTCGTTCCGGGTCGTCTCCTACGACCCCCTGCGCGACACGTCGACGCTCGAGGTGACGATCGAGACGGGACGGCACCACCAGATTCGGCGCCACCTCGACGCGATCGGCCACCCCGTCCTCGGCGACCCGCGCTATGGCGCCGGGAACAGGAACCGGGAGGGGATGCGCCTCACGGCCGTCTACCTCGCGTTCCGGGATCCGTTCACAGGAAAGGACGTCGAGCTGTGGTACCGAGAGGAGCCGGCGGCTGTCTAAAACGACCCCGAGAGCGTCAGTATCGCCCCGCGCCCCGGAGCGAGGACGCTCAGCTCGTCCGCGGAGTCGGCGTAGGCCTTGTCGAAGACGTTGCGCGCTGAGACCGTAACGGTGAGGAGACCGGAGAAACGCCAGCCCAGCGAGAGGTCGAGCCGGCCGTAGCCGGCCACGACGACCTCGCTCGCGCCGGGCCTCTCGTCGCGCGCCATCGCGACGAAGCGTGCCCGCCAGAAGAAGCCGCCGAACGGCTCGTGGTCGACGATCAGCTGGGCCGTGGGAGGGAGGATGTCGGGGGCCCACGTCCCGTCGTCGAGGATCCGTCCCTGCGAGAGCGAGCCGGCGAGGCGCACGACGAGGCGCGGGGCGACCCGCACGTCCGCCTCGATCTCGAGGCCGGTGATCTCGGCCTCCCCCCGGTTCCGGAAGTGGAAGTCGTTCCCTTCGCGGTACCGTTCGATGAGGTCCTCGATCCGGTAGACGTAGCCCGAGAGGCCGAGGTTCACGACGCCGGCCCGGCCCCGAAGCGAGAGGTCCCACTGGTTCGACGTCTCGGCGGAGAGATCGGGGTTGCCGACGACGAACCCGCGACCCGAGACGCCGCGGAAGTAGCGGTCGGAGAGCGTGGGGTCGCGGAAGCCTCGGGAAAACTGCGCGGAGAGGCTCCACTCGCGCGCGAGGGCCCACGAGAGCGTGGCGAAGCCGGACAGGGCACCGTCCGAAGTGGCCCGGTCGCCGTAGTACCCGCCGGTGTTCTCCGTCGTGACGTGGTCGCCGCGGAGGCCCGCGGTGAGCGTGAGCTTCTCCCCCGCGAGGGGCAGGTCGCCCTCGACGAACGCCCCGAGGTCCGCCCGCGCCGCGTCCTCGACGGCGACCTCGGTGGTGGTTGTCGTCGGGCTGCCGGCCGCGTCGAACTCCTCGACGATGTTCAGGGCCACCAAGCCGTTCCGCCCGTTCGCGTCCACGCCCAGCCGGAGGCCCGCCGCCCCGAAAGAACGCCGGCCGAGGAGCCGGACGGAGAAGTCCTTTGCGTCGACGTCGGAGAGGGCGTTGCGGAGCGTCGTCGTCGCGGTCGGCCGGCGCTGCCGGTTCGTGACGATCCCGTAGTCCCCGAAGAATGCCCGCAGCTCGAGGGACGAGAACCCGGCGAGGGCGGGGACGTCGAGCCCGAAGCTGAAGCGCGACGAGTTCTCGCTCGGGTAGAACGTCCGCGTCGTCGGGAGGTCGGCCTGGGGCTTGCCCATGTCGCGAACCTGGTCGAGCTGGTAAGAGGCCCAGAGTCGCGCCGGGCCCAGCGGCAGGAGGCCGCGCAGGACGAACCCGCGGTCCCAGACCGCGGAGTTGTCCTGTGTCCCGACGGGGGACTCGTAGTCGCCCTGGCTGCGCTGGTAGAGATTCAGCAAGAGGGCGCCGCTTCCCACGGGGATGTTCGCCCCGACGCCGCCGGTCGCCTCCGGGCTCCCGCCGGCGCCGGCGGAGAGGCGGTACCGGAACCCGAGGACGTCGGGCTCGGGCATCGGCGTGCGGGCGTGGACGATGCCGCCGAGGGCGTCCGAGCCGTACGCGACGGAGCCCGGGCCGCGCACGACCTCGACGGCCTCGAGGGCGAACGGGTTGAGGTACGACGCGGAGGCCCCGGCGCGCCGCTCCGCCGAGACCCGTCCGTCGTCGAGCATCACGAGCGTCCGCCCGCGCGCCAGTCCCCTCACGACGGGGACGGCGCTCGTCGACTCGTCGCTCCTCGACACGCCCGGCAGTCCCTCGATCGTCTCGACGAGACGGTTCGGCTGCCGCTCGTCCAGCTCCCTCTTCGAGACGAGCGAGACGGGGTTGGCCGGTGGCGCCAGGAGGGAGGCGGCCGTTCCCGCGGAGACGAAGACCTCGGTGCTCCGGGCCGCGGGGAGGACGAGGTCGCGGACGGAGTCCTCCGGCGTCCGGCTCTCCACGCGGACGATCCCGAGCCACGCGCCGCTGGGGGAGAAGACGCCCAGCTCGAACGGGGGTGGCGGCTCGGGCTCGAGCGTCAGCTCGCCCTTCGGGTCGGCTGCCACGGAGCCCGCGCGGCCGAGGATCGAGACGCGCGCACCGGGCACCGCCTTCCCGTTCTCGTCCAGGACGCGATAGCGCGCCGCCTCGAGCGGGAGGGTGAGGAGCGCGAGCGCGAGCGCGAGGGCTGCCGGGACCGGGCGGAGCGGGACGGCGAGAGCGTGGCGCATGGCGTCAGCGGGCGAGTATCCAGAGATAGTAACCGGCGAACGCCGCCGAGAAGACGATTCCCGAGACACTCCAGGCGGAAAGCGCCGGAGACGGACGGTGCTCGACCGGGACCTCCGCCGCGTGGATCGCCCTGTGGTTCAGGAGCGCGAGCGCGGGAGCCGTGAGGAACGAGAGCGATGTCGCGAGGTCGACGAGCGACTTGAACGCGGCGCCGCCCCGTAGCGCGTACCCGATGATCGCGAGCGACCCGACGCCGAGGACGAGGAGCGCAGCCCAGTAGACGCTCCCGCGCGTCGTCGCCTCGCCGGGCGTCTCGGGGCCGCGCCACCGCGCGGCGAGGCCGGCGAGGGCGCGAGGAAAGCCGTCGGCGACGGTGAGGGTCGTCGAGAACATGACCGTTCCTGCGGCCAGGCCGATGAGTGGCGCCGCCCACTCGCCGAGGTTCTTCGTGTAGAGGGCGATGACCTGCTGGGCGAAGACGGCCGCCCGGTCGTCGAATGCCTCCCCCGAGCCGTACATGACGCCGGCGCCGAGAAGAACGAAGCAGAGGGCGAGGAGCACCGTGCCGACGTAGCCGACGTTGAAGTCGAGGACCGATTCCTTCACGCGGGGGGCGTGGCCCGTCTGCTCGCGCCGGGCAAGGGTCCAGAGGGAATGCCAGATGGAGATGTCGAAGGCGGACGGCATCCACCCGACGAGGGCGACCATGAAGGCGATGGAGCGCGGGTCCGTGAAGGCGGAGGCGTCGGGAAGCCACGGAATCGTCGACCAGGGGACCTTCGGGATCACGAGCGCCGTCGCGGCGAACGTCGTGAGCGTCAGGACGAGGACGATGACCTTGTTGATGGCATCGAGCCAGCGGTAATGCCCCGCGAGGAGGAGCACGCCACAGAGGACGAGCAGGAGGACGGCGACCCAGAAGGCCGGCGGGAAGCCGAGGAGTGGAGTCGTCCACCCGAACAGCGCCGCGTAGAGTGCGGCGGTGACGAGCGTGACGACGGCCTGGATCGTGAACATCGTCCCGGCCGTCAGGAGGCCGTAGAGGACGAGCGCCCAGCGCCCCTGCCTTCGATAGCCCTCGAGGAGGCTCGTCCCGGTGGCCGCTGCGTAGCGCGGTCCGAACTGGAAGGCCGGGTACTTGAAGAAGTTCGCCGCCAGAACGACGACGACGAGCCCGAGGCCGAAGCTGGCGCCGGCCCGGGTGCTCTGGACGAGGTGCGAGACGCCGACCGCGGCGCCCGCCCAGAGGAGGCCGGGGCCGAGGGCCTTCAGAAAGGAGCGTTCTTCTCCGCCTGTCATGGGCCGGGATTGTTCCCCGGCGCGGTCCATGGAACAACCCCGGCGTCAGAACGCGTGGCCGAGGGCGACGTGGAGGACGGTCCGGCTTTCGCCCTCCCGTTTGTCGATGAGGTACCCCATGTCGACCCGGAGCGGTCCAACCGGGGTCCGGAGCCTCAGGCCGGCCCCCGCGGCCCAGCGCAGGTCCGAGAACTCGATTCGCCCGAGCCAGGCGTTCCCCACGTCGAGGAAGAGCCCCCCCTCGACGGGCCCGAGGAGCGGAGCCCTCAGTTCGACGTTCGCGAGGAGGTACGTCTCGCCCCCGAGACTCGAGCCGTCGTCTCCCTTCGGGCCGAGCTCCTGCTCCTTGAACCCTCGGTGCGTGCTCGCCCCGCCGACGAAAAATCTCTCGCCGACCGGAAGCGTCGTTCCCCGATGGGCCTGCGCGTAGCCGAAGCGAAGCGCCCCGGCGGCGACGATTGCGCTCCCGAGGCTGCGGAAGTACCTGCCGTCGGCCTCCAGCCGGTCGAAATCGTTGCTGCCGCCGAGAAAGCGGCGGGAGATCTTGTCGCGGACGAGAAAGTAGGTCCCCGTCGTCGTCAGGAACGGGTCGTCGCGCTGGTCGAGGGAGATGCTCGGCGTGAGGGAGCCGATCCGCTCGGTGACGGGAACGAGCTCCTCCTCGACGTCCGGCTGAACGTCGAGAGGCAGCTGCTCCTCGAGCTTGTAGACGAGCGTGACGAGGTGCTTCGGGTCGAACTCCCAGGAGAAACCGGCCTGGCCCCCCATCGTCTGCAGGGAGAAGCCGTCGTAGGTCGTGTCCCAGGTGTAGGTCCCCTTCACCGTGCCGAAGAGGCGGGTCCCGAAGAGCGCAGGCTGGCCGATCTCGAGGACGTAGCTCTGCCGCTCCTTCCCGACGAGGGCCGAGAAGGCGCCGTTCGTGGCGTTCCCGAAGAGGTTCCTCTCGCCGAGAGTCCCTGCGAGCTCCAGGCCGCGCTGCGTGTTGATGTCGAAGCCGTACTCCACGTACCGCGTCGAGCGCTCGACGATGTCCACGAGGACCGATTTCTCGGGTGGATTCGACCCCGGGACGGGGGCGCTCGTCACGGAGACCGTGTCGAAGACGCCGAGGCGGGAGAGGTGCGACTGGTGCTCTGCGAGCTGGACGCTGTCGAGCGGCTCGCCGGGGCGCTCGTCGCCGATGGAGAGGATCTTCCTCGTGGTCGTCTTGGTGTTCCCGCGAACCGTGATCGCTCCGAGCCGGTAGGCGGTTCCCTCTGCGATCTCGAAGGCGAGCGGGACCCGGCCCTTCTCGTCCGGCGCGCCGGGTCGGGGCGTCACGGTCGCCTCGTCGTAGCCGCGCCGGGAATAGGCTTTCCGGATCTCGGCGGCGGCCTCCGCGTCGCGCCCGGGAACGTAGGGCTTGCCCTCCTCCAGCTTCGCGATGCGTCTGAGCTCGTCGGCGCCGATCACGTTCGCGCCCGGGAAGGTCAGACTCCCGATCGTCCGTAGCGGGCCCTCCATCACGCGGAAGACGATCGTCCGCTTCTCTTCGCTTCCCTCCATCGCCGCCTCGACGGTCGCGTCCGGGAAGCCCGAGCGGGAGTAGAGGTCGAGGAGCGCGAGACGGCTCTCCTCGAGGATCTGTGGCCCGGGATGGGACTTCGAGATCCCCAGGAGCTGTGGCTCGTGGAGGGGAAGCACCTTCTCGAGTTTCTTCCGGGGAATCGAGACCGCCCCCTCGAACCGGATCGTCTCGACGGCGAGGCGGAGGCCGTGGCTCGCAGTCAGGACGACGGCCTTCTTCTTCTCGTCCCGGCGCTCGGACGGCGTCACCGTCACGTCGACGTAGCCTCGCTCGGTCATCCCCGTCGAAGCGGTCCGGGCCAGGCGGTTGACGACTCCTTCCGAGAGGGGAACGTTCCGCCGCTTCCACGATGCGGTCACCTCCTTCAGCACGGGCCTGTCGATTCCCGTCCCCTCGAGGCTCTCGCGCGGACCGAGGAGCAGCGTCACCGCGACCGCCCGCGCTTCCCCGTCCACGGTCTCCTCCACGACCTGGAACGTCGCGCCCTTCCACCCCAGGCCCCTGAGGCGCCTTTGCTCCTTCTTCAGGCTCGTGTCGAGGTCCTTCCGGTTGAACCGGGAGAGCTTCGCGTCGAGCCTGAAGTAGAGGACCTTGCCGTGGGTGGCGAGGCTGGTGAAGAACGGGAGGCCGTCGAGGTCGACGGCGAGCGACTCGAGGCGGGGAAGGGGCGTCTCGACGACGTCGAGCGCGACCTCTACGGCGCCCTTCGCGTCGGGCTCGCCGACACGGACCGTCACCTTCGGCGCCGGAAGGCCGGCCCGTTCGTAGGCCTCCGCGACCTGTGCGGGTACGGTGACGGTGGGGTCGGCGGGAAGAGCCCGCCAGGTCTTCAGGTCGATCCGGTCGCGCAGGACGCTCTTGCCGAGCTGCTTGACGCCCTTCAACTCGATCTTGCGCACCCAGACGGGCGGCGCCTCGGCGGCCGCGCCGTGGGCGAGGAGGAGGAAGGCGAAGGCCGCGGCGGCGGCCCGGACGCTAGTCGAGATCACGCCGGATCCGGAAGCCGCCGGAAAGCGAGCCGTCCTGGTTCTGGCGGAGGCGCCCGCGGGTACGGGAGCTGAACCGCCATTTCAACTCGAAGACGTCGGTCGTTTCGCCGCTGACCCCCTTGTAGTAGGTGGCGGAGAGCCCTCCGCCCAGGTCCTTCCCGACCGAGAAGAGAAACTCCTCCCCCTCGGGCGTCGTCGGAAGCGGGACGAACTCGAGGTCGGTCCGGGCGCCGAGCGCGCCGAGGATGGGGGTCGCAGCGCCGCGCATGGCCATCCGGGCCGCCGCGGCGCCCAGCTCGGACGAGCCGGTTTCCCCGGAGCCCCCGAGGAGGACCGAGACGATGTCCGCCTGGCTCCTTCCCTTCGTGGAGGTGAGGAGGAGCTGGGCCCTGGACGCCTTCCCGTCGATCCGGACGGTGATCTCCTCGTCGTTCTTCGTCGTCGTTGCGACGATGTCGAGGTCCGGGTCGATCGCGTGCGGGTCGGAGAAATCGAGCCGGGCGCGGGACAGGTCGAAGCTCGACCCGAGGATGAAGAGCTCGCCTCTCGTGGAGGAGATCGCCCCGAGGACGACGGGCTCCCCGATGGTCCCCTTGACGCGGAGATTCCCTCCCAGCTCCGCGTCCCCCAGGTTTCCCTCGAGGTGGATCGCGTCCCTGGCGATGAGCGCGACGTCGAGCGAAATGTTCCGCACGAACGGGGGAAGGGTGCTCTTCGACGCGGCGGCCCTGCGCCCGCGCTCCTTGAACGCCTTCAGCAGTTCGCCGGCGTCGAGGCTGGGGTTGTAGACGACGTCGTCGAGCCGGACCTCGCCGGAGATGACGGGCGAGGGCCACTCGCCCTTCGCCGCGAGGTCGGCGCCCGCCCGGACCTGGACGTCCTTGCCGGCCTCGAGCTCGAGGTCGCGAGCGCGGAGAGTGGCGTCGATGCGGCCGAGCTTCCACTCCGAGAGGCCGGCCCTCCCCGCGAGGGAGATCGTTCCGCCGCCGATGCGTGCCGCAATCCCGTCGCTCCGGATCTCGCCCGGCTCGAGAGTGACCGTCCCGGTCAGCCTCTCGACCGGCGTCGGAAAGGCGGGACCGTCGAGGAGTGCGTCCTTCACCTCGACGCTTCCCGTGGCGACGGGCTTCTCGACCGTCCCGGCGACGTCGAGCTTCGCAAGGAGGCGCCCCGAGGCCCGGTCGAGCGCGTCGAAGAACGGCAGGAGGATCGCGAGGTCGAGGGACGAGGTGAGCGAGAGGCGGCCGCTCCCGGGCCCCTCGATGGGGAGTCCTCCGGTCGCCTCGAGCTCGAGGCCGGAGCCCGAGAGCCGAAGCGAGCGGACCTCGACCCGGGAGTTGCTGACGGAGATCTTCACGGGCTGGTCGGCACGAACGGCCCACTTCGGGTGTGTCGCCTCGAACCCGTCGAGATCGACGTCGACCTCGACGGCGCCGAGGTTGGCGACCGTGCCACGCGCTCGCACCCGCCCCGTCGTCGTCGCCGTGACGTCCGCCGGGATTCCCGCGGCGTGGAGGAAGGGGGAGAGGTCGAGCGCGTCGAGCGTCGCCGTGGCGTCGAAGGGCCGTGCGCCGGCGATCGAGCCGGTCGCCTTCACGCGGAAACGGCCTCCGAGAGCGTCACCGTCGAAGGTGAGCGCCTCTCCCGCGAGGACGGCGTCCAGCCTGGCGTCCTCGACGCGGTAGGCGCCCCACGAAAGGCCCCCCAGCGTGACGGCGGCGACGACCCGGCCCTCGGCGTCCGGCGTCAGTGCGGCGTCGAGCTTCGAGAGCGCCCCTCCGAAACCGACGAGGTCCCGCGCCTTCACGGTCCCGGTGAGCCGTGGGCGTTCGAGATCTCCTGCAATCCTCACGTCCCCCGACACGTTTCCCCCGAGTGTCCCGGATCCGGACCCGGGGTCAGTTCCGCTTTCCGTTGAAGCCGGCTTCGACGGGGTTCTCGATTCGGGCGGGAGAAGCGGCTC
>Ga0209573_1001664_pt1 | contig 32624 bp, 33 predicted proteins | sample TNRBio252014_DNA_FD_185870 | JGI IMG/M metagenome (GOLD analysis project Ga0209573, IMG submission 185870) | Wastewater treatment Type I Accumulibacter community from EBPR Bioreactor in Madison, WI, USA - TNR Reactor_6/25/2014_ DNA (SPAdes)... | ecosystem: Engineered > Bioreactor > EBPR >...
ACGTGGACCACGCCCTGCTGCGCCGGGCGCTGGCCAACCACACCGGCCGGGACGGCTACCTGCTGGCCCTGGTCCACGGCCGGGGAGATCGCCGCTACGACCTGGACGGCCATCCGGCCGGCACCGTGACGCCGGAGGAGCGGGAGGAGGCCCAGAAGCGGCTCGATGCGTCCACCCGGCGCGGCCAGGACAAGGCAGCGCGGGTGCGGGAGCACGAGGAGCGGGAGGAGAAGCGGAAGCAGCAGCGCGAGATCGAGCGCAAGAACCGCGAGGCCAAAGCGGCGCGCAAGGCGGCGCACGAGCGCATCCAGCAAGAGATCGCGGCCCGCAAGGCGGCCCTGATCGCCCAGGGCATCACGCCGGAGTCGCGCTCGGAGCGCAAGCGCCGCCTGGCCCGCGAGGCGGCCGAGCGCGCGGCGCGCAAAGCCCAAGGGCCGAGACCGGCGCCAGAGCGGACGGCGGGCCAGGGATTCCAACGGCCCGGCCCGGACCGACCTGCGCCGCAGGTGGAGTTCAGAAAAAAACGCCGAGTCGTGCCGCCACCGGACGAGCGATGAGCCGCTTGGCACGAAAACCGGGTCATGTGACACGGTTGGGGGCTAATCGCAGTTGCAGCAATCCCGTCGGTATCCTGCACCACGACCCAGCCCGGCTAGCCGCACACCGAAGTCATGATGCGATTGGTGGTGTGCCGCACGCTCGGGGTTGTCCACAAAAGTTGTGGACAACTTCTGTCTCGCTGAGCGCAATGACTTTCTGTAACAGTAGGTTAGACTACAGGAAGGGGTTGCGCGGCAAATAGCCAACGGAGCAGGCGGAAAGTCGCGTTAGCGCCGGTGGGAGGTCCTGCACTGCTTTAAGGTTGTTTCTTTTTGTGGGTCGATCGTGGCCGACCGCGCGGACGTTTTGCTGGATCCGTCGCCGAGAGCGACGCCGGATCGGTCGGTGATGCCGGACTCCCCGCCTCCTGCCTCTCATTTTTCTGATCAGCGGCTTCGCTGTCGGTGGGGGGTATCCATGATTTGGCGGCCCAGAGGTCGATGTTTTCGATCCTGGCCTGATGATCGACCAGCTTTCGATACTGCTCCCAGGCTTCCCGTGGTTTCTCAGCCAACACCTGCAACAGCGTCGCCGTCAGCGCCTGCACCTGATCGTTGGCTTGGCGTCCATGCGCCCAGGCATACCCCGCGCTCCCTTCAATCCCCATCAAGAGCGCCAGCTCCCGGAAGTTGAGCTGAATGCCGCGTTGCGTCCGCAGCGCCTCCTGCAAATCCAGGGGGTGCGCACCCGGACGCGCCAGATCGGGCATGGCATCCAGCAGGCGCAGATGCAACTCGACGGTGCGGCTGGGAATCGGCGTCTCCGGCTGGCGCCGCCAGGCATACCAGGTGACCGCAGCGATCCCCAGCAACTCACAAAACCGGTTGGCGCCCTTGTTGAGCTTTTTCCGCAGGGGATCGAGATGCTTGCCCCGGATACAGCCCTCGTTGGGGAGGAGGGTCTCCCGGGGTGGCACGCGGTCTTCAAGGGCGCGCGTCGGATTGCCTGGGCCGACCGGCGCTGACCAAAGAATGATGCGGGGGCGTTCGCTGCTGAGCGAGCGGGGAATGGCAAACCCGGTCAATTGGCACGGGATGGGGTGCGGATCGTGTTGCCAGGCATCGGGCCAGGACTGGGCCTGGCGGCGTTCGCGCACCGCATCCAGGTGGCGCTGGGTCATCAGTCCGTCCGTGACGTAGGTAGTCAGTCGCGTCCCCACCGCCTGTTGTGGGGTCACTCCCAGGGCGTCGGTGGCCTCCCCGTTCAAATACCAGATGACCCCATCGAGTGACAGCTCAAACACCGGCTGCATGGCTTGTTGCATCGTGGTGTTGAGGAGCGTGGAAGCCCGCTCGACATCGTCGAGACTGGCCAGCAGCAACTGGCTCAGATGGTCCAAAGTCATCATCGGAACGAGGGGTACGCCTTGCCATGGTGAAGTGCAAATTATGGCAAGAAAAATAAAAAAATTCTTTAATCAACGCTAAATAGATCATTTTTATATAGAAATACATGTTTCAAGCGATCGTTTTTTTTTCGCGGGCGCTTGTCATTCGCGTCGATACGGATAAAACTACTCTATAAAAAATTATTTGCAAAATATTTTAAAAAAAACTTGAAATAATTTTTTATAAAATTATTATTAATTTGAAATGTACATTCAGACGGTCTTTCCGGACCCGGCCTGAACGCCGGGGTCTTTCGCGGAGGCACTCATGAACCGATCCAGATGGGGACTTGCGGCGCTACTGGCGCTGTCCACCGGTCACGCGGCGGAACCGCTGTACCACGGCTATACCATCATCACCGAGGCACCGATCGCTCTCGACCTCCACCAGACCGTTTACCAGCGGATCCGGGGCCGCCGTCTGTTGGAGGGTCTGCGGGAGATCCTGCACGGTACCGGCTACCAACTGGCGGACGTCGCTGCGGCCGATCCTGAGATTGGGCGGTTGTATGGCCAGCCGTACCCGGACCACCAACGGCAGGTCGGCCCCGCCGAGCTGGGGGGGTGCTGGAACGGTTGGCCGGACCGGCCTGGCAACTGGTGGTCGATCCGGTCAACCGGCGGGTGAGCTTTGAGTTACGTCCGCCCTATCGCTCTCACCTCCCCGATGCGGTGGCGGCGTCAGAAGAGGTGACGCCATGATCCGCGGCACTCTCCGGGTGGTCGGCCTCGTCCTGCTGGCCGGTTGTCAGACGTTGCCCCCGGTCGAGGGAACGTCCTACTCGGAACCGCGCTACCTCGAACGGGATCTCACCGCGCCCTGGGATCAGCGCCACTACTGGCGCTCGCCGGCGGCCCGGTCCTTTCCGATGGCAGGCGCCACCACCGAGAGGTTCTTTCTGACTTGTCTTGGGGATCTCTGCGGATGACCGCCGTCCGTTTCACCGCGCTGATGCTTGCGGGCGCCGCCGCGCTGGCTTCCCTGAGTGGGGGGGCGCAAACCCTCACCACGACGGCCATTGACCATACGACCTTTGGGACTGCGACCGACCAGGCCATGGCCGATCACTGGGGACTGAAAACGGCGGAAGTGGTGAAGTACAAAACCTACATGGCGTTGGAAGGGAAGTATTTCTACGCCCACCTCGATTCGGTCATGGTGCTGGGCCTCATCGAAACCGATCCTCAACAACGCGCCCGCTATGCTGAGAAATACCTGCTCGATGAGCGGCGGCGGGTCGAGGAGCAAACGAGCTTTGCGAAGCTGGTGGCCGCCACGCAACTCCAGCGCTTCGGGCCGCAACCGGTGTTTGATTTTTCCATCTTGCCCCAGGCCAGGAACACGCCGGGCTATGGGGAAGCCCGCGCCGCGCGGCGGGGTGCGACGCGAACGACGGTCGCAACGGCCCTCGCGCCGCCCCTTGTGACGCCTGCGGCCCTCCAGGCTGGCGATACCGTGGATCTACTGATCGGTCCGGACTGCGGAACGCCGTGTGAAGACCAGCTGGCGCAGATCCTCGAAAGCGCGGGCGTCAAGGTGTTGTTGTACGGACGGGACTTTCCAGACGCTGCCGCGCTGGCCGCCTGGCTGGCGCGGTGGAAGGCTGCCGCGCCGGGGCGCGTGGACGCGGCCCTCCGCATCCTGCCGCGCCGGTTCGATCCCGTGGTGTTTCATGGCATGAACCTCTCGACCCTGCCGGTGGCCTTGCTGCGCCGGAACGGGGTCGTGGTGAGCCCGCGGTGATCCAGCGCTGCGCCGGCCCCTTCATCCTGGCGTCCAGCCTGCTGGCGGGCTGTTCCGATCGGCCCGATCCGCCGTCGAACGTGGGCGCGGACGATCCGTCTGTGGGGCGCGGGGGGCTCGCGGCCTACCTCAACCCGCTCGATACCCGCCGTCGCCACGCACTGACCCCCCTGATCGACGCGATTGCCCTCAGCGAAAACATGGACCCGGCCCTGGTGCATGCGGTGATTGCCCAGGAATCGGCCTACAACCCGACGGCGGGTTCGCCCAAAGGCGCTGTCGGTCTCATGCAATTGATGCCGGCCACCGCCGCCCGCTTTGGGCTGACCGCGGCCGAACGCTATGACGCGGCCAAAAACGTCCGCGCCGGCATTCGCTATCTCAAATGGCTCACGAAAAAATTCGGCCACCTCGATCTGGTGCTGGCCGGTTACAACGCCGGGGAAGGGGCGGTGCTCCAATACGGCCGCCGGATTCCCCCGTATTCCGAAACCCAAACCTATGTGCGCCGGGTCAAGGGCTTTCTGGCCCACTATCGCCAGGGCCAGCGGTGCCGTCAATCCCAAACCTTGCTGGCGGAGGTCAGTGAGCGTCGCCTATTGCAACGCGCCCGGGTCGGTCAGATGGCGCGCGAACACGCGCAGCAGCAGGCGGACCCGGAATGACGCGCCGGACCCCGTTCCCTCGCCACCCCGCCCGCATCCTCGGGCTGGCGCTCGCGCTCGGTAGCCTCAGCGCGCCGGCCGGGGCAGTGGGCGAACCCCCGGCGCTGTACCGGCAAATTGCGGCCCAGCATCACCTCTCTGCTGACGCGCTGTATCGTCAGGCGCTGCGGGCCTCGGGTCGCGCCTCCCGCTATGGAACGACCCGCACCCCCTGGCCGTGGACGGTGCGCCTGTGCGCCGAGGAACGCTGCGAGACGGTGTATCCCGACCGCCGCACGGACATGGCGGCGGTGCTGGCCGCCGGACGGGCAGCGGGACTCTTGCTTTATGTGGGGCCCCTCGGGCTGCGCTGGGACGCGACCTCTGCCCTGCCGTTGCGCGCCGCCACCTCACCCCGGGTGACGATCAACGAAGCGGCGCGGCAATGGGCGGCGGCGTCATCCGTTCCCGATCCGCCGCCGCCCACGGCATCCGCTGCGCCACCCCACGCCGTCACCCTGCCCTTCGCCACCGCTCAGGCGCGACGCTGGACGCCGTTGATCAACCGCGTCGCCCGTGAAGAAGGGGTCGACCCGGCCTGGGTCCACAGCGTCATTGCGGCGGAATCCGCCTATAACCCCACCGCCTGTTCGCCGAAAGGCGCGGTGGGGTTGATGCAATTGATGCCGGCCACGGCGGAACGCTTTGGCCTGGCGCGCACCGACCGCCACCGGCCGGAGCCGAACCTGCGGGCGGGCATTCGTTACCTGCGCTGGTTGATGACCACCTTCGATCACGACCCCCGCCTGGCGCTGGCCGGCTACAACGCGGGGGAGGGTGCAGTGCTCCAGTACGGCCGCCAGATTCCGCCTTATCCCGAAACCCAAACCTATGTGCGCCGGGTGTTGCGCTACCACGCCCAGTACCGGGCCGCCGTTGGAGCCTCCTCATGAACGAGTCCATGCCTTTTTACCGGCGCGTGGGGTCGCGCGTGCTGCTCGGCGCCGCGCTCGCGCTGAGTTTCACGCCCGTCACCGCGCAACAGGCCACGACCTCCCAACAGGCCGAGATCGGCGCGCTTATTCAGGAACTGGATTACCTGATCGAACACACCGAGCGCCTGGCCGCGCGCTATCGATCGGACGCTGCGCCGATTCGCTTCAACTATCCGGCGCTGCTGACGCAACTGCGGCTGACGCGGGCGCGCAGCGCCGCGTATCTCGATGAAGTTCATCAGGTCGTCCAGGCGACGCCGCTGGCGCCGCAGGGCGCATCCCTGACCCGGCGGCATTGAGCGATGGTCGCCCTGGCCGAGGTGTTGAGCGCGTTTGCCGGCGCGACCGGTCTTCATGCGCTCAATCTCGCCGGTGGGCTGCTGATCACCTGCGCCGTTTTGGGCGGGGTGTTGTTGCTGGCCTGGGTGTTCCAGGTGGGCCGTGAGGCGGTGCGCGGGACGTTTTACCACGCCCCTCGGGTGTGGATGCTCATCATCGCCGCGTTTTTGGTGTTCATCGTCACGTTAGGAGTGCTCTACACATGAAGGTATTACCGATGAAAAAGACGTTGGTTTCTCTTCTGTTACCGGCGGCGGTCCTCGGGCTGTTGCTGCTGCCCGAGCTGGCCGCCGCCGCGGAAGGCGGCGGATTCAACGCCGATGACATCCTGCCGAGTGCGGTCAAGGACAAAGATTTTCTCACCCAGGTGTTCCTGGTCATCACGATGGCGCTGCTGGCGGCGGTCTTCGTCATGATCGGTTTCGGGGTTTTGGGCGGCATCGGCGATGTGTTCGCCAGCCTCAGCGACGCGCGGCGGATGGGTGAATGGGCGGCCTTCATGAAAACGCTCGCGATGGTCATGGGGGCCGTCATCCTCGCCGTGGTGCTGGCGGCCACCCTGATCGGCTGGGTGGCCAACGTCTCCATCAGCACCAGCGTCACCTTTGCATCGGGCTAATCCCTCTTTCCCCCGGCGCGCGCGCCGGGGTCTCGCGCGGAGCCTCGGATGAAACCGGATCTCACCTTGAGTGAACTGGAACGCGAAGCGATCGTGTATTTCGGCTGCACCTGGTCGGAAATCAAGACCTGCATCGGGCGCGGCGCGGCGGTGGCGATCCCGGTCACGATCGGGCTGATGACGCTCGGGTCCGTGCCGGTGCTGATGCTCGTGCCGGGCCTCCTGCTCTGGGTGGGGGCGGCCTATGGCTTCACGCAGCACATCCATCAGCATCGAGCGGGCAAGCCGCTGTTCCATGAACGGCATCGGATCCGGGTGAAAGCCGCCGGCGCGCCGTTCATTCGCGCGGGCGGCCTCTATCAGGTCGAGCGGCATCACCGCCCGCGCCGGCCTTAAGGAGCACGCCCATGGCGATCGCCAAGACTGAATCCGGCCAACTCCAGCAGGAATTGCGGTTCCGCAACCGCATCATCGGGTTGCTCGGGGGATTATTGCTGCTGTTGGGGGTGGCCCTCTGGCGTTTGCCCACGCAACTGAGTGTCTACGTCCCGCCGGATCTCTCCCGGCCCCAACTGGTCAAGCCCGGTGAGATCCCGCCGTCCTACGTTTACGCTTTCGGCAAGATCGTCATGGAAGCGCTGAACTACTGTCCGGCCGATTGTGCCCAGGATTACCGCCGCAACCTGGAAACGCTCCGCCATTACCTCACGGCGAGCTGCTACGAAGATCTCAAGATGCATCGGGAGCGCAACGAGAGTTTGTACGCCTCCCGCACGCGCAAACTGCTGCCGGTGGGTGAGGAGATTTTCGACCCCCGAAAAGTGACCCGGCTGGATCAGGATGTGTGGGAGATGCAGGTGGATTATCTCCTGGAAGAGCACGTCAAGGGCGTGGAAACCCGCCGGAATCGGTATCACTACCCGCTGCGCCTGGTCCGCTATGCCGTACCGATCGATCTCAATCCCTTCCAACTCGCGTTTGATTGTTACCGGCCGCCCGGGCCGCGCCCGGCGACGGATACGGCCGACTGAGGATTTTCTCATGAAGCGACTTGCTGCGGTGCTCTTCCTACTCTCCGGGTTGACGGGGGTGAATCTGCCGGTGGCGTCCGCTGAGGACGCGCCACGCTCCGCGTCCGCCTCGATCGCGACCCCCACGGTGGATGCAACGGCGCCCGCCCCGGCGACTGACGCCCTCCGGGTGGTCTGGCAGAACGATCCACTGGGTGTGCCCCTGAAAGTGGGGGTTGAGCGCCGGATCGATTTTGCCGAACCGGTGGCGGATCTCGACGTCCCGCACGTGGTGGAACGCCAGTCGCAGATTGTGCTGACGCCTACGGGCTCACTGTTGTGGACCGCGCGGGCGCCGTTTCCGGCTGCGCGGGTGCTGGCCACCTCGGTGAGCGGCACGCTCTATCAGCTCGATGTCCAGGCCCACGCCGAGGGCGCGCCGCCGCCACGACTGATCATTAGCGACCCCTCATTCGAGGCCGCCGCACTGCCGCTCAGTGATCGCGCGCAGCGCGAGGCGGTGGCCGCGGCGTTGATTCCCGATTTTCTCAAGGGCCATGGATCGGCGGGGCGGGGCGGGGAACCGTCTCCTGCCGCCCTGGCCCGGTTTGCCTTGGCGCATTACCAGGGGCCGGCGCGCCTGATTCCGGCCCTGGACGCCAGTCCGGTCCCGGTCCAGCCGATCGCCACCCACGCCTGGGTGCGGGTGCAGTCCGCCGCGTTGGCCGTGCGCCCCTTGAAGCAATGGAAAATCGGCGCGCGCTACGTGACGGCGCTGGGGGTGGACAACCGTAGCGCCCGACCGATTGCGTTCGACCCGCGAGCGCTACGAGGCGACCTGGTGTTTGCCGCCACGCTGCATCCCACCCTGGAACCGGTGGGCAGTGGCCATCAGGGCACGGTCTGGGCGGTGGTGACCGACCAACCCTTCAACCGCGCGGTGACCGCTCATGACCTTCGCTAGCGTGTCGTTCGCCAAAATCGGCGTCATCGGCCTGATCGGGGCGGTGGTGGTCGCGGGTACCTGGGTGGTCTCGCAGGAGGCGCCCGTGCTCTCGACGCTCCGGTCAAAACCGGAAGCGCCGCCGTACCGGCGTGGGGATGATCCCACCTATGCCGAGGAACTCAAGCGCATGGCCGCCCTGTTGCAGGACATGGGCTATCAGCTCAAGCAGAGCGAGAACCACCGCGCCGTGGAGCGCGATGAACTCAAGGCGCAGATTCGCGCCGAGGCGCAAAAAGCGATTCGCCAGTCGCAACAGGAGATCGAGCGGCTCAACCAGGCGTTGCAAGGCGCGCGTGACGCGCTCGATCAAAAAATTCAGGCGGCGGCGGACGACCCCCGGCTGTCCGCATTGCGCGAGCAAATCAACCAACTCACCACCGCGCAGGAGACGCTGCGCCAGCAACTGACCGAGGGTCTGGCCCCAGCGACGGCGCGCCCGCCCGAAGGATCGCCCGCCGCGCCGCTCGAAGGATTGCCCGCGCCCACCGACGAACGCCCTGAGGCCAATCGCATCACCCAACCGCCGCCGGTGGACGAGAACACCGAGGCGCTCCGGGCGCGCCTCGCCGGTTCGGGTGGACCGGGAAAGGACGCCGGTCCCGGCGGCCTCCCGGTCGCTCCGGGGATGCGCGAAGTCCTGGAAAGGTTTCCGGGTATGGACGGGGTGGCTGACCGCTTTCGCGCCTCATCGCCGCCGGCGCCGGGCTTCAGTCCGGGCGTGCGGGGGAGCGCCAAGACCGCGTTGGGCTTGTCCGGCGAATACGTCACCCTCACCCCCTATGGGGCGGGGGCGAGCGACCGGGCGCGGCCCGCGTCCACCCCCGATGCCGCCGAGCGCCTGACGCCCAAGCGGTTTCCGTTCACGCTCAAAAGCAGCCCCGACGGGGCCTCGGCGGTCATCCCGGTCCATACGATTCCCGATGCGGCCACCCTGGTGCATAACTCAACGATGACGCCGCTGATCGGGCGCGTCCCGGTGAAAGGCCAATTGCGCGATCCGTTCCGCTTCAAGCTGATCACCGGGGCGACCAATCTCGCCACCAACGGCCATCGCATTCCCGGCATCGTCAACGCGGTCTGGACCGGTTATGCCGTCGGGGTGCGGGAGCAATCCTGCGTGCGCGCCTATATCGACACCGTGACGTTCACGTTCGCCGACGGGCGGCTGCACACGGTGAACCGAGGCAAGGGCCAGACCGAGCAGGCCGCGTCAGTGCGGGACCATCTGGGTTATCTGACCGACGTCTGGGGCAAGCCGTGCCTGCGCGGTCAGTATTTCAACAACGCGGGCGACTATCTCCAGGACCGGAGTTTCGCGGCGTTTCTCGACGGGTTGGCCAACGCCTACAGCCAGTCCCAGATCACCACCGACCGGGACGCCGGGGGGCTCAGCCGTTACGTCTCGGGCAACACCTATGAATACGCGCTCGGTGGCGGCATCAGTGGGGCCACCGGCGAGATCGCCGACTTCGTGGCCGAACGCGCCGCCGACGCCTTCGATGTCGTGTATGCCCCGCCCGGAATCGACGTACAGATTTTCATCGAAACGGCGATACCGATCGATTACAACACCGACGGGCGTCGGCTGCATTATCCATACGCCTCGGGAGGTTCCCATGCGGCACTCGATTAAACCGCCGGGCGTGCGGCGGGGGGCCCTCATCGTCATCGGTCTGCTTCTGGGCGGCTGCGCCGGGGGACCGGGCGCCCAGGACCGGCTCCCCGATGAAGGACCGACCACCTTGCAGGTCTACGAGCAACACCTGGCCGGGGACGTGGCGGGCGAGGCGACGCCCGCCGGGCCTGCGCCGCCGCCGCCGTTCCAGGGCGCCCCGATCGCGCCCCAGGCCGCCTCCGCCAGTCGGATCACTCACCAGGCGCTGACCGATCTTCAGCAGGATTTCCAGCGGGTGCCCAACCCGGAAATCCTCGGTTTCGTCTATCCCCATCTAGCCGGGGATCTGCCGGTGCCGGGGTATTACACCGCCTTCCCTCTCTACGAAGGTCTTCATTACGCCGAGCCGGGCGAGGGCCAGTATGGGGAGGGCGCGCCTTGAAAGCGGCCACCGCCACGGTTCACGCCCGCCGCCCAGGAAGGCTCGCCCAGCTCATCCATCGGCTGTTGGGCGATTGGCCCTTGTGGGGCGCCCCGCCGCTGAGCGAGGCCGAGTTTCGCGACCTGTTTCGTGATCGGCCGTCCTTTGCCGATTATCTGCCCTTCGGCGATTACGATCCCGAGGATCGGGTGTTCGTGCTGGACGATGGCGTCTCGGTGGGCGCGGTCTTCCGCCTGGGCGCGGCCGACCTGGACGCGCGCGCGCCGGAACGGCTGGCCGAGTTCAACGATCAGCTCGATCACGCGCTGCGCGTCCTGCCGCTGGAAGATGATCAGTTCCCGTATATCATCCAGATTTATCTGGAAAATCGGGAACCGGCCGACCTTGCTGGGGCGCTGGCCGCCGCCACGCCGGACGCGATCCGCGCGACGGCGTTTTCCCAGGCGTGGTTTGCGGCGATGCGTGAGCATTTCGCCTTGATGTGCGCGCCGCGGGGGATTTTCGATGACGAGCGGGTGCGGGTGTCCAGTGAGCAGGCCAAAGGCTGGCGGGCCATCGACCAGCAGATTCACCTGTGTGTCTACCGCAAAGCGCCGGTCAAAGCCTGGTCGCGTCGTTATCGTCCCGGCCAGCAACTCAACACCGCGATCACCCCGTTTCTGTCGGCGTTGGAAGCCTTGGGCGTGCGGGTGCGGCGCCAGGAGGAGGCCGGGCTGCGCCAGTGGCTGCTCCCCTGGCTGACGCCGGAGGTGGCCGGGTATGCCTCCCCCCAGGACTATCTGGCCGCGCACCCGCTGCCCCCGCCCGAGCAGCGCGGCGCGGGCTGGGATCTGGCTCAACATCTGGCGCAAATTCCGCCGCAACCAATCCCGGAGCGCGACGAGGACCGCGATCGCGGGGTCTGGCGCTTCGGCCCCACCTATACGCGCTACCTCACTTTCCAGGGCATCGACTTTGCCCCGGCCGACGGGGTGCTGACCCTGGACCGGCAGGCCGGTCCGGTCGTGCAGGCGTGCCCCTGGGATCGGCTGCCCGCCGAAAGCATCCTGGTGTGGACGATCGTGCCGCGCGCGCCCCAGGCGATCGATCAGCACCTGGACGCCATGCAGTTGAAAGCCGAGCAGACCACCTCCGACGGCGCGGCGGCGGCGCGGGAACAAGTGGCCGTCGCCAAGGACGCCCGCCGCCGCCATCAACTGATTTTCAATGTGCAAATGGGGGTGTATCTGCGCGCCCCCCGCCTGGCGACGCTGGAGGAACGCACGTTGCAGACCGAGAATGTGCTGACGCAAACCCCCTGGCGCGCCATCCCGGCGAAATACGACCTGATTGCCGATGACAGTTTCGTGCGCAATCTGCCGCTGGTCTATGACTGGCGGTTCGACCGGCGTCACGCCCTGCGTTCCCGCCTCACCTATACCGCGCATCTGGCTGCGACCCTGCCGTTCTATGGCCGCGCCACCGGCACCGACCATCCCTGCTATGTCATGTACCGCCGGGACGGACAGATCTACACGATTAACCCCTACCATCGGGACGATCGCGCCCGCGTCGCGCACACCGTCGTGTTTGGCCCGACCGGGTCCGGCAAATCCGCCACCCTCGTGGCGAAGGCCATGCAATCGATGGCCGTCAATCGGCCGCGGCAAGTCTTCATCGAAAAAGGCAACTCGATGGGCCTGATGGTGGCCTATTACGCCCGCCAGGGCGTGAAAACCCGCCAGATCCTCTTCAATCGCGGCCAGGACGTCTGTTATCCGCCCTATGTCGAGACCGATCGCGCCCTGGCTGAGCATCGGGGCGCACTCGCCGCCGACGGCGACGAGGACGAACAACGCTCGTACCTGGCGGAAATGCTCTACATGACCGAACTCATGGTCACCGGTGGCCGCCCCCGGGAGATCGAGGCGCTGACCAGCGCCGATCGCGCCGGGTTGCAGGAAGCCCTGATTCGGGCGCTGGAAGCCTGTGAGCGGGACGGCCGGCCCCACGCCCGCCCCGAGGACGTGCGCGCCCAACTGCTCCAGATGGCCGAAGCCGAGCCGATTCCGGTCCTGCAACTGACCCTCCGCCAGCGGGCCGATGCGCTGAAATTATGGACGCAAGGGCTGCGTGGGCATTTCTTCAACCGCTATGGGCAGGGATTCAATGACGAGGACGATGTGGTGCATATCGATCTCGGGTTGCTCACCGCCAGCGGCCACGAGGACCTGCTGGCGCTGGCGGTGCTCTCGCTGCTGGCGAACATCACCGCCTGGAGCGAACGCCATCAGGCGTCGGGTCGCCACACCGAAGTGTGGTTCGACGAAGGGCACTACATCTCGAAAACCCCGCTGACTGTCCAGGGGTTCATCGTCGGCACCAAGGTCTGGCGCAAGCTCCACACCTGGCTGATCTTCGCCACCCAGGATTTCAGCGATTTCAGCGAAGACGCCCGCCAGATTCTGTCGCAAGCCGAGTTCTGGTTCCTGCTGTCGATGGGCGCCGCCGAAGCGCGCCAGGTCGCGCAGTTCCGCGATCTGACCCCCGAGGAACGCCACCTGCTGACCCTCCCGCTCAAGGAGCCGGGCCGCTTCGTCGAAGGCGTCATGCTCGCGGAAAAATACCCCCCGGCGCTGCTGCGCTTCGTGCCGCCGGCCCTGGCGCTGGCCCTGGCGCACACCGAGGGCGAGGAGAAAAACCGTCGCCTCCAACTCATGAACGCCCAGGGCCTGAGCGAACTGGACGCCGCGCTGTGGGTCGCCCGCGACATCGTGGCTCAGCGCCGCGAACACCGTTCAACCCCTGGTTAAAGGAGCCCCCGATGAGCCGTCAAACCACCCCCCTCCTGTCGTCCACGCGGCTGCCCTGGCTGTTGGCCTTGGCCCTGGCGCTGGCCCCGGTGCTGCAACCGGTGCTGCATCTCGTGCCCACCGCCCACGCGCAAAGTCGCATCGATGAACTGAAAGGCGAAAAAGGCGAGAACGCGCGCTCGGACGATATTCCCGCCGGGCGCAGCGGCTATGCGTTTGGCATCGGCGCCGGGGCGGACACCGATGGGCTGCGTCCGTCCAGCTACAGCCGGAAGCTCCCGATCGGCGCGAACTTCAACGCCGGGTTTGGCTATTCCTGTGGCCAGTTCAATATTTATGACAACATCGAGGCCATGCTTGAACAGACTGTCGAGAAGTTCAAGCAAATCCCCCAGATGTTCGTGATGGCCGTGCAGGGCGCGGTGGCGTCCTTGCCTGCGTATCTCCTCAATAAAATCAATCCCACCCTCTATAACGTCATCAACAAGAACCTGGATGAGGCGTTCAAGCTGTTCGAGGTCAATTTCAAGGACTGTCAACAGATCGAGCGGGAAATCGCCTTGGGGCAAAACCCCTACCACAGCCTGGTGATGGCCGGGATTGGCGACCGGATGCGCGTGGAAATGGGCTTTGGCAGCGGCACCATCGACGAGCGCATGAAAGTCGTGCGGCAACAAGGCCCGGCCAATGGCGTGGTGATGAGCGATGGCCAGCGCTACGGCGGCGAGGGCCAGGACCCGATCAAGGTCACCGAGAATGTCCTGACCAGCGGCATCAATCTGCTCACCGATCGCGGCGTCAGCAACACCGGGTCGTTTTCCAGCGAGATGCACGCCCAACACCCCATCACCCAGGCGTTTGCCTCGCCCAAGGAACTGATCGATTTCATCACCGATATCTACGGCAGCCAGGCGTTTATGCTGACCAAGGAAGGCCCGGCGCAATCCAAGCCCGGCTACGGCTACCAGAAAAAGTACGTCGAGCTGCGCGATCAGACCATCGAGCATTTGCAACGGTATGTGTTTAAGGAAATCGACCGCCCCGCCTTTGAGAAGGCCAGCGGCCTGTTGATCCCGCCGGCGACGGTGGAGGAGCTGCGCCGCCTGTCCCATTATGAACAAAGCATCGCCATCGACGACCAGGCGCGTACCCATGCCGTCACCCAACTGCGCCTGAAATACGATTTTGCCCTGCAAGCGCTGCGCACCGGCCTGCAGGAACCCAATCTCGCCCAGTCGGAAGCGTATGAGGTGTTCGAGCGCGAAATCACCCAGTTGATGATCGCCATGCAGGAGGACATGGCGCATCTCATCGGCGTGACGTTCTTGCGCTGAGGGCGCGAACGATGCCGTGGCGAACCGTTTTTTCCCGCCGAAACCTCTTCTCTTTCGTCATCGTGGGGGCCTTCCTGGCTGCGGTGGCCGTGCTCGGGCCGATGCTGCTCAAGGCCCTGACGCCCGACCGGCTGGCGGCGACGAACACGTGGATCGACCGGATCTGGTGGCCGGCCACCGGATTGCGCGGCGCCGTGTATGGGGTGCTGGCGTTCGTCATCTATCCGCTGTGGGTGAGTCGCCATGCGCGGGCGCCCCGCGCCAGGCTACAGGCGTTGCCACCGGTCGGGGTGAACCCGCAAGCCGATCAAGAACGCGAGTGGTGGGTGGCCCGCCTGGAGCATTTGACCCGGGCGGCGCGGCGCGGGCCGTGGGTGTTGCTCGGGTTTCTCATCAGTGATGGGGTGCTGGCCCAATTTCCGTATGGGTTCTTGCGAGGGTAATCCCATGTCAGTCAATGGCGTTCTCGAAGGCTATCTCACGGTGTACGGCTGGGACGTGTACGCGGCGATTTTTCTGTTGCTGGTCGCGGCCGGCCTGGTGCTCTACCCGGTGGCGCGGGTGCTGTTCGATCTGGCCATCACCGATGCCGAGGGCGGCAGCACGCCGGAAGCCGGGGCGCGCACCCTGATCATGCGCCTCGGTATTTATTTACTGGTGTTGGTGTTGGGGCTGATCCCTTTGGCGCCGGTCGAGGTGAGTTCGACGAGCGTCCATAACCGCTGCGGTCGCGAAGCGCTGGCCGTCATGGGTGAGGGCTACCCGGCGTTACAGCAGGGGGAATATGGCTTTGCCCAGCTCCAACGCGCCTATGCGCCGTTGTTGCCGTACCTGGCGATGGTCCTGGCCTCGGGCTTCAATGCCGTGCTGTACCAGGCGATCCCGTGCCTGCACGACCTCACCCATCTGAATCTGGCCATGAACACCCTCGATTTCAGCGCGGCCGAAAAACCCAACGAACTCAAATCCAGCGTGGAGCGCTTCGAGCGCGAGTGTGGCGCGACCGCGCGCCGGATCGCGCTGGATTTTTTGAGCGGCGCCCATGGAGCCGACGGTCGGACGTATATGGAAGGCTTGCTGGAGACCTATGCCAAAACGGCGTCCGAGCGCCAAAAGCAATTGGTCTATTTCGGTTCGAAATTTTATCAGGAAGTGTTCTACCCGCCCTGTACCGGGGGCGCCGATCGAGCCACCCCCGCCGGTCGCCTGTGCATCATGAGGCCGTTGCGCGCCCAGCAGCCGGTGCCGGGCTTTCCCTATGACCCGGTACGCGACAGTGATGTCAGTCAATACCAGGCCGCCACCGGGCAGGGCCTGCCCACCTGCGAGGAGTGGTGGAATGACGGCGAGCAGGGTATCCGCGTCCAGTTGGCGGAAGCCGGCCGAAAGGCCCTCTTGGCGAAGATGAAAGCGATGGATCGCCAATGCGCGGGAACGGTGATGATAGGCGGCATCTGTTTGTACAGTCAGGCGGCGTCCGCCGTCAAAAACATCGATGACACCTTAGCGGAACAGATGCTGCTGGCCGGTCAACGGCAACTCAGCTCCCGAGTCCCCGAAGTGGGTTGGGGCGCCGGCGTCGTGGCGGCTGGGCTGTTCGCGTTCAGCGACATCGCACAGAACATCGCTGCCCAAGCCGGCGGCTATTTGATGACGATGTATTTCATGAAAATCGGCGCCAGCTTGCTACAACCCTTCGTGCTGATGACCGTGTTCATGCTCTGGGGCCTGTTCCTGGTGATCGGCGAAATGCGCGGCATGACCCTGATCAAAGGCATGATGCTGATTTTCGTGCTGAGCATCCTGCCCTCGCTCTGGGAGCTCGCCGACTACATCGACGATCAACTGTTTCTGGCGCTTTATCCGGGTGCGCCCCCGCTCAGTCTCACCAATATCCCGGCGGAGTTGGTGGCGGATCACTCCACCATCGAGCGCATCCTGCTGATGTTCGTCACCCTGGTGTTCTACGTGATCTTCCCGCTGCTGATGCTGTATCTGATCGCCGAAGCAGGGGGGCCGCGCACTGCAAGCGGGATGGCCACAGACGCTGTCAACAGTCCAGCCCGTGAGCAGGGCGGCGAGATGGGTTCGGCCGTGAGTCGATCCAGATTTAAGAAACCCAGTTTCGGCGGCAAGAAAAACCCATGACCAGGAATAAGACGTTAGTTTCTACCGCTGAAAGCATTTCACTTATTGAAAATGTTGTGGGGATATATGTCTTTATATATCGGATCGCAGAGTTTCTGCCTATCCGTCGGCCCAAAGCGCGCGGGCTTGTTGAAAATATCCTCGTCCGGTCGATCGTCTTTCTCCGCTTCTTCCTCGGTGTGGCCAAACAGGAGGCTTGGGCCGAGCAGAAAGCCCAGGATGATCGCGACGCTGAACAGGCCGCTCAGGCCGTAGTTCACCAGCACGTACAGAGTGCCGACGATCACCACGCCCCAGCGAAACAGCGTGCCGATCGTGGCGCATCCGGCCTGGAACGCGCGCCCCATTTCTTGCAGTTCCCGAATCATGGTCCACTCCTGGCTCGCTTTTTTTGAAGGGCTACCAGAACCCACTTTATTTGTCAAGGGTACTCGACCACCGGGAGAGAAAATCATGGGTTTCAACGACGGGCAACAAGCCACCCTCGAACAGCAGCGTCAACGCGAGGAGCAACGCCGCCAACAGGAGCAAGAACGACTGTGGGCCGAGGAGCAACGCCGCCAACAGGAGCAAGAACAACTGTGGGCCGAGGAGCAACGCCGCCAACAGGAGCAAGAACAACTGTGGGTTGATGAGCAACGCCGCCAACAGGAGCAAGAACAGCTTTTATTCGAGGATCGCCAGCGCCAGGACGATCGCGGCTTTGGGTCCGGGGGGTTCGGGCGCCGTCCCGCCCCGACTGCTGCCACGAATAAACCCCCGCGTGGGCGTCCGGCTGCACGCCCGCGCCGTCGCTAACGGATAACGCTCATGGCCCACTATCCGATTGAAGCGTTGCTGCGACCGCCGGTCGAGTGGTCGAGCAGCCTGGCGGCGGTCAGTCTGGCGGCGATTGTGGTGCGTGCGCCGGATCTGCTGTTGATGACCCGTCCGGTGGCCTGGGGCACGGCGGTGGCGTTGATCGGGGTGGCGCTGATCCGGTTCGTTCAGGGCTGGCGGGTGGTGCGCTATCAACGCGGTTTGCGCCGGAATCGTCGGTATCGGATCGCCGCTCGCGACCTCAATCCCGATCCGGCGGGGTTGTTGCTCGGGCAGGGCTTCCTCTGGACGGCGCGGCACACCCAGCGCCTCTGGGACGCCACGCGGGCCTATAACCGCCGGTACGTCGAACCGGGATGGTGGGCGCGGCGCGTGGCGGCGCAACACCCCTTGAGTGGGCTGCCGGCGTTGCATGGGGTCGGGCTGCTCGAAGGTCAGCAGCGGATCGTCCTGCCCTCTCGCGAGCGTCAGGGCCATCTGTTTTATGTCGGCACCACCGGGGTGGGGAAAACCCGCGCCGCTGAACTGGCGATCACTCAGGATATCCGCTGCGGCCATCCGGTGATCTGCATGGACCCGAAAGGCGACCCGGATTTGTTTCGGCGGCTGCACGGCGAAGCCCGGCGCGCCGGGCGGCCGTTTTATTTCTTTCATCTGGGCTATCCCGATCACTCGGCCCGTTACAACCCGATTGGCCGGTTTTCGCGGATCACCGAGGTGGCCACGCGCATCGCCAATCAACTGCCCTCGCAGGGCAACGCCGAGGCGTTTCGCCAGTTCGCCTGGTTGTTCACCCATGTGATTGCCCGGGCGCTGGTCGCGCTGGGCGAGAAACCGGATTACCGCAAAACCCTCCAGCACATGAATCACATCGAGCCGTTGCTGGTGCGCTACTTCGAGCACTGGCTCGATACGGAAGGCCCCACCGGCTGGCGGCTCCGGCTGAACCTGGACGATCCCGAGACCGCGCGCACCTCGCTCCCCCGGCATCTGAAAGGCCGGGATCCCCGGGCGCTGGAATTGGTGCGGTTTTATAAGGACCACGATCTCTACGATCCGGTCGCCGACGGCCTGCGCCGGGCGTTCGAGTACGAAAAAACCTTTTTCGACAAAATCTCGGTGGCGGTGCAGCCGTTGCTGGAGAAACTGCTCTCGGGGCGGGTCGCGGAGCTGCTCAATCCCGATTACGCCGATCTGGACGACCCGCGCCCGATCCTGGATTGGCCGAGCGCCATTCGCCAGCGCGCGGTGGTCTACTGTGGCTTCGATGCGCTGACCGACCCGGAAGTGGCGGCGGTGGTCGGCCAAAGCCTAATGGCCGATCTGGTGGCCTATGCCGGCGAACTGTACAAGCACGGCCTGGGTGAGAACCTGCCGACGCCGGAGGCGCTGCCCGAGACCTGCCTGCACCTCGATGAGTTCGCCGAACTGGTGCGCGGCCCGGAAATCGTCCAGGCGCTCAACAAGGGGCGCGGCGCGGGGCTGCGCTTCTCGGTGTATCTCCAGACGCTGGCGGATATCGCGGCGGGCCTGGGCAACCGCGAACGCGCCCAACAGGTGATCGGCAATGTCACCAACACCATTCTGATGCTGCGCGTGGCGGATCTGGAGACCGCTGAACTGCTGGCGAATCGGCTCGACACCGTGGAAGTCAACATGCTGATGCTGGTTTCGGGGGCCACGGATTCGTCGGAGCCGGACTCGCCGGTCGATTTTACCAGCAACACCCAGGAGCGCATTTCCAGCCAGACCGCGCAGCGGCTGGAACCGGGTTATCTGATGCAACTGCCGCGCGGTCATGCTTTTGTGCTGATGGCCGGTGGTCAGCTCTACAAAGTGCAGATGCCCGAGATCCTCGATCCACCGAGTCGGCTGCCGTCCGACCTGGACGCCATCGCCCGGGACATGGCGCGGCGCTACCGCCAGGCGTCCGGGGTGGAACTCCAGGTCACCGAGGATTCGATTAACCGCGCCCCGTGGCTCTGGAAAGCGTCGCCCCTGCCGAGCGAGGAGGTCGAGCCGTGAGACAGCGTCCCCCCCCACCGCCGGACGCGGCCCCACCGCGCCGACCCTGGAGTCTGGCGGGGCTGCTGGATCTCGTCCTGACCTTGATCACCACCGTGCTGATCAGTTGGCTGGCTTCGCTGCTGCTCGAAGGGCTGGGCATGGCGTTGGGGTGGTGGGATGTGCCGGGGGCCGGGCACAGCCAGCAGTTGCTGGAAGTGGAAAGGGCGGGGTTGCAGCGCGATTTTTCTGCGCCGGAGACCGTCTCACGGTTGCTGCGCTGGACCGATCAGGGGGCGATGCTTGCGTACCACTGGAGTGGGCTGGAAGCGGTGGTGCGCTGGCTGGTGGCCGACACCCCGCCGGCCTGGCCGGGTCTGGGACTGCTGCGCGCCGGATTGTTGGGGTTCGGTGAGTACCTTCTGGCGGCGGCCTACACCACCCAACTGGTCGGCGCGCGCCTGGCGGTGGTGCTGCTCAGCCTGCCGGCCTTTGCCGTGGCCAGTCTCATGGGGCTGATCGATGGCCTGGTGCGGCGCGATCTCCGGCGCTTTGGCGGGGGCGGCGAATCCAGCTTTATGTATCACCATTTGAAAAAAGCGCTGCGCCCCACGCTCTGGGGACCGATCACGCTCTATCTGGCCTCGCCCTGGTCGCTGCAGCCGACGGTGGTGTTCGTCCCGGCGGCGCTGCTGTTGGGTTACTTCGTCCAGCGCACCGTGTCGCGCTTCAAAAAATATTTGTAAGGGGACTCGATGAGCCCAGCGAATCAGGCCAATCCCTTGCCGATCGGGCTGGCGGTGCTGCTGTGCCTCTGGGCGCTGTGGCTGTGGTGGCCATGGTGGCCGTGGTGAGCACCGCCGTGTTGGACCGGATGCCGATCCAGACGCCGGCGCAGGTGCTCGCCGCGCACGCCGCGGCGCTGGCGCGCGTGCAGACCCTCTCGGGCAGTTCGGTCACGCAATTCACCGCCGTCTACACCCCGCTGGCGCAGGCCCTGGCCGGCTTTGTCCAGCATCTGCCCTGCGCCCACCGGACTGACCACTCGCTGTTGAGCGCGCGCCTTGAACAGGCCGCGCAGGTTCTCCTGCGTCGTCAGGGCGTGTTGCTGCCGCCGGGCGCGCCTCCCGAACGCCTCGCCCGCGAGGCCGATTTATGGACGTATGTCGCGTACAGCGTGGCGCTGTTGCGTGGCCTGGCGGCGGACGTCGCGCCGTGGACGATCACCTTGTGGTCCCGGGAGGACACCGCGCGCGGCGTCTGGCCGCCGTGGACCACGCCGCACGGGCTGGCGACGGTCGATGCCGCCGCCTATCGCGTGCGCCGCGCCCTGCATCCACCGGGCGCGGATTGGACGCCGCTGCTCGTCGGTGCGCTGATGCCGCCGGCGGGCCTGAACTGGCTATGGCGCGAACCGGCGATCTGGCAGGTCTGGCAGCAGGCCCTGACCGCTGCTGAATGGCGCGAGCCGCTGAAATCCTTGTTTGTTGATGCCTAATCCCACCGGAGAAAACCCATGGCGCTCAATCCGCAGCTATCCGACCGCAGCCAGGTGGTGTTTCAGCACCCCGTCGAGTTGGCCACCCATCTGGCCCTCAAAGCCTATAACCGCACCTTCCATCGGGCGGATATCGCCCTCTATCTGGCCCAGATCGTCGTTCGCGTGCAGGGCCAGGCCAGTGACGCTTTCGCGGCCGAGATCGATCAGGTCAACGCCGCCATCGATCAGGAGTTGCGCCGTCTGGAGGAATCGATCACCGCCGCCGGCGGCTGGATCGAGAACCGGCTGAAAAAAACCCGCCGGGCGGTCCCGGTCGGGGCGGGGGTGAGCTATACCGATCCGGTCACCGCCACCCTGGCGGCGCGCACGCCGAAAGCCCGTCGCTACGCGCGCCTGCTCGGTGAACTGGATCAGACCCTGCGCCGCCTCGACCTGGCCTGGTACGAAGGGGTGATCGAGGACGGCGAGCGGTTGCGCCATAACGGGGCCCTGTTTCGCTCGTTCCAGCGCGCCTGTGGGGTGATCGAGCGCCTGGCGCGGGGCGTGGCACAGCGGGTGCGCGAAGACGCGCGGGAACCGTCCCCGGCCTACGCCGAGATGCTGGTCAAGCGCACCGGGCGGGGTCCGGGGAGGGAGCCGGAACCGGATGTCGCCGACGCGCACGAAGACGCGCCGCTGATGACCCCGGACGAAGCCCACCGTCTCCAGGCCATGGAAGACCTGGCCGCTGATCTCGATGGCCGCGCGCCGGGCGCTGAATCCCCGCCGGCGGTGGCGACGAACGAGGCCGACCCGACGCCCGAGGCGGAGGCCGAAAGGGCTGAAGCGTCAATGTCCGCTGCTGAGGGGGCGCTGGGTGAACCGGGGGCTCCCACGATGGCATCCGCCGTCGAGGGGGTGGAAACCCCACCGGAGCCAGGAACGGAAGACGTGGCGACGCCAGCGGACGCCCCGGCGCCGGCCAGCGCCTCCAGAAAACGGCGGTTTCATCAAGTGCTCAGTGAGCGGGTGGCGGTATGAGCAAACGCGCGATTTTTGTCTGTAGTCAGAAAGGCGGGGCCGGGAAAACCACCTTTGCCCGCGGACTGGTGGAAGTGTTGCGCTGCGACGGCCAGGCCGTGGCGGCTTATGACGCCGATGGCAATGTCGGGCAATTGTTTCAGCACCAGGGGTTGCGGGATGCCCACGGGATCCTGATCCCTCAGCAAGACCCCGTGGCAGGTTGCGGGTTTTTCAATATCCGGGACGATGACGACCGGGATATTCTGCTGAACGCCCTGGCGAAGCAACCCCCGCTGATCTTGTTCGACCTGCCGGGCGGGGTGGTCGGTGAGCTGGGCAAGGTGATCGACGACGGCGATGCGCCGCACGGATTATTCGCGGAATATCGCTATCAAGGTTATGCCATTACCGTGGTGGTGGTGATGACGCCGGTGCAAGCCTCGGTGCGCACCGTGCAGGAGAGTATTGACGCCTTTGGCGATGCGGTGGACTACGTGGTCGTGAAAAACCTCGCTTTTGGCCCCGAAGAGGCGTTCATTCTCTTTGATGGGTGTGACCAGAAGGATTTATCGCGACCGCCGAGTCGGGGCAAGCAGGCGCTCCTGGCGCGCGGGGGGGTGATCATCACCATGCCGGCCCTGCCGCCCCGCAGCTATGCGTTGCTGGATGTCTATAATCTCCGGTATATCGACGCCGTGAAAGGTCTGGGGTCCGGGGCCAGGATGCCGTTGGCCGACCGGGTGCGGGTGCGGCAGTGGTTGCAGGAATTCGACCTTCAGTTGGTCACGGCGCGTTCGCTGCTGGGATTGGCGCCCGACGGCCCCGACCTGGAGACCCCAAACCTCCAGGCGATGTCTTTGGACGCGGCGCCCCACTTGGTCTAGCGCGATGTTGGCCTGGCCCCTCCGAAGGGACCCGCACTGCTTGTGGAGCCGCTGATGCCAGAACTACCGCTTAAGACACTGACGAGCCAGGAGAAGGACGCCTTCACGCGCGCCCAGCGTCCCGGTGTGCCCCGGATGAGTGATAAGGCGTGCGTGCGTGAGGTCTTGCCGGACATTCATCGAAAAATCCAGGCCGGTTGGTCGTATGAGGAAGTGCGCCAGGAAATGGCGAAAACCCTGGGTTTTAAAGGAACGCTCAAGACGCTGTATCAATATGTCTGGCAACTCTCCACAGCCCAAACCCCAGCGCCACCGGCCCCAGCACCGTCAATGCCGCGACCCGTCACACCAGAAGTCTCAGGCGGGGCGAATCGGTCCCCGCCGCCGCCTGACCCCGCCGCCTCTCGCGCCAGCCGGACGGCCCCGGCGGTGGGCGGGTGTTCTTATATCCAAAATCTTCGCGGCCCGCTGGCCGGAACGGCGTGCGAGGCGTCCCGTCAAGAAACCAAACACGGATCGCTGGTGGACAAACTCAACAAGCCGCTTTGAAGGGGTGCGCCACTTATCGACCACGATCCGACTACGACAGGTCTACGACACCGTTTCTACACCATTTCTACAGGCTTTCTATCAGCTTTCTATACCGTTTCTACACCGTTTCTACAGGTTTTCTATCAGCTTTCTATACCGTTTCTACACCATTTCTACAGGCTTTCTATCGGCTTTCTACACCGTTTCTACAGGCTTTCTATCGGCTTTCTACACCGTTTCTACAGGTTTTCTATCAGCTTTCTATACCGTTTCTACACCGTTTCTACACCGTTTCTACAGGCTTTCTATCAGCTTTCTATACCGTTTCTACAGGTTTTCTACAGGCTTTCTACACCATTTCTACAGGCTTTCTATCAGCGTTTATGGTTCATTTTGATCGGATTTTTGCGCTTTACCCGGCGTTTTGTTCAGCAGGCGCACCTCGGCATTTGGAATCGAACGATCCAGGCCCCGGTATTCGCCCGCTTGCCGAGAACTGCCCGCCCCTGGACAGAGAGGAAAATCTAGCACCATAACCCTTTAGTCCCGCAAGCAATAAACCTCGAAACCTAGGGTAAACCAGGGGTATAAACCAAAATAGGTTTGACAGTTTTCCCGGTTTGTGCTGGACTTAATATCACGATCACCTGCGGCTTGAAACCGCCGATCGCCTCGTCCGGCCCAGACGAGGTGCGCCACCCGAGCGCCAGGACATCGGGGGACCACGGGGTGTTGGATAACCCGTCTAAATCCGCAACGAACGCTGCTTCCTGTGCTGTGGGGTGAACGGCAGGGCGGGGACAGCGAGAGACTGGATCGCGTGCGCTGAGCTTGGCTTCGGACGCACGCCGCCGCGACCCCCGCGTCGCGCCGTGAGGATGATGAACCGGGTGCTTCCACCCGGTGCTGCCGCTGTCTGTCCGGTACGCCGTCCTGCACGAGGCCCGACTGTTTTTTGGCGTCTCCTGTCGATCACGGCCTCCCTCCATGCCCGCGTCCGGGAGGGATTCTCCAGGTGTTTTTCCCGGTTTTTCGATGGTCACCGTCCTTTCCGCGCGCCCCGTGCGTCGGTGGCATCGGTCTCGATGTTCTCTCGATTGCTGATGCGTCCTGAAGCGCCCCGGCTGGACGTCGGCGGCTGGGACGGGTGCGGTGGATCCGCCGTTCTCAATCTGCCTTTTCCGAATTCCCTGCCATCGCGCGCGCGGTGGTTACCGATGTTAAAACGGTCCCTGTCACGTCAACCGACCGGGGGTTGTGTTGCCCGACCCAGGAGCGAACGGGCCTGGCTTTCGAGCCAGAGGCGGATACGGGGCGCCTTCAAAATACCCCAACCTGCCATCGCCGTTTTTCAGGCTAAACCAGCGGCGCGGTGTTGTCCGACCGAGGCGCAAACGGACCCGGCGTCAGCCGGAGGCGTTCGCGGAGCGCCTTCAAAATTCCCGCGAGTGGGAGCGACCGGCCTCCCATGCAATCCCAACCGGTCGATCGCGGTGGCCCTACCGCGTTGTGAAGGTGGGCGTGATGAGCCACGAGCCACGAGCCACGAGAAAGGAGGCAGTGACGAGAAGAACCGGCAGTGGCCCTACTGCGGCAACAAGGTGGGCGTAAGGCGTGATGAGCCACGAGCCACGAGAAAGGAGGCAGTGACGAGAAGAACCGGCAGTGGCCCTACTGCGGCAACAAGGTGGGCGTAAGGCGTGATGAGCCACGAGAAAGGAGGCAGTGACGAGAAGAACCGGCAGTGGCCCTACTGCGGCAACAAGGTGGGCGTGAGGCGTGTGAAAAGATGAGGTGAACGACGTGAACGTGAAACGACCCGACGATGAGGTAATCAATCATGACCGATGAAATCCGTGTCAATCCTGGGTACGGCCCGGACGATGTCGTAGCGCTGATCGACACCCTGCGCGGGATGGTCGATCTGGAGGAGGGGGAGCTATACACCCTCCGCAAAGGGATGCTGCACCGGATCGCCCGGAACGACGAGGACAATGGCCTGCGGCGAATCAAGATCATGGAAGACGCCTATGACGCCGCCACGGTGGTGGCCAAGCGGCTGCGCAAGAAAATGCGCGGTTATCGCCCCGATCCGGCGTTGGTGATTTCAGCATTCGTTCTGCACACCGCCCACCTGGAGACGGCGGATGACATCGCGGTTGACTATCTCCAGTGGTTGTTTAGCCGGATCGAACCGGACGCGGACCTGGACTCCACATCCATCCCGGACGGTCAACCCGCCCTGGACCCAAAATCCAGCGCGGACGCCGGGCGGGGGAAAGGGCGTCACGCCCACCCCGCGCACTAAGCAACACCGCCCCTCTGAGAATGGCCGTCAGCTTTACGGAAGTTGCCTGAACGGCAAGTGACGAACGGTCACGGCTTTCAGGTCGGTATTCACTCACGCCACCCGGCGTCGAGCAGAGGAAGGAGAAAGAAACATGAACAGTCAGCTTGGCTCCAGACGCTGGAGCGCAACCCACGTCGGATTCACCGACCGGGAATGGAGGGTCTTCAGGGCAAGACCCCCGTTGTTGGTACAGCCCTCAAGAAAGGCCCTTGTTAGTGATGAACGCGGCCCCGGTCTCCAGATCGGGGTCGCTCGTGGAGGAACGGAGCAACAAACACCCATGGTCAACCTTGACGAACTTGAGCAAACCACGGCGCCGCTCCGAGGCAAACGCAGCCAGGCGTTCGCCTCGCTCAATGCCGTGCTCAAAATCCATCTGCGCCGCAGCGCTGACGGGCGCAAGGCGGTCAGCCATGCCACGATCGCCGATCGCGCCGAGTTTTATTCGCGGATGATCCGCCAGCTCCACGATCAAGGCTACCAACTCACCGACGTTCATCATCTCAAGCCCCGGCATATCGAAGCCCTGATGCGGCTCTGGGAGCAGCAGGGACTCTCCGCCTCGACCCTGCAAAAGCGTTTTTCGTACCTGACGATCCTCTGTCGCTGGCTGGGTAAGGCCAGCATGTTGCGCCCGGCAGCGTCCTACCTGGACGATCCGGCGCGTTATCAGCGCACCGCCGCCGCCGATCACGATCATTCCTGGACGGCGCGCGGGGTCGATCCCGAGGCCAAGATCGCCGAGATCGCCACCGATGATCCGGCGGTGGCCCGCGTCCTGCGCCTGCAACACGCCTTGGGCTTGCGGATTCAGGAAGCGTCCTTGCTGAACCCGGCCCGTGATCGGGTCAATGATCACCTCTTGCGGGTGGTGGCCGGGACCAAGGGCGGCCGGCCGCGCACCGTGCCGATCGAAACCGACGACCAGCGCGCGGTGCTGGCCGAAGCCGACACTCAGGCGCAACGCACCCAGCGCGCAATGATCCCGGTCGAGTATGATCTGAAATGCTGGCTCAAGCACTGCTACCACGTCCTGGCCCGACACGGCGTCACCCGCAAGGACGGTCTGGTCAGTCATGGCCTGCGTCATCAATACGCCAACGATCAGTACGAACAACTGACCGGTGAACCCTCGCCGGTGCGGGGGGGTGGGTCGGTGGACGCTGAGGCGCACCGGCGCGCGCAGCTTGATGTCTCCAGCCGCCTGGGCCATGCCCGCGTCGCCATCACCGCGACCTATTACGGCAAGCCGGGCGTGCCTCCCGTCGCGCCCGAGGCCGTGAACGCTGCCCAAGCGCTCCGGGTCGAGGTGCGGGTCCAGCAACAATTACTGGCGGCGCGGATTCAGGATCGCCTGAGCGCCCGGCAAAACGGGCGTGGTCCATTGAGCGCCCGCACCCTGGCGCTGCGCGGGACGCTGCTCCAGCAGATGCTCACCATCCTGGCGCGACGCGGGCATCCCCTGCACACCCCGGACGCCTTGAGCGCGACGCACGTCGAGATCCTGCTGCACCACTGGCAACAGGCTGCCGTGCATCACCCGGCGAGCGCCCGCAATGCCGTGCCGCTGCTGGCCCAGCTCTGTGACGGGCTGGACCGGCCGGACTGGGCGGCCCAGGTGCGGACCACCTGGCAACGGCACACCCAGGGGGAACGGATCGTCCGGCCCCCGGCGCTGAGTCACGACGAGATCACGGCGCGGATCGACCGCATTCGCGCCCACCAGCCCCGCGTGGCCCTGCACCTGGAGCTGGTGCGGGTGCTGGGTCTGACCCATCGCCAGGCGGCGCGGTTGCAACCGGCGGCGTCCTACCGCGACGGGTACCTGGTGGTGTTTTGGGAGACGCCGAAGGATCAAGTCCTGCGGTTCGCCGTCACCGGTGAACGCCAGCGGGCGGTGCTGGCCGACGCCCAGGCGTTGTTGCCGGAATCCGACTCGGCGGTGTGTCCATCCGAGATCCCGATGAACCGCTGGCTCCAGCAGGTCTATCGTCTGCTGCGCACGGTTGGGCGGATCGGGATTCCCGGTGAACCAACCTTAGCTGAGCTGAAAGACCCGGACGCGCCGACGCCGACGGTGCTCGCGCGCGAGACCTGGCTTCTGCAACGCGCCGGGCTGATCCGCCCGCCGACCGTGGGTTCCGGACGATGAGCGCCCCCCGTTACGCGCCCCGCCTCGATCCCCAGGCGGTCGTGCGCCTGCAACAGGGGCGGGTCCCGGTGACCTGGCAGAGTTGTGGCCACTGCGCCCAGTGCGGCCTGGTGCTGTTGCCGGGGGAGGGGCGTGATTACGGTGACCTGCCGGAATGTCCGTGGTGTCTGGTGCGCCAGCGCGGTGGCCGGGCGCGTCGCACTGGCGGAAGTTGCCGAACTGGGTGGCGGGAAAGACGTGTTCCGCCTCCAGCCGCTGGGCGCGCTCGGCGTCTTGGCGGACTTTCAAGCCGCAACGGCGCAAATTGATCTCACCCGCCTGGCCGCTGCTCCGTGAATAATCGCAACCACAGTAGAACGTCTTGGGATGATCGTAATCAATCTTCTCATACAGCCACTTTTTGGCCGTGCTGAAACTGTCGGCGATGTTGGGCAGGCCCGTGGTTTTTACGGTCGGTGTGGAGGCGGTGGGTTTTGAGGCCGGGGGCGTCGGCGCCAGGCCGGTCTGGATCCGACGCGGGTAGTCGCGGCCTTGGCCCGACTGCGCCCGGTCGCCTCGCTAGAGGAGGGCCTGCCGCTGGACCGAAAACCCGTCTGATCAGCGTCGCGTCGCCGCCAGCGAGCGGGCCCAGCTCCTGCGCTGCGAGCAGGAAATGCTGTTTGATCGGCAGTACGGCCAGCGGCCCATGCCCGAGCACGTCCGAGGCGCGCACCAGGCTCCCAATACGGCGTCGTCGCCGGGCCGCGATGCGGGGGGCTAGTCACGGTGATGCTGCGCAAGCTCGTGGGCCGCACACACCGTCCCGGTATAGTGCGGGCCGCCCGCGACCGCCCCGGCCAGTTTCAGCACCGAGGCGTAGCGCGGCTTTGCTCCCGCCTCGCTGACGAACATTTTCCAGACCGGCTCCGCGCCGTGCGCCTGGATCAGACCCTGCGCTATCAGTCGGCGATAGAGGGTTTTGCGATGCTGCAAGGCCGCTTGGGTCTGCACCCACGGATCGGCGAGCAGGCGCTCGGCAAACGGTTTCGCGACCACCCACACCCGGCCGTCACAGGACCAGCCGTCGCCGTTTTGCCGGTTGAACATCGGGTCGGCCATCAGGGCGCGCACCGCCGCGTGAAAGGCGTCGCTCAGCGGCGTGGCATCGGCAGTTGCCGGGTCCGCGTCCGGCCCGGCGTCCCCCCGAGACACGGGCGCCGGTTCACTCGCGGTCTCCTCGTTCTCCTCGTTCTCCTCGTTCTCCTCGTTCTCCTCGTTCTCCTCGGACGGTGAGGTGGGCGTCTCGGTCGGGAGAGGCGGGGTGCGGGCGGTGGCGTCCATCGCCCAGAACGCCGCCGCATTCACCCAGTCGATGCCGCGCGATAACGCCTGCAGGAGCTGCTGCTGGCCGGCCTCGGGCAGCCACACCCCGGCTAATAACGCCCCCAGCCCTGTGGCGTCCAGCGTCGCCCGTTCGTGCGGTTGGACCCGGGTGCGCGGCGCACGGTACGGATCGGTGATCATTGTCAGTGGACAATGCACCGGCGGATGCCGGCGAAACGCGGTGGTATAGGCCGCCTCCAGGGCGTCGCTCAGGACACGGGTGAACACCAGGTAACGCCAGGACAAACCGTCAGCCTGGAGGGGTGGGGTCAGGAGGGGCGGCAGGGTCGCCAGGCGCGCGAACGCCTCGTCGATCCCCGCCAGTCCTTCATCGCGGGTTGCGCCAGTGTCCACCGGTTGCGGGCGGGCCTGAAGGAGTGCAGCGAGAGTGGCCTGGGCCAGGGCTTGGATCGCGGTGGGTTCCTCGGCGAACCACTCGGCGGTGTGCTGGATCAGGGCCGGAGGCGTGGCTAGGGGCGGTAAGTCCCGTGGCGCAGCGGCCGGGGTGGCCGGGAGGGGCGTGGGGTCAGCACGGCGGAACCAGGCAAGGAGAGCGCGCATGGCAGAATCAAAGGTTCAGCTCAACAGGCCACGGCGCACGCGCGGCGCCGTTGGCTTCAAGTTGACATCCTCCCCGGTCTGAAGGCCGGAGATTCCTACAGCGCCCAGACGCGGCATTGAGCCGTTCCTGAGTCGCTTCGGTGGGTTCCTGCTGCTGGCGACCTGACTGCATCGCTCACTTCACAGGCGAACCGGGCGTGCCCCGCCCTTAAAACATTGATCGCGCCGACTACATCGGCGTTTTCCTCGAAGCCGCATTTGACGCAGAGGAATTGCGCGGGCGTCTGCCGGTTGTCCGCCGACACATGGCCGCAGGCCGGACACGCCCGGCTGGTGTTGTGCGGTGACACGGCGACGAGCCAGCCTCCGTTCCAGGCCAGCTTATAGTCCAATTGGCGGCGGAACTCGAACCAGCCCTGATCAAGGATGGATTGGTTCAGGCCAGACTTGGCCCGAACGTTTCTACCCGGTTCCTCGGTGGTGCCTGCCGCCGACTTGGACCTATTCCGCACCCGCAGGTCTTCGATACACACCATCGCGTGGTTTTGACTGATCGTGTGGGTGGCGTTGTGCAAGTCGTCGCGCCGGGCATGGCCGATGCGGGCATGGAGACGCTGGATTTTTGCTTTCGACTTCGTCCAGTTGCTGCTGAGCTTGGTTTTGCGGCTCAAGGACAGTTGCGCTTTGCGCAGCCTGTTTTGATGCCGCTTGACGCTGTTGAGCGGCGCGTAGAACGTGCCGTCCGAGAGCGTGGCAAACCGTGCGACCCCCAGGTCGATGCCGACCGCACCACCGCTCGGAGTCGGCGGCTCGACCTCACGCTCGGTTTGAATCGACACGAACCACTTGCCGCAGGACGTGCGCACAGTGATGTTCTTCACCGGACCCAGCACGTCCCGACTGTTGCGGTAGTGCAGCCACCCCAGCTTTGGCAAACAGAGGCGACGGTTCGCCTGATCGAGCTTGACCTGTTTCGGGTCCGGATAGCGGAAGCGATCGGACCGCCCCTTCTTCTTGAAGCGCGGGAAGTCGGTGCGCTTGGCAAAGAAGTGGCTGTAGGCCCGCTCCAAATCCTTGAGCGCCTGTTGCAACGGGTGGACGGGCGCATCGGAGAGCCATGCGGTTTCCGTACTGTTGCGCCATTCGGTCAGTTCCTTGCACAGACCGGCGTAGCCCGGCTTCTTCTCGCCGCGCTCGTAGCGTTCCTTCTGCAAAGCCAGCGCCTTGTTGAACACGAACCGGCACGAACCGGCCAAGCGGCGCAGTGGGCGCTGCTGTTCGCCGGTCGGCATCCGTGCGTATTTGAAGGCTTGGAGACGCTGCATGTCGTCAATTGTACTCTTGGTCCATGAGCGATGAAAACGATATTAGACATGGCAGAAACTGCGTTTTTAAGATGCACGTACACTTGGTCTTTGTGACGAAGTACCGCCGCAGAGTCTTCGACGGTGATGCCATCCAGCGCCTGCGCAACCTCTTCGCCAACGTCTGCGCCGACTTCGAGGCGCAACTGATCACCAGGATACGTTCCATCACGACGGGCGGTTCCGGGATGACGCCCTGAATCCGCCCGAAACGAGCTCGTTTCCTGACTTCCCCGCCCGAAATTCAAGACTGGGCGCGGATGAAGGGTACTTGGGGCGGTTAATCCGTGATCTCAATGCGGTCATCCTGCCTTCCATGACCGTGCCTTCGGTCCCATCCAGGGAGAGGCCGTATCGTGCTTCACGACGAAAAGAGCAAGCATCGGCGCCGACTCCTGGAAGTCGATGAGAGGATGGCTGAGAATCCGCAGCCCAGCGGGTGTTCACTGACTCTCGCCGGGGAGTTCACGCTCCAACAGGTTCATGGGAAATGCGTGCGCCCGGTCTGCCGCTAAAGGACGCCAATCATTGGCCGCCAGCGTGGCCTCGATCCGCGCCGCCATCCGACCGGGGGCGCTGTCCTCGTCGGGGTCGAGTTCATGAATATCGCTCGCGGCGGTTTCCAGGGCCTGTTGCCATTGCTGCAAGGCGTCGGCAATGCGCTGTAGCCAGGGAGCGACCGGTTTCGGGGTCGGCGCACAGCGCGCCAGTGGGCAGAGGGCTTCCAGAAAGTAATTATTATCCAGCAATCGTTCGACGAAACGGCCCGCGAGTTCTGGGTCAGGAGGGTTCATTGCCACGGCTAGCGCGACGACCGCCGCCGGCAACACTTTTTCATCGCGCAGGGCGTCCAGCGCCTCTCGATGCTGGTTCCACTGTTGCCGGACGCCGGTTTGGTCGCCCTGGCGCCAGGCCAGGGCGATGCGCCCCATCACGCGGTAAGGATTGAAGGAAACGTCTTGATCCTGGTCCGCTTCCTCGGCAATCTGGTACCAGGTCTCAGCGTCCACCCAGCGTTGCTCCAGCAAGGCCAGATGCCCAAGATAAACAGCGGTGCGGCCCTCACGCCGGCCTTCCGGCTGCCGTTGCCAGGATTCCTCATAAGCCGTGCGGGCGGCGGGATAGTTCCCCTGCCGCAACTGAATCTCGCCGAGCCGGCCCAGGGTTTTGAACAATTCCGGATCGTCGTTGCGCCGTTGTTGGGTCAGACTTTCCTCGGTCAATCGTCGGGCGCTGGTGAGCAGACCCAGATCATTAAGCAGACTGCTCAGGCTCCGCCGTAACCGGGCGCACAGCGCAGTTGCTGGGCGTTGCGACTGCAAGCGCCATTCTTGCTGGAACTGGCGCAGTGCTTCCGGGAAGTCGCCCCGGTAGTAGGCCAGTTGCCCCAGATGATGCCGCCATAAGCCGCCATCCAGA
>Ga0209573_1001665_pt1 | contig 32583 bp, 27 predicted proteins | sample TNRBio252014_DNA_FD_185870 | JGI IMG/M metagenome (GOLD analysis project Ga0209573, IMG submission 185870) | Wastewater treatment Type I Accumulibacter community from EBPR Bioreactor in Madison, WI, USA - TNR Reactor_6/25/2014_ DNA (SPAdes)... | ecosystem: Engineered > Bioreactor > EBPR >...
CGCTCTGGTTGCTCCCCAGCATTGCCATATCCTCTGGCTGAGCGTTCATTATTATATCTAAGTTTAAATAAGCTCTCACTAAAAAACTAAATTAATTTTAAAAAGGTATTGACTACAAAATTAAATCCATTAAACTCTTTTTAAGTCATCACCTCTTTCAACATCAATTTGGACATCCCCCATGATGTGTCTTGGTAACACTTTTCGGCGAACTGTAATTGATAAAATGCGTAGAGACGGGTTTCAAACCCGTCTCTACCGCTCTCTCATCAACAACCCCAAAAATTAGAGTTCTTACAAAAAACACACCTTTATAAAAGCTTCACAAAACCACATCATAGGACGAATGCACCCCAATGTTTTGCGTCTCTCATTTTAGAGGGGCAAGAGTCGCGCTTATAGCACGCCTCTTGTAAGTAAAAAAATGCATTTGATGCACAATTCTGAAAAAGTATTTTCGTGGAGACCGGGGAATAGGATTTTAGTGTCAGCTATGAATTGCGATAGCAGCGGTAGGAATGCGATTCGCTTGCGTTAAATCGAGGAGGGTATTCTTGGCGGCATTTTTCATCGGCAAATGGGCAACGCGGATGAAAGTGGCAACCTTTCGGTGGGTTTATCGGTGAAGGGACATCGCCTTGAATCACTAGCACTTCTTTTTTACCTGTGGCGTCGAGGCGCGGCACTGCATCTAAAAGAGCTTTGGTGTAGGGGTGTTTGGGGTTATCTAAAACTTCTAAGACTGGGCCTTCTTCTACGATTCTTCCTAAATACATGACGGCAATATAGTCGGCTAAATATTCCACTACACCTAAGTCATGGGTAATGAATAGATAGGTTAACTGTTCTTCTTTTTGTAATTTTCTAAGTAGGTTTAGGATTTGAGCTTGAACAGATACATCTAAGGCAGAAGTCGCTTCGTCGCAGATAAATATTTCTGGTAATATGGCTAGCGCACGGGCTATCGAAATTCTTTGCCTCTGTCCACCAGAAAACTCATGGGGGTAACGATTTAGCATTTCGCCCGTTAACCCTACTTTTGTGAGTAATTCAACTAGATCTTCTTGAGTCAGTTGTCTATTGTGAGCGATAGCACCTTCTTGAATTAATTCAGAAACACGCATTCTCGGGTTTAAGGAGGAATAGGGGTCCTGAAAAATCATTTGGATGTTTTCTCTAATAGTTTCGATATCCACTTTTTTGCCATCCACAATACTCTTACCCTCAAAGGTCACTTTACCTTTTGAAATGGGCACCAATTGTATAAGTGCTTTGCCAAGAGTTGTTTTGCCACAACCAGATTCCCCTACTAAAGCTGTTGTTTTGCCTGTCATGATACTTAGGCTAAAATCATCTACAGCCTTTACATGCCCAATAAGTTTTTTGAAAAACCCAGATTTAATCGGAAAATGAACATTTACATTTTCGATTTTAATTAATTCTTCTTCTTTTAATTCAGTGGAAGAGTCGGATGTTTCGATTTCTACATTCGTACTATTAGATTTTAATTGATTGGAATTGAAGCAAGCGACTTGATGGCTATCGCTAACATTTTGTAAATTTGGGCAGGTTTGATTGCATTCCTCTGTGGCAAAAGTGCATCTTGGCTGAAACAAACACCCTTTGCCATATTTAGTAGGGGCTGGTACGGAGCCTGCGATGATACTTAAATCTTTACCTCTCGCCCAACGGCTTGGCAAAGATTCCAGTAGTTTTTTTGTGTAAGGATGATGGGGGTTTTTGAGTAGCTCGTTTACTGTAGCCGTTTCTACGATTTTGCCAGCATACATTACACCAACCGTATCAGAAAAATTTCTAACAATGCCTAAATTATGAGTTACAAGTAATATGGAGATGTGGTTTTTTTTGCATCTTTCTCGCAGTAAATCAAGAATTTGTGCCTGTATCGTTACATCAAGAGCGGTAGTTGGTTCGTCAGCTATTATTAAAGACGGGTTGCAGGCAAGAGCCATGGCGATCATAATTCTTTGTTTCATACCACCAGACATTTGGTGAGGGTAGTCATTGATTCTTTTTTCTGGCGAAGGAATGCCAACGCTTTTAAGGATTTCTACGGTTTTGTCAAAGGCATCTTTTTGAGATAATTTTTCGTGTAACACAATAGCTTCTATTATTTGTTCGCCAACGGTAAAAACAGGATTAAGAGAGGTCATTGGCTCTTGAAAAATCATTGAGATTTCTTTGCCGCGAATTTTCCTCATTTCAGTGTTAGAAAGACTAACAAGATCTTTGCCTTTAAATAGAATTTCGCCACTGTCAATATAGCCGGCCGGTTTTTGTAATAATTGCATGATGGATAAAGCGGTTACGGATTTGCCACTGCCTGATTCGCCAACTAAGCTATAAATTTCGCCTTCATTGATAGTGATATTAACGCCGTTGACTGGTTTTGATATTCCTTCTGGGGTGTTAAAATGGGTGTTTAGATTTTTAATTTCAAGTAGAACTTTTTTATCCATATGATTAGCCTTTTCTCAATTTAGGGTCTAAGGCATCGCGAATTACATCGCCTAAAAAGTTTACGGCTAAAATTAAAACAAACATTGCTAAAAAGCTAGCTAGCAGAGGCCAATACACAATGGGGTCACGGCTTAATTCATTACGGGCTTCATCAATTATGCGTCCCCAACTTCCAATGGTAGTTGGTACGCCAATTTTAAGATATGATAAAATGGTTTCTACCATCACTAGGCCGCTAAATTGCAAGATAAATGAGATTAAAATGATGTGTGTTACATTGGGAACAATGTGTTTTAATATAATATTGAAATGGTTTGTCCCTAGGGCACGCGCGGCCTGTACAAAATCAAGTTCTTTGAGTTTTAGCGTTTCTGCACGCAAAAGACGACATAAACCTGACCAGCCAAGAATACCTAGAATTATACATAACCCTAAAAGCAGAGAGTCGTCCCGCCGCTGAATGGCTTCGATAGTTGTTGCGCTTAGTAAGTTTTTCACGATTAAAACCAAACTAGTAATGAGTAGAATGCTTGGTATAGAAGAGATAGTGGTGTAGATGAATTGAATGATATCATCAATTATGCCGCCAAAATACCCTGCGGTGATACCAAATGCCATGGCAAAAGGCACAGCAATTAATGTTGTTACTAGCCCAACGATAATTGCGGTGCGAGTGCCTTTTAAGATCTTATAGAAAATATCGCCACCGGCTTTATCCGTACCGAAAATATGTGCCTTTGGGTATTTTAATGGTTGATAAATAACATCATTTTTACCAGTTACTGGGTTTGGTTTATAAACGGGGTCGAATTCTGTAGAAGCGAATGGTTTAGAGTATCGCTTTTCAGTATTGATTACAATATTGCCGTTACTTTCTTCTACACCTTTGTAACATTGAATTAGCAAGGTATCTAATACGCTACGAATGTTTGAATAGCGTGGGCTATTGCTTTTGTCATACATAATTTTTCCCGCTTCATCACGCATTTTTTTCTGATAATGAATAGAGTCTAAAGTTGCGATTGACCCATAGAAAAATATGATAAATAAAGATACTGCGGCTAATTTACTGCTCACGATTCTTTTGCCAACCTCAATATAAATTGGGTTTTTAGAAACCTTTGCAATAAACAAGAAAATAAATTCCAGAAAAATGTAAAAGAAAATATCGGAAGCAAAAAAAACGGTGCCATCTTGAAAGAACCAAAATACTAAAAATGCTGGCAGTAGAATAGAAAGTAGAGTAAAAATAAATCTTATCATGACAGTTTTACCCTTGGGTCTACCCATGTGTAGGCAATATCGGTTAGAATCAAAGCGACAACATACATAAAAGAGCCTAGATAGACCATAGACCCTACAATTCGAAAGTCTTGGCTTTCAATTCCTTCTAGTGTAAATGCGCCTAAGCCGGGTATGGCGAAAAAGTTTTCCATGATGATGCCCCCTGTGATTAAACCAGGAATCGCAACAACTACACCTGTTAATATAGGAATCATTGCACACTTTAAAGTGTGTTTGAATAATACGCTGTACTCACTTAGGCCTTTGGAGCGAGCGGTTCGCACAAAGTCTTTGTTGATTTCTTCAAGAAAAATGGTGCGATAAAACCGAACCCCTCCACCTAAGCCTATGATGACAGAAATAATTATTGGCATGATGACAAATCGAATGCCATCAAAGCCTTCTTGGTAGCCAGAAGAAGGAAAAATACGCCAAGTGAAACCAAATAAAAACTGAGCGATGATAATGTAAAATAAACTTATAAGCGACAGCAAAATAATACAAACTATTAGAGTGCCTTGATCGAGTATTGACCCTCTTCGATAAGCTATAATCATGGCAATAGCGATATTTAAAAAGAGACCAATGAAAAACGAAGGAACCGTTATCATCATTGATGGCCCCATTCTGTTTAGGATTTCATCTTTTATTTCAATGTTGTTGCTATCTGATTTGCCAAACTGAAACCAAAATAATTGCACCGCCTTTTGGTAAAAAAGAGTTTGTGTAAGAATATCAAAACCTCTTGTCTGTAACGAGTCACAAAATAATTTTATTTTGCTTGCATCTAAAATAGGTGTGATTGAGGTTGCGTGTTCATCGATTGACTTTTGAGATGTTTGCACAAATAGAAATGGTAGCCCAAATGATAAAAAGTGATTTTTTATTACCTGAATATCTTTTTGTGATAGGCCAAGTGGGTCAATTATAAAAAGCGAGTTACCAGAAACTCTTTCTTTTATTTCAGTATATGCTTTTAACATGCTATCGTCAGAATCGTTGACTTGGCGTTCAATGTTTGTAATGTGAACATGATATGCCGAGAGTGATTGTAGAAAATCGCGATTTGAGTCTTTCGAGCCAAAATAATATATAGAATCCTTCAAGTTTAAAAATGTGGGTAAGTGATAAAAGTGTTCTTTTTTCCAATTATGAACGGTTTCTGGCTTTACATTTTTATCGCCTAAGATGTTTCGTGCGATGTTTTCTGGTGTATTAACGCAAAAAAACAAGAAAAAGGTGAAAACATTAATGCTAATAAGAATGGGAATGGTATACAGGATTCTTCTTAAAATATAAGCCCACATCTTAGCCCATTTCCTTTTTCAAAAAGCGATAAATGGGAACACAAAATGCAAAAAAAATGGCTAAAAGCACAGTAAGAGGCCAGGCAATTTGAGGTTTATTATGTTGTTCGCGATATTCATTTCTTTTTTCAATGTTTACATCTTGGTACTTTAAGGAATTATTAATTACGCCCCCAGCAACAAGATTTTCATACCAGTGATGGTATAAAACAAAATCAATGGGGTAAAAATTAAAATGCCAAGGAGCATCCTTGCGAGAGATTTCTATCGCATCTTTAACAAGTTGAGCTCTTTGAGGCGTATTTTCCATTGATTTGATTAAATGAAAAAGCTTATCAAATTCTTCGTTTTTGTAATTTGTTCGATTTTCACCTTTGTGTGTAACGCGGCTGTTATCGCCACACAATAAAAACAGGAAGTTTTCTGGGTCTGGGTAATCGGCATTCCAACCGCCTCTAAAGATTTGAATGTCTCCGATATCTTGTTTTTCCATGTAGCGATTAAAATCGGTTTCTCTGAATTGCAAAGCAATATTTAGTTTAGCGAATTGATTTATATACCAATCGACTACAGAAACTGGTAATTTGACGGTATCAAAAAATAAAACTAGCTGTTTCCCAGTAGTTTTATCTATGCCGCCAGGGTAACCAGCTTCTGCTAATAGTTTTTTTGCGTAATCAATATTTTTAGCTTTTTCTTTTTTTTCAGATTCATCCCAATCATAAATGAATTTGTTCAGACCATTTTCTGAGTTGATTTCTTCGTATCCGAAAATGCCTGGCGGTACTGGGCCATGAGCAATAACGCCCCTGCCATTTAAGAAGATTTTAATAAATTCATCCATATCAATGGCAATCGAAATAGCTTGACGCAGTTTTTGCTTGTCTTCGCTATAGCCACCGACTATTGGGTCGAGCATATTAAAACCTGTATACCAGATGGTGGTGCTAGTAGCTTTAATTAGATTTATTTTTTTTGCTTTCATGGCTTGTGACAATTCGCCTGAACCTACATTAAGATCAATAGCCCCCGTAAAACTTTGTTCCGGAATTGCAGATAAATCCAAGTATCCTTGCTGAAATTTGATCCATTGTGAGGTGACTTCAGGTTCTTTTGTCCAAATTATTTTTTCTGCCAAAGGTAGCTTTTTACCTGCCGAGCCAAGCAAATGTTTTAGCTGTGGGCTAGCATCCTTTGGGTAGAATTCATCATGAAAATTCTCATTTCGAGATAACACCATTCGTGAATTGCGATTGCTTTTTTCAAATTTAAAAGGGCCTGTGCCAACGGGGTGTGATTGCAAAGTAAAACTTTTCGATTTCACTTCATGTTGTTCATAGAAAGTTATCGCTTCCCATGGCATAGGGCAAAAAAATGGCATAGATAACCAATATTGAAACTGTGGATATTTTTCCGTTAATATAATTTCCATGGTGTAATCATCAATTATTTTAATGCCATCACATGGAATGTTAAGGTAATCCAGAATGATAGGGTTGACTTTTTCATCTTCTTCGCGGTTATAAATTAATACGCCATTATCACGACTTAATTGTGCTCTATTTTTTCGAATGGTTTCTACTTCATTGCTGATGTTTTTTTTAAGGGTTTCCATGCCTTTTATTTTATCAACAATTGAAATGATGGGGCAATGATTGCGTGCATCTGCTAATCGATAAATTTGAAAGACAAAATCTCTTATTGTTACTTCTCTTGTGCTAGGGTTTGGCAAATCGAATAAATCAGAAAATACAATTTCTTTTTGGTTTTTGAAATCGTGGTAAAGATAGGCACCAGTTTCGTTTTTAGTAAAACACGGGTGATTTTGATATTTTATTCCTTTTTTGAGTTGCAGTCGCCAAATAGCATTGATTTTACCCTTATAGTTATCGGGGTCGGATATTTCTGCACCGTTTTCGTCAATATAAGTAACGACGGGTAATTTTTCAGCTAAGAGAGGCTCTAGTTCAAATGGGCGTTTTAAAAACTGATATTGAAATAATTGTTCATAAATTTGGCAAACGACAGCCCATTCATTGTTAACATAAGAAAGCGCTGGGTCTAAGGTTCTGGGTTTGGTTGAAAATGCCCGATAGATAATCTTTTCGCTATTTTCTTTTTGGGAATAGGGGGTATTCCATTCTGCAAAAATGGGCAAGCATAGTAAAAATAGAAAAATAAGCAGAAACTTTTGCATCAACCCTTTAGTAGTATATTATAAGTTTGGCATTCTAAGCTATTGATAAGTAGGTTCAAGAATATTATGATTATTTTACTTGTGTTGGCAGTTAATTTTTTGTAAATATTTGGTCAATATTGTACAAAGGCTAATTTGGGAAAATTCTTGGTTGTTTTAAAGTCTTAAAGTTTTTTACAAAAATGGAAGCCGACTATTTTGAAGTCTTCGGCAAAATAAAATTTATGGCTTCGATGGTTTTGGGTATAAGTATCTAGAATTGCAATTTCGCACTGCTCTTTTTTCGCTATTTTGTATATTTCTTGCAATAGTATTTTGCCGATACCTTTACTGCGATAGGTTTCGTCTACAATAAAATTATCAATATCAATATATTTGCCGCACCAAAAGCGAAAGCCAACCCAATAGCCTGCCACTCCCACAAGCTGTTTGCCTTTATAAGCGCCGATACATTTAAAATTTTGTTTTAGCATATTTGTCAGTCTTTTTTTTAGGGTAATGCGCGGTATTTCTTTGTTAAGTTGGCAAATTAGATCTAATATTTCACTCATTCTATTTCGCGGAATATGTTTTACTATGATGGTTGGGCTCATCTTAGATACCTTGTTCGAAAAAGCTTATTAGTTTTTCGTTTAATAAACGATCTTCTTGTGCAGAAACTTTAGTATCAAAATGGCCAGATTGCAGAACCCAAACTTCTTTTTTGCCGGGTATCGCATTCGCTACGCTAAATTGACCTAAAGGTGGCACAGCCGGGTCAAATATAGCTGGTGAAATTATGCCAGGGATTTTAATTAATGAGGCTGCCGTTGCTGAATCAAAATAAGGTAAAGTCGTTTGTTCGACTTCTGGGTTTTCAGATAAATATTTGCGAACACTTTCACCGCTACCTGTGCATGGTACTTTTGTGCGGAGCGGTTGGTGCCCAAAAGTTGGCACACATAAATGAAAACGGGAAATTCTTTTCTCAAAAGGCAACATTAAGGCGCCTAAGCCACCACCGAAACTTCCGCCGGAAAAACTACAGGATTTTATATAAGGATAAATTTCATAAGCACAGGATACAGCCGACCATAATTCTGCGACACAGCCCCTAATAGAATATTCATATTTATCATGAATGCGATAGATAACATGTTTGCTCGATTCGCCAGGGTATCCTGGTTTGGCGGAAAGGTGAAACCCGCGTGCGACGGGCAAAATGATTACGGTGTTTCTAGGTATCATAGCTATGGAATAGTTATCTCTGCCGCCGTAACCATGGCCCATGACCAAAGCGGCCTTAATGCGTTGTTGGATAGGCTCTAGAACCCATGCGCCCGTAACAAAACCGCCCCAAGATGCGTAGGATAATTTTTTTACACTTAGGCCTTTATAAAATTGCCCAGTGTCTTCTAACCGTATTTGAAGGGGGAGTTTTGAGTTTTCCTGATAAGTAGACTGCCAGAAATCTTTAAAAGCTTGAGTCGCTTGTGGATACCCTATTTTTTTTAGTTCATTGAATGTGTAGCCATGGGTAGGGTCAAAGGGGAGCTGGTGTTGAATAGGTACTAATTCTGGAACTAAAAATTGATACATGATTTTATCTCAATAAAAAAGGCGATATCATAAATCAAATCTGAAGAATTGCAATAAAGTATGATGGCTAAGTATATGTTCTCGTTTTAGGAAGCGTTTGGATTTTTATATTTACTCTAAAAATAGTTTGTTTTTTATTTCTTTCTTTTTGGTATCTTCTAGGGGCAGTTTGTCTAGAGCTAATTTGAATTTTTCGGCGTTTTTGTCAATCGGGCGATATCCGCATTCCGGAAAAAAATTGGGAATAGAGGTGTACAAAAGATTTCTTGGATAATCTCGACACATTCCAGGGCGAGAATCATAGGAGTCGCACAAACGAGTATTGGGGTCAAAATGACTGCATGTGAAATATAAAATTTGATTTTCTTTGTCTTGCTTTTGGAATATAAAACCATTAATTTTTTTTTGCCATAAAATAAAAATGCTTCTGCAGGTGTCAATATAGGTTACCAAAAACCCGACTTTGATGCCTGGGGTTTCGCAGCATTTACCACAGCCTTCGCATTTGCCTGATAGTTGGTAACGAGGTAGACCTTTCTTTTTGAGGTTTTTGCGTTGGAGCCAAAGGCTACCTAAATAGTAGTACCGAATGGCGTTTTTAATGAGTTTTTGGGCAATGTTGTCGCGCATTATTGGTTTTTTAAGAACCTAAGTATTTTCGGTTAATACCTGTTTTTTTAGCAAAATTTTTTGGAACATATAATGTTAAGGGATTTCTTCAGAATTTAAGGCTTATTTTGATCGTTGGAAAATATTTTTAATAAAATGCTTGAAATGTTAATATATTAGAATATAATAATATTAGAATCTACTTGTAAGGAGAAATAATGGAACAAGATATAGATAAGTTGGTTGAAAAGGCAAAGGGAGCGGCTGAGTTGTTAAAGCAATTAAGCCATGAGACGCGATTGCTAATGTTGTGTTTTGTTTCTGATAAAGAAAAATCTGTTCAGGAGATTGAAAAATTTTTGGGGACAACCCAAAGTAATACTTCGCAGCATTTAGCTAAATTAAGAAGCGTAGGGCTTTTGAAGACTAATAAAGTCGGCAATCAAGTTTTTTACAGTATTAATAACCCTGATGTTTTGAAAATAATTAAAACGCTACAAGAAATATACTGTTCATAAGGAGGAAGAAAGATGGAGTTTTTATCACAACCGATGCCGTGGTATGTTGCAGGGCCGATTATTGGTTTAATGGGGCCGGTGCTTTTGTTGTTAGCCAATAAATCGTTTGGCATTAGCTCGAGTATGCGACAAATTTGCGCTTGTGTGTTTCCGGCTAATATACCATTTTTAAAATACGATTGGAAAAAGGACCAATGGAATTTGTACTTTGTTGTTGGTTTGATGATTGGTGGTTTTTTAAGTGTAACTTTTTTGAATAATACGCATGTGATTTCTTTGCACCCTGATGTCTTGGAAAAATTGCAGTCTTATCAATTCGAAGTTAAGGGAGGTTTAGTGCCTGAGGAATTTTCTACGACGGCATTTTTGTTTTCGTGGCGCGGTCTACTTATGATGATAGGCGGTGGCTTTTTGGTAGGGTTTGGTGCGCGTTATGCTGGCGGGTGTACTTCTGGTCATGCTATTATGGGGTTGTCTAATTTACAATTAGCTTCGCTAGTAAGTGTTATCGGTTTTTTTATTGGTGGTTTGATAATGGTTCACTTACTATTACCTAAATTGTTTAGTTAAAAGGAAATTTTATGATGCGATTCATGTATGTAATATTGGGTATAATATTTGGTATCACCTTATTTAAATCGGAGGCGGTTTCTTGGTATCGAATATTCGAAATGTTTTTGTTTAAATCTTTTCATATGTACGGGATTATTGGCTCCGCGGTAGCGATAGGAATAGTTGCGGTTTATCTGATTAAAAAGAGAAAGTGCAAAAGTGTTTCGGGGGAGCAAATTGAGGTTGCGCCCAAAAAACTTTCGAAAGGTAACATTATAGGTGGAGTGATTTTTGGGTTGGGTTGGGGTTTAGTTGGTGCTTGCCCTGGGCCTATCTATGTGTTAATAGGTGCGGGGTATTCGTTTGTGATCATTGTTTTTGTAAGCGCGTTAGTGGGTACTTGGGTGTATTCAGCTTTGCGTGATAAATTGCCTAATTAGTTTTAATGACTTTATATAGAAAGGAAGAAAAATGTATATCGACCAATTATACACCGATTGTTTAGCAGAAGCGGCATATTATATCGAATCTAACAAAGAGGTTGCCATCATTGACCCTATGCGCGATATAGATGTTTATTTGGAAATGGCAGCAAGGCGCGGAGCTAAAATTAAATATATTTTAGAAACACACTTTCATGCTGATTTTGTTTCAGGGCATCTTGATTTGGCAAAAGCTACAGGAGCACCGATTATTTTTGGACCAGGGGCTGAAACAAAATTTCCGATCGTAAATGTTAAAGATGATGAAATATTGCCATTAGGTAATATTAATATTCAAGTGCTACATACACCAGGCCACACCCCTGAATCAGTTTCTTTTTTAATATTTGATGAAGACAATATTGAGCATTCTGTCTTTACAGGGGATACATTGTTTATTGGTGATGTTGGCCGACCAGATTTATTAGGTGGCAAAATGACCAAAGAAGAATTAGCTGGTATGTTGTATGATTCATTGAACAATAAAATCAAGATATTGCCAGATCATGTTATTGTGTACCCTGGTCATGGGGCAGGTTCGGCATGCGGTAAAAATATAAGCAAAGAGAAGACTTCTACTATCGGCAAGCAAAAGGAAACGAATTATGCTTTGCAAGAAATGAGTCGTAAGGAGTTTATAGAAGTTGTAACCAAAGGTTTGGCGAACCCTCCTTTATATTTTCCATTTGATGCGGGTAAAAATAAAAGTGGATATGCCTTATTGACGGAAGTTTTAGCAAAAAGTAGCACGCCCTTGAACCCTGCTGAATTTGAAAGGGTATTGAAGCATAATTGTTTTGTATTAGATACTCGAAGTGCCAGTAAATTTGCTAAAGGTTTCGTTAAAGGCGCTATTAATGTTGGGTTAGATGGTCAGTATGCATCGTGGGTAGGCAATTTAGTACCACCAAATGCAAATATTTTGCTGGTTACTGAACCTGGAAAAGAAAACGAAAGCATTGTTCGTCTAGCGCGAATTGGGTATGATTCTGTTTCTGGATATCTAGAAGGTGGCATGGAAGCATGGGTAAAAGCTAAACTTGAAATAGATGTTGTTAATGAAATTAAAGCTAAAGACTTTGTACAAGAAACAGAAAAAGGCTCGCTACATATTTTAGATGTTCGCAGTAAAGGTGAGTGCGAATCAGGAATTGTTAAAGGTGCCAAAGCGATTTGTCTTAGCCAGTTAGGAAGTCGCTTGCATGAGTTATCGCCTAAGTTGACATATTATGTTCATTGTGCTGGCGGGTATCGTTCGATGATGGCTTGCTCTTTGCTTAAAAAAAATAACTTCAATCATGTGATAAATGTAGAAGGTGGAATGCAGATGCTCAAAAAACTTAAGGTGCCAACGGAGTCTAGTTGCGCAATAGGATGAATTTTAGTTTTTAACGCAAACTTTGAATTTAATAAATTGCGTTATGAAAACAAAAAGTCGTTGAATATTATTGAATTATAATTACCCTAATGACCCTGATTTCAAGTAAGCAATTTGTGATTGGGGTAAACTTAAATGAATTCTTTAACGAAAGATATAATTCGGTTTTATAAGGAGTGGCTAACCAATAAGAGAGCTTACCAAGACAATTTAGGGGTTTCGTTTTGTTTCTTTAATAAAAACGAGACCATTTACGAAGATGCTGTTGGTTTTGCAGACATCAAACAAAAAATTAATGCTACCCCTCAAACCATATATCGTTGTGCCTCGATATCAAAATTGTTTACAGCAACTGCAATTATGCAGCTTGTGGAAAAAGGTAAAATAAATCTTCATGATAAAGTTCTCGCGTTATTACCAGAAATACAACTCGCAGAATATACAGATTTTAAAAATGCGACTTTATTTCATTTGCTAACTCATTCTTCTGGCTTACCGCGAGAATCGAATCACCCCTATTGGTCGACGCTACAGTTTCCTGATGCCGAAGCTGTTTACGAAGGTTTGAAAACTCAAAAGCAAGCGATTCCGATAAACACAATTTGGAAATACAGTAACTTAGCGTTTGGAATGTTAGGGGAAATTATTTCAAAATATTCAGGAGAAGTTTTTGAGGAGTATATTGAAAATCATATTTTTGCACCATTGCAATTAAAAAGCAGTTTTTTTCGGAATATGGACCCTCAACATAAACATTTAGCAAAAGGTTATAGTCGCAAATTACCAAATCGTGAACGAGAAGAAATTGATTTTGTTGATTGTGAATATATTAATGCGGCGGCCAATTTATGCTCTACGGTGCAAGACTTAGCTTGTTTTTATAAATCTTTCTTTGATGGTAAGAATGTATTGTTGCAACAGGAGACAATCAATAATATGTTGCGTTGTCAAGTGCTCAGTCTGGATTGGCAAGATGGTTTTGGTCTTGGTTTTAAGCTTAGTCGGTATCGTCAATTAACATTTATTGGTCATGGTGGTGCTTTTCAAGGGTTCATTCTAAACTCTTCCTTTGTCAAAGAAAAGGATTTTGGGGTAATAGTATTGTCGAATAGTACTGATAGTGATTCCTTGGCATTTTTGCGATACGCTTATGATTTGATTCTGCCAACAATGGAAGCCAAGGAGGAAAAAGCAGGCGATAATGGGGTAATTGAAAAGTATGCGGGTAGATTTAGAAACGCTTGGTACGATATTCTGGTTATGCCTATTCAAGGTGAATTGTATTATTTTAACCTATCAGAAGCACAACCTTTTGATACAAAGGCTCGTTTGAAACAAGTATCGGAAGGGCAATTTATTTTTGATTCTCAAATCGGTGGACATTCCATTGGTGAACCAGTTCGGTTTGATTTTGATGCTAATGGCGAAGTGAGTAAAATTCGAATTGGGGCAGGGGTGACGAGTCGAATTAAAGATTGGGTGAATTAAGCGATGTTGGAGTTGCGCCAACTAAATTTGCAAGATGAAGAAGCTTTTAAAAAGGGTTTTGCGGAATGGGCAAAAGAAGACCCAACTTGGATTTCATTTATATGGCAAGATGGAATGACCTTTGAAAAGATGTTGCAGTTATTGGAAGACGAAACAAAAGGTATAAATTTAGCCCCTGGTCGTGTAGCCCATACGATGTTATATGGGTTTGTTAATGGTGAAATTGTTGGACGCGTTAGTGTGAGGCATGAGCTTAATGATTTTCTTTTTCAACGCGGCGGCAATGTGGGTTATTCGGTTGCACCGCGCTTTCGCAAAAAAGGGTATGCAACAGAAATGTTGCGACAAGGTTTATTATACTGCAAAAAAATTGGTTTGACAGAAGTGCTGATTACTTGTGAGAATGAAAATGTTCACTCTTATAAAGTCATTGAAAAAAACGGAGGCGTATTTGAGAATTACTTTTTAGATGAAAGAGAACAAGTTATCGTGCGGCGTTATTGGGTCACTTTAGCTTGAAAGGTTTGTTTTATGAAGGTTATGGTCTATAGTATTCATGGTTTTGATAAACCTTTTTTAGAAAAGGCAAATCATGGAAAACACGAATTATTATTTAGTGAATTGCCTCTAAGTTTAGAAACGGTCGCTTTATCGAAAGGTTGTCAGGCAATTGCTTTGTTTACCTCGGATAACGCATCAGCTATGGTTCTTGAAAAGCTTCATGAAATGGGGGTAAAGTATATTGCTTTGCGATCTGTTGGTTATGATCATGTTGATTTAAAAAAGGCAACAGAATTCGAGATGAAGGTAGCGAATGTACCGGCTTATTCTCCTTATGCAATTGCGGAACATGCTGTGGCCTTACTGCTAGCGTTAAATCGTAAAATTTTACAGGGGAACGCCCTGTTTATGAAAAATGATTTTCGTCTTGATAATTTGGTGGGGTTTGATTTACATGGTAAAAGTGTTGGTGTAATTGGTACGGGGAAAATTGGAGGTGCTTTTGCCAAAATTATGAATGGTTTTGGCTGTGAAGTTTTAGCCTACGATATTGAAGAAAACCAAGATTTAAAAAATGAGATTCGTATTCAATATATGTCGCTTGTGGAATTGTGCCAAAAGTCAGATGTTATTTCGATTTGTTGCCCAATGAATTCTCAAACCAAATATATGTTTAATAAAAGTTTATTTGGTATCATGAAAAAAGGTGTTTATATCATTAACACGGCACGAGGGGGTATTGTTAACTCTCTTGATTTGCTTGCGGCGATAGAAGAAGGAATCGTAGCTGCTGCTGGTTTAGATGTTTATGAAAACGAAAAGCCAATTTACTTTAAAGACAAGCGGGCTACAAAAATGGAAGACTCTGTTTTTTTATCTTTGCAAAGCCACCCTAAAATACTAATGACAGGTCACCAAGCTTTTTTGACTAATGAAGCTTTGGAAGGTATCGCTTCGACAACCCTGCAAAATTTAGATGATTGGTCAATTGCAGGTTCATGCAATAATGAAGTTTCTTGTGAATTGTAAGTAATTGTAGAGGAGCGCTGCCGCGCGACTCGCTATTGGTTTAAAAAAATGAAACTATAAAATTAATCGCAATAACCAATTATTTAATTTTTATGGGTTAGAATCAATTTGGGGTGTGTTCGCTTCATGATGTGGCTTTGGTGAATTCATACGGCGAACAATAGCTTCACAAAACGGACTACTCAGTGTATTTTTAATTTTATTACAATTGGCGCAGTAGACGGGTTTGAAACCCGTCTCTACTTGGTGAATCTAAAAATTGTGACAGCCGCCCTTGGAAAACATAAAAACCAAGCAATTGCAAATGATTTTGTCAAAATGCACCAATTTTTTTGTAAATTTCAAAGTATCTACCCAGTGCGCAATTAAGTTGGTAGCCAGATCGTCCCCGATCTGGTAACCCAAATAAATACGGGAGTTAGATTTACCATAACATTTTGGTTTTATTTTTGTGCTTTAAACCACCATTATTTGGTGAGATTTCATTCTCATTAATATTTGAATTATTAAATACATTGCAATCAAAATGAGCCAAATGTGCATATTCGAAAATGCACTTTTTTAAGTCTACCTAGAAGTTTAGCTTTGTAAATCGAAGAATTTTAGCAAAACTCGAGAGTTTTGCAGAAAAACACCAGTATACATTATTGGTATGGTGATTGCTATCATAATAATTGGAACAATTTCATCATGTGAAGATTTGATTTATGAGCCAAAGAGAAACCAAGCCATTAGACTCCATAGGCGTTGATTGGGAGGACTTTTATACGCGATGGTCTAAGGCGCGGGTTTCTGCTATTCGCAAGGTGATAGATAGTGATTTGGATATGCCCTTAATTGTTGATACTGAGTCTAAGTTGCTATTCACTTTGGCTGAAATTATCAAAGATTGTACCTCTGCACAGGCGGACAATATGAAAGCTATGATTTTGAAAAGCGTTTTTGATTATAGTCGAATTTTAGGGATGGGGCTTTCTAAGCAATACAAAATTTTATTGGAATTAAAAGATTTTAGAAGTGTTTTAACAAAATCTAAGATACCTTGCCTAGGGGGGGATTGGGAGTCACGCGAAACAGCTGAGATTTTGCGAAGATCTGGTTGCCATTTTTGTGAACCACTTGGTTCTTTTGTGTGTGATTATTGGCGCGAAGGAATAGATGGTCTAGTCATGGGGTTAGGGGAAACAGAACGCTATGTGCGTCATGCGAGTGTGCGCCATGGTGATGATTCTTGTGTAGACATTTTTTTTATTGAAAGCAATAAACGGTCAGTTGGTTCATTAGCATGGGGCAAGATACCAGAACATATGTCATCTACCATTTCTACCCTTCGTGCCGAGTTTGAAGTCGAGAACAATGTAGCTGTAGACATCAAGGGAATGAAAGAAGGTCAGTTGTATTATATGATCAAAGACCCAACGGATCGTCAGTGTACGGGTAATAGTAATTTGATTAAGAAGTTTCAGGAAAAAGTAAGGGATTTTTACCCAGGTCTTGTTTTGATAGATGTGACTCCGCGGGCTGTTTTGGGGGTAGAAGTATGAGTCAAATGACGCGCCGTGATTTGTTGTTGGGTTCTTTTATCAAAAAACCAGTTGCTGTAAAAAAAATTGTTGTTGGTCGTTTGAAGGATTTTGCAGTAGGTGAGAAAAAGCTTTTGGAGAAGGAGAGAGTTTTAATGGAGAGTTTGCCAGAGGGGTTGCGGGCTAAATCAGCTTCGAATGGTAATGAGTATTTTGGTATCGAAATAAATTCATGGGGGGAGGTTTTAGTGGATTTTACTAAAGCTAGATCTTTTGATGAGGTTTTTTCGGTGATGACAAACGAAACCATTCGTTTAAATAAGGAGATGAATGTATGAGTGAAAAAAAGAAGAGCTTCAGTCGTCGTAGTTTTGTAAAGGCGCTGTCGATTACAGGTGGTATACTTGCTACCTCAAAATGGGTATCTGCTGCCCCGTTAAGTTATTTTAAGCCTATTCAGATTGATAACCCGCTAGCAGCCTACCCTAACCGTGATTGGGAGAAGGCATACCGGAATATTTTTGCCTATGATTCTAGTTTTGTTTTTCTATGTGCCCCAAATGATACCCACAATTGTTTACTAAAGGCTTATGTTAAAAATGGTGTAGTTCAGCGTATTGGGCCAAGTTATGGTTATGGTAAAGCCACAGATTTATATGGCAACCAATCTTCATCACGCTGGGACCCTCGAATTTGCCAAAAAGGTTTAGCTCTTGTAAGACGATTTTATGGGGATCGTCGCGTAAAATCCCCTATGATTCGTCGCGGTTTTAAAGAATGGGCGGATGGAGGTTTCCAGAGAGATGCAACTACTGGCAAGCCAGACCCTAAGTTTATGCAAAGGGGTAAGGATAAATGGCTAAGAGTTTCTTGGGATGAAGCCTATACCTATACTGCCAAAGTTTTGCAGAATATTGCGACTACATATTCTGGTGAAAAAGGTGCTGCGTATTTAAAAACACAAGAATACGACCCTTCGATGATTCATTCTATGGAAGGAGCAGGGGTGCAAACCATCAAATTGCGCGGTGGAATGGCTTTTTTAGGATCAACAAGAATTTTTGGCTTATATCGTTTTGGCAATATGTTAGCTTTATTAGATGCAAAAATCAGAGGTGTTACGCCTGACAAAGCCATTGGCGCTAGAGGTTGGGATTCTTATTCCTGGCACACCGATTTACCACCGGGTCACCCAATGGTGACAGGTCAACAAACGAATGACTTTGATCTATTTGCAGTCGAACACTCTAAATTATTGATCGTATGGGGTATGAATTGGATTACAACAAAAATGCCGGATTCCCATTGGATGACGGAGGCAAGACTTAAAGGGACAAAAGTAGTGGCGGTGACGGTTGAATATAGTGCAACAGCTTCTAAGGCAGATGATGTTGCGGTGATTCGCCCTGGTACCGACCCAGCTTTTGCACTTGGTCTATCACAATATATCATTGCAAATAAATTATACGATAAAGATTTTGTTGAAAACAAATCAGATTTGCCTTTTTTAATCCGATTAGATACCTTAGAGCCATTAAAATGCGAAGAGGTTATTGAAGGCTTTGTTGAACCAGAGTTAAAATCAATTCAATTTTTAAAAACAGGTGAAAAGCCGCCAGCAAATTCAGAACAGAAAGTAAGCTTTATTTCGGAAAAAGCAAAAGTTGAATTTAGATCACATGTAGTGTTTGATACTAAATCCAATAAATTTGTTCCGATTTCAAGAGATCAATACGGTGACAATGCCGCCAATTTAAATATATCAGTTGATTTGAGCTATAACAAAGAAGTTACATTGTTAGACGGAACAAAGGTAATTGTTCGAACTGTTTTTAGTGTGATGGAGGAATACTTAAATCAAAACATGACGCCTGCTTTGGTTTCTAAAATAACAGGTTGCCCAGAAAGTGGGATTATTAGTCTTGCCAAACAGATTGCTGAAAACAAAGAAAAAACCATTTTTGCTTGTGGTATGGGGCCAAACCAATTTTTTAATGCTGATTTAAAAGACCGGGCTATTTTTCTTCTAGCAACGCTTTCAAGAAATGTTGGCTTTCTTGGTGGAAATGTAGGTAGTTATGCTGGCAATTATCGTGCAGCGCTTATTGGTGGCGAACCGCTTTATGCTGCAGAAGACCCATTTAATCTTCAATTAAAAAAAGGTGAAAAGTCAACTGTCAAAAAATACACCCACTATGAATCTTTACATTATTTTAACTATGGTGATCGCCCCTTGCGGCTTGGCAACAAGCTGTTTACAGGGGAAGGGCATATTCCAACACCGACTAAAGCCATGTGGTTGAATAATTCCAATTCTGTGATTGGTAATATTAAATGGCATTATGATGTAGTTAATAATACACTGCCCAAATTGGATTTTATAGCTTATTCTGATTGGTGGTGGACGGGCTCTTGTGAATATTCGGACATTGTATTCGCAGTGGATTCGTGGGCGGAGTTTAAGGCGCCAGACATGTGTGGGTCTTGCTCGAACCCATTTGTTCAAATTTACCCAAGAACGCCAATAGAAAGAATTTTTGATACCAAAGGTGATTTGGAAGTGATTGCGGGTGTTTCGAAAGCCCTAGCTAAAGAAACTGGCGACACTCGAATGAGTGATATGTTTAAATTTTCAGATGAAAACGATACTTCTGAATATTTGCAAAGAATAATTACAGGCTCAGCAACTTTAAAAGGGTATAAAATCGATGACCTTGAAGAAAAAGCAAAAAAAGGGATTCCGGCATTAATGAATAACCGAACTTACCCGCGTGTATCTTCTTATGAACAAGCGAAATCCGAATCGCCTTGGCATACGAAATCTGGCCGGTTGGAGTTTTATCGACCAGAGAAAGAGTTTATTGAAAATGGTGAAAATATGGTTATTTACCGCGAACCTGTTGATTCTACGCCTTATGAGCCAAATGTAATTGTAGGCAAGAAGCACGCTGCCATTCGTGCAAAACAGCCAGCTGATTATGGAATTGACCCTAAAGATGTAAGTTCTGAAGCGCGTCAAGTCAGAAATATTTCTATGACGAATGAAGAGCTGCTTGCTAGTAAGCACCCTTTGCGCTTAAAGAATTATAGTCATGTGTATCATACACCAAAATATCGTCACGGTGCTCACTCCACCCCAGTTGATACTGATGTGACGGGTGTTTGGTTTGGCCCATTTGGGGATGTTTACCGCCACGACAAACGGATGCCTTCCGTTGTAGAAGGGTATGTTGACATAAACCCTTTAGATGCTCGCGAGATTGGAGTTGAAGATGGGGATTATGTTTATATTGATGCCGACCCAGGCGATCGCCCTTATCGAGGGTTTAAAGAAGGCTCTGAAGAATATAAGGTTGCGCGATTAATGTTAAGAGCTCGTTATTACCCTGGTACACCTCGTGGCATAACAAGAACTTGGCATAATATGTATGGGGCAACATTTGGTAGCGTTAAAGGGCAAGAGACAAGAAGTGATGGTCTTGCAAAGAGCCCTGAAACGAATTATCAATCTATGTATCGTTCAGGTTCGCATCAGAGTGCAACGCGCGCTTGGTTGAGACCAACTCAAATGACGGAAACTTTAATGCATAAAACAATGTTTGGTGAAGGTATGGAAAAAGGTTTTGCGCCTGATATTCATTGCCCAACAGGTGCACCACGAGAAGCGTTTGTGAAAATTACCAAAGCAGAAAATGGAGGTTTAAACAACCAAGGTGTTTGGCGACCAGCTTCTTTAGGTTTCAGACCAACTTATGAAAATCAAGCAATGAAAGAGTACCTCAAAGGTCGTTATATTAAAGGAAAGGAATCGTAAATGGCAACTGTAAAAAATTGGCAAATAAAAAGAGATATGGAATATCCCTATGCTGACCACCGTCCTAAAAAACAGTGGTCGATTGTATTTGACCTAAATAAGTGCATCGCTTGCCAAACTTGTACTATTGCGTGTAAAACGACATGGACAAGTGGTAAAGGTCAAGAGTATATGCACTGGAATAATGTAGAAACGAAGCCATTTGGGTCTTACCCACTCGCTTGGGATGTAAAGGTGTTAGAAAAACTGGGTCAACAAGCCTGGAAGAACGATAAATCTTACGGTGGTAAAACAATTTTTGAAGCCTCTGGCGATAAGGAAGTTGCTCTTCATTTTGCGCCAAAGGACGAAGATTGGATGTATCCAAATCATGGAGAAGATGATTGTGCTGGAAATGTAGTGGGTGGGGAATATATGAGTTTGCCTCATGATAAATGGTTTTATTATTTGCCGCGTACTTGTGCTCATTGTACTTACCCTGCTTGTTTGGCTTCTTGCCCAAGAAAAGCGATATATAAACGCGAAGAAGACGGTATTGTTTTGATAGATCAATCGCGTTGTAAAGGTTATGGCGAGTGCGTTAAGGCTTGCCCTTATAAAAAGTCAATGTACAACCCTCACACGCGAGTTAGTGAAAAATGTGTGGGTTGTTATCCAGCCGTTGAGCAAGGATACCAACCTATGTGTGTTCAAAATTGTATTGGTAAGATTCGTGTAATGGGTTTTGTAAACCCACCATGGAGTATACGCGAGGATAACCCAATTGATTATTTGATTCATAAAAAAGAGTTGGCTTTGCCATACTACCCACAATTAGGGCTTGAACCGAATATTTATTATATTCCACCCATACATGCCAATAAGGAATATTTGCATCAAATGTTTGGCCCCAAAGTAGACCAAGCGATAGAGAATTATAAAAATATTAAGAACGACCCTATAACACAAGGTTTGATGGTTTTAATAGGTAGTTCTGATCGCATTATCCATCGTTTTGATGTTAAAAACAACATAGCGTATGCTTTTGATGAAAAAGGCGATGAAATAGTTCGTGTGCCAGTAACCGAATCTGTTTATGATCGCGCTGCCTTTGATGAAAAAATCAATGCAGTTCGTAACAACACACCTTAAGAAGGAAAGGTTCAAATATGAAAAAAATATGTGTTTTAATAGTTTTGGTAGTTGTGGGTCTTGCTCGTTTGTCTGCAGAAGATTATTTGGTTAAAACTGTGACAGATGATTTATCCAAGAAACCAGAAGTAAGTGCTGAGTATTGGAAGGATATAAAGTATCTGAATATACCATTACTTGGCCAAATGATTGTTAAACCTAAGCCAGAAAAAACGGAAACAGAAACTATCAAGGTGCAAATTGTACATGATGGTAAATATATTGCGTTTCGATTGCGTTGGTATGATACTGAAAAATCGGAAGCAGGAAAGTTAGGTGAATTTTCTGATGCTGTAGCTTTGCAGTTTCCTGTGAAAGATAATGCTAACCCGCCTCCGATATTTATGGGGTTTAAAGATAACCCTGTGCATTTATTTCATTGGCGTGCGCAATACCAACATGATGCAGAACATGGTAAAAAGACAATTAAAGATATTTACCCGAATTTGAGTGTAGATATGTACCCCTTAGAATTTAAAGATTCGGGTACAGTTAAGGGTATTACTGAAGAGAAAAAAGAAGTTTTTTCACCAGGGGTGTCAGCAGGTAACCCGCAATCTTACCCTAAAAAAGGCGTTGATGAAATTATGGCAGAAGGTTTTGGAACTTCTGGAGTTCGTAAGGATCACGATTCAGCTGCTTTTGGTGAGTGGAAGGATGGTGAATGGACAGTGGTAATCGTAAGAGCATTAAAACGCCCTGACGGGTCGATTTTAGAAGTTGGCAAAGGCAGCTCTTTAGGGGTTGCTGTTTGGCAAGGGGGCAAAGATGAAGTTGGTTCAAGAAAATCAATTTCAATGTCTTGGACACCATTTAAATTGGAGGCTAAATAATATGGAATTAAAACCTGCATCTTTTGTATTAGCATCACTTTTAACAGCTTACCCTACTCCGGATTTAGAAGAGAGTGTAAATGTTTTGATGTCTGACCCAGAAATAAAAATGGATAACGATTTGCGAAAATTGATATTGAATCGCGTGAAAGCAAAAAATTTGCTAGATATGCAATCGGAATACATTGATATTTTTGATCGAGGGCAGACAACTAACCCAGCTTATGAGACCGAATATGGCCGCCATAGGGCTTTGGCAAAAGGGAATGAGTTAAGCGATATTGCAGGTTTTTATAAAGCGTTTGGTTTTGAGCTAGATGAAGATCGAGAAAATAGAGATATGATCGATCATGTAAGCACAGAGCTTGAGTTTTATGCTTTACTGCTAATGAAGCAAGTCCATTTAGATGAAATTAAAGACAGCGAAGGTTCTTTTGTTGTGGAAGATGGACGCAAAAAATTTTTAATGTCGCATCTGGCGGGTTTTATTGGTGCCGTTTGTAATCGCCCTGGAATTCAGGAGAGTGAATATTATCGGTGTATTTATGGTTGGGTTGCAGACTTGGTAGGTAGTGAATGCCTTGATCTTAAAATTCAAGTTGAGCAAGTTGATTGGATTCAAACAGAATATAAGAAAGATGATGAAATTAAATGCCAAGTTGATACCGGAGGTTTAGCTAAAATCTGCAATTAACAAGTTGATTTGAAAAAATTTTAAAATTTATAAAAAAAAATGAGCAACCAAGAATATAAAAACTTACCTTTGGTTTATTCTTGTTCTGGTTGCTCTAATGTCGCCCAATTAGCAAATGAAATCGCATTAAAACTAGATAAAGATAAAGTTGCAGAAATGTCTTGTATTGCTGGTGTTGGGGGCGGAGTTCCAGCACTATTAAAGATTGCAAATTCAAAACGCGATATTTTTGTCTTAGATGGATGCCCTTTATCCTGCGCAAAGCGTTGTCTTGAAAATCAAAAAATTCCAATTATGCACCACATAGACATTAGTCAATTAGGAGTTAAAAAGGCGTATCATGAAAAATGTGATAATGAAGCATTTAGCCGTATTTGGGATATAGTTTTTTCTATTATTAAAAGAGATAATTCTGGAGATTGTTAGGTCTTGGTAATCGTTAAAGATAATCGTAGCTGTGCCTAGATCAGATTTATTTTTTTGCATCAGTCTTAGTTGATAGACCGAGGGCGGATCTGGCTACCCAAAAAGAATGTAAAGTTTTGGTAACTGGAACTGCTATTTGTGGTAGCGCCTCGATATGCTTTTTTCTTTTTTGCCTTCCTGCTAGCCTACGGATGGGTCTGGCTATACAAATTAGAGTAAATATTTTGGCATTAGGCTCAAAAAGCTCTCGGAATTAATAAAGAAATTAATAAAATAAACAAAATTGGATTGTGCGTTTCTGCATTGCATGTTGAATCTTTGTAACGAGAGCGTGCAATCGTGGCACCGCCTTAGAGCTTTTGTATTTATTTACCCTCGTAACCAAATCGCTGACGGTCTGGTTGCAAAATTATTAAGGTGTAATGTGGCAAATTTTAGTTATTGTATGAATGTGCACCCCGCTAGTAACTACAATGATTTAATATCGAATTTAGAGAAGTTTGCAATACCAATTGCAAATAAGCTTTCTTCCATTGGTAGTATGGGGGTTGAATTACATCTTAATCACATCGTTGCAGAAGAGGTGCTAATCAAGGTTAATGAATTTAAAAAATGGTTGGAAAAAACTGGGTTACAAGTTTTTAGTATAAACAATTATCCGTTAATTGATTTTCACCAAAAAATCGTCAAAGATAAAGTGTATTTGCCAAGCTGGGCCCATGAAGAAAGAGTTCAATCAACCATTACTTGTGCCAAAATTTTGGCTGTGATTCTCAAAAAAGGGCAATCGGCAAGCATTAGCACATTAGCTGGGGCGTATCGTTTTCATCCAGAGTTTACGAAAGTTAATTTAATTTGTGAAAATTATCTTAAAGCCTTTCGTGCGATTCATGAGTTAAATCAAAAAAATTCAATTGATATTACTCTGGCATTAGAACCAGAGCCTGACACGACTTTAGATACCATTGATTCTGTGTTAAATTTCTTTGAAGAAGATCTTTCTGTATGTGCGAAACAACAGAATATCAGTATGGCGGAAGTTAAAAATGTTATTGGTTTGAATTTAGATGCTTGCCATGCTTCGGTTTTATTTGAAAAGCCTGAAGATCTTTTAATGATATTGCATGATAAAGGTATAAATACATTTAAATACCACATTACAAATGCACCTGTGTTGCAACCACCATATACTCAAGATAAGATTGCCTCATTTCGTAAATTAAACGAACCTAAATATTTACATCAAACCTTCGCAAAAAAGAACGGTAAGATATATAAGTTCAAAGATTTATTTGAATTTCCTTTTGATAGATGTGACGAATATGATGAAGTTCGCACGCATTATCATGTGCCCTTACAGTTAAAGGATTTTAGTAATTTAAAAACAACCAATGCAGAAGTTGTCGAACTACTTAAAGCATCTGCGAAATTGCCAGGCAATCATAATTTTGTATCTGAAACCTATACTTGGCCTCAGCACTTAGAATCAATAGAAGCAAAAAGCTTTAATCTAATAGATGGTATAGCACAAGAAGTTGAATGGCTGATGAAAACCTGGCAAAATATTAATCATAAATAAAGTGAATATTTTTCGCAGCTCAATGTATTTTTATTTTTTTTACAATTGGCGCAGTAGAGACGGGTTTCAAACCCGTCTCTACAATTTGCTGAGAAGTTACTATTTTTCAAAATTTTTGTATTTTGGCCCAACCATGCTAATCGAGAATATGCTTTGTCAAATCCGCTCTCGACCCTGTTATCAAACAAAATCATCTAACGCATAATATCTTTAAGCATCGATTCCATTGTTTTTTGTAATTCTAAATATACATTCTTTGTTTCGGATTTTGGTTTTGTTGTCGTTTTGATTTCGTCGATTACTTGAATAGGTTTATTTTCAACAACCGCCATAGCACGCGAAATTCCACCGAGTTGCACTGAATTGGCTGAATTAAATCGTAGCACATCGCACTGAAAAACATCAGCAATTATTTGGCAAAATCCATCACAATTTGAGCCGCCACCCGTTACTATTATTTTTTTTAATTGATGACTAAAAGCATCAGTTTGAATTTTATAATTTATCGCTTGAGATTCTAAAACGGATCGAATACTCTCTGCTGGTGTTAAAGAGCGATTCCTATTTGAAATACTACTTCCTTGCGGTAAAAAGGGGTTTATTTCAGCTGTATAAAAAGGGAGTTGCAAAATGCCATTATTTCCAGCTTTTGTTTCTGATAAAGAATTATCAAATTCTGCCCAATTGTAGCCAGCCATGTTTCTAATTTTATCTCTTGAAAAAGCACCATTTTGAAAGCATACTAATGAAATAAACCCTCCGTTTGGGTGATAGAATGTATTGCAAGATTCGGAAGTTATAGAAAAGGTTTTGTTGTAGATAAACATCGTGTCGCTTGTGCCTAGACTCAGGCTAGCGATGGATGAATCATTGCACCCTATACCCAAAGAGCTACTGATATTGTCTCCTGTAAAATATACAATTGAGGTGTTAGGCGAAAACCCATATTTTTCTACGAAATAGGGTGCAATTTTGCCAGCGATATGATTTGCATTTATTAGTTTTGGTAATTTTCCATGTAATTCATTATGAGTTGCCTTTACTAAATTTTGATCCCAATTTAAATTTTCAAGATTTAAAAGATTCATTCCTGAAGCATCGGATATATCAATAGCACTGCTTTGGCCAATCATTATAGAAGTCAAAAACGAGCTGAGCAAATGTACAATACTTGTTTGCGCGTAGTTAATTGGAAATAATTTTGCAAATCTAGCTATCTGTGGCCCTGAAAATCTTCGTGTAATAACAGAGCCTGAGTTTTGTAAGGCATAATTTTTATTTGGTAATTTGTTTGTAATTTCGAGGCATTCCTGAGAAGTCGATTGATCCATCCAAATAGGTGATCGTTCTATAGCTAGCATAGGTCGAATAGTGTTTGCCAAATTATCTTGCCAATCCCAAGAATCAACAAAGCGACTATTAAGATAAACCGTCGCATGTTGCTGAGCTGCGCCACTTATTCCTTTGATTTCAGATAAATTAATGCCTAAGTGTTTAAATTCATTCAGCAACTCTTCTAAAGCCAATACCCACAAGATGGGGTTTACTGTGCATTCATTGTTTTTGGAATTCACGCTAAAATTATATTGGGGAAACCTTTCTTTGTATTCGATTGAAACATCTAAAATAATTGTGCCCGTTTTGGAATTATATAACATTCCAGACATGCTTTGAGTGCTGCAATCAATTCCAAGATACATATTATTTCCCTTTGCTTAGAAGTTGTCTAAAGAGCGATTTAAGCTCATTTCAAAAAGTTCAGCTGCACTACTTTGTATGTCTATAGCTTCATCGTTTGAAATAAGTGTTTCTAAGTCTTGTAAACTTGTATTTTTACTGATTATTTTTGAGCCTAGTGAAGTTTCATAGGTTTGATATCGTTGAGAAATCATTTTCGATAACTGTCCATTTTCAATGATTTTTTGGGCAAGCAATAAGCCTTTCGCCATTACATCCATAGCGCCTATGTGAGCGTAAAATAAATCGTTTAGATCGGTGGAGCCACGGCGTAATTTGGCGTCAAAGTTCATTCCTCCCGTATTTAAGCCGCCACCTTTTAGAATAATTAGCATTGCAATTGTTGCTTGTTTTACATCCATAAGAAACTGATCGGTATCCCAACCAAGAAGTGTATCGCCATAGTTCATATCAAGGCTACCGAGCATGTTATTTGCTTGGGCAACGGTTAATTCGTGTTCAAATGTATGCCCTGCTAAAGTGGCATGATTTACTTCGATATTAAGTTTAAAATGCTCCGATAATTCATATTTATTTAGAAAGCCTATCACTGTTGAGCAATCGTAGGCATACATGTGTTTCATTGGTTCCTTTGGTTTAGGTTCAATTAAAAAGGGTCCTTTAAAACCGATTTCTTTTTTATACTCGACAACTTTATGAAAAAAGTTAGCCATTAATTCTATTTCTTTTTCATAATTTGTGTTTAACAAAGTTTCATAGCCTTCTCGACCGCCCCAAAACACAAAGTTTTCCCCGCCAAGTTCTAAAGTAGCATCTAAGGCATTTTTAACTTGTGCAGCAGCGTAAGCATATACTTTTGCGTTTGGGTTTGTCATAGCCCCATGATTATACCTTGGGTGTGAGAATAGATTGGCTGTTCCCCATAATAATTTTACCCCTGTGTCATTTTGTAATTTTTTAGCTAAAGAAACAATTTCTTTTAAGTTTTGATTTGTTTCTCTAAAATTATTACCTTCTGGTGCAATATCTCTATCGTGAAAACACCAAAAAGGAGCACTTAGTTTTTTGAAAAATTCAAAAGCTGCAATCATTTTGGTTTTGTGGTTTTCTAAAGAATCTCCTCTCCAAGGGCGTTGATATACGCCAGCCCCAAAAGGGTCGCTTCCTTCGCCATTTAAAGTGTGCCAATACGCAACCGCAAATCGTAAATGATCTTTCATGGTTTTTTTGCCTACCATTTTGTTTTCATCATAATAACGAAAAGAAAGAGGGTTATTGCTTTGCGTTCCCTCATAAGCAATACGAGTTTTTATTTCGGGGAAATATTCCATAATTGAACCTCCATTAGTGAAAATAAAGTTGTGAATTATGAGTATTTTCTTGAAAAACCTAATTTTTCCTTAACAATACCCTTAAAATATAGCACAAAATCACAAAAAACATGAAAAGTAAACTTGCCAAAGGTTCCAATTATTTCGAGCGATTGGACTTTCCTATCTGTATAAAAAAAATTGAGCCAGATACCAAAACAACGCATAATTACGACCTTACTTTTATCAATCATTTTCATGATTTTTCGGAGTTAGTGCTGGTGATAAAGGGAGGCGGTGTACAAGTTATAAAAGGAGTGTCATATCAAGTGAGCGTTGGTGATGTGTTTTTGTTGAAAGATAATGATGAGCATCATTTTATTAGCCAAGAAAATATTGGTATTATTAATATTATGTTTGATGAAAAGAAATTAAAATTACCTGAGAGATTATTAGAAGCGATACCGAGTTACAAAGCTATTTTTGAGTTAGAGCCAATTTTAAGAGAAAAGCATAAGTTCAGTAGCCATTTAAAATTGCCTTATGAAAAACTGTTGGAGGTAGCTGCCATTGCCAATCAGATAGAGGTTGAGTTAGAGTCAAAGCAACCTGGGTATCAGGCGGCCGTATATAGTTATCTAACGCTTTTAGTCGCGAGTATTTGCCGTGAGTATTCCCATATTAAAACGGTTAAGGGAAAATCATTGTTGCGTGTGAGCGAGGTAATTTCTAAGTTGGAGCAAGATTTTAACAAGAACTGGACGCTTCAAGAGTTGTCTAAGATTGCTTGTATGTCGGAAAATAATTTATTGTTGGTTTTTAAAGAGGCAACGGGGATGTCGCCAATTGCCTATGGTATTTCAATTAAAGTTAAAATGGCTGCGATGTTATTAAAGTCGACTTCTTTGAATATTACCCAGATAGCCCTCCAATGCGGTTTTAATGATAGCAATTATTTTTCTAGGCTATTTAAAAAAGAGTTTTATCTTACCCCTAAGAATTATAGAAAAACCATGATTTAAAATAGGAAAGTGATGGGCGATTCCCATTTTTTTGTATCGTAGGATTCATGAATAGTCTCTAAAGTATGGGAATATTCATTTTAATTTTACCTGCAAATTGGTTTTAGGTTTGCAATTGTTTTTTTAGGCGTTGAATTTTTATAAAGTATCAAAAATAGGTTTTAAAGTGTTTTTTGTTTTTTATACTTTAAGTTTTTTTAAAATAATTTTTTTGAGATGTGTTAATGAATAAGCTTCTTTTTTTCCTGTGCTTTTATCTTTTTTTGAATCAAACCGTTTTGAGTCAAGGTAAGACAATAGCTTTGGCTGATTATTTACCTGAAACGAATCTTGGCCACATTAGAATTAAAAATTTAAATGATATTAGAACTTTAGTAGAACGGTACCCTGAAAAGAAGATTCTATATAATGATATCAATTTTAAACTTTTGAAAAAGTTGATGGGATTTGCGGATGATAATACATCTTCGGGGGGCGTAGAATCTGAAGAAATTAAAAAATTATCAAAAGAAAACGATGAATTGCTTTTTAGCAGTTTAATAGGTGAAGTTCTTTTGGGGATAGATTTTGATATATCTGGTGATTCAAATACTTCGTTATTTGAAATGATGCGTATAAAAGGGCTGGCAATTATTGACCCCGTTTTATATAAAAATGCATACGAAAAAAATTTAATTTTCAATGAGAAAAAATCTAATAAATCAATCATTCAAAAATTTCAAATTTTAGGAATAGATTGTTTTAGTGAAACAAACAGTATAAAAAATACTACTCACTTTTATGGTGCTGTTGGTAATATTTTGGTGATGTCATTTAATGAGAGAGAATTCAAAGTAACAATTGAGGGAATAATAAACAAAAAACCGTTAGACAAAAGTTTGGCAAATAATTCAAAATCCAAAGTCGTTTTGACTAAAAATATAAACAAGCTATTTTCGATTTATATTGATTATGGTAGGGTAATAGCTGCTTCTGGAGGTTTACCTCCTTTATATCAAGCCTTAAAGTTAGAGACTATTGCATTTGCCTTGAGTTTTGATTCTAATGAAAAAGTGGAACAGCTTGATTTGTCGATTTTGAATGATGAATCTGGTCTTTTTAAGTTTTTTTGTTTTGGTGAAAATGAATTTATGGTTTCCGATTTGGTGCCAAATGGCGTAAGCAATTATTGGCAGATAAATTTTTTGTTGCTCGAGCTTAGAAAAAAGATTCTTGAAACAGGAGAACAGTTATACCCGGGAGTCGGGAGGCAATATGATGCCATAACCGAAGCATATAAAAAAAACTATAACATTGATTTGCAAAGCTTAATTAATTCGATTGGTAATATATCGGAAGGTTTTGCGATTCATAAAAAAGACAATGAAATCCATAACATAGTGCTTAATCGTTTAGCAAATTCAGATGATTTTAAAACAAATTTTACGAATGGTGTTAATAATTCAGCTGTGCATGGTTTATTTTCTAATTTTTTAAATTTTAAGCCTGTTAACCATGAAAAGGAGCAGCTTTGGGAGGTTACAGCAATGCAAGTATCAGATGCCCCAAAACCGTTTGCGTTATTATTAAAAAATGAATATTTGATGATTGTGCGCCCATTTGATGAGCATTCAAATTATATTCAAAAATTTCCATTTCAAAGTGAAGCAAAATTAAATAATTCAATTGAATTTTCTGAACATAAAAGTTTTTATCCAAAAAAATTAGGTTTCTACTACTACTCAAAAAACAGAGATTTAGTTAAAGAGATGCTAGAGATGATTAAGCGAAGTAACAGTATAGATACCAAGGATTCAGAGATTTCACAATTATTAAAACAAATTAGCTTAGAAAAGTATCCAGGCTTTTTGAGTTTTGGCGTTTGGAGAGAGCCATCAGAGTTAAGAGCTTCTGTTCGATTAACTTTAAAGGACGCAGCTAAATAAATTTGAAGTATCTGTTTGTTAATAACGATTTGGTCTTATCCGGAATCATTATTGGTTTTAATTGAAAAATGGACAACATGGTTTATTTTTCTTCCATTAGGATAGTTAAGGATCTTGGCCCGTGAGCGCCGATGACTAAACATTGTTCGACACCAGCTGTTTTGGAAAAAAGAGAAATAAAGACACTAATAATTGCAAATTGTGATGAGACTTGGTTGCTTCGAGCATCAGGTGCTGTATCGCAGAATTAATTTGATGTAATGAAAGGAATTTTATGGCCATTGCGAAATTAATAAGCTTAAAAAACAATCAGTTTATGAATGTTGGATTGTATAAGATTTTTGCTTTTGTTTTATTTTGTAATCTTTTTGTTTCAATGGCATTTTCAGATGAAGATATCCATTTTAAAGAGCTTTCAAAATTGATTGCTCAAGACAAATTAGATGAATTTAAGGTCAACTTTAAGTCAAAGTCACTCGAATTGAATCAAATGGAAATGTTAATGAGTATTAGTTTTGAGAAACAGCTGGCAGAGTTGTTTCTGTTTATATTTTCTGAAATAGATGATTTAGATAAAGAAAATATTCTTTATAAGGTTTTAAGTGATCAGATGGCAAACAAAGAAAAATCAGAAGAATTTTTGAAAAAAGTATTGTCTGACCATGAGATTTTAAAGTATATTAAAAATAAAGATAAAGATTTGATTATAAGTGCTAATAATTCTAGAAATTACATTTTTCTGAACACAATTTTGCAAGTATTGAAAGAGTTGTCATTTGACAAGAATTCAGGTTTTAAATTTTATATAAACTTTACCAATGGCTATTTAAATTTTTTAACAGATAAAAAAAAATCTTCGAGATTAGAAGTTCCTTTTGTCCAATGCTATCTTAGACTGTTTTATATGTATGGCATAGGTAGGCCGGAATCTTATATTGCTTATATTCAAATATCAAATGCCTTGACTTATATTGGTAGGCGTGAATTCATTATTAGTGACATAGGCAGGAAGTTTTTAATGCACCCGCAGGTAACGGGTCAATTTAAAGACTGTGAAGGTAAGCATTCGGCTAACCCGTTACCTAATTTTTTATTTTTTTAAGAAAAAGGCAAAAATTTTCGGGACACAAGCAAAAATTTAGGTAAACTTCTAATTTTTAGTGGTCGTACCTTTTATGCTTAATG